>Ga0179593_1506817_pt1 | contig 20269 bp, 30 predicted proteins | sample CZODoug2_1_08_16_FD_185931 | JGI IMG/M metagenome (GOLD analysis project Ga0179593, IMG submission 185931) | Vadose zone soil fungal communities from Angelo Coast Range Reserve, California, USA - CZODoug2_1_08_16fungal (PacBio error correction) | ecosystem: Environmental > Terrestrial > Soil >...
TTTCACAAGACCAGCCACGACAGGAAAAAGAGCTCAATCACGGCAGCGGAACAAAAACTCAATTCACAGTGAAAGAAAAGACCACGCACCACTCCGGAATGGCCGTAAAAATTAAGCGGACAAAGGATCGCACGGAGGGGGGATGCGGTGGTAATATCGGAAATCGGGGGTCAAAAAAAAAAAGTGCAAAAGTCGCCGGGGTGTGGACTCGAATCCAGTGGGCTTAAACGTAGGGCAGAGGAAGGTCGGAAGGTCCAAAACACGAACGCAGCCGCCGGAACACACAGGAGGTAGGTGCGATCAAGTTGGGGGTTGACAGAAATTTGAGGCGGGGGGGGGAAGCGAGGTGGGACGAGAAGTTTGCATCACACTGGAGGCCGGACAAATACCAACTGGATTTTTCCTTGTCAGGGGGGTTGTAAGGAGGGGCCGAATTAGGTGGGGGACATCAAGCCAATGAATAACCGTTGGAACAGAGAGGAGTTATTTCGACAGGGGGGGGGTGGGGAGAAGGGCACTAGGGGCACCCGGGAGTGGTTGGGTTTTAGGGGGAAAATGGTTTAAATTTTATTGTTGTTGTGGGGGGGGGGTGGAATCTCAGGCTCGTAAACAAGAGAAATGACTCTGGAAAGAAGTGGCCGTGGACGGGGCCCATGAACCCTAGTAATACCACCAGAAGGGGCCCCTTCCAATTGGGGACGCAACTCAAAATCCTGATGGAAAACATTGACCGGCTGGAAACATCATGGCGCCCATTGTCGTGGCTTGAAGGGTTTTGGGAGGGAACAACTTGCCGTGTCTGAGTTGGCATAGGAAGCAGCAAACCTTGATGACAAGAAAGGGGGAAGCAGAAAACAAGCGGCACGGCAGGGCTACAAAAAAAAACAACACAACACGAAGAGTGGAGGCAAAGACTCATGAAAATTTAGTTCGAAGCAGTTTCGCCAGACTAGTTAAAGCGAAAGCACAACAAACAACCCGGTGAAGTGTAAAACAGTGGTGTTCCGAACACGGCACCAGAACGGAAAAAGACACAGTTTGCAAAGGCAAGCTGGGGAAACGAGGCTCAGGGAAAGGGCGTTCACAAGCCAAAAAAATTTAAATCCGGGTCTCTTCCCGGAAAGAAACAGAACACTGTTTGCCGAAAGAAAAAGGTACTCGTACCGCCCTAGAGAGCTTCATGGGGCAAAAAGCCCTTCAAAAAAGCCCAAAGTGGAAGAAAAGGGAGCATTGTGGTCAAAAAAGACATCAGGATCGAAAAAAAAAACGGCACATCGCAAACAAATGTTAGAACTGATTTGGGGAATCCTTCTGGAAAAGTAAAAATAGACTGGCGCCACCATGAACGCTCGTTAAGGGGGTCAGAAAAGGACCCGGCCCAAATAAGGAAACCATATCGGACTCCAAAATGATATATTCCCTTGGGGTAAACACGGTGCCTGAAGGGGGTGGGGAACTAACATACGATAACGGAAAAAACGTCAAGCAAAAAGCGCAGAAAAAACAAGCGAGGTTAAAGGGGGGAAAAATGGACGATTTTTCGGACAGTGGGCCTCAACGACAGGGGGAATGGAGGGGAGTTGGGGATCGCAAGTGACGTAAAAATCCTGGGGAAAAAAGCGGGGGGGGGAACAACTCGCGCAGGGGTTTTTGGGGAAAAAATCGATGGGGAGCACAGGGAGACTGTAGCTGACGAAAACGTGTGATAAATAAAAAACAGAGGCTGGAGGAGTCGACAGCACACGGAAGGTTGCAACAAAAAATCAAACCTTCACACTCATCTGCAGCCCTCCAAAAAAAAACTTGTGCCCGGTATCACCACGTCAACTTTCCATTCGGTTGGAAGAACAAGGGGGTGTGGGGATATGCGGTATCGGTTGACCCAGGGGGGGTGGTGCTTCCCCTCGAACTGGGGACTGTCAAAACACTCAAAGAAAAACGGAACGGGCGGGATTCACCGAAACAAAGTCACCAACCATCCCAAACATATGTCACCGGAGCAGGATAAAAAACAAGGTGGGACAGGAAAAGAGTACACATTTAGGCCAACGGTTGGACTCGTTATTCAGGTGAAATCGGAAAAAGAAAGCGATATGAGGCGTGGAAAAAAGAAGGTGGTTCGAGAATATAAGTATAAATGCCAACCTATGGGGGGGGGTTGTTTTCCAAACAGAAACCGGATAGAAACCCAACTCGAAAAAGGAAAAACGGGCGGGCAAACACGACCCAAAAAAAAAAACTTGGATCGACGAGTACAGGAGAGGCCATGGTAATTCAGTCAACAACAACAAGGGACGTGGAATAAGCCCCAGAAAACAAAGGCAAAAAAAGGAGGGATGGGATCAAACGGGGGAGAGAAACCACGGGTAAAAAAAAAGCCGAACGGGATTTAAATGGAGGTGGGGGCTGAAAAAGGGTCTTTTTGAGGGGGAGGTTAGTGGTTTTGCGTGGGGAGGGAGGAGTGGGCGGCAAAGGGGGTGGACGAAAACCCTCAAGGGGGGTGCAGAACCAAGGTTAAAAATAATCGAAACGCGGAGGGAAGTGGGTCCGCTACGCAAACCCCCCAATTTTTCTGAATAAAATCGGGAAAAGTTGGGCTGCACCGGGCCGGGGTGCACATCGAAAACGCGGGGCCCCAACACAAAGGCGCAGAAACAAAAAACCCTATTTGCCCATGCAGGGACCCGCTCGACTGCTAATCTAGAGCTACAACGGTTTAAAATCACGGAGCTGCGCGGGAAAGAACTGTTGTCTTGTCAGTAAGGGGGGGGGGTGTGCATACAGAAAGGAGTGTCCACACATTTCCTCCCCTCATGCCCAGACAAGATCAAACCCGAGTTTCACGGAGAAAAAATCGCGTGGGGGCAAGGCGCAAAAGCCGACTTAAACCCCGGGAGCTCTGAACGACGCGTGGCTTTCGATCGACGGGGCATGGCGATGGACGACAAACCAAGCCAAACAGTTTCGCGCCCAAAGTAGACATCCAAGATCAAACAACCGGTGCAAGGCTTGACTGAACCTAAGGGGCAAAACGAGTACGACGAAATTTTTTCGTTGCGTGTTCAGCTCGTGGATGGAAAAAAAGAAGAAAAGAGTCATCTGGAAGAAGGGACGTGGTACCATCAAAGGCCATTATGTCCGGGCACAGATCAGAGGTGAACAAGCTGCTGACAAAACCGGAAAAGATCTGAAATACTGCTAAAAACGGGGGAGGACAGAAAAGTGGAAGCCATCGAGGGGCAAGAGGAAAACACAAATTTCGGACGGGAGGAACCCCCCCCCTCCCCACACACTAGGTGGGGAGCAACCCAGACGGAGGGCTCAAATTGTTGTCCCTGCGAAACGCCAGGAGCTATTCAGAGTGACACTTTTACACCTCAACACGAGGCTACTATCCTCATAAAATTCAAGAATACAAATCTAACATCGGGAAAAAATGGGTGAAGCACCATCGGACGGGAAGTGGTGATAGTAAAGAAAAAACCTCACAACTGTGACGGGGGACACGTAAACAGTTGCATAGGCGAAAAAAGGCAAGGTTCACGGGCGAAATCCAAAGGTTCGGTGGGGACGTGCGGGGGTGCATGAATGCAATCCGAAAACAAAAAAAAAAAAAAAAAAGATGCGAAGTTGGTTTGGGGGGGGGGGGCGGGTGGCGAGCAAGGGACGTTTAGGCTTTACACGAAGAGGGGGGAAAAACTGTAGACGTTTGAAAAATTGCCATTCACGATGGAGAGAAGGGGCCAATTTGTGCTCCCATTTCCTAGTCAGCAGGAAAATCCGGGAGGCAGGGCTGACATGTGACGAAAAGAATTTACAGGACGCCGAGAAAAAAAATACTTCCAATACAAAAATCGCAGAGTAGATCTAAACACAACAGGGAAAGGGAGGAGAAAGAGAAGACGGTGCATGGTGTTCCTGGAAGAAGTCGGGAGGGACCGGGAGGAGGCTGTGAAACATGGTCCCGAACCTGAAGAAAGAAAGAGGGCACGTCGGGGGGAAAGTCATGGAAAGGATGCGGGGGCACAGGGGAACGTCGCCATCGGGGGTACATGATTCAACAACCTCCGACGTAAGGGAAACAGAAAATAAAAAAAAAATCTAACAAAAGGCAAATCGCAGAGTGGGGGAAAGGAGATGAAAAAAATGCACACCCCAGCCGACCACCGATTGGGGATATTGACGTGAAAAATCGGAAGGCTCACGGCGAAAGCAACTGCAAAAAAACCATTTGACCAGCGGTTGTGAGGCCGTGTGATCGAAAATGCAGGAGGAGTACATTGTAGATCGATATCTGCCTGTGATACGACAGCGGCGCGGTGGTCGAGGGACGGAAATCAGCTTTCGAAGGGAATGGCGGAACGACCGGGGAAGGGTGGAGCATTGGAGCTCGATGGGGCGCCCAGGGAGGGGGGAGGGGGGAAAATGTAGCGGATCAGACCCAGGGTCAGAGCATGTGCAGTCAGACGGGGTCACAAAACTCGCTGATCACAAGGAAAAGAAAATGCTGGGAAAAAAAAGCCAGATGGATAGATGCTTCGCCTTCAATACCCAAAAAAAAAAAAAGCGGCAAGGGCAACCTGCTAAATGAAAGTAAACTTTAATTCGTTTCAAGTAGGGCAGTAAAAAGGGGAAAGGGCGGAAGCGGTATAATGTTGGGGACCAGAAAAGGGGGACATGGTGGGGAAGAGCAGGCCGGGATAGAGCCGGTAAGCAATCAGCAAGACGGCACGTGCAAGGTAAAAAGATGTTTCAGCAGGAAAGAAGGTGTGTTCTGAGTGTCGGCAAGGGGGCGAAAGAGAGTGAAGTCACAACAGGAAAAAAACAGGGGAAGCAGGGGCCATAGGGCAGGGAAAACTTTGGTTAGGATTCTAGGGAAGTGGGACTGTCAGGGGAAAGTTATCAAAGGTTTTGGTTATTTTGGACACGGCGTACATGGGGGGGGAAAGTTCATGCAAAGCCAAGGCCCGCCAAAACGCGAAAAAGGAATTCCGCAACCTCGGGGAGACATTGGCGGGGGGGATGACCGCCCACTCTAGCGGTGCGGGATGAAAACGCCAGGCCCGGACGGCGAACAAAAGGCCAAATGCGTTCAGCACCGTACGACAAAAAAAGAAAAAAACTTGCAAAAAACCGTATATTCAGAAAAGAAAAAAAAACCGGTTCGGGAGGGGGAACACCGGCCTCGGACAGCCTCCGGCTGGAAGAAAGGAGAAAACCCCGAACTAAAATATTGGCGGTCGGCATGGCCCCACGGTCCCAGTAAAAGGAAAAGGCAGTCCAAGCACTTGGGGTTTGGGGACCCGCCACCTGTTAAATTACAGTGGAGGGGTTCTGTCTATCAGGAGGGGCAACTTTGTGAAACAATGGGGTGACAAGGGGGGGTGAAAAAACTCGCTGTACCCCACGCCAGTCAAAAAAAATAAAAAAAAAAAAATCGGATATCGAAGTTGGGGACAGAGTGGGGGGGGGACTCACGAGAACAGAACCGTGCCTAAAATTGTCCGCGGGAAAGCACCGTTTGCGAAAGCCTACCTAGGGGATTGGTAGTAGGACTGAATGACATCCGCCCGGTCTTATACATCTAGACGAGAAAGACCGTGAACGAATGGCACAGATAAGTGTTTGCCACAACTAGGAGGAAAAAGGTTTCTTACCGTCCAGGTAAAATTTGGAACTGCACCGGTGGCCACTCCGGGGGGGGTATGCAGAAGGCTCCAGGGAAGAGCGACTGTCCGGGTAAGAGCTCCAGTAGGGGGCCAAGCCGTCCAACACCTCTAAAGCTAAGAAGGGGTTTACCAAAAAAAAAACTAGGGAAAAATCTGGTTCAAAGCAACGAGTACGGCAAAGCCGCTCAAACCGGTGCCGAGAAACAAAAAGGGGGGGCCCCCAAAAAGACTTCAGCGCCCAATCAAAAAACATGCAATTGGGGTAGAAACTTGAAACAAGGGGTAACGGGTAGGAGCGCTGGGACGTTCCGGGTAGCGTAAAGTGAGGGGGGAAAAAACGAGGGAATAACAGGGTTTTTCGAAAAATAATTTTCACAACAAAAAAAAACAGTGAAGGCAGGAGATACGGCCCTAATGGGGGTGGGTCTACCAGGAACGGTCACGTTCTAGGGGGCCAACGGGGGGGCAGCAAGAGAAGCCATTCGAGAGCAAATAGTCCCACGTGCAAAGTTTGGGGAAATGGGGACGGGAGGCAAAAAACCAAACCCTGAATTGGATGCGTCAAAAAAAACAAAGCTGAAAAAACTGGGTGGGGAAACAACGTGGAGACGAAGGGCGCGGTTTGGGCCTCGAAGAAGGAAGGGGCGTTGTCGGAACCAAATCGTAACCCATTGAAGAGGAGACAACGGAAAAAAGGAACGATTAGAAAAACTGGGGGGGATGGTCCCGCAAGAAAGGGGAAACGAAGAGGGTTCAAACAAGGACGGTGACACAGGGGGGCGCGGGAAGAAAAAAAAAGACTAGGGGAATTCGACAGAAAGAGTCCTATAGAAAAAAAACGAAGTCAAGGGGGAAAACGAGGGGGAAACACATAAAAAAACAGTGTAAGCCAAAACAGCCCGCAGATCTCGCCCCCACAAGGGGGGGAAAGGAAGGGGGAAAAAGCAATAACCCGACAAAATAAAACCAACCCATGGGGGAAACGAAAATAAAGAAGGAAGGTCAGGGGAAGAAAAGGTTGGGCTTAAAAAACAAATTCCACGATTGCGAAGGACCAAGGGGGCGTAAAGAAATGACAAGGAACAAGGAATTGAGGACGTGACTATGCCCGAGGCGGAAAAAAAAAGAAAAAGCAAAAAAAAAAAGGGGAACAATTCACAAAACAAAACACAAGAGACACGAGCCAATGACAACAAAAAAACCAGGTCGAAAGAAAAGATGGAAGTGATACCATGGTCCCAGGGGGGTCGAAACTATCGGGACCTGAACCAAACCAAGGGAATCGGGAACAGCCATTTACTAAAGGGTGATAGGTAGCCGAAAGCCAGAAAAAACAAAAAACACGGGAGGAGAAAGATCAGGGGAAAAAGGGGGAAGGGACTCCGCGAGTGTTGAAAAGAGAACGAAAAAAGACAAACAACCTAGAGACCCCAAGGGGAGAAGAAAGGAACAGGGTAAAAAAAGCAACGCCACGGGAGCATAAAGGGGAAGGTGGGGACAAGGGATCCCAAGGGAATTTTGACGACAACCAAAAAAGGTCTTGAAGGGTAGGAGTGGAAATTCCGAGCCCTGTGAGGGAAGAAAAGGATTTGATGATGTAGGGACGAGAATACACACCGAATGAAAGCAAAACGAGCTCAAAAAAAAAACCGGGGCCTGAGAAAAAGGGCATTCATACAGGGTGTGGAAAATCGCGACACGAAAGAAGAAGTTAAAGAAAAAAAAGCCCACATCATAAAAAGGGGAGAAAAAAAACGGGGGGGAAAGCGCAAAAAGCAACAATCAAAGTAAAACCAAACAAAGCCCACCCAAAAACAACCCAACTAAAAGAACAGGAAAATTACGCCGGTCACGGCGTGGTAATACTAGAAAGGGAACGTGGGACGGTGGGAACAGGGGGTGTTTTCTCTGACATCATCAAAGGGGTGAGAGGGATCGGGAACCCCACCCGGCCGGCAGCGTGGGAAAAACACACCAAGAGGGGGAAAAAACGGTCACTTTTAAAGCTTAACAAAAACGGTGTTTGACTAGAAAAAAAGGGGGATCGCTGTGGACCCGGCTAGGCAAGCAAAAAGCCCGGAAAAGAAGGGCAGTCTTTCTTAAGAGGAAAAATGGGGGACCAAAATATTTTGTGGGGGGTGAAAAAGCACCCAGAAAAAAGACCAAAAAAAGTTAAGGGAGGGGCTCCAATGGGGGGTGGGGGGTGTATTGGAGCACGGGGGGGGAGAAAGTGGGGTGGGGGGAAAACTTGAAAAATTTTGTTAACAATTTTGTGGACGGCAAAAGAGGGACGGGACATATCGTCAAGAACGAATGCCTCTGTGGAAGTATTAGGACGGACGGGAAGACCCGAGGGTCTAAGGGGAACATCTGCCGCAGGGGGGGGGGGGGGGGGAAGGACCCAAAGGGACGGAGGCCCAGGACCGATGGGAATCTTCATAAAGCCCATTGTAACGGGAAGGTTGGGGGGGAGGGATTTGCCCGGGAGTTGCGGTTTCCGTTGACGGAAGTCCCGTGAACCAAAAAAGGGAGGACACTGAAATTGCGGGAACTTACAAAAACCTTTTGAGGACGCCAACAGAGAAAAAGAAGGTCGGGTTGAGCTAAAAACGGGAAAAAAAAACAATTGGGGGAAGGGAGGTGGGTGAGGGAGTTGTGGATCACCTTGCAACGAACGGACAAACCGGGTTAAAAGGAAAAAGGGGGGACAAGAGAAAGCAACCCGGCATGGGCAGGACAAAAAAAAAAAAGTGTTGACGAGCGGCCGTCGGGGAGTCCGGGGGGGGGAGAACACTAAAAACTGGAGAAAAATTGACAACCAAGACGCCCGAAAAGAAGGAGGCAATGGCGAAAAACGCCTGAGGATCACGTGTTTAAAAAAACAAACAGGTGAAGAGGGGGGCCGCAGGAACTGGGAAAAAAACAGAACAACTGGAAGCCCGGCCACCGAAAGGTGACAAGAAAGATTGCTTCTGGGAACGGAAAAAAAAAAAAGGTGACAACCTGCACAAAAAAAAAGTCCGAGAAGATCGGGGACAGGGTTCAAAAAACCCATAGAACCCCGGGTCGACTCCAGGAAAAAAAGGAAAGGGATACGTTGAAAAGTAAAGGCGAAAAATGGCCAGGTGAAAAAGAGTAGGCCGAAAGCCAACGCCGTCAAAAAAAAGCCCAAGGTTAAGACAGAACGCAAAAAAAATGACAAAAACAGTTTCAAAGAAATTGCACAAAAAAGGATTGACGGAAAGTTTTGGGGGTCGGATAAAATATGACTAGTTCTCAATCGGGGACAAACGATTGGGCTGGAGGGGTTTGAACCTCTCACACCGCAGGTCGCGACACACACAAAAATCAAAAATAAGTCCGAAAAAAAAATGGCAAATGTGGAAACCGCAAAAACACGGTAACAAATCAAAAACCACCAGGCGACTATAGAGAGACGGAGGTCAAAAAAAAAAAATGAAAGGAACGAGAAGTAATACAAAGATCAGAAAGAGAAACCAAACTAAAAAAAAAAAGTCCGGGGGAAGAAAAAAACGACCAGCAAGGGGGGGAACACGAAAGTAAGCTCGTAGAAAGAAGATGCAAGCAAGGCTAGCGCACGGAGACTACCGGATAGTAAATCTGTTCCCAGTTGGGAGAGGAAGCGAGGGAGGAAGAAAGGAGGATGTAATAAAACAATAGAAACATAAAGAGTCACGGCGTGCGAAAAAAAAAGGTCCTGGGGAAAAAAAGACATTTGAGGACAAAGGGGTTCGGGGGCGGGTAGCAAAATATTGAAAAATCTATAAGAAAACGGAATTTTAAAAAAAGCAGTGGGGAAGCGAGTTGGTCAAGAGACAAAAGGACCAAAACCCTGGGGTTTTGGGGTGTCCACCACCGCACGAAGGAAAAAAAAACGAGACTCAAGGAAGGGAACGCAACCAACAAAGGAACGAGCCTGAGTCCCGGGTGTAAGCGTGAAACCGAAAGCATGGTTGTGGGGGGAGAAAGAGTAAAGCACAAAAAGGCTAAGTCAGAGAGACATGGGAAAAAAGGCAAAAAACACGATTTCGACATACGTGTGGGGAGGGGGTCCCGGTGTGGAGACGGTTTTGGAGGGGAAAGGAAAAATGGGAAAGGGGAGCGGAGAAAACGGACATAGGTCATGCCGTCCATCAAGAACACTCAAAGTTGAAGGGGAGACTAGACACACCAATATAAAACGAAGGGGGCGGATACATAAAGCTCGTATGGGGTTTGCACAGGCCCCCGACGGTCACTAGAGGACTGAAAACAAGACCGCAAGATAAAACCAACAGACGTGTGCAAAAATAAAGCACCATCAAGCGAAGAAAAAAAATCGGGGGGAACCAGCCGGAGAGACGATTTGTAAAAAAGTGAGGGGAGGTCGACAGGTTTGACCGGAACCGAGGCCGAAAAACTCAAAAAGAGGGCGAGAAATCAGGGAAGAAAAAAGCAAGCGAAAAAGAATTTACGCGAAAAGACTAGTCGACGGAAAAAGAATTTTAGGAACACAAAAAGAACACAAGTGGAAAAGGGCCCCACAGTAATCCCGAACAACCACAGGTGAAAAAGAAACGGGGCCTGACAAACTAAAAAAAAACGACAAAAATTTGTTGGGAGGGGAAGGGCCGGGGGGAACGGGGCTTCGGGGAGACCCAGCAAAGGGAAAGAGAGAAGCACCAATGGTACAGAGCATGATTGGAATCACGGGCGTGAAAAACATGACAAAAAACCACAAAGGACAATTTGAAGAAACAAAAAGACTGAAAAATGACAACGGAAAGGTCGAAAATCACGGAGGGGGGAAAGGAGAAACATGGGTCCTACAAAGCACGTCAAAAAAACAGAAGCCAAAATAACCGCAAGGTATCGCGAAAGCAAAAAGGAGAAGATCGACAAGGGGGAAGCCCGACGAGTCACTAAAAAAGCCTCAAAACGTGTAACAAAACGGCAAATGAAGGGGTGGTAGCCAAAACAATGACGAGGTTGACAACGTCCAATTCATGACGTCGTGTGGTCTAAGGTTGAAAGGCAAATCACGAAGAGCGTTGCGGGGGGGAAAGGGGCGGGGTTACGGGGAGGGGAGGAAAAAGTAGGGAAACGTTACATAAAAGGCAACTATGGCGTACAGCCAGTGGGTTGTTGCAGGGCTAATTTCATCTAGGAGAAGCAAAAAGGTCAAAAAAAAAACGGCAAGGGGTTACGGGAAGGGGCAAGAAGAAATAAACAACCAAAAAGAATGCCAAATGACAAAAAGGCGATCAGAATCAAAAAAAACGAGGAGGGAAGAGAGAGATTGTGACTGGAAAGGAGGCATTCTGAGGGGTTAGTGAACGGGCAAAAACCTGAAAAAATCACGGATGTCAAGAGGAAAAGGAAGGAGGAAAAGAAAAAACGTCCCAAAACCAAGACGGGAATGGTCCAAAAAAGACAGAAAAAAGGGCGCCGGAAAACCGCCATCGTCCCCCCACAGGGCATCAAAATCAGTGCGATCCACAAAAAATAAAGGGCCCCCACCGGAAACAAAGAAATAAGTGAAAGGGAAAAGAGGCAAGGGGACCAGAATCAACGAGTCAAGGGGCAAAAAAAAAAGGTTTTGAGGGTAACTTACGGAAAAAAAAAAGCCTTCAATTGAAAGGAAACGATGCTGAAAAAGGTGTGTAACGACAAGCTGGGGACAGGCAATACTCGAACGGCTGCAGAAAAATGGGGAGAATGGCAAGGACCGAGGGAAACAAAAACTTTTGAAAAAAAATTGGAAGCTATAGAATCAAGTAAAAAAAAGGAAATTCAAACAAAACGGGGAACAACCAACTGAAAAAAGAAAATAAAATGGGGGGAAAGAGGCACGCCAAAAGATCACGATAAAAAGCTTAACAAATGAAAACCGACACGGCAACAGGCCATGCGAAAAAAATAGGCAGGTATTTCGGGGAAAGGGCAGACAAAAAATGGGGCACACCGCATCGAGAAGTGGGAAAAAAAACAGGGGGTTTCAAGTGGGGGAGGGAAAATTCAAGGGCGTAAAGAAGAAAAGGACAGAAAATACCGGCTCTTCAACCATCCACGAGGGGGGGGGTACTGTAGGAGGAATAGGGGGCGAAATGAATAGGTACAGCACCTCGGCCAAGCCGCCAAAAGGGGACGGGAAAAAAGGGGTGGGTGGTAGACTCGGCACGGTTGGAAAGGGGAGGGGGAAAACGTATAAGTTTTGAGGGTTAGTCAGACCACGTGTTGGAAAAAAAGAGTGCAAGAGGGGGGCAGCACCGCAGAGGGGAGGCCAAGCCAACCTGAATACAAATTGGGGGCCCACAGCGGAAAAAAACAAAAAAACAAACGTGAAAGGACCTAAAGAAAAGGAAGACTGAACGTTCCAGCACCCAGTGGAAGAACGTTACCCCCAAGCAAAAACAGTGAAAGAAACAAAGTAGTTACGTCGAAATCAAAGGCAAAAAAAAAGACGGGGGAGCAGAGAACAGGACACAAAAATCAAAAACACCGGGGACAGAAGGCAGCACGAGAGACTGGACTGCAGTGTGGAAATGGGAACCACGGTAAGTATCCGTGAAAAAAAAAAGCCTGGGGGTTTGGGGTCAAACCGCGAATGGGGGAGCGTCGGGGTGGTTAATGAGGTACGGAAAGGGGTTAATTGTCTAACGTAAAAGAAGTACACCAAAACGCAGCAAGAAGAGAACTATAGAAGTGAAAGATTAGAAGAAGACCGGGAAAAACGAAAAAATGATGAAGGCAAACGTTTTTGCACGAAGCAAACCGAGGGAGATCAGGGGGGTCGAAAACAAAGGCAACTCACTTGAAACTTATGAAAAGACAGATAAAAACAACGGAAGATTCCAAAAATCCGGGGGGGACACAACCCAGCGCGGAGCGAGAGCGACAGTGGGGGGGGGGGGGGCCGTCCATGGCCACCGCCCAAAACTGGGCATCGCCAGGGATTTATCTAAAAGGGGAAGATAAAAAAACGGGGACAAGGCAAGCCCTCACATCGAAGAAGGGACCACGACGCTAGTACACAAAAGGGTGCAAAAACAGAAGCAAGCAGAAGGGAAAAAAACCAACTCCATCATCACTAAAAGAAAGAGGATCAAAAAAGGAATAGGCTCCACGAAATTCGGCAAGTGGTGACACTTCAACAAGTTAACCGGGGAACGGAGGCAGTACGGGGTGCGGTTACAAGCCGTTGAACCTTTTGCGCCGGGTGGCAACAAAAAAGAGTACTGTGCATGGAGAACAGGGGGGAAGGGGTGGGGTGTAATAAAAAAAAGGGCTGCACAGTAGCGACGGAAACAGCCAAAAACCAGATCAAGTTAGAAAGGAAAAGAAAATAGGTAAAGTGCACCTGTGCGGGCAGGAAGCCAGGAGGTTCGGAAAAAAGCTGCTTGCACGGGAAACAAAGTAGGAGCAAATTTGCCATGAAAGCAAGGATTGAGGGGGGAAAACTTAGGGTAACGCAGGGACGGTCGTCTAAAAGAAAAAAAACGAATACAAAACGCATCTTCAGTGGAAAAGCCAATGCCTGACTGAACCGTAAATCGTGGGGGCAAAAGGACGAAAAATAGCCGGCCGGGAAAAGCAAAAGAACTAAATCAAGAAAACATAGTGAGAAAACGAAAGTGCCGTGCTCGCCTCAACACCGGGACAGAACCGGATCACGCAACAACCAGTACACCACGCAGACGGGACCAGTAAAACGAAAAAACAAAAAAAGCCAAAAAAAGGCGCCAGAAGATCGTCATGGAATGCGAGTGGAAGACAAATGCGGACAAAAGGAGGGGGCGAGAAAACAGGAAAGTAAAAAAGGGCGAAAGGGAAAATTCGGCGTGACGAGCACAGCAGTAGGAACAAAAAAGAAGGAAAATGGCAAAAAAAACACTCAACTCAGAAAAAACGAGATAGCAAACAAAGTAAAAATACTCCGTTAAAGTGACAATTTTGATCAAACAAAAAGACCTGAAAACGAACACGCAAGGAATGTCAAGCAATGGTGGAGGGTGAAGGAAAAAGCTATCCCCCGCGAAAACACAGTAAAAGGGGGGGGGGGGGAGAGAAAAAGAAGAAGACGCCGCTCAACGACCAAAAAAAAGTTTGTAAAGACAACCGGCGCGCGACCGAATGGTAGACAACAGGAAAAGCAAGAACAGAAGTCCCGATAAGGGAAACCCGAGCCCGGAAGGTAAAAGTGGGTCACAGGTTCTGAGGTGACGTGTACCCCAGCATTGTAGCGCGCAAAAAAAAAAAAAAGTAGCGGTGGGCAACATGGTGGATGAAATTTTGGGAAGGAAGGGGGGGGGGGAAGAAGGGTACACAAACCGAGAAAACAATGAAAACCCAAACAACACTAGGATGGGAAGGAAAAGTCTTAAATCAGAGGGATACAGAAGGTCAAGAATCAAAACAGGCCCAAAAGGGGGCGAAAAAAAAGATGAGACAAAAAATGTTTCTACCACCCCCCCTAAAAGGTAAAGAGTCGGAAGGGGTTATATCCAGAGTTCTTATGACAAAAAGGTGTGGTGTTCTCAGTAAATTTTGTAATTTTTTCAAACAGGCACGGGTTTTTACAAACAAAGCGAACGGGAAGGTCACCCAAACAAACGGATTAGGGGGAAAAACGACTACCCCGTGGGACGTGGTGTAAAAGGGTGTCGTAATTCGGCTACTTAAAAAAAACAAAAGGCACGGGGGGGAAAACCGAGATGTCCAAGGGGGCGGGTGGAAGGCAGATTAGTTCGCTCAAAAAGATTAACCAATATTGTCAAGGAAATGGGGGGGGGGTTGAGATTGAAAAAAAAAACGGGAAGGAGGTGTGGGGGGAATGGCAACCATGATTCATGTTTTGGGAAAGAAAAACTATTAACAGCGGAAAAATTCCCACAGGGATACCAAGGTTCCGTTGAACGAAATAGTGTCATCGCAAGTGGCAGGAAAAAATTGTTTGAAAACCAAAAGGAGCAAAAACGGAACATAAATGACTACATGGCGCCCGGGTGAAAAGTGATTGGTCAGGGATTACGTGACTGAGTCGTGGATCTAATAAAAAATTCTCGCTGGTGGGGGAAACTTTCCTCGAATTGTCCTCTGTTGGGATAAACATTGCTGTTCTCAAACTGAGGTTGCTTTAGGTTCGAAAAAGGGAAGGTCTGGTCATTTACTGATTTTTTGCAAGGATCAGGTCCTTAACTTACGGTTGGGGTTTCCTCTGAAAATCGTTCAAAAAAATTCGCGAGTGGTCGGGGGAGGGCGCGTCACAATTGGGGTCACTTGAAGGGGCCTCGCCAGCGGGCCGGAGGAGGGATTGACTACCGGTGAGCAAAAAAACTATCAAGTGGGGGGCGAAACAAATATGTAATTAGCTGAAAATGACGGGGAGTGGTTGGACCCGGTGTCCTCCTGGGTAACCCGAGCCTCACCAAGGTTTTTGGTGCATTCAAAAGGAAACGTGAGCATTGCGGGCCGCAGTTAAGAGCACTACAGAAGCCCTTGCCGAAGGGCTTGCGACTCACAATACGCAGAAAAAGCAACAGGCACGGCGTTCGATGCAAACGCAGCACTCAAAAAGGAAAGGCCACAGATTGGGGGGGGGGTAAGCAGACAAAGGCAGCAAAAATCTAAAAGAAAACCACGCAAGGTGTCAGAATAAAAAACGAAAAAAAAAAAAAAAAAAAGTGTGAAAGCGGGTGCAACCGGAGAAAAAAAAAAAAAGGTCAGTAACAACACCATAGGAGTTGATCCACAGGTCACGAAAAAAAAGGCCCGGCAAGAAAACCTGGAAAGTCATCTCTGGGGACAAAACTAACTAACCAGAAAACAGTCAAAAAAAAACATCGGCAAAAAATCAGAAGTCGAAGGGGCTGACAACCAAGGGAAATTTTTTGGGGGGGGGTATACCAGACGAAACGGCGCCGAATATTAATGCTGTGGCGAAGGCATAACTCTGTTAAAAAGGCAGTTGGCAAGAAGGGGGACGGGTTTGACCTTCAAAGTCATGGATTCAAGAAAGAAAGGTACGGGAAGAAGAATGACCTGGCGTAAGCTCTAACGGGTAAGGGGGAAAAATCAGTCCGTAATGAACGCGAGGAAAAAACTGAACGCCAACGGGAAGGAATCGGGCCAAAAAGGGTTTAAAACAGTCAAACAATAGAAAGAACAAAAAAAAAAAAGGCGGGGAAAGTGGAATGGGGAAAAGGCCCAAAAAACCGGAAAGGGTGAAGTCAAGGCACCGGGTACAGAGACCATTCACGGTAAGGGACCGGCAGGGGGGAGAGCGTGAAAAAAAGCAATAGGAGGGAAGGGTTTCGATGAAAAAAAAAGAACCACGTGTTTTTTCACAAAAAAAACATTAGAAAACCAGACGCAAAGAGCGTTAACTGTCCGAAGGGAGTTCAAAGAACCAATCCTTAAAAGGAAAAAGACGGGGACCTGTGAGAAATTAACCAACTAAGTACTACAGGCGTGTCGCATGCACAGCACAACCACGGAGATTGTGAAAACGAGCCTTGGGGGCGAAGGGACATGTTTCTGACTGGAGTACCGGTGGGTGGTGAGCTTTTTGCATGGGTGGGGTACGTGGCCGAAATGGACCACGAAAAACGCGTATCGAAAACAAGATGTTGTCCGCTAACAAAAAACAAATGTATCCGCGACCGGAATAAACGCCGGGTTGGCCACCGGGCGTGGACAAAATTCGAAAAGGGAACACCCAAGAAAGCAGAATAAAAAGGACGGTCACTTAACGAAGCCCATCCCTCATAAGCACGCGAAATTTGGTGGGGGCAAAAAAAGGTGTCCTGAAAGGAAAATGTCCGGTCCCTGTGGGGGACCTTCGGGAAATTACCAACCCTGATGCCGGGAAAAAACTACACCATCCTCCACCGGAAACAATGCAATTGAACAAGGGAGAAACATCGCAAGGGGGAGGGTCGCGAGACACCGGGGGGTCTAATCGCAATAGTACAAAAACACACCAAACTGCGGGGAAACACCTGGACAAAATACACGGGGCAATCGAAAAAATGAACTACGTGGGGGGGGGGCCAAGTGAAGATGGGGGAGGGGAAGTCGTGACACCGCTCGGAAATAAGACCAGAACAATCAAAAAGATCCCAACTGCGAAAGTTGGGAAAAACGCACAGGGTGGGGCGAAAACAAGGGAAAAACAAAACGGAGGCCAAGGGAAAGGCACGGAAACAGAGGGGCAACGCAACATTACCGTGAAAAAAACAAGAAAAAAAAACAGGGGCCAGGAGACAAAGGGGTTGCCAAAGGACGGAAAAAGAAAGCGGTTAGGTAACTCCATTAACCCAAAATGGCTAGGAACCCTCAAGAAATACAAATTGGGGGGGAAGCCTGGTCTAGAGCAAAACAACGGGGGGGAAAAACGGAAAAACAAGTGCAGATCGTCGGGTGTAGACGATAAACAAATTTTGAAAAAAGACACAAGGGCATTCACATCCAACGCACTATAAGGTGCGGTAGGATAAGCCGCCACAAGTTGAAGTTAGGGTTGAAACGGCGGTCCCCGACGGTTTGGGGACATTTCAATGGAAAAAAACGTTCAGGTGAAAAAAAGGGGGAAGAGGTTTAAAAAAAAAGGTCAAAAACAGCATATTCGGGCATGGGAAACGGGGAGTGCAAAGAAGGTAACAAACGAAGCCTTGAATACCCAAGAACATCGCGCACACGTCTCCTCAACAAGGGGGAGGATAGACACTAGGGTGTCATGGAAATAGATTGCAGAAAAACGTAATTCTTAAAATGACACAGCACAACAAAAAAGAAAAAGACGCAACGGGCAAAAGAAAACCTGAACAAAGGTTGAATAAAAAATAGTCCCACTCGTCGAAAGAGAAGAAAAAAACCACAAAAAAAAACGGGAACACAAAGCCCTCGCCAAAAACAACGGGGAGGAATCGGGGAAAGGGCACACAAAAGAACGAAAAAGTATAGTGACGGGAAAACAGCTCGGAGGAAAACAGCAAGCAACGTTTTGTCCAGTGGGGGTGAAAGTGGGATTAGGACATAAAAAGCTGAAAGTGAATCGACTATCTCAGGTCGAAAGAAAGGCATCGGGGTGAAAAAAAAAAAAAGGCACCTGAATACCTAAAAAAAGCACGTTGAAAGGCCACAAGGGGGGGGTGAAAAAGAATGCAAACCCAAAGAATGGTAAGCACTCGGCAACACAGGGGATCAAGAAGCGCAAGGGTCAGAACAAAAAGGAAGTTCAACCGCCAAAGCGGAAGGAAATAGAGGGTAAAAGGCAAGCAAAAAAGATGCAAATGACAAGCTTCATTTTCCAGACGGGCAAAACAAAAAATCAAGAAAGCGTAGTAATTCGGGGGGAAAAAGGGGGGGAAACAGCATTGCAAAAAGCAGATCGGGATAGGGGGAAAAAAAAAGGTTTCTGTGGAGCATACGTTAAGGACAACCGTACGATAGACCCGCTGAATACGGAGACATTGCTGAAAACCTTCCTACGGGTTCTAATGTACGCACTAGGGGAAAAAATGCTAATACAGCAACCCGGCACAAATAAAAAAACGAAAAATCGAAATACCTTGGGTTAAAGAAAATACCGGGAAACAAACTTTGGGCGGTGAAAAGATGCAGTTTTTGCGCGGAAACAAAGGGGGGGAAGAGTCAGGAGGGCAAAAAGCCCGCAAACAAAAAACGCGTGTCAGCCCCAGATAAACGTGGGAACATGTAGCATAACCCAAGCTCCAAAGTGCAATGACGGCAGGGGGAAGGACGCCGCACGGGGTACAAGAAAGTTCCGAAAAACGTACTCCCAAAAAATGGAAATAACAACACCTGGAGGGGCGGAAAAAAAGAGCATAACCTTTACAAGCTCAAAAGACTCAAAACGCAACCAAAAAAGAAAATAAAAAAAAACTAACACCGGGAGGGGGTCAGGTAAACGAAGTAAAAACGGGACCGATTCGATCGCTTTGGGTTGGGGGAACGCACGCACGGACCGACCCAGTCGGGGTTCTAGACAGGGGCGGAAAGGGGGGGGGTCCAGTACCTCGCGTACCACAAAGAATAAGACTATGATTTTAGTGCAGAAAAAAAAAAACCGAACACCGGGAAAATAAAATTGGGGGTCCGCATTAAACACGGTGGAAAAAAACAAACGGGGGGGCCGAGTTTGATTTTGATGACATCAACGGTGGCTTTAAAAGGAAACAATCGCGAAGGAAAACAACCGTGACGAGTAACCGTGAACAAAAAAAAAGCGAGCAGGGACTTTCAAAAATAAGTTTCAAAAAAGCGTTACCAATCCTGAGCGCTAGCCAGGGATCGAAGGGGCATCCGGGGGGGCGGGGAAAAAAAAAAGAAACATAGAAAAAACAAAAAACGGAAGAAGAACCGCAGCAAATAACAACGCTTTGGGACCAAGACACAAAAAACAAATACAGCAGAAAGCCTTCGGGGGGACGTCAAAAATAAACTCCAAAAGTCGGGCCATGGGTACATTCGGTACCGGAAAAACAAAGTACGGGGAGGGTGGGGAGGGAGAAAAGGAAAAACAGACGCCCATGTGGTTGGTTCGGGAAGAGACGTGGGGACCATGAAATATTCTTAAGTAGAACGCAAATAGGTGTGGAAAAACTGAAAGCAATTCGAGAAAGGGAAGCCGGGACTCGTTCAAAGGTAAAAGAACGACAACCAAAAATGGTAAACCTTTTCTGGCAAAAAGTCAAAGAAAGGAGTGGAATGAAGGGGACAAGAAACACGGTTGGAAAAAACACGTGAGCAAGGGGATAGGTGGTTTGCCAAAAGGGATTTAGCGGGGGGACAGATCCCGGTCTGCGGGGCGAAAAAAAGGAAACGAAAAACAATCAGTAACGGGGTGGGCAAAGACATCGTCACCGCGTGGACAGTACAGGTGAGCCACGGGGAAGGAAAAACACGTCATTTCGAAAAAAAAAAAAGGGTCAAGGAAAAAGGACAAGCGCAAAAAAGCAACCCAGTGCCAGAAGAAAGCGGCCCGACCAGGGTCAGGGGGGAGGAAACCGCCCCGAAAAAAATAACCGAACCAAGGGGGCTAAGAACAAAGCGTCATGGCATCAATAAAGCGAAAAGAGTGCGGAAAAAAGGTGTTGACGAGACCAGTATGGTAAAGCGGGGAACACAAATTGAACAATTAGCCGGAAAAGAAAACATGGCAATTCAAACATCCGAAAAAAGATCAATATTCAAAAACAGATCAAACGTGTTACGGAAGGCTTGGAGGCTAAAGAAAGACCGAAAAAAAAAGAAGGAATCGGGATTGTGAAAGAAGGGGGGGGGGTGCTTAAAAAAAACCAAACGAGACACATAAAACGGTAAGAAAATTATGAGGGAGCGCCACAAACCGCCTCGTGGGGTGGTAACGGCGCCCCAACGAGCCCAAAACTGATAGAGCCACCAGCAGAAAACAAGAAACGATTTCCGTAAGAAACCGGAAAAAGGGTGAATTGGGGCTTAATCACCTGTAACCGCTAATGGAATGGGTTCCGTAAACAACAAAACAACAGGTGAGGGGAGAGATGAAATTGGGAAGGGGGGTGTGAGTGGGTCATATACACACGCGATGAAAAATC
>Ga0179593_1416015_pt1 | contig 20267 bp, 31 predicted proteins | sample CZODoug2_1_08_16_FD_185931 | JGI IMG/M metagenome (GOLD analysis project Ga0179593, IMG submission 185931) | Vadose zone soil fungal communities from Angelo Coast Range Reserve, California, USA - CZODoug2_1_08_16fungal (PacBio error correction) | ecosystem: Environmental > Terrestrial > Soil >...
ACGACAGCCCCTCCAGGGTCTAGAGGAAAAACGGACACGAGGCAAAAGTGGAAAAATTCTGTCCGAAAAGTACTGGAGGAAGAGGAACAGATAGGGGCCTAAATTTGTCGTGGGTGGTCGAGAACGAACGTCTTCTTCTCTCCCTTGTGGTGATTAGGGCAAATCTGGGGGGCAAGGATGGGTCAATCACCCTGGGCTTCAGAAGAGACCAGACGGGGAATCTATACCCTTGGGGACTGGAAGCCTCTAGAAAAAAGGGGGGTGGTGGTGGTTACGATGGCCTTAGAGCGAAAGAATGCCAGGTCTCAAGATTTAGACAAGGGGGGAGTTGGAAGAGGTGGCGAAGAACGGATGGGAAAAGCGGAAGGGGGGACGACGCGTCAGGAAGAGAACTTTTACTGCTTCGCACGAACGTTACGATCAAAGGAAGGTGAAACCTTCCCATTAAGATGGGGAGGGAATGCAGGTCTTGCAAAGGGCGTGCAAGGGAAGGGTGCCCCTGGAAGTAACGCAAACCAGCAAGCCGGAGGGAACGCGGCCGCAGAAAAAAGGCAGGGGCCACTCCTCCATTTGCAGAATGGGACAAAAAAAAGGCAATAAGGAAAGAATCAAATCAGAAACGAGAGAGCAAGCTCAAAGGGGGGGAAGACCACCGGAAAGAACAACGAATGAAAAGTAATTCCACCCAAAGTATCTGTAGATTTGCTAAGGGTGCCACAAAGGGAACAATAAACCGAAAAAAAAAAACTTGTGGGGGGGTGGGCAGCTTGCAGGCGGTAAACGCCACGCAATAACGACTGACAGACTGAAAAAGAGAAAAAGTCGACCCTTGGGTATCTCATTCTACCCTGGGAGACTAGTCTCACCGGGCGGGAGGGAGAGCTTGTGTCAGAACGTGCCGGTGGTCCTTAGTACGACTCGGAGAAAAACGCTGACCTGGTTGGGGGGGGGGTCGGCGGGAAAAAAAGAGGGGAAGTGTTGGAGTCGAAGGAAAAGGATGAGATCAGAAGACCGGTCTCGTCCGGGAGCGAGACACGAAGCCAGAATCTTAAATGCCGTGAAAGGCTGTGGAATAGAGAGGATTGGATCTTGGCGGGTGTAAAATGCTGAACATGCCCCGCTCGAACAGGATCAGGGGAGTGGAAGGCCTTAAGCCGTTTTGTATCTGCGATGACTTACGCAGAAGTGCATCTGCTGATGGTGGAGTTGCGGAATAAGCCTTCGGGCTGCACAATGAAAATTCGACTGGCTTGGAGGTCGTTTATAGGTTCCGGAACCCACTACTATTGGGGTAGGAAAGACTGCCGGAGAGGTTTTATTTGTTTGAACGTCGGCGCCATTCGGAGAAAAAATGGCCGTCACTTCGAACGGAGATGCGAGAAAGGAGGGATAAGCTTGCCAAAAGAATACTCGCGGATCCGTTTGGACAAGAGTTCGCAGGGGATTACAGCGGTGGGGTAAGGATCACTCTGCGGCTTTCACTCGAAAAAAAAAGGATCCTCCCTTTGCATAGGTTTCGGGGCGGTCGAGGGAGGGACGAGCACCTAAATGCCTTGGAAAAATGCGGAGTCCCCTTGGGAAGTAAGAGGGTATAGAAACAATTAATGGAGAGGAAATCGTAGAATCGAACAGTTGGACACCATCATCAGAATCCAGGGAATGCGAGGGAAGCAAAAAATCGTGCAAAAGATGAAAAGTGAAAAAATGGCCGCGAAGGAATTCACGAAGCGGTCGAGACGGAGTCGCATGCGCCTTGGGCATCTTTGGTTGAAGGAGTCTCAGCTTTATCACGAGCAATGGAAGGGGAGGCATCGACGTAATGGGCCGGTGAAGCGCGGCCGACGGAAGGACTCAATGAAAAAGAATCAAATAACAAAAAAGTTGGATCAGTACTGGAATCATCAAAGAATTAATAGGTAGACAGATTGGAGAATGGTGATCATGCTCCACCCGGAACTTAAATTACGTAGTCCATAGTAACTCAACCCTCTGTGATATCTGTAAAAAAGATTGGGGGGGGCGCCCTGAACTGGAGGGCGGAAGATGCACTTACCGGAGGGCTGTAGTAGATAGCGATCTAACAAGGGGTCAAGGTCTTCATCATTCGAACGTAAACTCAAGGATCGTTCTAAACGCGAAATGAAGGAAACCTCACGGGGGGACTTGGTGGCCGTTCTTTGGGGTACTGCTGGTACAAAAAGAATACGGGTTGGGATAGAGTTGATTAAATAGCGGAAGATATAAAGGCCTTCTTCAGAGGATAGGAGGACGAGTAAGTTGTCATAGCTCACGGCTCAAGGTTGGGGGGAAAGGAGGTCAAAGGAGGTCTCGCCCTTGCGGGTGGTTAGAGAAATTGTTCGCACTTCTGGAAAAACGGGGCAGGAACAGCGAGTCCAAAAATGATGGGCGAGGGCAGGAAGCGGGGAAGGTTTAGTAGAAAGTACAAGTGTCGGGAGGGACGTCCGCGAAATTAAGAAAGCGCGAGCTTCTTCAAAGGGGCAACGGCACGAGAAAGGGGAGTGGTCTAAAGAAGCAGAGTGAAAAGAGGTAAGTCCTTAAGAACCTGCAAATCGGCGCCCTAAAAGGCGTTTGGAAATTCCGAGGTGCAGAAAGCAGAGAGAACTGTTGAAAAGATGCAGTGAAAGTATAGGAGAAAGAAAAGTAACTCGAGGATAAAAATAAGCACGCCTACCTTAGCTGCTGGGACACCGGGAAGGATCAATGGATAAAAACAGGACATAAAAAAAGGTCGGGCGTTTCCCCGGTATCAAAAGAAGAGATCTAGAGCAGAGAAATTGGCGTGAAAGGAGGGGTCAAATTCCCGCATAGAAGTCTGGAAAGTGGATCGGTCTTTCAATTTTCTTGAAAAAATAATCAGATTGCAAAGCGGACAGACGCAAAAAGCTGGCAAAGAAAATGAGAAGGGAAAAAAAGAGGTTTTTACAGCTCAGCAGAAAAAAAAAAAAACAACGCATGGAGGGAAAAAGAAGAGGGAAAGAGGGGGGGAAAAATAGGGGAAGTATAGGCAAGGTTTTTTGGGGAAGAACCAGAAAAAGGGAGAAAGACATTAAAAAAATTGGAAAGAATTGAGCCAAAAACCATAACTCAAAGGAGAGGCGGGTCTTCAAAGAACTTTCCCCACCATTGGGGCAAGATCCGAGGTCGCGGAGGTCGTGCAACCTGGGAATCGCGCTGAAGCGGTTACAGGTAAGAAAGATTGAGGGAGCTGAGGGAAGAGGGATCCAATCTGGCAGTGATGCTGGCTCCTGATACTGCGGGGTGAACAAAAAAGGAAAGGAAAACAAGGAAAAAATAAATCTCTCTTAACAGCGAAAAGTCCAAACGTGACGTTGGCACCACAACAACGACATTTGGACGTGGGAAAAAATTATCCGTCCATAATAACTCGAGGGGGGACGATCGGAAAAATCATCAACCACGAGCAGGTGAGTGGTTGGAAGAAGGAACTGACTCTTCGCAAAGGGGAGTATTTCAAAGAAGCAAGGCAAAGGCTTGCCCTTCAAAGGGGGGGCACCTTCACGAAAAGAGGATCATAGCTCATTGCCGGTGGAAATCTCTTTTAAAGAAGTGAGAAGTGAAGGAAGCGGGAAAAAACACTCTATGTCAGAGACGACCAGATTACGACAGCTTACCATGACCTTGTAAAAAAAATGGCTCCGGGCACCAGGAAAAGAAGTAAGAATATTTCACGAGAGCCATTTCCGGGAAGATAATTTACTAAAAGGGAGGAAGAGCCCAAAGACTATTCCACTGAAGGGGAAAAAAGGAAGGAAAAGGGCAAACGGAGGGGAAAGGGGGGTCTACTAGGATCTAGCTTTATTGGGAGTTCGGCGATTGCCTAAAAGACAAAAATAGTCCCGAATATTCGAAGAATAGTACGCGAAGGCAGACTCACGAAGGGGTCGGGGGAAACAAAAAGAGCTAAAAGGGGGAAAATAAAAGCAAAGTGGGGGGTGACTTGACTCCTCTAATGGAGGTGCAGGGCGGGAGCGCATTCGACACATCTGGGGAATAATTTCTCAACGAACGGGAGACGGAAACTGATAACGCGTGGTTGGCAGGTGGGACATGCGGACTTGACTCAAGGCCTCGGCGAAACCGCCCAGGAAAAGGGCGCACTGCTAGGGAACTCAACAGGGGGATTCGCGTCAGGGGACAAGGTTATCAATCACAAACACTATGCCAGAATTCTAAGGAGCTTTATGATAGAAAATGTACGTAAGGGAAGGGGGGGGGAAGGAAGACGCATTCCGAAATGTACGGGGACCTCTAAAGGATGGAGAAGTATTTGTCCCCAAACGGCTCGTAAAGTTTCACTGTAACGTTAACGAAATCCATGGGGCGAAAACGATTACTTAAAGAGTTGATTAAGATATGCTAAGCCATGAGGAGTCATAGGAAAACTGGAGAAAAGGGGGAATGTCAGGGAAGGGCACGTTCGGAACTCCGAGAAAACCGCAGGAGCGTAAAAAACAAAACACCCTCTGGTATCCCTCTAAAAAGAGGGAAGCCAGAACTCCTCTGGAGTTGCTAGGAGGAAGACAGCTGCCATCATCCTGAGGGGCTAGAAGGGGAAGGTCTAGAGGACGTTTTGGGGGATCCTACAGCATATGAGAGAGGCAACCCCGGGCCGGGGAGAAGGGAAAAGAAGGAGGGGGCATTAAGCGATCCGGACGAACAAGCAATAAGAAAAATTTCGAAAGATGACCGGACCTAGGATCGGCGCCAAACAAACAAAAACCAGAAACAAGCATAAACACTTACCGGGCAGGAGGCGGCATAATCCAAGAAGTCAAACCTCCAAAGGATGTCAGGGGAAGCTCGGGAATGACCTTGCTGGGGGAATTCTATCTGGGCAAGGCTTGGGGAAAACGCCAAAGGAAAATCAAATGCAGGAAATCTAGCTACTCAGAAAGGAAGTGAAGATGAGGGGCGCAGGGCTCGCCGGTGACAAAAAAGATAAAGGGGGGAAAGGAAAAAGATCGGGGGGGGAAAAGCGCGAACATTCATCTAAGGCACCAAGAGCCACAAAGGGAAAACAACGGGGTTAGAGGGCAGTATGAAAAAAAATACTTTCCGGCTGAAAAAAAGTAGGCAATCCCGAGGGGGAAAACTAAAAAAAAAACAGGGGATAAGTTACCAATGGGGGTCTAGTGTTGTTAGGGTTCCAGAGTCCAGCGAAAACACCTCTGGGGCCGTGGATGTAGTAAAAAAGGTAAAAAAGAAAAAAAACCGTGGTGTCCGGAAATGGAGGGGGAGTTTATACATGGGCTCCACTAATCGAAAAATGAACGATATCGGGAATGGGGCTCTGCGGTAGGGGGTTCGTCTGGGGGATGCCACTCGAGGGAGGGAGGGGACTTAAGTAAAAGTGACCGAGAAGGGGGGGGGCAAATTTCTGAAGTTTTTGGGGCCAACTAATCGAATTTATTATTTTAGCGGAATGGGGGAGGGAAGCGTTCCTGTCCAGATTTGGGCTTAGCGGGGAAGCACTCAAGAGCAAGAAAAGGGCCGTGCAGGAAGCTTCCTGGAAGTTTCCCCTTTGGGCCCGTTCGAAAGTGGGAGAGAAGGAGGGGACCGGCGGTGGGTACGTAAAGCACGCATAAAAAAACAGGCGGTGGTCAATCCATTATTTCGAAAGGAGGATTCACCCATCGATCCGTGAGCATCGATGGGAGGGGGAGGAAGAGTGAGAGGAAGGGAAATGCTCGCGGGCAACAAAACATGATGTTCTTCCTTTATATCGCAGGATCCTTAAAGACGGGAGGGATTCAAAAAAAAAAAAAGGGGGGGGTTTGATGAAGATCCGAGCACCTGCTGGGGGCGGTTAAAGGAGCATCGGAAAAGGGGGGGAAAAGCAGTACGACTCGGGATGTTATGAACAAAGTGCAGGGTAGATGAAGAGGGGCTCGCAAGCGCGATCCTCTCAGAGGGGGAAACTGGTGAAACGATAGGGAGGGGGGTTTCTGATACAATGTCGGCGGAGGGAGGAAGAATCTCCAAAAAAAAAAGGGAGATGAATATAATACAAACCAAAATTGAAGCTCCACCAGAGAAAAGGGCAAAGGGGAAAAAAGAGGGGGGAAGACGCAATTTATCGCGGGTGGCGAGCACATCCTACTTCATTGGTAGAGGGAGAACATCGAGCGGGAAGGAAATCTCTGCAGGTGGGGGAGGAATGCGAGCAACCGGGGGAAAATAGAGGTTGGCTCGTGAGAGGAATAAAACCAGAGAATTCGCGCCTTTTGAAGAGAACCAGGGGAGATAGGAAGACGGTTGAGGAAGTGTTTTTTGTAGATGGGACCGTCGGCACGCCACGATGCCGAAAAACCCACAAGGGAAACTCTTTGGAAGGGGCTACAATTGATTAAAGAAAAGAAGAAGCATCGGCTACTAGGCGGTCGGTACTGGGCAAAAAAGGTCCGGCCGACTTTAGAATCGCGAACTTGAACCTGCCCGCTAAAGCACTCTTGCATTTTTCTTGAAATCAGGGGAAAAGAAATTTCTCAAAAAAAACAAGAGCGCACAGGAAGCGGCCGCAAAAACCAAGAAATGGGGAAAAAAGACGAATTGGGGGTCGCAAAAAAGAATTCGAAAAGGCATATAAGGCAAGCAGAATATAGTGTACGGCAGCTCAAATTGGGATACAGGGTAAATAAACCGTACCGCTGAAAAAAAGCCCCACCGAGATCGTAAGTTGGCGTTTTCGCCAGGGGGACCAGCAAAGGTAACCAGGGGGGGGGGGGGGAGATGGAACATTGCACGAAAAGAAACGAGGGGTCAGCCTTACAGAAAATTAAAAAAGACAAACATTACCTCAAGTTGGGAGCTCTAACAGGCTATTGGAAAAGAGAAGGATCTCCAATCCTGAAACGGGTGCAGGGGGGGACCCTCTCGGAACCCGCTCGGGACTTGGGGGGGGGGTGCTTCTGGTGACGGGGGGGGGAAGGAGATGAAATGGGAGAGGGAGATAGCTAGCTAGAAGACAGTGAAGCGGTGGACAGCTATAACTCCTCCGCGAAGATTCAATGGAAAGGCTTCTTTCTATATGGCTGGAATTTGACGGTATGGAAAAAGATGCCGGAAAAAAGAGCGGCAGCTCTTTATTCCTGCCGTGGAAAACTGGAGAATGTCGGAACTGAGGCAAGAGAAGGCATGAGAGGAGGAGGAGGGTGGGTAGGTGGAGGAACTTCGCGAAAACCGCTCCCGGTGAAGGGCTGGAAAAGGTAAAGGCCTACGGCTCATGCAAGCGCTAAGTGTCGGGTCGGGGACATGGAGGGGGAGGGCAACGGAAGCATGGAGGGAACAACGGGACGGGGAATGGCGAGAGCGGAGTGAAGAGAATCAGAAAGAGGAGGAGCTGTTCCTGAACCGAGGGAGAAGGAACCCGAAAAGGGAGAAAAAAAGCGGTGTTAAGCGTGACGCGGAGTCAGGAGGGAGATGGAGGACAGGAAGACTGGCACAACGGAGAGGGAAATAGCAACAGGCAAGGGCCAAAAGGGCAAAAAAGAAGACGGAAGGCCGCTTTCAACGGGTATAGTCCCCCCCTTTACGCGGGGGGGACGGGAAGTCAAAATCTCGAACGGTTTTGAACCCCCAAATCAGAATCCTTATGCCCAGACACAAAAAAGGATGCGCTATGGACATGCTGGGAAATCCGTGTGGGAAGAGGTCCCTAGCTTGGAGGTAAGAATCCCTGCGAATTAAGTGGTGTGAGATGAGAATGATTGAGGAGCTCTCATTCCATAGGGGTCGAAAAAAGAGAAATGACGTTTTTCTTGAGGGCAGGCGCGCTAAGTGAGAATGAAAAGAACCGAAAAACTGAGCTAGATAGGTCTCTTAGGGGCCAACCCACAAAACCCAATCGGGTCTGATGTTCTACCGGAATAGCCCGCATTTAACATGCACGAGAGGGACACCTCGAGGCCAAAAAACAGTTTTATAGAGGGTGAAAAAAGGGTTGCTAGAAAGGAGAAAGGCAAAAAGGCGGCGTACAAAGGGTACCTTCAGGGAAGGTCTGCCATCTAGGGGAAAGATGGGGGAGGAACTGGGCAGTCCAGGAAAGACCCCAACCAGAAAGCTCCGGACTCTCAACATTAAAAACCTCAACGGGGGGGTGGATAAAGGAGTTGGGGTACGTCGGAGGACGAGGCTAAAAACTTTGGGGGTCTCTGTCGAATGGGAGACCGATCGGCCCTAGGGAACGCGCGACAGATCAGACGGGGGCGGGTTTTACGGCAAAGGAGAACGGTGGAACGGTCAATGGGTCCGTGTTGTCGGAGGGGATCGGACTGGGAGGGTGGCCGTACGACAGAAGTCAAAAGGGGAGGCGATTACACCACGGAATGAGGCAGGAAGGGATAGCGGGAAAAGTTCTTTCAGACAGGAAAGGCAGGTTGCCGTGTCTCGAAAGTAAGAGAACAGACGAGGAGTGAATTCGTCAACAGGTGGAAAATATATCTGTGGATGACCTCAGGCCCATCGGAAAGCTATGGCAGGTACTTAATCCCAGATGCAGTTGGGGGAAAGGTCCGCGTTGCATAAAAGCAGAGAGTGGACGTTTCAAAACGATGTCCGGCGTGGAAAGTAAGACGCGAAAAAGCCTGAAAAGACAGGCGCAACTAGAGATTATGAGGAGGTCAAACTAGGAAAAAAAGGGGGGGGGGGTCTAGGAATCAGGCCCTCAGTCTAATCGAGTTGGAACAAGTTCCCGAAGCCTCTCATAAAGACGAGCTTAATGGTGGCGACGACAGGACCTGGAAGCTTCTGCGTTTGATCCATTGAGTGCCAAGTTCTGAAACGCTCTCATCGTTTCCGAAAGACAAAAGGAGAGGCACAGGAGAATGCGAGGGGCAAAAACAGCGGGGTTACCATCTCATCTACCACCAAAGAGGGAAATAGAGGAGGGAACAAGCAGGTGGGGGAAAGAAGGGATCTCGGGCAGAGCTTGGTAGGACGGGCCAGAACTAGAGGGAAGAAAAGTGTTCCAGAAATGGCGAATGGAGCAAAAAGCCTGAAAGCGGCGGGTCATGAAACAAGAACGTTCCGAAACCAGTCAATAGACCTCTTGACGGCAGTCAGGGGAAGACGAATTCGCAAACGCGTTCAGCGTCACGAAAGTCGCTTGCGGAAAACGAGAGCAAGCGAGAGGGAGGAAGGGTGGCTCAACGGCTGTGTCGCGAGGCTTCACTGAATAGGGGGGGTGAAAATACGGACTAGTCTTCGCACGCGGGTGACAAGCCTCTAAGGTCTCGCCAGATGGCAAGGGGAGGAAGCAGGAATAGCACGGGACGAGCCTCTGGAATATCCACTCTCGAGTGCAGGTTGAAACGATTCATCGAAGGGGGAGCAAAGAGAGGACTTTCTCTAAAACGGCTCTGGTAAATGCGACTCAAATTAACGTATCTACCAGACGGACGGGGGTGGGGGACTCGAGTTAAATCAATTTGGAAGAAGGTTGGAGGAAAAAGGGTGAAGAAAACACGCGATGGACAGATCAAGATGAAGACAACTTCATTACTGGGGAACACCAAACGGAAGTGAAAAGAACAACTCCGTCGCAGAATCAAAGTAAGCATCCATGCATTCAGCTTAAAGGGAAATGCATAATGAAGATGCTGAGCGCGTCAAATCCTAAAAAAATACCGAAAGGAAACCGTAGGGTGGGAAGCAAATACTGGAGCTCAGGGAAAGCTGGGACCGGTTGGAGGCAAGGGAAGAAGGACGACGTTATAGCGGCATGCACAGAAACGGAAGAAATCCTCCGGCAAGGGGGGTTATGGGCGAAACAATCGGGATCAACAGCAGGTTTGTTGGGGAGATGGGGATCCATCTCGAATGGAAGTTTCGCTGGGACGCAGAGACATCGAAGATGGGGGGGGGGGGGGGGAGAAAACGAAATAAGAGGAAATCCAGAGTGAGGGGATTATCATGGAGTCAAGTGACTAGATCACCGCACCACGGAAAGAGAACTGAGATTTGAGGCAGAGGGTCGCGGATCAAGCATGAGCAGATACGAAACACCTTCGAGAGTCGTTACCCGGAAAAAGAGCGTGGACCGCGAAAAAGGCAAGGGAACCTGAGCAGACAAGCCGAATGCGGGGGTCGCGCACAGAGGCAAGGAGGGGGCAACGTGAGGGTCTTGGACTTTAGCGGCCCGGGGGCTATAAAACACGTAAGGAAGACTGTCCGCTAGGCAAAGAGCTTTATAGAGAATATAGCCAAAAACGTCAATATGTAAAAAACGGTAGGAGCCGAAAAGAAGCCAGAACACCCAGTAGGTAAGATAGAAAGCGTGAGAATCACTCCTCGCGTGGAAGTCAGGACTCACAGCTGACCGATGGAGTAGGCGCGAAGCTCTCGAAAGGAGGGTGGTGTGCTCCAGCAGCATAGAGGAGCTGGCAAATAAACCCCAAGAAAGGACCTTCATAAAGTGTCGAGTCTCGAGTCAACCTTAAAGAAGAAGGGTGAAATGTCGAAGAGGGGTAATGAAAGAGAATGGAGAGGGGGGGCCCACTAAAAATAAGTCAGAAGAAAAAAATTCAGTTATGTCATCTACGCCCATCCTCAAGGGGCCCAAAAAAAAAAAAAAAAAAAAAAAAAAAGTGGGGGGAAAAAAAAAAAACGAGCATTACCTGCGGAAAAGGAGAGACAGCAGGAGGTGGAGACGATCAAAAATTCACAAGGACATATAACAGAAATAGACAAATCTTTAAAAAAAATCGCAGGCAAGGGGACCCCGATCGGTGAGGGATCGACTCGTCCTGATAGAAATAAAAATTAATCCAAGACGTCCCTGCCAGCCAAAAAACCAAACCATGTACCCAGCAGCGGGGTTCAAGAGATATTCCCAGGCGTTGCTTGCCAAAGAAAAAAAAAAAGACACAGGGAAGAAGAGAAGCATGGGAATAATAAGTTCCCTAAAGGGTGACTTGTGTCGGGGTGTCGGGGGGGGGAAGAGGGACAAACAAATGGGACCGTATTCCGAAAGAACACAAAACTTTCGGGCTGAGGGAGGCAACTGGCGCAAATCGGAAAAAATGACGATAACGGTGGGGAAATGGGGATACATAGGGTAGTGTGAGGGTCGGGGCTGACCAAATCTGGCGGCTCCGGCACAAGATGAGGGCCGGAAGAGCGGCCGTTTTTGGGGGGGGCAAAAATCAAGTCAGATAAACCACAAAGGGAGGATTGGCCATTCGGTTGGGTTGCGGAGGAAGGAAATGCAGGGCCGCTGTGGGAAGGAATACCTTTCTCGAAAAAGTGCAAAAAAGAGTGGCCTGTTCCGCAATGGGAGGAATGGAAACTGAAGCGCACTGGGTCGACGAGCAGGGCGTCTATGAAGAAGTCGTACTTCATAAGGGTACGGTTTCGTTCAGCTGGAAGAACCGGTTCAAACCCCAATATATCCCGCGTTGAGCAACGCATGGGGGTGGCTGAATATGATATCGACGGATAAAGTAGTACAACAACCACTTTGGATCTGAGTCGGATATCCCAAAGGGTCTCGCGGGAAACCGACCGGGACGATTCTACAATGTGGGGGAAGGTTGAAGAAAGCCGCAGACATGTATTGCAATAAAAAAAGTCGAGAATCTGACCATGCTGTCGAGAAACTGACAAATGGCTGGCGATCGGGGGGGGGAAATATCTCGAGAAGTAAGGCTGAGGCCACGTGACAAAGCAGGATCGTAGAGGAAATTGGTGAAGCGCTCAATGGCGTGGCGTCAGGGGTTCATCGAAAAAAAAAAAAACAAGGGGGGAGGGGGAAGGGGAGAGATAGAACGCCATTGGAGATCTCATCCGAAGAAGATCAAAAACGTCGGGCCGAACGACCGAAGGGTTCGAAGGGGGTCGAAGACAGTTCGCCTCCGAAATTTGGCGCTGGCACAGCGGGGGGGAGAATCTTCGACGCCCCTTGGTGGAGTGCAAAAAAAATAAAAAAGGAAAGTCGGGGACGCAGATCGTCAAAGAAAAACCTGGCTTCGAAAAGAGGACCGTCGGGAAAGCGAGGCCGGAAACGCCTCTGGAAAGTGGTTGTTTAGGGGGGGGGGGGGCGCCGTGAGGCGCTCAAGATGACCCTAACAAAATCTATTTCTCAACAGCGGTGAAAGGCTTAAAAAAAAAAGAAGAAAGGGAGAAACGATGGAACGCCAAGAGAAAGAAAGCTGGACGGATATCTGTTAAAACCAGGTCGCGAAATCGAGAAAACCAAATGTTCGAACGAAAGTTTGAAAATTAAAAAGGGGATAGACGGCACGGTACTTGGACAACGGACTGAACAATGTGCGCTCCGAAAAAAAAAGAGGACATGACCTTAAGGAAAAAACAAATCACAAAACCTCCTGATCGAGAGCTGCAACAAAAAAAACTGCAGGGAAATTAGGCAAGATCAAATGCCGGAAAGCAATAATAGTGCCGGCCGGAAAAAAGTGGAAGAAAAAAAAAAGAAGAAACCTACGGCAGGAATTAAAAAAAAACGTATAGAAGGGGGGATTTGCAGGACAAGGGGGGAAATGCCGAAAGCGCGAAGGGGGGTGTCGATGATTCGGGCTAACTCCATAAAGAAAGAGGGGCGCTTGAACGAGGACAGATCGAATGACAGTGGAAGCTATCTTCCCCTGCTTAAAAAATTCGGACCGCGGGATGATAGGGAGACGAACAAGCAAGGGGGCCGTGAGGTCCGATCATGAAGGAAAAAACTGACATGGGTGGTAGGAAAGTGCTAGTCTTAGGATGAGGGCGCTATAAGAAAATACTGGATCGGGTGCCGTAAAGAAAACGAAGAAAGGAAGACTAACGGCAAAGCATCTTCTTTCGGAGAAAAAAGTTATCTGGAGGTTTGAACAGCACGCTGCCAATATAACGGCAGCAGGGTAAGGGGCAAGGTAAAAAGCCGGGAGACTGAGGGCTTAGAGGAGAGCTGAAAAGGCGGTCCTTGAGGGGGCGGGTTGTTGGGAGCCGAGCCTTCTCGGGCAAAAAGGCGGAAAACGGACGGAAAACATTGTCGGGAAAGTGGGGGATAAGCCGAAAGCTACAGAACGAGGGGGAGGGAGGAATCCTTTGAGGGGGGCGCTAATGCTGAGTACACAACGGCAAGGTCGAACGGCCTTCGCCGCCATCAGATGAGGCGCTGCAGGCACGACGCTTCGTCCGGGAATGAGAATTAAGCTTTTTTGTTAAAAATAAACGAGTCAGTCATTTCTCGAAAATTCACGGAAGAAGGTGAACGGGGGTCATCTTTATAGCGGGACGGGGAAAGGAGGGTGACAGAAAGCAAGCCCGAATGACGCTTTAACAACGTTAAGCGACACGGGCCCAAGACACGAAGTGGGGGACACCAGATAAAAACTTGATGCGCGACCACAAAAGGGGAGGAGCAGAAAACCTTGAAGTCAATTTGTCTATGACGGAAACCTTACGCCTGGGGGGAAAAGGTGGGTGAGGAGGACTCATGGCTGGGGAGCAACCAGCATATGCGACATAGAGGGGGGAGGGGGGTGTTTGTGCTGTTACCTGCGGCATAATGACCATCTCCCTAACCTCAAAAGGTGGATCATACTGTAAATAGCCTTTCGCAGGAGGGAGTAAAAAAACTCGAGCGCCCCCGTCACTGGAAACATCCGAGTGGTCCGGACTCCGAAACAAAAAGCGGGGAGGAGGGGAGACACGATCGTTTCGAGGGCTCAGGACCGTCTTCTGAATGGGGCGGCGAGAGGAGAAATTTGGGTCGTGACGTAAGGCGGACCCTAAGAAAGCTCTAGCCATCGGGAGTCGTAAAAGACGGGAAGTAGGAATTGGTGTCGGGTCGGGGTTTCCGCGCATCTTTTTGGAGGACGAAAGGTAGAAAGGGGAGACATTATGCTCGAACCGGGCGTTGGTCCGGCAGCAGGCTGACTTGGGGGGGTAAAAAAAACACTTTCCATTTTAGGTCGGGGATAGAAAAAAACTTGAGGGGGGACTCTCCCTGTAAGAAAAACCGTCACGGGCGGGGGGACATAGATGGACCACCAGGAATGGCCTATTTGAGAATCCTAGGGGAAGGGGACTGGATGAAAAGGAAAAATTTAAGTGATCGAAATCATCTACCAAAAGTCAGGGGACAAGAGCTATGGGAAGGAGACAACTTTCAAGGAAACGACGACATTGGGGGGGGAAGAGCCAGGCCCATCTCTTTGCTTCCGGTTCGGTTCAAACTGAAGGCCCTCTGGTAGCGATCCAGAAAGGGAAATAATGGCTGGGGTTTTAGGGGGCGAGTGTGGGGAAAAAAGGTGGAGGAGTTAGGGTGGTGGAGGGGGGCAGGGGAAAGGAGGGAGGAGGGGGTTAGAAAACGAGGGGGGGGGGGGGAGAAGGAGGAGGAAGAGGGTTAAGGATGGGAAAAGGGGAAACCAGAAGGAATGGGGGGGGTCGATTAGAGAGTGATTGGGAATGGACAGGAGTCATAGTGACGTGGTAGGGAAGATGGGAGAGGGAAGTCCGTCAGTCGGCTCTCGGTAGTTCGAGTTTCGGACGGTAAATAGTCAACGGGAGGGGGGGTTTTCGTGGGGGGGGGATGTCGAAAACGATAAGAAAAGAGACTCGGTCGTGTACACGAAGTGAGGAAGGTTCGCCATCGGTGCGGGGAAGAGGACGGATAGGGGAGAGGGGGGAAGTGCGGCGGGATGGGTAGCGGGAATAGGGGTAGAGAATGCGGGATGGGGCGGGAGAGAGAGAGAAGCAGGGAATGGTGGTGAGTGTGGGGGAGGAGGTGGACTGGTGGGAGTAAGGGGGGAGAGGGGGGGAAGGGACGAGGGGAGAGATGGTGGGAGGGGGGGAGGGAGGGTGGAGGGGATGGAGTGGCGGAAATGAAACGATGAGGTGGGGGGGTACTGTGGGGAAGGGGGGGGGGTTCGGGCGGGAAAGGGGGTGGGTTGAGACAGGGTATGGGGGGGTCGGCGTAAGGGTGAAGGCTGATTGAGGAGGAGGGGAAAGGGGAAGTGAAGGTAGAGGGAGGGGGCAAGGATGAAGTCATTGGGAAGGAGAAGTGGGGGGGAAGGGGGAAGCAGTGAGAGAGAACTCATGGAAGGCACGCCCTCTATGGAATCGAAAAAGAAGCCCAGACGCAACGCGACGAAGAAGGTTGAAAAAGGGGCCCTACTAACGGGGGGGAGCTCCCGCTTAGCTGGGAGTAAATTTGTTGCAGGACCCGAAGGTGGAACGGGTGATTTGGGTTCAGGAGAGCCGGATGGAATGAGGAAAAGAAACTGCTGAGGGGGTGGCGGAGGGAGCTCTTGTCTTGCTTGGGGGGGGAGGTTCAGGGGCACATCGCAGCTTGTCGGGTGTGCCCCTTTGGTATAAAGGAAACGCGGGGGGTGTGAGAGGGGGTGGGGAGCACCGGAGGGATAGGGAGGGAGGGTTTGAACATAGGACAGCTTTAGGTGGATGGCTACTGGGGAGACAGAGGGGAGGTGTGTGAGGTGAGGAGGAAGGGGGAGGGAGGAGGGGGCGGCGGAAAGGGGGGTTGGATGATAGCAGGGAGAGTGACGGGTAAGGAAGCGGAGCGGAAAAGAGGGGGGAGCGGGGAGGGGAAGGGAGGAGGGGAGATCAGAGGGGAGTGTGGAACGTCGCCAAGACCTGGTTGCACCAACAACCAAGTGAAAATCGGACCGTGCGGTGACGGGAAATGCACAGTGGGATGTACGGGGGGGGGGTCTGGGTAAATTCGCACCCCTATGAGTCGGAGGGGAGGGTTCGCCGGGGGGGTGCTCTAGTGAGGGGAGGTTGGAGAACAGGGATGAAGGTAAAGAGGCAGGGGAGGAGGAGGAGGAAAGAGGGTGGGCGAGTAGGAAGATCTAAGGGGAAAAGGAGAGGTGAATGTAGGGGGGAAAAGTGGAGGAGGGGCGACCGCGCAGGGAAACGGGGGGGGAGGGAGAAAAAGAGGGAGGACGGAAAAGAAGGGGAAGGGAAAGGCGAGAAAAGGATGAGAACAGAAAAAGCCAAAGGATAGGTGAGTGTGGAGACCGCAGAAAAGGAGGATGGGGATTGAAAAAAGGGGGCGGTAGGGGGGAGAGGCCTTAAAGGGATAACAGGGGGCTGGGGTACGGAAAAAAGCCTTTGAGATAACGTGCAACAAGGGCGGGGGGTGTGTAGCATGCGGATTGGGGGACAGCCGGTAAAGAACCAGTGGTGAGGATTGGGGGGGGTGGAGGCCAGGACTAAGAGGAAGGAAAAGGTGGAGAATGAGGGAGGGATGGGGAAGAAGAAGTGCTTTGGAGAGGTCAAAGAAGAGCAAGGGGGAGATTGGGGTGAGGTGGGCAGGGGGGAGGTGCGGAGGTATGGGAAAGGGGCTATATAGGGTGAAGGTATGAGCGTATGTGTCAAAGTGAAAAAATGGGCCCAAGGGGGAAATAGGAATGCGGGAAGGAAGTTAGGGGGTGAAGAGGCGTGGGGAATCTGGGGGGTTAGCCGACACGGTTAAGGAGGGGAGACGAGAGAGGAGCGGAGGAGGGAGGCGAAAAGGGGCTGATGGAAGAGGTGGGGTGGGTGGGGGTGGGTGAGAAAGTAGCAAACTGTTGAAAGTGAGCGTGGGGGATAGGAGGGGAAAATAACTTGGGGGTGCGGGGGGTGGGAAGGGGAAGAGGAGGGTGTTATCTAAAAGCGTGTACGAGTTTGGGAGGGGATGGGGGGAGGGTCAGGGTGAAACATCGCAAGAGGGGGGGGGGGGGGGAGGAGTCGAAGATGAGAAGTGGAGAAGCGGAGGTGGGGCGAGGCTCGGAGTGGGTAAATTGCAAGGGGGGTAGGGTGTGTTCGGGCGTGTAGCACGGTTGAGTGTACAGGAAAATGTTCGTGAGGCATATGGAAGTAAGAGGAGTATAACGAAAGAGAGAGGCGGGGTTAGAGATGGGGTGGAAAAAAGAAGGATGAGGTTGCAACTGCGCAGAAAAAAGAGTTGGGTGGCGAGTGAAAACGGGATTGAGAGAAAGAGTGAACGAGGTGGACGGTGGGCTATGAGTTTATTGGCAATTGGTAGTAACGACAGGAGAAATTAGTGGCGGGGGGGGAATGAGCGAGAGGGGGCCGCGATGTGGGTTATGGTAGATGGGTAAGTGGGGATCTAGGGGCCCGGACGGGGAGGGTGGGGAGATTATGTACGCAATGGAAGGGGGGGAAGGGGGTGAGAGGTGGAGCCGAAGGAGGTTGGGGCGCGACGGAGGACGGCCAGAGCCAGTTGGGGGGGCGGGGATTGGGGGCGGAGGGGAGTGGGGAGAAGACTTGTGGAGAATGTTGGGAAGCGCAGTGGACCATAGCTCCACTTCAATTCTTGTCCTGAACACGCACTTGAAGAACCAGGGTAAGACGTACGCTGAAAACTTCGGGAGAAGGGGAAGCGGCTCTTCGGGGCAAGACGAAGGTCCTAGAAGGCTTAAGGGAGAGGGTGAAAAAGCGAGCCAGAAGCAGATGCGGCTCATTAAGAGTCCGAGATTGAAAAAAGGGCTAAAAAGCGAGGGACAAAAAGACAGAGTGAGGGGAAAAGGCACTCGTCGCAGAGGCGGAAGGCATAGGAAGTTCCCAAAACGCGGGGACGGTACCTCAGGAGGCCTCTGTAAGAACGGAAAGAAACGGGACGATAGGTGAGATAACCCCCGAGAGAGGTCGGGTGCACTTGGGACGAAAGTAGCTCGCTGCCAAACTCTTAAAAAATACTGGATGAGAAAAGTACGCTTAAGAAGACGCAAAACGTGCCCGAGGATGAAAAAGCGTCTTACCAGGGGAAGACTAACTCTTTGAACCTCGGTGGGGTTTTTGAAAGGAAAATTGGACATAAACAAAAGCGAAAGGGCAAGATACTCTGAGACTGAAAACAAGCTGTACCATGAAAAAAAAAGCGAAGGGGGGAAGCCAGACCCGTCTTCCTATGAAGCGCAAAGGAAAATAAGGACAGCTGCAGTTCAGAAATATTAGAAAAATCCCAATACGCAGGTCAACACCGGGGAATAAAAAAAGAAACGGAAGCTTTCAAAACAAGACTAATAAGGTCGACGAGAAGCTGTCGGTGCGTAGCGTTGGGGAACGAAATCGGGGGGGGAGAAATCAAGAAATACAAAAGGAAATGGCATACAGAACGAAGAATTCTGTGGAGAAAAAAATTGGCGCTAAACGAGATAAAAGCAAAGGGTGGGGGGGAGGAAGAAAGAAAGCTACACATTGAAAGTGAAAAAAAGGTATTGCCGAATAAAAAGAATAAATGGGGGGAGGAAGCGCTACGAGTAAGAAACGACATTCCAAAGCGTTGGAGGGGGGGAGGGGGGGGAACGAGGGAAAAGGAGTCACGGAAGCGGCAAAAGAAAAACGGAAAATCACTTCGGAGTGGTGCGGCCATATGGAAAAGGCGGAAAAAAGGCAGGAAGCATGGCAGAACACGAGGATTCCTAGGAGAGTCCCGCTTCAATAACAAGGGAGGAATCGGGGGGCTAGAACTCAAGGGCAGAAAAAGGAGTGTAGAAGCCTTTCTTTGGGTCGGAGCTCAAAGGGGGAGCAGGGGGGGGAAACAAACTTTTCGAAGAAAAGGGAACCCGCGTGGGCCCGCGTCCAGGGGGAGATAACCGCGTAGAATCGGGGAATAAAGATAGGAGACAACAGCGATGCGTTATGGGGAAATGAAGAGAAAGCGGGGGGGGGAAAAAGGATTGGCAACTGCAATTAGACCGGTCAGGTTAGAAGAAGGGCAGAGGATCACAGGACGGGTTAAAAACAACAATGTAAAGTCCCGCGAAGTATGCGAACAGAAAGCCTCTTTAGGAGAGACGAACCATGAGGGAGCAAAAAGCGAAAGGATCCGAAAGCGCGTCGCATTACTTCATGTGAAAGAAAAAAATCGAGGAGAGAAAAAATCTCAATACACACAGGCCGATCGATATAGCCTTTTCAATGAGAGATAAAACCTGGAAAACAACCGCGAAAGGGGGTGAAGAAGAGAGTCCTGCGAAGAAGAACATCAGGGATAAGGGCTCCCCTAACCACCCAAGGCTCAGAACTGAAATCAGGATCTTCCTAACTCATGTACTCCAAAAAAGGAGTCCAGGGCTCTTAAGAATTTCTGCGGAGAGGGGGGAAGAGGAAGCATTTTGGAAAAAAAGATCAAATGGAAGAAATAGCGACAGAAGAAAGAGGGGAGACGAGCGGGCGCGAAAAATGCCGGGAAATAAAATCCTCTACAGGGGGATTAGGAATGATCCTAGCCGAATCGCGAACTCACATTCATCTGCCTTCGCACTCCACCCAAAAAATTTGAAAAACAGGGGGGGGAAGCATTATCTTAATGATTCACCGGCGGGTAGTATCCAATCATATTAAAGTCCCAAACGTGGGGGCTAAGAGGGGAAATTGGGGTAGATGAGCTTAAAAAAAGTGGTCGATGTGTTTGATCGGGGCGCTGAAAGGCAGACCCTCGTTATTGGGGCCAAAGTGGATGAAAGATGCAGAAGGAAGCGCCAAAACCGGGGCGCGTTAAATTTTAGGGAAAACATGGCGCAAAGGCAAAATGACTATAGAGGGGGAATTAAGGAGGATGAGGGTGTTTTCTAGGTGGGAGGACTAAGGAGGACGCCTATGGAGGTCTTAGGGAAGCCAGAGAATGACGGGAACGTTTGGGGGGGGGGAAAAATCTATCAGAACGAATTATGGAAAAATGCGGAGTGTTGAGGGGAGGTCCTAGGTCACCCGGGAAGGGACTGGGGGGGGGGGGGACGGAAAGCGGGAGCAAGCCCGTTCGCAATCCCAGTGAGACAAAAGTTCAGAAGTCCGGGCAGGTTACCGTTCTTGAGCAAAAAGTCACCGAAGTAAGACGGACGGGGGGAAAAGATGTAAAAATCTCCTCTTCAGGTCGGAAGGAGGGTAAATATTTCTGAATCAAATGATGAGGGTCAAACCAATCTATCCAGCTTTTAGCAAGTTTTGGGGGGGGGATCAAGAGAGAAAGAAGAGGCATCATCGTAACAAAAAAAAAACAAAAGGGAGAGATGCCCAGGATATACCCAGGTCCTAGTCCCGGGAGCAAAAGTAAAGAGCCAAGGGGGGGGGGACCGAGAAAAGAGAACGCTTGCGTTGCTTAGCATCTCAAAAAAAGTAGATCGGACCGAAGTTTAGGACGAACAGCTACAATGCATGCGTATATCGGGGGACGACATGTTCGAAATCCATAATGCGCGGAATGTGGAAAGAGGATAATCGGAGTGGACGGCAAGAATCAAGGCGTGGGATCAGGGGGG
>Ga0179593_1510334_pt1 | contig 20267 bp, 15 predicted proteins | sample CZODoug2_1_08_16_FD_185931 | JGI IMG/M metagenome (GOLD analysis project Ga0179593, IMG submission 185931) | Vadose zone soil fungal communities from Angelo Coast Range Reserve, California, USA - CZODoug2_1_08_16fungal (PacBio error correction) | ecosystem: Environmental > Terrestrial > Soil >...
TGGGAGTTTTCGTGGAGAGTTGTTCGCGAATCAGGTGCTGACGCAGCTATGTTGGAAAGATAGGCCAAAGCCCACAGCGTTAGCGGGAAAGCGCGAGATTGGGACCAACGAAGCCTGGGGACAATAGCGAGCGGGGGCTATCTCGTCGGACGGGGGGCAAGGATCGAAACTCACATAAAGGGTGCAGGCCAGAAAATGGCCGAGTGGTCGCCTGGAACATGAAGGGGGGGGGGAAACTGTGGATACCACTTCGCCCAAACGCAGCAGGACAACGGACGGGAGGCGATCCCCCAGTGGGGGTCGGAGGCTCAGAGAGGGGGGCCGAAAAAGGGACCTGGCGCAAGCTCATGCATGTAGAGCCATTCTTGGGGGAGGAAATGCCAGGGAGATGGGGCAAAACGCTGAAAAAAGGGGGAATTTTTCCGCGAGCGAGGAGCGGATAGATTCTCGGGCTGTCAAAGACGCCGAAGCGGTGTGAGCAGGCAAAAAAGGGACAAGACAGGCATTGCAAGGTGGAGGCTCCGTTCGGCGACGCTACATATAACGCGAAAAGAAGGAGGGACGCTGGCGTGGTGCAACATGCAGACGGAGACATAGGGGAATACACCTTGAGAAATAGCCGAGTAACACGATCATGCTTCGTGAAGGGACCGTGTAAGGGGAGGCATCGCCATGACCAGTCAGTGGAGGCAGAGAAAAGAAAATCGGGGGGAGGGGGGAGTTTAGGTAAAGGATGGAGAGAAATGCTACGGTCTCACTGAGGAAGATGAGAGGAAAGAAAATGGGACCGCTTACTCTTTGGATGCTTTTGGTAATGTAAAATAGGAGGGGAAAATTCGTCACTCTCCTTATTTCATATACTTGGAAAGTGAAACTTAATTGTCTTTCTGAGAGGGGAGTAGAGGAATCGAACTCAGCTCTGAAAGCCCGGGATGTAACCGAAGATGATAAAAAAATATACGACCTAAATTACGGACTTTCTGGAGAGGAAACTTGGTCAGCTGAGGGGATTCTACAAAACCAGGGTTCCAACAAACCCTGGAGTGGTCAAGACGAAAAATTACTCGCGATGGGGTTAAAAAAGGGCCAAGAACCGCCATGCAGTCCGTCTTCAGATAAGAAGGGATCATATGTTGGGAGAAAACTCCCTCGATAGAAGATAGGCGCCAGCTTCGCAAGCATGTGTCACACGGCCGTCCTGAAAAAAGTGTTCAACAAAACGTAGAGGAAAGGGGTCACCTAGGTGGTAGGTAAAAACGGAAGTCGACGAAAAGGCTGGTGCCGACCGGACACGTAAACCCGAGAGAAAGTCAAGATCAACGGGGGGCTTGTGATAGCCGACGGGAGGCGCGAGCCTCTGGGTCAGTGCTCTATGTGCCCCCGGGCGGCCAGGGGATTGCTACACTGCCGAGTCGCCCAGCTCTGTGGGGGAGAGACGAGCGCGGAGGGAAGCCCAGCCTCTGTATTTCGGAAAAAATAACAGACGCAGGACAAGGCAAAAGAGGGAAAATTTCAAAAGGCCCCCGCTTTGGGAGGGAAGTCAGGGACCATACCAACGGGTTTCGCGCGCGAGGGATTGCAACACCTCCTAGACGAACTCAGATCCCAGCGATTGGGGGGTGGTCGCCGCAAGGGGGTTCGACCAAATGCTGAGCGGGCCAACCCATGACTCTGGACGGAGCAATGAGGGGGGAAAGATAGAAGTCCGGGTACAACGGATGGCAAAGGCGAAACGCCACGCAAACGCGGAACAACAGTTTGAGTTTGTCAGTGCCCAACAAGCGGGTGTTGGATCTAAAATGAATAGTCAAGCTGCCAGTACATGGCCGCCCGTGACGGTACGAGAAACGACGGACAAGTTTCCGCAAGTCAGAAGTACAATAAGCCGGCTGATATGGCGAAATGGATACCCGGGGGAAAGACCAAGTCGGTACTGACACAGAGCAGAGTGGGGAAAAGGTGGATGGGTGTTCTGAACGTCATCTCTACGGGAGTTTTTCGACCGCGGAAAGCCGCCTGCTATAACGACACAGAAGCACGACGACCGGGCGGGTGGGCTCTCCCTCTTGTTTGGGACGACCAGTTCAGCAAAGGGGGGGCTCTGGTACGCTTTTCCGCAAAAAAAACATGATCAAAAAAGAGACCCGTGGTCGACGAATGCAAAACACTGGCTTAAGGAACATTTCCGAAGCACGACCGGTGAAGGGTCTCGAAGGGGGGGAAACGTAGGCGTATACGCTACGTCCACGGTAGGCACCGCAATGTAACTTCCGACTTCGCTGAACGGCGGCGTCACCAAGGGAATTTTTGGGCGGGGAAAATCTCGAAAAGTGACGAATCAACAGCTCAAGGCCAGGGGCGGGCAAGGGCCCCCCGGTTTTGGTTTTGGAAAAGTTCCACGTCGACCTTTTATGCTTGGCGGACTTCATTGGATCAAAGTCTAGGAAGCCCCTGTCCAAGGGGTGTCTCATACACTGGGGGGCAGATTTTTAAGGCCTACTACGAGGGCTGAAGTGGTACGAAGGGCCCCAAGGGAGCCAGTCAAAGGGGGGCCAGAGTCAACCAATGAAGGGACATTTCTTTGCGCGGTTTGATTGCCGGCCAAAAATCTAGGTGACGAACGGGGCAGGCTTGGAGGTTTAACGGGAGAAAACGGAAATCAACGAACAAAAACATCAACTTGGGGGGGGGGCGGATTCGAGACCTCGCATCGAAGGCGGAAATGACAAAAGGAGACACGCGCATCCCGCGTAAAAAAAAAAAAAAAAAAAAAAAAAAGACAATGGGGACTTAAAGAAAAGGAAAAGCTTTTACTTTATGCTCATGGGGGGAAAAGCGGTCAGGGAACGCACATGCGGTCGTCTTCTTCCGTTAAAGGTACCCCGGAACGGGAAAGTCCTGGCGACAAAAAACGGGTTACGCCGAATACACGACGTCCCGTAGGGGCAAGTTTAATGTTCGGAAATCTGCCAAAAACAGTATCAAAAAAAGATCTCTATCACGCAACATGGCGGGAAAAGGGAATGGGCGGAAAGCGGATAGCGGGAGCTTCCAGACCTTTGAACGGAAAAACAGAGAAAAGAACGGGGTCAGGCTGACGACTGAAAAAACGCAGGAGCGAAACATGCTATAACTGTAACCCCAGACAAGGGTCACTTGGGATTAGGAAAAAAAACTCGTTCTTACACAAAGAAGGCTAGGGGAGACAAACCGTGCAGAAATGGGGGCACCTCTCCTAAGTGGGGTCGCGTGGGTCAGAATGGGACCGAGAAGACGAAACTGACGGGGGACTCCGGGGCACAATAACCAAATAAAAAAGAATGAAACTGGGAATTTTACTTAGGGGAACTGCGCCACAAAGTCACAAGGAATTACGAAGTGGCAAGGGGGACGAACGCGAATGAGACCAAGAGTATGGCGCACAGCGGGGGCTCGGGTGAAAAATTCGTATGACGCGTGAAAGAAAGTCGACAAAACAATGAAGGGAAATTACGAGGGATCCGTGGGGGGGTTTCTCCGAAACGTTAGGACACAGAATCGGGGGGTGTATAGGAGACTGCTGTGGGAGGCGAAGACATTGGGCACAGAGTAACGGGAGGCTAGACAAATTAATGCGAGACGAAGGGTATTCTTCACTAGATGCGAGAGACTCAAAAAAAACCACGCTTTTAAAGATCCTTAGCAGCGGGAGAGAAAGACAGGGAGCGAGCAGGGGAGCAGAGGCCTGTGCCAAAAAGGGAGGTGAGACCAAAGTCATCATGGTCGAAGACCAGAAATGAGGGGGCCTTTAATGGATCGAACCACCGAGGGAGATGACGTACGTGTCAGGACAGAGGTCGTCCGGGGCTGTGGAACAGAGAGAATTGGGGGGACATAGCGAGTTGACAGGGCAACAAAAAAAAAAAACAGCGAGGTACGCAGAGGAGGTTAGGGAAACATGGGAATGAAAATCAGAGATTAAGTGGGGAGCGAGGAAGTCACAAGGGGAAGGGTAGTACGGGCGGTGTAGATCTGTATTGGGCCGGAGCACAAGTTGCAACGCATGGTCGAGTACTGTAACAATGGGAGAACAAGCGGGGGAAAGAGGAAGATGGTGGGCGGGGGAGACTGTGTTTTAAAATACCCAAAGGGGCATTGGGGGTTTTCAGGAGAGAGGGGTGGAGGGGGGGGAATAAAAGGCCCGGGCTGGGCAGGTCGCATGGAGGAGCGCAAGGGGGGGGGAAAGAGGGGAGACACCGATGGAAATAAGGATGGGGATGTTCGGGAGAGTCGGCATTTCGGGCAATGTTGTCCCTAGATACCGCAAAAGAGCCATCGCCGAAGCTGGCGCAGGGATGGGAGAGTCACCACTTTTAAAGTGGTGCAGATAAAAGAGGGAAATTGAACGATGTACCGCACCGCGGTCTGCTGATTAGAGGGGGGATACGGATTAAAAAAAAAGGATTAAAAAATAGTGGAACCTGGAAACGGATGGGAGGGAAGCCAAAAAACAGGTGCGGTCAATGAAAGATCCGGGGGGGGGGAGAAACAAATAAAAAAAGAGGCCGGAACCCGCTCGAAGGGGAGCTTTCTGAGGGGTCAAGAAAATGGACGGAGGCTGTAGCTTTGGAGCAGGGGCACAGGGAAACACGCAAAGATGCATAGGCGAGATCCGAAAAATGGATGTTGGCGTAAAGGGGAAAGTTGGGAACGTCCGGGGAGAACGGTAAAAATTAAAAGGGTGCGGGCGGATACCAAATTCTGACGAAATAACGCCAGACGAGAAATGCGAGAACCGCGAGGAAAGACGAAGGGGGAACTCGGGAAAACGACGGGCTGAAAGCGCACTCGAAAAAGAAAGTTCAAGGTTCCCATAGAACCGCCTTAGAGTCAGGAACAGAAGTCACACAAAAAAAAGGAATTAGGAAAGTCCCAAAGGGAAAAGGTGCTGAACACCGCTAAAGGAAGGGGGGTCGGGAGCAAGGCCCCAATAACGGGGGGTCTGTCTCGACCGCTATGGCGAGGGAAGAACCATTGAAAAGCAATAACAATGGGTCAGGGGAGAGGTGAGCTCATGAAGATAGGAGGCTAAGCGATTCAAAGAACCAAAGGGGGGGTTACGCCCGCGGGAGAAGAGAGGTAGAAAAAACGTGGCATTGCGACTGAACGGATTAGGTTTGATCACAACCGGACGTGAAAGGGTCAGAAGCCAATAGTATTAAGGAGAGGGCTGAAAGGGTGAACGAATAACAGGTTGAGCTTCAAGGGCACACGGCGTCTTTTATCAGGGAGTGGGGGGGGGGAGGGGTTAAGCGGGGGGAACCAGGAGCGTTCTGAAAAGGGGCCGCAATCAAAGCACCACGGAAGTGGGGCGTCCTCATATACCCTACGGGGGGATGAGGGTGGGGGGGAAATGTAAGGAATGGAGAGGTTGTTTGGTCGGGTAGGAGCCGGACGAAAAATCTACCCCTGTGACGTTAAGAAACGAACAAAAAGAAAAAGGGAACCAAAAGGGGGCGAAAAAAGGAGAGTATGGGTTGGAAGAATGGGGGGTCGTAAGGATCTTAACCCGGAATTTAAAGAGCGCACCCCCTCTTCCCTGAAACATATAGAGGATGACTTCCGCCTGAGCGGGCGGTCCTCTGACTTTTACTGGGAGCGTTTTCAGGAAACCGGACAAGGGAGGGGAGAAGGACGGAAAGCGGGTGAATGGACTGGCAGCCGAGTCGGGGACAGGAATCGCAGGAAGCCATCACCGGGGTGGGCAAAAGGATGGGGGAGGGATTGAGCGGTTCGGGCACGCCCATGAAATGTTGAAAGGAATTTCCGTGTGTAGTGACTGGCGGCCAGGGGAAACCATGGGGGGGGGGTTACCGGAGTGACGGTCCAGGTGGGCAAGGGTCTTTAAAAACCGTTTCGGAGAGCAAAAGAGAACGGGGGAGAAGGGGGAATTACCGGTAATGACGACGGCGTAATGAGGGAAATAGCCAAAAGCCGAAAAAAGTTGTTCTGGAGATGGAACTCCGATGGAAAAGAGGGGAAGGGGAAGGGAAATTACGGTTAAGGTAACAGTTATGGTCGCCGACATCGAGAGAAAAGTTTTTTTCCAGTGTCCAGGACCGCAAAAAAACGAGTGAAAACAAACAAGAAGGGGAAACCAAGGGGTCTCGTTAAGCGACCTGGAAACCCGAGACGATAAAAGGCACAACGGAAGGCAGCATCAGAGGTCGGTCTCCAGCCGACCGTTAAAAGAGAGTCAAAGAACCCAGGCGACTTCGAATAGGTCGCAGACCACGCTAAAGATCTACCATCACGGTAAAGGGACCGCAAATTGAACGTCCTGGGACCGGGCTGCCGGGGGGAGTGGGGACAGGGATCGTTGTTTGCCCTGGAAAAAATGAAGGGGGCCCGGAATTCTAAAGCTGGGGCGAAAAAAAGCTCGAGGCGGTATGGCCCCAGAGGTGAGAAAGACCTCAAATAAAAGTCCACTTAGTCAGGAAGTGGCAAGAGGGAGGGGTGGCGTGGCTTGGGGGGGGGGAAAATGCGCTCAAACAAGAAGGCGCCCGTTGACGGTAAAGAAAAAAAAACATAGGGTTGCTGGGGCAAAGACGTGCGGCCATAAGAAGAAATGGACATAGAACCCATTGTCATCGACAGGAAAAGGCAGTAGGGGGGAGGGTCTCTCAAGGGGGTGGCAGAGGCGCCTGAACAGTAAGAACGGCGAGAGAATGTCGTGAGAGAGCAGAACGGTCGGCCCCCAGCAGAAGGAAAAAATGGAAGGGTCAAAGAAAAACATGCAGAAAGGAGAGGGAGAGTAGGAAAAAAGCGTCCCTAGAGGTGAAACACATGAAAAAAGGCCCATCGCACCTTTCAATGGTCAGGGGGAGTAGGAGGGGCGGAGGCTAAAAACCCCCATAGCGGGGGGAAAGTTTTCTGTCACGCGAGAGGACAGCCAAATTCAAGAACAGCGAAAGAATCCAACCTAAAGGACTGGAATTTAAAAAGTCCGTCGGAAAGGGGGAAAAGAACCCTCAATAAGAAAGAAAGCCACGATCGAGGTCAACGGGAATGACACCCCTATGCGTTCCAAGAATGTCGCTGGGGAGATTGGGAAAAAAAAAATCTACAACGCGGCATGGCAGACTCGGCATGGAAGTCTGCAACCGCCGCTCTAAAAGGGGCCTAAAGCAGGAAAGGCCCGGGGTGCTAAGCACGGCTCGGAGGAGTGAGGCAACGATGGGAGCTAAGAGCGATCTCCCTTTCCAGGTAACCCCTGAAAAATGGCTGAAAACGATAAAAAGCGCAACTGGAAAAGACGTTCTATAAGGGGGAAGCCAGAAGCCAGTGGAAGCTTGGCGAGGATCTGCGAAATTGAAAAAAATTTGGCGGCAAAGGAGGAGACTCAGGGGGTAGAAACACCTTCGCCTGGGACAGGGTATCTCTTCGGGCAGACTTGGGAAATCGAAACAAAAAGGGGGAAAAGAGAAAGGTCGGATTTAAAAATCGCAGGCATAGATTCATTGAATTTCAGAAAGAGGATGATTAGGGGGGGGGACGGAGGACCGCAAGAGGGGACCGTATTATTCACATCAGCAATCAGCAAGAACGAATTCGGGTGCATGAGATACTTTTTAAAGCAGGCGAGACCAGAGAAATAAAACGGGGGCCCTGGCGATACTCTTCCAAAAGAAGAAGAAGCTTAAACATCCACCCTGGAGCGAACTAAACAAGAAGACCTGAGGAGGGCTAACGGACACGAAAAATTTCACAGAAGATAAAACAACCACAAAGATTATGACAATCGAGAATGGGAATTTGGAGGGGCAATGTCAACGAGCAGTTCTGACGTCTGCTGAGCCGAGGGGGTGCTGAATCAGAGGTCGGGTGGAGAGGGCGCCGCCTGGCCAACCCCTTTCGATCAGGGAAGAGGACTATAGGAAAGGGTTCAAAAAAAATTCAAACCAGGAATTCAAATGCGGGAGGGGAATCGGAAAAAGGGGCTCTCCTCGTCTTCTAGGCATTAAGGAAGCTTAAAAAGCGGGGGTAAAGAAGGAGAAAGGGTGTGACTGATTCCCGGCGATTTTGTAATTCTACATGTCCTTCAAGATTTTTTATTTTGTGAAAACGGGCAACGAGGCGAAAATGTCTCGGAAAAGCAACGGGTAGTCGAAGCTCTCACATATAGTGGCCACCCTTTCGAAAGAAAGGGCATTGTCGCAATCTCCGCGAACAGGGGGTCGGGAAATGGGTGTAGTGACTTATCGCCATGGAGCAGTTCGAGCTTTGAATGAAGAAAGGGGGTCCAAACTGTGAACGGGGAAAGGATCGTAAGGGCTGTCCCTAAGGGGGCTGGAAAAATCGAAGACGTTTTCAGCCTCAAACACGGGCAATAGATTGGTACGGAAAAAAAGTGGAAGGAGCCGGTAAAGGCGTTAACTCGACAGAGAGCCGCGTGACATTATTGGAATGAAGTTTTCCAAAATGTGTTTACTGGGAAAAAAGTTCGCAGGGGAAGGTCTCCAATTTTGGAGGAAAAAATATGGGAAAGTGAGCTATCTTGGCTGGAAAGGGTTCTTCTTGTTCTCCATCTGGAGCGATTCACAAGGGCGGAAGTAGAGGGTCTGAAGAAAATTGGGGGGCAGTAGGGAGAAATACGGAAAGAAGGAAAGGAAAAGTTGCCCCAGCTTACGAGCAAATGGTCTGAAGATGACGCGAAGGGGATCTGGGTTGGGGTCAGGTTGACACCTAGCGTGGAGGGATCCGACTCTCTAAGGGAGGGAAATGCTTGTCCAGGGGGGGGAAAAAAGGAATGATGTGGGAGGGCTGGCAAAATGGGGCATACGTCTATGCTAGAAAGGAACGACTTCTGTCAAGACCTTTCTTAGCAGGAAGAAGGAAGGGAGAAACACGAGAAGAAAAGACCCGATGTAAGGATTATAAATTCGATAAAGGGGTCTCTAAACCACAGCATTCTATTGCGGAATCGGGGGGTCTCTAGAATGGACTTTGGGGACGGAAAGAACACGGTTCTTGGTTGGCCTCCTCAAGGGGGGGGGGGGAACAATCCAAAAACGAGAAAAAAAAGTATACCGGAGGATAGCTAACTCCTAAAGGTTGAGGGAAGTACCTCAATGGTGGAGCTACAACGGACTCGTAGCGACCCCAATTTCAGCAATAACTGTGCCATCGGGGGGAGGGGGGGATAAAATGGGGGGGGGAAAAACTGCAATGGGGACGTCCAGGTGGAGAAGTTAACCAAGCTCCCTTCTAGTTCTAACCGGAGAGTGGCAGGACGGGACACGTCAGGAGAGAAGAAGTCGTCTTCATTCGGAGGATCCGTGGTGATAGAAAGGATGAAACGGGCTGTAAGAATATATCGGGGCTGGCTTGTTGCGCAAAAAGGGACCGGCCCTTTTCGAGGGCCTCTCATTACGACTCACTAGTACGCCGAGAGCGGGGGGGGGGGGGGGGAGGGATCGGAGTGGAAAAGGACGGCCACAAAGTATGAGCGATGGAGGGGGAAACCAAACGGATCGCAGGCAAACGTCATCTGATTGCCCGACCGAAGATGGGGGTATTCAGAGGACAACCCACACGGTGGTGTTAGGGGAGCAGAGGCTTGTGTGCACCTTAACTGGAGAGAGGCGCCAAAACCAGAAGAGACAAAGGCGATCTTTTTGAAGTTGACTCCTCAAAAGGGGGCGTGAAAAAAACGACACGAAGGGCTTCTCCCACGACTCGGGGACGCAGCACCATTGGGGGGGGGCCTGGAAAGTTAACGGCAAATATTCAAGGGGTGCAAAGGGTTAAAAAAAGGTCGCGAAAAGCGAACCGGGGGATCCACAGACCGGGGTTCTTGCCAACTCAAGCGTGTAGGGAATGGAAAAGTTCTCTTAAGCTGCGGCAAGAAAAAAAAGTACCAGTAAGGGGAAAGGAATGACGATACAAAGACGGGGCACGTGTTCCGGAGCAAAGGAGAGACACCGTCTTCGGCCCGCAAGAGAAGAATTGCAAATTGAGACAGTGTTCCTACATTCTGGGAAGAAGATAAAAGGAACCGCAGTCAACCATAACTAAAGAAGAAGCCAGAAATGGGGGCACTGTGGTGGGGGCTGGCAAGATGGAGAGGAACGTCAGAGAAGAGGATGTGGGGCGTCGACCAAAGGAGAAATAACTAAGACCTACAAACATCCTACGAGAAAGTCGGTTTCTGTTGGAGACCGCCGTCAAGTGGGGAATTGCGGGAAAAAAAATGGAAACACCCAGAATATGGGAACAACGCTTTGAAAGCGAATAAAAAAACATAAAAGATCGCCTTGTGGGCCAGCAGGCAAAAAGGAAAAAACATCTGGGGGGGAAAACGAAAATGTGTCACGCAGCTATCGAAACTTCATCTGTGAAAGCGAGAAAAGGTGAAAAGTTCGGCAATTATCCACAGATCCGACACGTTCGAGGAAATACTTCAAGTTTGCTTGAGATAGGGGGTGGATCTTCTAAAAAATCGGGGGAGGTCAACCAAGGATTTGGGTTTGGCAGAGAAGGGGACAGATGAATGAGAAAACACGCCCGGGTTCAATGGGGAGTGTACTTGAAACATTCTTTAAGACAATAGCGAAAAGCAGCAGGTGATGGATTGGGAGGACTGACCTGATCAGCAACAAACCTGGCGGTTTGAGCAAAACTTGCAAGATGGGGTGGGGGGGGGGGGGCGAACGAATCCGGGGGGACAGGGGCAGGAAACATACTATGGCGAAGGAAGGAACGGAAAACTCTTCAAATGGCTGAAGTCTGGTGTAGTACTAACAGGAGGGGAGGGGTGTTCTCCTAAATGTCTAGATTAAGGTCTTTTATTTAGCGGCAGGGGGGAAGTGTTTATCACCCGAAACGCATGCTTGGTTAAACGGGAGACCAAGGAAAGGAAACAGAAAAGCAAAAACTTTGTTCGGATTCGGGGGGGCAGAAACTGCATCTTAAACGTGGGCACCGGCAAAGGAAGCCAAGAAGTAGAAGAGCGAACTTTTAGGAAAAAGAAAACGCGAAAGGAAACAGACTGCGGCGCGACTTCGGCGAATAGTCTAAAGGAAACAAAGTCCGGCGCCTGGGAAAAGGGGGACCGGGTTAAAAATAAGGTTCAATCCAACGGCGGAAATACGTTCAGACGCCAGGAGGCCGAATCAAAGAAAAAGAAACCTTGAAACGATTCCGTCCTAAAGAGGTGGACCGGGGGAGAACACTTAGAACCATAAATGTTATCAGCATACTCAAGAAAAGAGTGGCGAAGGGGAAGGCTCGGGCCGGCGGGCAATTATCGAAAAGTGGAAGGCCACTCACTGGTCGAGCGTCCGCGCAAACCATCTATGGACCGGGAAAGGTGAGGAAAAAAGTCCAACAAGCGGAGCGAAGAGTCTAAAGATACTGAAAAACGAAGGGCCTGTGATTAGGAAAATAACACTATAGAAGAGGGCGTGAAAAAAAAAAAGAAAATGAATGCAAAAACCACATCTTAGAACCAAAAGGTCACCGATCGATCCTTCAAGATAAAACTTTTCACTTGTCGAAAGGAGAGACGGAGGGGCAAAGGGAAACAACCTGCTCTACAGATCAAGAAAAAAGAAATGCCGACTGAGTCAAAGCGTGTGCTTCTCCCTTCTCCACAACTCACACTAAGAGAGAGAGTCGCAAGTGCAGGTACGAACTCAGGTTAAGGACCAGGATTCGGGGGTGCTGGGAAAGACGGGCGGGTCTTGTCCAAACCAAGCGGGGGAGTGCGAAAGGGAATAAACGAGTCAGAAACTCCCTAGGAGTACGGCATGATACGGACAAAAAGGGTGGTGGGAGGCAACTAGGAAAGTGAAGAAATAGATGGGGTAAAATGGGGGGGAAGAGGAAAACATTGCTTTCCTGACGAAAAGAATGGGGAACGGCGGTAAACTCATGAGAACAATTAAATGGGGACGCAGGAAGGGATTAGGAGGGCCACCTAAAAGGCAAGAGAGAGAACCAACTGAGGAAAATATATAGATTCTAGTCCTAAAGAATCCCTGGCGATGCGCAGGGGAAAAAGGGGGAAACCAGGCCTGTCCCGAATGCAAGGGTTACTAGACCAATCCGAAAGGTGCAAAAGGAAAGAGGGGAGGAGTGTCCTGAAGGGGTATCCCCACCACAGACGGCTTCCTGACGTACTGCGTAAGGTTAGGGGGTCAGGACTCACGGAGCGTCTTAACGCAAATCCAATTTGTTTTAACTAGGAAGAAAAGGGGGGGCCAGGGACATCTAGGGTCCTAAAGCGCGTGTCAGGGGGAAAAAAAGGGAGCTTAACAGCTCTCAGTGTGTAAGTTTTCGTCCGGAAAAGGAAAGTAGGAGCATTTCGTTTTGAAGGATTCTGTAGGGGGGGCCACCAGTGGGTTCGTGTGCCCGGTAAGTCCTGCAGAATTTAACAATACTGAAAAACTGGGGAAGGAAGGTACGTTGGTGAAGCGGTGTGGGGGGGAACGATACCCGAGGGGGGGGGGGCATGTAGGTGGGGGGGTGCAAGCCATCGTCGGCGGGTGATGGGCGAAATAAAGGACGCTTGGGGGGGGGGGGTGCATTATAGGTAGAAATGCGTGTTGTGCAGTCGTCGAAGGAACCGGTATGTAAAAGAGTGGTTTCGGTAGATTGAGCTCAGAGGGCGGTAAGGGGGGAAAAGAAAACGGACGAGCCATTCCTTCGAAGGCTGGCGCTGGGGAAGAAAACTGTGGATCACCATTGCTGTGACATGTGGGGGGGAAGGAGTCAAGGGAATTACTTAGTTCAGCACCACGGGAAAGGGGTTGTCTGATTATAGATAGATTCGTTAAAAGTTGAAGCCAGGGGGGGGAAGGAAGGAGGTTCAATAAATCACCTCATGTGAGGTCAATGAGATCGCGTTGCGCAGGAGGACATAGGCGACCTAGGTCTCCTGAGAGTTAGGGGGGGAGCGTCCTGGGGGAATTAAATTCCTATGGACAGGAATGGTTTTGGATGCCTTTCCAACGGTACCACTCAATGTGCGATGCTATTCAGAGGGTACGAAGTTGATTCGTATTACTTTGGAACGTCCGGGTAGAAGAACGGAAGAGAAGGCGCGTGAGGGAAAACGGGATTTCTGTCGGGCTAAAGGCAAAGAGAAAATATAGACCCAAGCGATCCGGTCGGAAGAATGGAAAAGAAGGCAACATCTAACACACCATCACGGCAGTACCTATTAGACAGAAGGGGTTTCCTGAACGAAAAAGGCACACAGAGGTATTTCTGCAGCCAGTAAAGTTTTGCCGCAAAGGATAGAAGAGGGTCTGAAGATAAGAAAAGTACGCATCATCACCTTCAGTGCGCTTGGTACCGCTAGGTGGGGGCCCGTAACAAAGGGGCACCATTAAGGACCTCCCCATTGGGGTAGATGTTGAGCAGAAGTCATTTCGATAAAAAAAAAAGGCAGTAAACGAAATCGGTCCACCAAAAAGAGAAAGTGGGAAATCACTATCATATGACTAGCCTGTTCATCAAAACACTGGAAGAAAAATTGCGGAAGAACGTGCGGAGGTGGATCCGCTCCGAAGGGTTACGGGTTGCGAGACAAGTCAACTATGAGTGAGTAGGCGTGGTGTTCGACCCAAGGATGCAGGTTTGGAGATGCAGAAAAAAGGAAGGTGTATGCGGTTAGTCTAGTTAAACCGGGGGGGAAAAAAGAGGAGAGGGGAGAAAACGGCCTCAATAACAGGAAAGGGCGCGAGCTAAGAAGAACGACTGTCTGACGGGATTATGGTGTCGGTAGAAGTAGGATCTTTGGGATTTGCAGAGAAGCAACAGCGCACGTAATGACGTGGAAGAAACTCGCATGAGCCAAGACAAAAAGCTGCCACAATAAGGGAGGCGTCCTTTGTGAAGGATTGGGGACAGCGGCTTTCTCGTCAGGCTCTGTAGACAAACGGATCAATTTCGACACTCCAAAGTCCTTAAACCTCACAGGGTAGATGATGAGGGTTGAATTCCTCCCCGTCGGGGGAGTAAAGTCACAGGGGGTCCTGTTACGACTGTACTGGCTAAGAGGACGAGGAGAACCATTCATGACCGCGGCAGTTGGGGGGAAACGAAAGAGGTCGGGGAGGTGAAGCGTTCTCGTCGCAGGAGCAGAAAGAATTGGAAGTAATATTTGTCCTTTGTATGGGGCACGGCCCGGGGGGTGATTTTCACCGCCAAACTTGGTGCGAGGAGAAGAGAAGGGGGGGGGGGCTCTAATTGAGTGCGGTAAGCCCCGGGCTGAGGAACTAAAAAGAGCGCAGGGGAGTCGGAGGTTTCCTTATCAGTATTTCCTGGACGAAAGGCGTAAGGGGTCCACAATCGCTCTCGAAGAAACAGTTGGAACTGCATGAAAAGAAGGCAGGAGTCGGTAGGTGAGAGTGAACGGGATAGTGATTTGATGGTAGCCGCCATCGGAAGGAAGTCTTTGTGGGCACAGTGGAAGCAACCCATCGATCGATAAGCAACCGATAAGGGGGGAGAAGACGGGGCGTCGTAAAAGGAATGCAGCACCGGGGAGAAAGATAAGCGCCAAAAGATCAGCAGAATCAGGAGCAGGTTTCGTTCACGAAAGGAGCGGGACCTGTTTTGAAATCAAAGGAGCCTTTGGAGAGGACCCTTCGGAAGGCTACTGTAGGATCTGAGAAAAATCAAACGACGAGGGGTACTCTATAGAATGAAAGTCCTGGTGGGGACCAAAACCTGGAGCAAAGGACATGTCTGGAATTCACCATGGGGAGAAGGCCAGATTGCACATTTGCTGAAAGAGGGGTGAGCCGATACCGAGGGAGAGTGAGGGCCCCCCGTATGGGCGGCCACATGAGACTTCGAGTAGTCTGCCGGAATGACGGTATGCCTGCTTGACCAGAGGGCGGTTGGGGAGGTGGATTTGAACCTGCGACCGGAAAAACACCCAATCCCGTTCTCGGGGTGAAATAGCCATGATTGTGGAGTTGGAGCAGGCGTCCTCCGACAAACTGATGTTATCCCGTAAACTAAGGGGGACCAGGATCCAAAGAATTTCGGTTCTCATCTTTGTCTAAGGTAAAAGGGGAGAAGGGGGTCAAAAATTCTTCTCATAGTGGAGTGTAAGTTGAATCAATTAGTCGCTACCCCCCGGGCCGATCAAAGAGAAAAGGGGAAAAGTTGAAAACAGTTAATGACAAGATATAGTCCGGAAACGAAGAGGACACAGAGGTGACAACCGTAAAAACCCACTCAATCATCTTCACCGCGAGTCTTCGCGCTGGAGCCAAAGACGCTGTACTTTTCCAGGGTCATGTTCCGGGGAGAAGAAGAAATTCCACGCCAAATTCCGCAACCGCAAACCGCGCCTAACGAAAAGGAATTGCCGGGGAACATGGCAAGACACCGCCGCTCTCAATCAAAGAGTCACGAGAAAGAGGAAAAAAAAAGGAGGATTCCACCTACTGCTGGGCGCCGGGGGACAAAAAGTGTTTTACGCAAGAAGGGAGAGGCTTATATCTTACGCGTCATAAGGACTTACCTGCTCTCTACACTTGTCAGCGCCAATGACAGATTGACCTGGGGGGAGGAAGGGAAAACCTGGCGTCTGCCGGTGGGAGCAAACGAACGAGATGGGGAAACTCTATATCTATCACGCGGCCATGTCAATCCAATTTCTGTTTTCAGGGAAAAGCGCAAAATTCCGGCCAAGGCGAAAAATCTCCAAAGGGGGGCGACTAATTGTCGACGGAGCGGCGAAATGCAAGGAAAAGGGTCGGCCCTATCGGAAGGGAATCGCGACTACCTGGTGGGAGGCGGGACATCTACAAGTCTGCTGAGGGGCGAGGGTTAAAACCAGCCACAAGAAAGGGGACTGCAAAGGGTTTCGGGTATGTAACCACTCGGAAGGGGGCAAAGAATAAGGGGGCTTTCACTTGTCATGTAGGCGTGGGGGGCCGATGAGGGACAACGACTAGAAAATTTACACGGCTCATATCCATAACGAAATTTCGTGGCTTGGATGAAAAATGGTAAACGCATCCCTAATAGGAAAGGTGGGGCCAGGTGAGATGAGATGGGCCCAAAATAAGACTGATTACATCACAAACCGCGGGAGCACTAGGCCAGAGGAAGAACTCGAACGAGGATCACGTGAAAAGAACGGACATATCTCAGACAGACGATGAGAGGAAAATATAGAGATGAGGGAGGTGCCACGGGGCTCTCATTGCGCTGCTTCTTTATTGAACAAAAGCGGGGTTGATAAGAGTCTTGTGGGGGAAAAAGAGGGAGAAAAGTGCCCAAAGGTAGGGGGGATTACTGGGGGCCGCTGGACGAGAGAGGGGGGGGGGGGGGGGGGTTAACAACGTCTCCGACACATGCCACAAGAAAGGTGCGACGTGAAGGATCTTCTTCAAGGTGGCCTAGGGAGTTCGAGGAGGTCCATTAGCGGCCCAAGCCGAAACTGCTTAAAAAAGAAAGCCTGACGATGCCGGACTAGGTTTGGTAAGATGAGAAAATGTCCTGCCAGATCTTGTGGAGGGTGGAAACGTGGCAAAAAAGAATCTACCTGGGAGACGATCAAAACCAGGTAGTAATTCCAAATATTTTGGCACGACAATTTCTCCGGGAAGGGAAGGCATCAGCGACGGTATACGAAGGATTGGATTCCGTAGGCAAATTTGCGACAAGTTGCGACGCTGGAGTAAAGAAAAGCCGGGACTGGACGCGAGCTCGATCATCGTGCAGTTCGAGTGCTAACCCAGCCTCCGCGGGGTTGGGAGGGGAAGGGGAACCCAAGGGGGTCCGGCATTGGAGGAAAGGGATAGCACCGGAAGGCGGGAGACGAAAAGACCTGATAGCCGAGGAGGGGGCTCAATCTTTCTAGCGAAGCCTGTTGGGCAACAGGCGCCACTGCGACATGGGAAACCCCCCTTTGGGGGTTCCGGCTTGCTACTGATCGAGAGGGGGGGAATTAGAGGGGTCTGTGTCACGGGAGCAAAGATGGTCGCCATTCCCAGGTCTAGGCGCGGAAAGGACATGCAGGGGGTGGAATTGTCGGGCAGTCTGCTGCGCGGAAAAACTGGGCAAGGAAATATAATCGAAGGATGGAAAGCGGGAAGAGAGAAACGACGCCGGCAAGGACCAGTTGGAGTGCGTTTTCAGTGTGGGTCAACTCTTGAGTGAAGCTCTTCCTACTCGCGAGAAGGGCTATGCGGGACGGGGGGCCAAACGATACGGGGGCTTGAGGAGGCAGGGACGTATAATGAGACCCAAGTCCACGAAATCTCCATCGAAAGCCACGTTCTTAGCATCTCATAAGTGACAAAAAAATAGACAAGGGACGAAACCGAAATTCGCCTGGAGCCTGGCGATTGAAAAGGGTGCTTCGCCATCACAGCCAAGAAGGATGTGCGCAAGCGGTTGCCACGCCAAAAAATGAATGTTCCACGGACGCCTGAGCGGTGGGGGTGTGCCGGCGAATGTCCCATCAAGCGCACCTCGGAGGGACACTTCCTGAGACCGGAACGATGCGAAGAGAAGTAAAGGGTGCTGCGCAGGGACCTAAAGACGCGGGAAGTATCTGCGCACAATGCAGAAAGCAGTGCAAAGTCCGCAAACTTTGCAAGGTTGGCACAACGCTCAAAGATAAAGGTAAGAGTCAAGGGGGCTCGGAACCCATTACGTGCATGCTCGGAGACGCGGCGAGTCACAATCCCCGTAGCTAACGGGAAGAGTAAAAAAAAAAAGAAAAAAGGTCGTATCGTTGATCCTGAAGAGGAAACTTTCTGAAAAGGGACCTGATCTTATGTTGCTGGGGTGCAGGAGCGAGAGGGGGGCCGGAAGGCAGGCCTGCATACTACAAGAATTACGAACTAGGTTTATACGATCGGGGCGGGGGGAATGACCCCAAGGAAAACCTAATGATCGAGGGTACTACACTATCGCATTCAACGGCATCTGACCATTGCCCTTCCCAGAAGACTTGGTTTCATTATTCATCGGGCACCCAACTTCGGAAGTATATGGAATTGCACCTTATCCTGGAAATTCAAGACTAGCCGGAAACCAAGAGAAACCACTATATCGGGTTTGATTCGTCCGAACGGGGTGAAAAACACAAACTTCGGCGCAAACCCAAACGTACGTAAGCCTCAAACATGGGAGGGACCCAGGGGCCGGAACTCTTAAGACAAAATAGCCTGTCAAGGGAGGGAAGGCGTCTACGCTTCGGAACGGAAGGGCCACAGACTCTTATTGTAGCACACGCAAGTGCTGAATGGCAGATTGCAGAGCAACTCGGGAGGCACCCATGACGGCCCCGAAGGGGACGCGGCAAGAAGGGGCAGTTTGCACGAGAACGTCATCAGGAACCACTGCCCGCACGCAGGAGGGAGAGAGTTGGGGGGGGAGACTTTTGATACCAGATCCATAGGGTGATAAATAGAGGTACAACGACGAGAATGCAGGATGGGCAAGTGGGCGCAGAGTTCGGAACGGGGATGCTACGGGCGCTTTGGACGGAGCGGAATACATCTCCCTCATGCGTACAAGCCTCACACGACCCGGTCGGTTCTTAGGGGACTCAAACTTGCCACAGTGTGTATGGTCTTCCAAGTGATCACTGAATTTCACGCGTTTAAAAAAAAACAACCAGCAATCGCGCCGTTCGCCGCAGGCACAACAGGGCTGAAAGGTTGGACTCGGACATGGGGTTCACCAAGAAACGGCAGCGAAATTTGATTTCACGAAAATGGCAAAACCACCGTCGGTTGTAGATAGCGCTAAGGAACACGTTCGGACAATTCCTTTGTCTGACCGATATAGGATATTGGGCGTAACCACGTCATTTTTGGAATCGAGGGCCGTTGCAGATGAGGGATCAAAAAACGGGGCAATGGGAGTGATTGAAATGGCTAGTTGATATCAAAGAGGCCGGACAAGCGCAGGACCGAGTCATTGGTCGGAAGTAAAGGGACGATACAAACAAGCCGGGGTCTACGGGGGGGGGGAAAACAGGGACAGTGTTTCTCCATGAAAGATGGGTTGAATATCGGAAGACTAATACTTTAGGGTATTGAACTGCAATTCGAGGAAGAATGTTCCTTGGTGAAAAGGCACGACCCATCTCTAGGTGGGGCTGCATTTCTCTCGGGCGTGGATTTGGAAGGGGGCCCGAAGAAGGATCTACTGATCCTAACTCTCCGTCCATGATTGTCATGTTGAAAACTTAAGACAAGAGGTCCAATGCCGGCCAACAAACGTGGTGCGGAGTCGAGAGACCATCGTTTGGCGGTTTGACCCCTTTGCAAGGCATCCAAAGGAAGCCGCAAGACCTACGGCAGTGTTGACAAAGAGGAAACTCTAACAAGCTTCATCAAAGAGCGGGACTCCGGCGCCTCTGGAGACAAAGGGGCTCGATCTCGGTTTGACCCACCTTAAGCGGCGTGAGAAAATCAGTGGCAAGGCTACCTAACAGCGTCATCAGGTTTCCGACGACAAGGGAACAGGAATAACACTACCTTCCAGCTGCCCGGCAGTAGGTATGTCCCGCGGATCTGAACAAATGTATCCTCCCTGGATCTAAGGTAAGCGCCAGACTTAAATAAGTTAAGGGTCTTCCCCTCGGAGGGGAAAGCACTCGGGAACAAGTGGGACACGCCTTCTACCGAAAACGGCATAACCCCTCTGTTTAACATTCAAGGTGCTCTACGCCTGCCACAGCCGTTGGGCGCTTCCTTCTGAAAATACTGAAAAACCAAAGAAAGGGGGGTACCTTGCTTACACCCCTAGGGGACGATTGCTGAACACCCACACAAATGACTGTTTTCGGGACAACACCGATTCAGCACCTGCACGAAATTAGAAATCCGTCTAAACTTGTACAGTGTCTACAGAATGATACGCGGTACCACAACAGCAGGCGGTCAACGCCCAAAACCAGAATGAAAAAAAAAGAAATAGGTATTGTGACTTCAGACAGGAGGAAAACTTCACACGCTAGGGGGGGGGGGGCTATCGAAAGTGACCAATTGTACAACGCTCATTCACAGGAAAGATTGAGGAAGGAAAGGTGTGAGTCGGTTAACACACGGAGCAGCGTTCACCGCAAGCTAACAGAGGGAACTCCCGGAGACGTAGGCAGGAAAGAGGACGAAGGGGGTGGGATCCGACGTGAAGGAAACGGGCGAATGGATGGAGAGAACACCTGCAAGGTGGGAGCGAAGCTTTTGCACATTCTTTTAGAGTCTAGAATCCCGGGACCGCGAAGGGGAAGGATGAGG
>Ga0179593_1452925_pt1 | contig 20266 bp, 29 predicted proteins | sample CZODoug2_1_08_16_FD_185931 | JGI IMG/M metagenome (GOLD analysis project Ga0179593, IMG submission 185931) | Vadose zone soil fungal communities from Angelo Coast Range Reserve, California, USA - CZODoug2_1_08_16fungal (PacBio error correction) | ecosystem: Environmental > Terrestrial > Soil >...
AAAGAAAAAAGGAAGGATGGGCGAGGGGAAGGGGGAAACGCAACAATACTGCTGTGGTAGGTAGAGGGAAAGAAAATTCCTCTGGAAAAAAAAGAAAAAAGACCTTCTCGGAAGATATCGGGGAAAGGGAAGAGATCGTCAAGAGAGGGAAGCAGCCTATTACACGGACAAACTAAAGGGATGGAAAAGGGAAAGGGGGCAAAGCGGGCGGTGTCTGAAGAAAGAAAGAAACAAAATCGGCGACTCTAAAAAATAATTTCAATCGCGAGTTGAAAAGAGAGATAGGGAGGTAGTCAATCAATGAGGGGGGAGAAGTTGTGTTGAATCCAGGGGTCCTCAGATAAAAAGCTTTTAGAAAACAGAGAATACACCCTCAAAAGGTGCTTAGAAAAAGGAGGGATAGGAATGACTGACTGGTCTAACACATTCTAGCAATGAGAAAGAGAAAAAGCAAAATGAAAAGTAGTAAGAGGAAAAAAAAAAATTCCCGCTTGGAGGGAGGGAGGAGCATCTAGTCTCAGAAGAGGAAAACTCTGGCGCGAAAAAAAAAGGCAGAGGAACTAGAAAGAGGACAATCTGTGCGCGGGGGAACATCACTACGAGAAGCGCGAGAAGGGGAGGGAGAAAACAAGGTTACGAAGATGTCTCGGAAGGACGTCTCCCTTACAGAGAAAAACTTGGTCTTGGAAAAGAGAAGGGCGCGAAATCTCGTGCGGAGGACCAGATGCACCAGAGGGAAGAAGCAATGCCGGGCTCAATATAGCCGACCACGGACCAGAGGAACATCTGGGGCTGACCTAGAAGGGAGAAAAAGGTAAACGTCGTCAACGTCGCTTGGGCGTGGAGACGAAAAGTCCTTCCAAAGGGAAAGCACGTAAAGCCCGCGCGTAGGGAGAAAAAGAGAAGGTAAACGGAAAGGAAAGATCCGCTGGAGAACTTGTAAGAGGAAAAAGAAGGAAGGGGGGAAGGAAATGGAAAGCTTTCCTGGGGGACACTGTAATTTCTAGGAAGGAAAAAGTCAGGTCTCCCGGGGAGAGGGAAACAATCTCAAGCTGGCGACAAGATGCGAAGGAGTTAGAGTCGGAAGGAGGGGAAAAAAAAGGGGGGTTCGTTAGCACCGGTCCCTCGTTCACGAGGGGAAAGACTGATCGGAAGGGGAGGCTATTTGGTTCAAAAACTCTCGGAGGGAGGGATATCCACAAAATGAACTTCAATGGCATGAGAAGGGAAAAAGATGTTACCTCTCGAAGGAAAAAGGAGCACCGATCCTTGGGAAAGAGGAATCAAGATAAGGTGAGAAAAAATCGACACGAGGAAATAGATGAATCTCAGGTCGCAGAGAGAAATAGAGGTGTCAAGAATGAACATTGTGGTGACACCGGGGAGTGGGATGGTCGAAAGAAAGGGTGCCGTGAATCGCGAAAGATATGAACGTGTATGTCCTTAACGAGAAGGTATTGGGGGGTAGCTAGAGGAACCAGAAGATGTTAAAGGGCACGCCACGCGAGAGGGTGAGGGAATCATAACGAAAAAAAAAGATGGAAAGAAATCTAAAGGGAGGGGTGAGGGTAATCAGCTAGGGTGGAAGGACTCGGATGACGAGGGGGAACGGGGCCGTTAGTTGGAAAAGGATTAGGGGAGGGAAAGGTATGGGCAAAGAGGGTTGGAAGCCAGTTGTTCAAACCGGGAAAAAAAAACACCGGAGAAGGGTGATAACATCAAGTAGAAGGGGGAAAAAGGGGTAAGAGTCGAAAGTCCTTGCTAAGGCGGGGAGAGTCGCTCGAGAGTCAAGGAAAAGGATAAGGAAATTAGGACCCGGGGGGAACAGACTTTTAGGGGGAGGGGGGAAATTGGGAAAGACTGCCGACAAAAAATGGAAAGAGGGAGGGCGTGCCGAAATGATAGGAGTGGAAGGAAGGCAGCGTCGGGGGAGGCCGGAAAAAGTGGAATCTCAAGGATGGAGAGCTACTGGACGAAATACTTACCGAAAAGAAGGGGCAAGTTACGAGGAAACGAAAAGGTAAAAATCGAGAACCCAAGCGAAAAACTAGAGGGCAGGAGAAAGAGGGGGGGGAACGAAGACAATTGGTCAAAGGTCAGAAAGAGATTTGGTACTTAAAAAATTATTTTGATATAAAAAGATAAACTGGAAATAAAAGGAAGCACCACACTCGCGAAGCGCTTGAAATTTTTCGTTGACAACCGTAGAATCAGGGTAAAAGATTGAAAAAACATGATGATACTGGGACAGCTTCCGTCAACTCTGGAGAAATTAACAGAAAACTCACAAGGGCGGGCATGTGGTGCGAGCCAAATCCAGAAGGACGAAAGAAGGACAAGTCAACGAAGGCCTGGTATCTATAAAAAGCGAAAAAGGGACAAAGCTGACTAAGAGAAAAAAAAAACCCAGGGGTAGGAGGAAAAGAGAACCTGTTGGGGGGAGAAAAGGGAAATCGCAAAAGGCGTTCTAGTCGAACGGAAGGGGAAACACTCGGGGGAGGAGAGAGCAGGGCCGGGGCTCGGGGGGGTGAAAGGAAGACTGGGTTCCGTGTCAAGACCAGATCCGGGATGGACGTAACACGGCGGGGGCAAAAAAAAAACGGAGAAGAAAGGGGTCAAGCCACGCGCGTCGTTTGGACACTCAGTAGAGAGACAAGGAGTAGAGGGTTGAACCCCCGCCGAAAAGGAGAAAAGCCCTGCAAACGGTTCGAAAAAAAAAAGAACAAGATTCTCTTCTAAGGAGGCCTACGGACAATAGGAAAAGATGGGGGGGAGGAGATATGGGAAAGTGTGCGCGCTCGGTTCCGGCGCAAGACGGCAACAGGGAAAAGGACTGGTCACGGAGGGCTAGACTGGGACGAAGCAGCCCATACTAAAGGGGGACCACTGAAAAAGGGACTGTTCAAAAACAGGAAGAGAAGGATAACTGAGCACAAAGAGGGGGGGAAAAAGGTGGGGGGGGGGGGGAATGAAAACTTCGGCCAGTGCGCCTCTTGAAAAAAAAAGGGGAAAAAGAACCCTCAAGCGGGGGAAGTAGGTGCTCTCCGGGGAAGAAAAGTGACATAGGAATGAGAAGGAGAGCGAGCCAGCATGGCGAAAAAGAAAGAGAGGAACTCAAAGGAATAGGGAAGAGAGGAACAAAGCCAATCACGTCGGCGTGACCGGAAGGCAGGGGGAAGAATGAGTACACAAAGAGGAAATAAAAGTCGGCAAAAAGACGACACTCGCTGAAAAGAAACCAAAATCGATAAACAACAAGAACTCGCGCGCTTCGGAGAAAGCAAAAGAGAGGCCAGAAAGAGGAGGAGGTAAATAGCAACAATTCTAAAACGTCTCGGGGGGGAAAAGAAAAAGAACGGGGGCTTTAGAAGAAAAAAGAACCAAGAAAGAACGGAACTTATAAGAAACAGAGAAGAAGACGGCCAAGATGCGCTTCACAACGAAGGAGGGTCACAAGAAGGTAAGGGGGGGACACCATTGTCAAAAGGAAAAGGCGACAGGGGAAAAGCTGTCAGAGTAACTAAGAAGGCGCAAGGGTCTAAAAGCTACACAGGGGAGGAGGGAACCGTAAAGGCGAGTGTCAAAAAGAAGCTCAATGAGCGAAGGGACTGGCGGGGGGTCAAAACACAGAATCAATCGAAAAGGAGAAAGGGGTACAGGTCCTTGTAAGACGGGGAAAAAATCAGACAGAACGCAGCGAGAGAACCGCTAAAGAATAAAAAGGGAAGAGGATCGATAGGAGAAGCATCTTGGAAACTAGTGCGCGGACAGATCGATGGGGGGAAAAAAGAAAAGGGAGTTGCATACGAAAAAAATAGTTTACGACAGGCGGAGTAAACCATTTGGAAAAAAGAAAACTCGGGGGTGCGCAGAATAGCAAAACGCTCGGTCACGCTGAAGGCGTCGCCCTATAAAAGCGAAAACAGCGCGGCAAATCGGGGAAAGAAGTCGGTACGCGATTAGTGGAAGGAGAAGGGACAAACTTCGCTCGAAAAAAAGGTTCGGGGACCAGGGAACAGTCCCCCTTAGGCCAAGGCGGCCTAGAAGGACAAAAAGGAACCGAAAAGAGCACTCTTTGTCGGCTTTCCGCCAGCTAGGAAAGGGGAAAGACGAAATCCCGCCAAAAAAAGTTCGTAGCAAAGAGGTTCGGCTGGAAAGCACAAAGAGAGTGAGCCTCAAAAGCGGCTGCGTGCGTGAGGGAAGAAAGACGAAGGGTACAAAGGCTAGAAATTAAGAGCAGCAAGGGCAAAGCAAGCGACCGAGCACAGTCGACGAGTCAAAAAAGGAGGAGAAGCCCGCCAAGAAAAGACGCTAATCCACAGAGAGAGGGGGGTAAGAGAGAGTCTGGGGTTGCGAAGAGATCATGCGAAGTAGAACGGGATGGGAGAGAATTCGGAAGGAACCGCCGAAAGGATTGGCCTCAGCGGGGCGGAGGATAGGTGCAACTCACAAAAGAAGAAAAAACTAAAAGCACCCAGAAAGAAAAACGGTAAGGGGAACCAACCATATGACCCGAAAAGCGCGCAACACTGGCCGATCTGCAAAAGAAAAGCCCTGGCTCGAGTCGAAAACGCACCGTCGGAGGCCGGTGGAATCGGAGGCTGCTATAGCGGAGAGAAACCATCACATAGGAGGGGAAAGGAAAAAGATTGAATAAAGGAAAGAAGCGCACTAAGTCGGGGCAGGCGTTGAAAAAAAAAAGATCAAAGCCGACATAAGGGACGTAGGAGCATCTATAGGCCACCACGTAGTAGGATAGAGGAAGAGGAGGAAAACAAAGCAGAAGGTCTCGTTTAGGAGCCGCCAGACAAGAACGTGTAGAAGCTGAGCTATCATAGGGGTACACCTCTCCCAATTCTCGGAAAACAGCCGGCTCGAAGGGAAGAAGGGAAAAAGAAACATGAAAGAGCGGAGAAAAGATTCACGGAACCAAGGAAGAAAAGAAGAGGGGAGGAAAGTGAAGACAGGGACATAACGCGCGCCGCTGGTGAAAAAAGACTGAAGGATTGAGAAAAAGGAGGGAGCTCGGGGAAGGGGGTCGAATGGTGCGCTAAGAAGGAAGACGAGCCGGCAAAAAGAGGGCACAGCCGAAGGAGAACCAGGAGAAAAAAAGCGCGGTAGAGGAGGAAAGAACTGCAAAACTGCGGCAGGAAAAATCTGGAAAAGATAGAAGAATCAAGTCGAACCACCCAGAAGAGAAGGCGACCTCTTGAAGGCAGGAGATAGGGACAAAGAGGCGTCGAAAATCGTCGACCGCTCAGCCGGTGTAGGGAAACATCCCAGGCTCGCGAACAAACGGTTGTACGAGTAAGCAACTAAAGCAGCCGGGGCCAAGGAAGCGACGCGGGCGGACCCCCCCAACTTCAAACTTGACAAGGAGGAAACAGAGATTACTTTGTGCTCACAGACCTTTGGGGGGAGGGGAAAATCGCCTGCGAAGGAACCATAAGCGGGATAAAGGAAACTTTGACCAAAAGGAAACAGGTGGGAAAGGGAAGGGGGGCTGCTGGCATGAGGAAAAGTAGCACGGCAGGGAAAAGGAAGGTGGAAAAGGCAACGTGGGAAGACAGGATTCGAGAGTAATCTGAAGAAAAAAGAAGGGGAGGGCCGATGAACTAAGAAAAAGAACCAGCGCGGACAAAAAGAAAAAAGAAAAGGAAGGAGGACTGGGCCGTAGGTGAAGAGACCTCGGGAAACGGAAGGAGAAAGACGAATAATTATCAATATGGCGAGGACTGTCGACGCGGTAAAAAACCGATAGAAGGCAAGGAAAACCTGTTGAAAGTGGAAAGTCGGCGCCGAGTCATGCAGGGGAAAGGTAACATATGCAGTCCGGCCTTGGACTCTTAAAAGAGGGTGCAGGGGGGAACCAATTCACCGCGATTACGCAGGATAACAGAAGTGGGGTACTCAGGGGGGAAAGGGGCTTAAAAGGCTGAGAGAAAGTAGGTTCCCGCCTAAAGTTTACAGACGGGAGAAGAAAACGGAGAAACTGGACCGGTGGGGAATACTTAAGTAAAACAAGGGAACGAGGAAAAAAAAAATCTAACGGGGGGAGAGGACAAAAAAATGGGAGTGAATAGAAAAAGAGAAACCGGGGAAAAAACGAGAAATCGGGGGATGACAAACAGCGGGGCCGAAAAATCCCAAGATGGGAAAGACAATTATTGCCGAAATATGGAGGGCTTGAGAAAAAACAGAGGAGTCTTTCCAAAAGAAAGAGGGCTGGACGTTGGATCAAGAAAGGACCACCACAAAGGGGGGGCGCACCAGATCCGGGAAGGAGAAATGAAGCCCTGGTAAAGAGAGGGGGGGAAGATCGGGGCGGGCTTTCGAGGGGATTTCCGCAGGGCGGGGCGCAAATTTAGTGACAGAAGGGTAAGATATAAGACATTGAACAAAAGGCCGAGCACCGATGAAGAACCAAAAACGACTCATTCCGGTATGCCACAAGAAAAAAAAAGGGTAGGGGTCCAGGTCGGCGCGAAATCCATGGAAGCTGGCGAAAGGGAAAGAATCAAAAAGGAAAAACGATTAGAGAAAAAATCATTCGACACAACGAGTATGGGAGATTGGGGAGCTTCGAAGCAGGGAAGAGGAAGCGTCCGAGATCCAAAGAAAAAAAAAGAGGAATGAAAAGAAGGAAAAGGTTACACCTCAAAGAGTCACTCTAGTAAACGCGTAAAACAAGAGGCAACAAGTTGTACAGCTTAGGAGGGAGCCGACCGAGCAGAAACACACGCAGGAAAAGAAGCGAACTGAAAAAAGCGAGAGGGAGTGGTGAAGAGTCCGAGTAGGAAAAATATTGGAATTGCTTCAACTAGGGGGTTCGGGACTGTATTGTCGTAAAGGGGTATCAAAAAACGTGGACACGGAAAGAAAACGGAGGCCAACCTGAGCGCGCGGAAGCGCTTGAGTTGGAGAAGGAAAAAGGAAAAAAACGCGGTGGAAACACATGAGGACTTGCAAAACCTGGACTTAGAAAGAAAGAGGAGAAAACGGAACCGACAAAAAAAAAGTCTAGCCGCAACCAAGGCACGGGCAAACTGAGAAGAGCAGAGGGAACGCCTGACGATGAACCTCACTAAACACAAGGGGACCAAGGGATTAGAGAAATGGTGAGCGAATCGGAGAAAGGACAGAAGACTAAAAAAGGAACCAAGCCTCACGAAACAAAAAAAAAAGAAAGGGTTGCAGGGTGTCGAGGCGGTTACACGAGCGGTTGGAAGGAAGGAAAAGAGTATCCTGGGCATTCGCGGAAGGAACGGTGATAAAACAATTGGAAAGAGGGGAAGTGACGTCTGTGAAGAAGATCGTGGCTCCGTGGGTAAAAAAACAGAAACATCGTCTCCTTAAAAAGGGGAATTCAGAAAGAATCGTCAATGGGACAAGATCTCGAAACCGGTAATTACGCCTATAAATCGAATTAAGAAATTCCGGAAAGAATTGCCGATGGTGCGTGGGAGGCTCCTGGGGGAAAAAGAAACGTTCCTAGAAGATCATAGAAAAGAAAGATACTCGGCGAGGTGAAAAAGGGAAAAAGATCTACAAAGGCGAGTCAGGCCCAAGGGGTGAAAAGAATGAAAGCATAGGAGAAATCCGACGCTCAGGGATATCGAAACATTGCAGATACTCATTTCCGAGACATACCGGCGGTTGGGTATGAAGTTTGGGAAGAAGAGAGATGGGAGGCACGCCCTAAAAGAGGAGGGGCGTAGCACATGGCGAAAAAGGAGCTGACTAATTCCCTAGAAGGAATGAAGCAAGCATTCTCCAAGCGGCGTGCCGATTCGTGCAAACGGCCTGACCAAATGCGGAAATCCAAACACGTGGGCAAGCCAGATAAACGAGCTGCACAAAATCAAGGAAAAACTATCGAGAAAGGGCTCTTCAAGAAGCATCGAGGTCCGATCGCCGCAAAGCGACAGGAGGGAAAAAAGATCATAGAGAAGAAGGTATACTCGTAGCGAAAGACTAGACAACGAAAAGAGCCGGCTAAGTGATAAGGAGGAACTAGCGCATATTTGGTAAGGTCAGGACTCTTCGAGGAAGAAAAAGGGGATAGTCAAGGGGGGGAGATTTCGACAGGGGAGGGGGGGAAAAGGTAGCATATTAGGAGATCGCTGTCCATAGTCAGCAGGCCAGCGGTCGCGGTAGACGATCTCACGCCGGTGCGTACGTGCAGAGTTGCACACAGAAAGACCGTTGAATTTAATCCACAAACAAGGAAATAGCGGACCCAAGAGGAACGGAATTAACAGATATAAGAAGTGGCAACGCCGAGAAGAAGCTAACCACCAAAAAACACTTAGCTAGAAGAGCCCTGAAGAGTGTAGCCAGAGGGCGATTGGGGGAGGAGGAAAAAGGAACGCTGAAAGATAAAATCAACCTTTAAAGGTGAAAGCCAGGGAGAGGGGGAGTAGGGTGTCCAACAAAGAAAGCATAAAAAGGCGACCAAAACAAATGGCGCGGGTCCACGCTGAAAGAGGGCCCTCAAGAAGGAGAAGGAAAAGCAGGACGAGATCGACTCCATCAACGACATGAAAGTGCCTGGGATCCAATGCAAAAAGGAGACAGGGTTCGTGGGTCGCAAAAGCAGGCACGCTCAAAAAGAGACTAAAGGACAGCCTCTCAGGTCTCTGTGGAAAGGCACTTGAGCGAATATTAAAAAAAGGACTTTCTCAACGAGTATATGCCGTACGGAAATCCTGGGGGGAAGGGGTGAGAAGGACCGACAGCCAAAGGACGGACCGCGGAGCTGAAAAAGAAAAGAGTAAACGTTCGACTTCAGCTCGGCAAAGGCGCCGAGAACTTTCGGATGAGAAAGAAGGAGGCCAATATAATCTAAAAAGGAAAAGGACTATACAAGAGAGAGGGGGGTCATATAAGGTGCACCGAATACAGAGAACGGGGGCCCTAAAGGAAAAAAAGCAGCCAGGGAACTCTGTGAGAAGAGGGTGGGAGGGCGACAGGGGCAACAGCCCAGAAGCACAAGGAAGGAGGGAAGACACAAATTCTACAATCACAGAACGATATACGAAAAATAGGCCTCGCGGCTAAAATCTTGCCAGAAGAATGGGCCAAAATGTCCTTTCGACCGGCACCACGTCCGGGCAGGAACCTTTAAAATAGGGGGGGGAGAAAACATATCGCGGCGAGGGAGCGTAACCGCGCCCAGGAATGAGAAAGGAGAGGAAAGAAGGACTAGGGGGGGAGCAAAGCCGAAGGTCTGGGGTCGGCGTGGAGCTCAAGAAGAAAAGCAAAAGGTGAGGTCGTATCACAACAACTGAGGGGAGGAAACACGAAAATTCAAGACAGGGGAGAGGGGAAGGAACTCCTCAGTAAAAGGAAGGCGGGTGCGCGAGATACAATAGAAAAGGGAGAGGTCATAGGAGGAACGGCACTCGTATCCGGCAAAAAAAAAAAGCTTAACTAATTCAAAAACGGATTGTCGACCACGACGAGGAAGGCATCGTCCTCCCAGAGGAGAAAAAAGGAAGAGAGGGTCTTAAAGAGGGTGGATTCGCCTGGTGCGAGCCAGAAAAAGAGCTTCTGCGAGGGGGAGGCTGGTGTGCACAAAAGCCGCCGGACCCGCTGAGCCCACCGTGGCCTCGTGCGAACTTTCACCAAAGCCAGGAGGGGGCATTAAATCAGAGGCACCAGCCAGAGGAGAGAAAAAAAACAAAAAGAAGAGTTAGCGGAACGGGAGCGATAGAAGGAGCCATCGACCGTTTGCCGTTCCGGAGAGAAAAAAAGCATCGTCCTGCAAATCGGGAGGAGGGTAATAAAACAAAAAAAAAATAGCACGCTTCTAACCGGGGGAAACAAAATGAGGCTGAAAACTACTCCCTGAAAAACTTTTGGAGGTAAGAGAGGGAGAGTCAGAGAGGCGTTGATCAAGATCATATCCGATTGGGAGAGAAGCTTCAGTACGGAGAGGTAGGAGAAGATCCAGGCATGCAGCGTGCATTGGACTACGAAACATGGTCGAATAGAAGACTAAAATCCCTGAATTGGGCTGAAAAGAAAGTAAGGAGATTGTCTCGCCAGGAACCCTAAGCGAGTGCTACGCAAGAAGTAAGGGGGGAGCCGAAGGTCGAAGGGGGGAAAGAAGACCTACTTGGAGCAAAGCCGGAAGTAGAGAAAACCTGACATGGAAAACCTTTTTGAAGAGGAGAAACGAGAACCCTAACCGCTTGCGAAAAAAAATCAAAGCTCTTAGAGATTAAAGGGGGAGGAGGAAAGGCAAGCCCGCTGCTCCAGAAGGAAGGGATGAAGTTTGAGAGGGATGAAAAAACTGTGAGGGATTCCAGTCATCTTTGAGACAGCGACCATGGACTGATCAAAATATATCCGTAAATGAAATTATGAGAAAGATCCAGCCCGATAACATAGACCGGAGAGCAGGTGGAAGGAAAAAAAAAGAGCGACACCGGAATGGGTCTCCTCTTGAGACCTCTCAGAGCCTGCCTAAGGAAATTGCGCGGAGTACGTGAATATTGAAGGGGGATGGGCGGAGGGGTCTACCCAAAATAATTGGCAAAACCGCTCTACCGACGGGGAAAAGGGAAAAGGACGGAAAAAAGAAAAGCTGGCTCGATAAAGACGGCGACGTGCTTCCCGTAATAGGGGAGCATGGGTCAGACGGTCTGACACGTATGTCGGCGGAGGCGGAACGGGATCGTGGGCGCCGGCGCAACTGGTTTTTCAAAAAAATTTGTCGGGGAAAAGGGCTTAAAGAAAAAGAAGAAGAAGGAAGAAAAAAGGAAGAGCCCAGTCGAATGAAGGGGGGGCAACTGTCTGAGGATTTCAGAAAATGAGGGCTCTCGGGAGCTCGCCACCACAGGGGAAAGGAAGATGAAGACCCCTTCATCAAACCACTTATGTGAGAGGGCGCATATGACTCGATACAGGGGGAAAGAGAGTAAGTTCCTAATAAGGGGAAATATTCCTGCCAGCGCGTAAGTAGGACCTTGTAGAAAAGGAGAATACACTGTTCCGAGAGAATGTCCGCGACCCGGGGCTTCCTCAAAGAACTACTGGACATCCCTTACTCTTAAACTTCGGCGCGGGGGGGCCGAAGCGACAAAAGAGGAAATAGCGAAACAAAGAAAATCTATGTGGATAGGGGGAATAGGTACAAAATACTATAAAAAAGAGGGTCATGGAGGGATTAAGGAGCAGATGTGGGAGACCGGAAATTCTGAAAAGTTGGATGCAAAAAGGAAAAAAACACGGGTGGAACTTAGTGAAAAACTGTAACCTCTACAATTGAATGGGGGGGAAACGGCAACTTTCTCAGAACGTGCCTCCAGAATCAAACATTACAAGGACCCCTTCGACGTCAACCGAATCAAAGCTACAATACAAAGGCCAGTCGTGTGGCTAGAAAAAGGAGGCGAGAAGTCGGCCTCGAATAGGACACCTTTACAGAATGAAAGAGAAAAAAAGCTAGCTCAACCAAAAATAGAAGAGATGGGTGACGAGAAGAGGTCACAGCGTTCCGAAAGAGAGGGAATGTCTAAGGGGGAAAAAAAACCGTCGCCCGTGAGGAGACCAAGACCTCAGGTAGGTTGGAGGGGGATAATGGTTAATATGGGTGAAGAAAATATTGGGACGTACAAGAGGGTGTCTTTCACCGGCTGAGGCACTATAGAAAAGGGGAGAAAAAAACAGAAAAGGCAGAGTCTCGGAGTGGCCCGCCAGTACTCAGGTGGGATTAAGTGGGTGATCCCGGGAAAAGACGGCAGAGGCAAAGCCTTGATCAAAGATCGAAAAAACAGATTTAGAGGCAGTTAGAGGAGGGGCAGAAAGAAAAAATCGGAAAGGGAGGAACGACGATGAAGGACAGGGGGGTCGCCTCGGGTCGTCGAAAGTTAGGAGAAGAGTTGAACCTCTAAAGGGGGAAAGGGAGACGCTGCGGGTCCGCCGATGAAAGCAAAAAGAAGGGGCACGGGACAGTCAAATCGGAGGCTGGCCGTAAATGACTCATAAAACGCGCACGCCCAACGCGCTTGCACAGGGGCACGGGGGGAGAGAGAGACTTGGGAAAAAGAGGGAAAAATACCTGCAGAGTGAGGGGAAGTGGTGGCGAGAAATACCGGAAAGGGCGAGGGCCTGCACTCGGAAAACGGAAAATCTTGGGGCAGGAGACACAATGAATCACAAGGAAGGAACCCTTGGTCTAAACGGACAGATCATCGTCAAACGGCGTGCCGTATCTGCCCACTGGAAAAAAAAAGGAGTAAATCACTGGAGGAATATGTCGCCACATAAAAAAAAAAGGGGCACCAGAAGGCATCAAAAAGCGCCACAAGCTAGACATCGATCCAGGACATCAAGGAGCACAGAAATCGCCCAAAAAGAAGGAGTAACATGAAACCTAAGTAAAAGGGAGCAACTGGAAATCCTGGAAGGGGGGAGAGAGAACATTCCTCCACACTTTCCAGATATAAGAGAAAAATGGGGATTCTTCCGTCCAACTATTGAAGAGGGGAAACCCAGTGGGCCTGGGGTTGGAGAAAAAGTCATGCGACATGAATAAAGGGGAACTTGGCCTAATTGAAGAGGGCGAAAGAAAGGGGGTAGTATAGGCCAAAGGGAGAGAAAAGAAGTCCGGAGCGGTCCGCATGACCGCCTGACTGGATCAGCAAAGGAGAATGGAACAAGGAAAAGCGCCCTTCCCATTTCCGTGAAAAGGGGATCCGGAAGGGGAAGGAGGAGGCCACTAGCAACCCGCACCGTTCCGCTAAACGAGGGGACCAAAGCAAGGAAGCCATAGCGATGGTCGCGAGGCTCTGGAAACAAAAAAAGTTCTGAATAAAGGCGTTGGAAGAGACTAAGGGAGGGAGGGTCAATGCTTCGCAATGCAGTAATCGTGATGGCAAAGAATCCCCTCTTCACTCTGAAGGCGGAGAAAATCGAGGGAGGATACTGCCTCGTAAATGAGGGAGGAATCGGAGAGAGACATCCACTTTAGATGCAGGGAAAATAGTCCTGCCGCCCGGGTGGATACTGGCAAATAAAAGATAGACCCCGGGACCTCTATAAGAGATAAAAAGGGAAAGCCGAGCTCTGCCTATAACGGAATGGAAAGACGCAGAGATAAACAATGCGATTCCCTCAGTCTGCGAAGGGAAAGGATCAAAAACCTACTGGTCAGTAGAAACTCACAAAAAGGAGGGGGATTGCTAGGGAAAAAGGCTTTACTAAGGAGGGAAACAAGATTTAACTAGAGGGTACTAGTAAAAAGCAGCGACGGAACGACCGAGAAGGGTAGGAAGGAAAGACCCCGTGCAGGTAGAGAAACAAAAGAGGTACTCTACTCGTGGTGGGGGGGGTGGACGAGATGAGTGGTGTTCCAGCTGGTCTCAGGAAGGTGATTTTATGAAGAAAGTAGTGAAGTCAATCGACTGATAACAGGGGGGGTCGGCGGCAGGGAAGGGACTGTGCTCAAAGCAGACACTTATGCAGAAAAAAGAGGAAAAATCCAGAGGGAGGAGATATAAACCGAAAAATAGAATCGCGATGGAAAAGGAGCCGTGAACGGAAGAAACCCTGAGTAAACCAAGCCCCGTATTGTCCTTTGGACATGGAAGAGATTGGGAAAGACCATTGCTAAAAGAGGACTGTGCGTGCTGGAAAAGACCGGCATGGTCATAGAGGGGAAAGAAATAATGGAGGGAACGCGCCAAACCCACGACTGTTCGGGGGCGGCGTTGTCCAAGAGAAGAAAGAAAGGCAAGGGAGGGGAAGAGGATCTAGCTCAACAGGGATAAAAAATAGAGAGGGACGATCAAATGCACGGGGACAAAAGCTTTATCAAGGTACACCGGGCCAAGAAAAAAAAGGCCAGGTTTAGGGGGTCAAGCAAGTAAAGAAGGAAACTTAGGTTTTAGGTTCAGCGACCGACGATAGGGGGAGGGACTCAAGGGAACACAGCGAGAAATCAAGGAGAGTTGCCATACACACTTGTCCAAAAGACGGAGGGATAAAGAAATCGCGAGCCACCTCGTCCGAGTGCATAGAGGGGAAGAATGTTCTAGTAGGAGAGGGATAGGGTATAAGGGGTTCTTGGCCTCCGAGCTGCTTGCTGCCAATGTTACACAGAAGCCGCAAGTATTCACTCCCACGAGTCCACGGGAGACGGGAACGGAACTAGGAAGAACATCACGGAAAGAGGAAAGCGCAAAAGAATCAGATCGTATCGGGATACGGGCGGCCAAAAGCTTGCTTTGAAAAAAAATATCAAAGGCGGGTCGCAGGAGGTAACCTTCAGAGGAGACGTTTAATGAGGCTGCAGAAAAAGACGACGGAACTTAATAGGGGAGAGTGTTGACATCACTACTCATCAAATCGCGGAGTTCTAACCTTTAAGATGGCGCGGAGAAGAGGGTCCCGGGAGCCAAAGAAGGGCTGGAAAAGACTCCAAGTCATACGGGGGGCGGAGGAAGTCCTGGAAAAAGGAAAATTCAACCGGATGATTGAATGACAAGGCTCTTATAAAACTAAAAAAATGCAAAAAAACAGCGTGGCTTGGATAAGAAATGGAGAGTAATGAGAGACGGAATAGAAACCATAGAGATGGCTATATCCCGAGTAACCCTGCTAGGAGGGAAGGAAATTACGCTTCAGGGACCTTCGCGACCGAGAAAGAGTGTACTGGAAATCCTTACTTTGCGCAGCCTGGCCCTAAGCACAGGAGGAAAGGAACAGAAAGGAGGGAAGGTCTACATCCTGTTTTGAGGTCAAGTGCGAGGCCAGAATTGATGACAGAGGAGAATGCCTTCTACGTCGAGCGGAAAGTTTCGTCTGGTAAAAAAGGAACCACTACGTGGAAGGCAGGAAAAATCCATATATTAAGACCGAGTTTGGGGGGTCAGGGAAGGGGAAAAGAGGAGGGCTTGATTGCGTAGTGACATAAACCCGGAGGGGACACCGAGAAAAGTACGAGAATTATCGAAAATCAGGAAATCTAGACTCAAGAAGTCACATGTCGCGATGAACATGTGGAAGACCCCGGAACCGGGGTGCACGGTGGAGACGAAAAAAATAGCAGATCCAAACTGACGTCTGATAGTGGCCGCCTATAAGGGAGGGCGGATTGTAAGAAGAAATCCAGAAAGGGGGGGGGGGGGGATTCCGCGCTCACGAGCTTGGACCGAGGTGAGAAAGGAAAGACCCCGCAAGGGAGGTCCCTTCGTGCTTGTCCACTGAAGCACATGTCGAGCTGAAGGACGCTGAGTCTAGCCGAGGGGGAAAAGTCAGTGGCACAATAGGACCATGGGCCCGTAAAAAAAGTCCGACCATTTGGGTAAAAAACCCGAAGACTGACCCTAATCCTATTCTTCATTGCGCAAGGTCAATTGGAGAAAAAAATAGGATCCGGAAAAGGCTTCGCGTCCGGAAAAAGGCGACCGGAAGGGAGAAAGGAAAAAACAGGCCCCCTTCAGAAAAAAAACCCCGGGGTGGGACAGAGGAAAATTGGGGAACATCTGACTCCCGAAAACTGTGTCAGAAGGGACGTGTAGAAGATGGAAAGAATAAAGATCGGGACGACAAAAAACCGGCGGCCTAAACGAGGTCATATGGGTGAAAACTCAAAAGGAAGACAAGCTACGGGGAACCAGAGGATATTAGCAGAAAGGGCGAAACACTACGGCCGCATCAGAATGGAAGGGTAATGAAAGAATTGTAAAATTGCGATACCTACTAGAATGGTTGGGGTAAGAGGAAGGTTGCATGGGAGGGGTGCAAAAAGAACACGGAGTACAAAAGGGACAAACCAAAGCGAGTAGGGGCGAGGGTGGTAGTCTGCTCCGCAATTTTAGGTGTAAGACGGTTCTAGAAGGGCCTCCCGCGTAAAAAGCCCTGACTCGACTGCAATGAATCAACAGAGAGGGGGTAAGCCTTCACAAAAAGAGGCTTGTCGGCCGAGAGGGAAAGTCAAGGATAGGGCTCAGAGGTAACGACTTTTCATAAAAAAAAAAAATAGATCGACACAAACCAGATTGAGGAATAAGAGGTTGCGAAAACCAGTATTTTAAGGAGGGAGGAAAACTGCAGGAAGGAAATCTCCGGCTGTTAGGCAAATCGGGGCCAGCCTTCCGTGGAGTGCGCTTTGAAAAAAAAGAGGGTTTAATCAGGACGTATCCTAATGGAGTTCACCGAATGAGGCCAAGGAGCAAGAGAAAGTCAATCGTTAAGGAAGAGGAGGTCAGGGGGTAAAAGCTTGTCAGACGGAGCGGGTTGTATCCCCCGGAAAAAAAAAAAAAAAGTACAAACCCGCGAAGGAAGTCGAATTAAAACAGAGATCTTTACTATTCGCCTACAGGAACTCGAAGAAGTCAATGGCGAGGGTGGCCGCCGGTCCGGAGAGAGTGAAAAGACGGGTAAACAGAGAGGGAAAAGTGTACTCGGCTATGACCAAAAAGGGAAGAGCGGGTACCAAGAAGGAAGGAGAAAAACGGGACTAATATCGGGGTCATCATGCGAAAGCGGAGGGAGAGCACCATGAGAAAAAATCAGGCGCTTTCCCAACGCGCGGGTGTATGAAGGGGCAGAGGACAAGTGAAGAGGACTTCCTCGCAGAGCCATCTGAAAGGAGACTAAAGAAAAAGAGGAAATTCTACGCGAGACGGATGAGCATCGTCGGTGCACCGTCTTCGTTCCGGAAAACGGTCGAAAAAAATTCAAGGTCCCACGACCGCAACGGCCGGCACAACAAAAAAAAAACGAACTGTTGCTGGAAAAAAAAACCACGCCCGAAGACGGCAAAACACACGCACAAGAAAAGGAGCGCGGAAGGGGACAGGACGCGAAAAAAAAAGACGAGGCAAAAACAACCCAGAGGGGAGCGGAAAGCCAAAAAAAAAAAAAAGAGGGGGCACCCAAGCCGGGGGGCGACACAGGCAGGAGAAGAAAAGAAGACAGAAGAGAAGCGAACAGAAGAGCGAACGGAACGGGGAGAAGACAAAGGCAAGCCCCGAGCGCAAGGGAAAGGAAAAAAAAAAAGGGGACAGCAAGAAAAACCCGGCCGGGCAAAAAAAGGAGGGGGAGCAAAGGAAAGGAAAAGGGAGGTGTGTCAGAGGAGAAGCCGGGGCGGGATGGGAAAACGAGTCAGAAAACGAGCCGCGGGGACGACACCCAGAAGGCGACCTGGAAAGAAACCCGAAAGGGCTTCTGGTTGAAAGGGAAAAAGGCAGGGCTCGGGCTCCATAAAAAAGGAGCGGGAACCTAAGGCCGCAGGCGACGAGCGATCGAAGAATCTAGGAAAAATCCTCTGCTAAGTCCGAGATCCTGCGAGGAGACAAAGGATGTGTGCGGGGTCAGAGTGAATTGAAGCAGGCAAAAGAGGTGGACTCGCCCCATCATCCTGAGAGATAGAAAAATTCAAATGCAGAGCTCCTCCAATCCTCGTCAGGACTGACACGCTAAAAAAAGCGCGTCCCGACCGCGTGCCAAGGAACGAAAGGGGGAAGGAGAACATGACGGCCACGTGAAAAAAAGCCGCGGCAAGGCTTGCTGAACAGGAGAAACAAGGATCAGCCGTCCGAGCTCAATGGCAGCGAAAACCGGAACAATAGCCGTACGAGGGAAAAGACCGCCGAGGTCGCCCAAAGCGGGGAAAGAGAAAGAGATCTGGGGGAGGAAAAGGATGGTGGGTACCTCTGTAAGGAAGAAGAGAACGGGAAAGGGGGCGCAGGTCGTCACGAACGCGGTGGGAAATCGGCGGGGCGAAAGAGGTGAACAGCAAACGACAGCAAAGGCTGGAAGCACCAAGGAGGAAAATACAACATAAAAAAAATTGCGGGAAGAGCAGGCACAGAGGCCCGAGAGGAAACTGTCTAGCACGTAAGGAAAGTTGAGAGTCAGGGGAGGAAACGGGGACCGGGTTAATGAGGCTTTGAACTCGGGTCGGAATAACGGGCGCTTTCGGGTAAACGTCAATTTCGGAACGAGGTTCAGAAGTGAAGAGGAGACTCTCAAACAAAAAAGGGAGGATGGGGCGTGCCATCAAAAAAGACCAAGTTCTAGGAGAGAGAGAAAAAAAAACACGGAGTCAGGGTAAAGATTCAATCCGAATTCAGAACTGTCGGATGGGGGAGAGGGGGACAACAAAAAGAAAAAAAGCGTGTTCGCGAGCAAAGAGTAAAATAAAATCTCAAGAACATTGGAAGAAGGGCGACGGGACTACCGCGCGCGCTAGGAGCACGGAGGGGAGGGGAAAAAAGCGGCCCTCCAAAAGAACCGACCAGGGCAGAGAAAACGCCACTGTGCAGGAAAAGTCAATGGTAAAAATCGCGGGGGAGGAGGGTAAGGGGGGAGGGGAAGGAAGTCTCTTCTGGCTAAGGAGGAAGTTGAAAAAAAAACCAAAGCCCGCTGACAAGCTCTCGGACGCACGACTAATTAAAAAAAACCTCCATATCATGATCTCGCAGCCAAAGATGCTAGAAAAAAACCAGAAGAGGGGATCAGGGAGTACCCCTCTAGCGATAAATCGTAGTCCGCCAGACGGATAACTGAGCGGCCGGTGCCGTCTGCAAATACTCTCCGAAGGACGTAGGTGCGAGGGAAGAAACGCTAAAATCAGTTCTTTGTCGCGGAGAACCGTGACCAAGAAGGCGACGAAAGAAAAGAAAAAGGGGGAACACGGGGTGGAGGTAATCGCCTAAGCTTCAGAGGAGAGGGAGAAGAAGGGGGCACCCATAGGCAACTGTCTGCAGGAAGATAATCCGAAAGAAACCGTGCTTGGAAACCACGAAACCAGGGCGAGCAGCACGCGAGGCAAAGCAGGGGAAAAGAAGGCGTGGAAAAGAAATTCCTTGGATCAGGGTAAGGAAGCTAGATCCAAGGAGAGGGACAAGGTCTACAGCATGACAGCGCCGCGCGACTTGTGGAAAATCCGAAAAAAGGGGTCAACCGGGCACAAGACGACATGAGGCGGTCAAAAAGCAAGAGTAAAAAAGTTAAGGGAACATCACAGGGGGGTAGTCCACGAGGGCCTTCGCGACAAAATGCAGCTTTAACGACAATAAGCCATGTAAGAGAAAAGGTGGTCAAGAAGGAGACAAGGCGTCAGCCCCTGCGTCCCTTCAGGAAAGGAGAGGGGAAAGGTCCCACTGGGGAAGAAAGTTTGGGCGAGGATTGCTCGCTTTGGTAACTTAGTGAAAAAAGAAACGGCGAGCCGATGAACTCGCCCGACGGATCACAAGAGAAGTGACGGGGAAATCAAACGGGCCAGAATCTCAACAGGAAAATTGAATATCGAAAGAAGGTGACCCTGAGGTCGCCTGGAACACGGTGGGATAAAAAACCAGTCCCTTTTACGCAGCGGAAATAAGTACATAAACGTGGGGAAGGGGGCCCGATAATGTATGGGCGGCTAAGACCCGAAAGGTGGTTGTGTTCGGAAAAAAAGGGCGACCGCTGACGTGTAGATGACTCCAAGCAGCGTTGAGGGAAAGAGAAAGGGGTCGGGAAAGACGACGAAGGTAAGGATCGAGGGGGCTGGAGGCTGAAAGGCTGGTGCCGATGGCCCATAGGCGGAAACCAGGGGTCAAAAAAAAAAGGGGGGGTCAGGCGCGGCAAAACGGAAACAGGAGCCAATGCAACTTTAAGGCCTCCGTTTAAAGGGGATCGCAACGCCTGGCCGGAAAGATGTCGCCGGGGAGGGGGGGCGAGGGCGCGCAGAAGTGCGATGAGAAAACACCAAGTAATAAACAAAAAGAAGTTCTGGGGGTCTATTAAAGAGGCAAATGTTGCAGGGCCGTAGTAGGGATGTCGCGTCATAGAAAATTCCACGCGGAAAAAGTGGGGAGAAACCCAGGGAGGGAAGCTGACATGAGTTGGCTCAATCGCCGCGTCCTACGGGAAATCGCTGGAAAAAGAGGGAAACACTGCTTCAGCTACCGATCGCGAAAACCCGCAATAGCCAGGGGAAAAATCAGGAAGCTCGGGGAAGTAGCCGAATCGGAAAAAAGGAAGAAAGGGAAGTTGAGAGAGAAAGGAGCCTGATATCAGATTTGGTGACGGGATCCCCGCTTATACACTGGTACAAGGGAACCCCCAAAAAACGGACTCGAAAAGCGCTTTGAATTTTTTTTGTTTTTTGGGAGGAAAATGAACTCGAAGCTACAGGGGGGGGGGGAAATGAAAGAACATTAAGGGAAAATCGGAACCATTGATAAAAGGAAAACAACTCACGCTCTTGAAGAATAACGGTCGCGATGCGAAATCGAGAAGGGTTAAAGTTGGGGAAGAAGAA
>Ga0179593_1671009_pt1 | contig 20266 bp, 24 predicted proteins | sample CZODoug2_1_08_16_FD_185931 | JGI IMG/M metagenome (GOLD analysis project Ga0179593, IMG submission 185931) | Vadose zone soil fungal communities from Angelo Coast Range Reserve, California, USA - CZODoug2_1_08_16fungal (PacBio error correction) | ecosystem: Environmental > Terrestrial > Soil >...
GAGTTGGGTCCACGAAGGGCTGTAAACCGGGGGGTTCCTGAAAGGCGGTCAAAAAGGGATACCGCACATCTAATGAGCCGACTCCAAACCGGAAAAGGCGGCGGGTGGTAAAAAAAAACTGGCGGACGTCGAAACCCGAACAAGAAAAACTCATTGGCCCAAAAAAGGCAAGTCTACGTAAGGGGGGGAAGGCTGGTCGCCACAGCCCATTCATCTTAAAGGAAGGGAAAAAGTGCGGAAAAAAGCGATGGAACGAAAAAAGAAAAGACGCCTTGAGGCGGGCTAGGACACGGGGGGCCATCCTTTCGCCCACGAAATCAGGTCTGGCATGGGTTAAGACCGGCTCGAAAAGAAAAAAATCGGAACGAAACTACAGAAGAAAAAATGAGTCGTCACAAAAAGACAGAAAAGCTGCGTTCGAAAAGTCGACCTAAAAAAAACTGGCCATAGCCTCAAAAAATCGAGCGAAGAAAGCGGAGCACGCAGAAGTCGAGCGAGAAAAGAAAACCGAAGGGTAGGGTGGGACCACATGGGCGCGTGATTGAATCGGAACACCAAAAAAAAAGTGACGCACAACGCGGAAATGCACGTACCCTGGAGAAGTCATGACCACCACGCCAAAGCAACAAACATGCTACCCGGGCCAAAGAAGATAAAAAAAGGGAAAAAAAGGGCCAATGCGGGCTGACGTGAAACCACAAGCGAGGCAGCTGGTCGTTCGCATCATTGCACCGCCGAAAAAAAGTCGAGGCAAAACGAAGCAACACACCAGGAGGCGGAAGAGAAAGCGCCGACGCCCAAGGGGAAAGGAAAAAGGCAGAAATCAAAAAAAAAAAAAAAAATTGTCTGTCCAAGAGAAAGTACGTTCCGTTTGCAAACCACGTAGGGAAAAAATGGCCAGCCGAGGGGACTCAGGACGACCATCAAGAAGGAAAAAGGTCAGGGTAACGCGAGAAACTTGGGGCAGGTCTCGAATTGGACGGTCCAAACTCGAACTGACATCTGCGATGCGAAAAAAAAAGAAGATAGCCAAGTAGCAAGGCGCGAAAGAAACTGGCCCGACGCAAAGGAAAAAAAAGGGGGTTAACCGGTGCTCCAAAAACTTACTGAGAGGACCTGTAGGGGGGGACTCAAAAAACTTTAAAAAAAAAAAAAGACACCGCCTGAAAAAAAAGACTGGCACGCGAAGTAACATGACCGCCTGAAAATGGAAAACGGAGATCCAGATGAGAAAACGGGCTCGCCCACCGCCAAAAAAGAGAGTCACCAGGGGGGGGAAAGCAAGCGAAACGAGGGTTGGAACGCAAAAAAAACGCAACAGAAAAACCTAACTGGGACGCCATAGCAAAAACCAATAGGGGGGTGGACTACCCACGGCGAAACTGCGCAAGGAAAGAGCCGTGGCACACTCGCCGGGAGAAGGGAAGGATAAAAAAAATTGGACTAAAAGCGAAAACTGAAACAAAAAGCAATTTAAAATACATAAAGGAAAGGCTCCAGTAAAAAAAATGCAAAATGTAAGGAAAAAAAAGATCCCCCGTCCAACGGCTTCGTCTAAAAGCAAACCGCGGGGGCCATATGGACGAGAAACGCTCCAAAAAGAGACTAAGGTGGGGGGAAAAAAAAGGGCCCTCAAAAAAGCGGCGGCTTCCGAGGGAAATACAAAAAGGAAAAAAAGTGGAAAAATACACGGCCGGAAAAAATCAAGCAATGGAAAGAGCAGTCGGAAAAAAAAAAGGAAACAGCAAAAGGGAATGGGGCCTGCACGAGAAAGGGGGGCGAAATACTGGGGAAGAAACATGAGAGCAAAGAACGAAAAAAATCGACGAACGGCTGGGGGGACGAGAGCCGCAAAAAAAGAAGTTCACAGGTGGGGGGGAAAAATGAGAACCACTGGGGGGGAAAAATGCAGTGAACACCACGAATTACACAAAAAAAAGGGCCGGCAAATGGAACAAACTAAGGGGTGCATGCGCAATGAAGACCCTGCGCAAAAAGTAGACCGAAAATGGGTCCATCCCACGAGTCGCCGCGGCCCGCAAAAAGATGACAAGGAGGCGGCAACGGACCAGGAGACACAGAACAACTGCCACCTGGAAGGAATTTGCCATATCAAGAGACTGATCAACGAAGAAGCACGCTGCAAAGGAACGTATCCAGTGAAAAAAAAGTAAGAATCCCCGCTGAGGCTAAAAAACGCAAAAACTTCCCTGGGTATGGACCCCGCGAGAGGCTCTTCCCAAAGCCCGAGGTCAAACAGAGATCCGCTGACAAATAAAACTTGCAAAAAGGCAAGCAAGCACGAGCAAGGAACGACGCGGGTCCACAAAGCTCAAGAAGGCCAGAAATAAAACTACTAAGTAGCCGGGGACGGGATCAAAGAAGGGGGGAGCTCTGACAAGAGATAGACGGAAAAGACGCCAGCAAAGAGGAGGTAGAACGTCGAAAAGAGGCAGCAATTTAAAGTCAGCATCAGCGGGGGGGGGGACGCGGCAACCGATGGGCGCAGGGGGGGAAGAGTCGGGCTGAAAAAAAAAGAAGTCGCCAAAAAAACAGTCACCGGACGCGCCTCGGGGTTCGAAAAATAAAAAATCAAAGAAAAAAAGGGGACCGTCACACCTCATCGAATTCGCCAGAGGAGGATCTGGACACCGTAGAGGAAAAAAGCCATGAAGGGCAAACACTAAAAAGCAGACCAAGTGAAAAAAAAATGGAAAACGGCACTCTCGAGAACGGGACGCGGGCAACGACGACTGACAGGTATCTTGAAAGAGTGAATGGTTAAACAGGAGAGGGCAGAAAGTTGGGGGCAGTGTAGGCAGCAATAGCTGTAAACGGTCATGCTGGCGGAAGCCTCGTTACTCCCTACAGACGGCCCCTTCTCCTTGGAGGGAATCAGAGGACTGAAAAAGGGGAAAAAGAGGGGGGTAAAGATGTCCCAAACGCCGAAAAAAGATCCAAGTGTGGAAACCATTTGCGCCACCACTGGAATAAAAAAAAGGGGGGAAATGCACTAAAAAAAAAAAAGCCCTGCGACAGGAAGGGAGGCCCAAAACACGATCTCAAAAAGCCGCCAAGAGCAATGTATTGAACTACCTTAACTAAGAAAAGCGGTGTCGAATCTCAAACAGTAATATAATACGAAGAGAAAAAAGGGAAAGACTCAGAAAAAAAGGGACACACCGAAGGGAGGGGGGAGATAGTAGAAAACGAAAGCAACGGGACCATGCGCAATGCAAACACTCGACATGGCGCGGGAGTAACCGGAACGAAAATGGGGGCAACGGAGCGGGCTTCAGAAAAAAAGCAGGTTCAAAAAGGGGAAGAAGAACTCCCCTACGGCGCACAACGGGAAAAAAAAAACTTCAAAATAAACAAGTCAAAGGTCGTCTCTACGCGACGGACCTTACAGTGAAAGTCAATACAGCAGCAGAAGAAAAGACGAAAAGGGGGAGAACGCAACAGAACAACAGATAACGCGGAAGGACGAAGGTTAAAAAAAAAAGGCTGACACGGAGAGAAAAAGACTGGTTCTTGGAAAGACATAAGAAGGGGGAGAGTAAGGTGCGGAAAAAATCCTGCCGGGAGGATGGAACCCAATGCAAAAGATGAACGAAAAAAAAAAAAAAAAAACCAAGCTTCCGGCCGGTTCTAAAAGAGGGGCAAGGGGGAGCTAAGAGAAACGTGGAAGGAGGACACGGCGAGTCAGGGGCGTCAAAAACGCTGTGCGGGACACACTGCGGCAGCAGCATAAACGAAAACAACATACCGAAGGCGCCAAAAGGCTCGACACATGAAAGAAACGTTCAAGGCTCGCCAAAAAGGAAAAAAGTTAAGAAGTCAAGAAACCAGCCGGCAGAATGCTCGGGCGGCGGGATAGCCGCCGGGGGAAAGGCCTACACGCCAACAGGAGGAGGGGGGGGAACGAGACCACTCAAAGCCTGCAAGCAAAAGAGAGACGAGCGCTTCCAGCCGCCCAATGACTACCGGGACGCAACGGAGGGTGCTCAAGGCCATGCTTGTCGGAAAACCCCTCGAGAAAAAACCAGAAAACCGTACAGACGCAGTCGACAACGCGCAAAAAAAAACGGACTGGTCCCCACTATTATGGGGCACGAACCCGCTGACGAAAGTCGTGGTGCACGAGAGGGGGGAAAATAAGAAGCGAAAAAAAAAGCCGATAGAACACGGGAACTGGTCAGAGGAAAACTAAAAAAAAGAACACTGACCGAGATCTCATCAGGCGAAAAACGAGTCGTGCTGGGGGGGTGGAGTTAGAAGACGGTCAACAAGACAGCGCGAAAGAAGGACGGGCCTACGAGAAAAAGGAATAAAGGTAGACCGATGAGCGGGCTGAAGGAGACATGACTCAGAAAAGGCGGGCCCGAAAAAAAACGTCAGTTTCACAAAGGCCCCGCTTGGGTAAACGCGGGGCGGGTTAAAAAAGAACACAGAGGGACAATTTGGAAGACCCACTTGTCAGGGGGGGGGAATAAGCACCTGGGGTACACGGAGCGGTCGACAAGGAAAACAAAAAAGAAAACGCAGGACAACGCATAAGAAAAACCTGCGAATCAAGCAAAGGGAAGCAAAAAGAGACGAGCCTCTTCCAAAGAAAGAAGACGCGGCGGGACATCCAGGCGGCCCGCGCCTTTGCCTCCACAGAAAATGAGACGAAAGGATTGGGAGAATCCAAGCAAGACACGACGGCGGGGGTTTCGTGGGAAAGGGGGGGGTCAACAAAATTGACTAAGGTCGACCCACCATCAAAGCAGAGTGAATGGAAAAAAAAAGGAAACACAGCAATGGGGTGAAAAATGAGGGTCAACGCGTGTCACGAAGAGGGGGGCAAAAAAAACTTCTAACCTGGGGAAAGGGGAACGGTCCTAAACTCAAGGGGCTTACGTTGTGGCATTACACGTTCTGACAAGAAAACTCAAAGTGGAAAGTTAGAAAAGGGGGAGACAATACAAAAAAGCAAGGCCCTGGAGAATCGGCTATTGTGCGGGCCCCCAAATCGGGAGGTGCCCGAATCGGAACAAAGAAGATGTTATTGGAACCGAAAGGGAAATGGCTGAGATATGTAAGAGGGCAAATGCCGGAAAAAGAAGGCACAAACCGAGACCAAAGTCGGGTGCGACGGGACGTGGGCGAGCCGGGTCAGCGGAAAAAGAACAAAAAAAAAAAAAAAGGAGAATAGCGCCACATAAGGGGTGAAAGAATAAGGCTGTCGCCCCTTCAGCTGGGGACGGCGAAACCAGAATAAAAACGACGATCAGGAAATCAGACAGTGCTGAAAGGAAAGAACGAAAAGCCAGGGTTAAAAAAGTGAGAGGAACTGAGGGGGGGGGGATCGAACCCTTAACAACCTACATGACTCTCAAAATACCAGGGGAACAAGCCATAAAGGGAAAGGAACAGCACGACGGGCATTCAAAAGAAAAGTCGAATCGCCCTTCGGGGGAGGACTGGAGGGGAGAAGGGGCAGATAAAAAAGGGGGGGGAAAAAAGCAAGAGAAGGTCGCAGGAAAAGAAAAAGGCCCAAGCGACGGGGAAAGGTCGGCAACGGGGGATAAAAACCATCAAGGGAAGCCGGGCCGATGTAGAAGAGATCGAGGCCAACTAAAGCATGAACAGGACGAAAACCATTTTCAAGGGGCAGGAAAAGGGGAAAACAAAAAAGAACAAAGGGGGAACGTGCCCGCACAGAACGCAGAATAGAAAGTTTTCCATTCTACACAATAAGGGACAAAAACGTGGATACCCGGCAAAGCAATAACACAAGGTAAGACTCCCTGCTTTTTAAGAGGTTAGGGAGGGGAATCAGGGCCGCCGAGACACATCAAAAATCTGCGTCAGGGTCGGAAAATTCATCTGGAGGCACTGACTGGGGGGGGGCGGAGCGAATGACCAGCCTACCAAGCCTCCCGCCCAAACATTGAATACCTGTCAACTTAGGGCTGGAACGGGGCGGCAGAAAGACCCACAGGGGGGAGAGAAGCCAGGCGGTGGGGCCAGACCGGCGAGCTCGTTAAAATATAGTCACTCCCAAAAAGGGAGAAACAACCGCGACAGGAAAAACATTAACGGGACACTTAAAACAGAACCCCCTCGGATTAACACTCGCAGAACAGAAAAACTAAAACGCCAACAAAGAAAAGGCTTGTGGACCTTGAGCCCCGTCTAGAAGAGAAGAAATACACTTTCCCTATATTCTAAAGAGCAGGGGGGAGGGTCAATGAGGAGACTAGAATCGGACGGACTAAAACCGGGGGGGAGACGGTATCAAACTCCCGAATACGTTACATCGAGAGAGGGAGAGCAAAAAAAAAAAAGAGTGCAAAAGAAATGAAGAACACGTACAAGGGGGTCGGTAGAAATTGCAAGGTCCAAGGACCTCAGAGTCTCGAAGCCCAGGAGCTAAAAAAAAGAGGAGGTGGACGTTTGCACAAGCCGCCAGAAACTACCAGATGAAAACTGTCCAACTGGGACTAGAGGGGGGGGAGTAACCGGAAAAAAGAGAACAGCAAAGATAGCAAATAAGATCAAGGAACAACAATACGACGTGGGTTGTTAGAGGTGGGGAGGAACAAAAAAATCAAAATGGGGAAAGGAGATGTCAAAAGAAGTACAGCTACTCCAAAAAAAGGGAAAAGAGAACGAGGGGGGAAGGCCCTCTATCAGAACAACAACAAAAAGGGGAAAAAAGGAAAGAAAGTAAAAAGGGTCCGAAAAAAAAAAAGAGGATAGTGGAAGGGCTCAATGGCGGCGGTTGCTTGGTCCCAACTCAGCTTGGTTGGACCTACCCGTACACGGAGGAATGGGCTCCCACAAAGAAGCAAGGGTGAAGAAGACTGGGAGGACCTAAAAAACAACAAAACTCGACCAGTGCAACGACACGCTCCCATCATAAGTGACGTTGTTGACAACGCCTGGAGGACAAAACACGGCCGGGGAGAGGGAGGATCGTGCAAGGGGGGGCCACTGACGACCTCGATAAACGCCGCCTTCCGGCTGGGTTCGCAGAAGCACGCATGGAGCATCGCCAACAGGAGGCAGAAAAAAAGGCGGAACCAGGCGAAAAAAAAAAAAAAAAAAAAGGCGCACGGCTAGCCCAGCGGGTCAACACCGAGCTAAACCCGAGAGATAAAAGAACTAAGATCACCCACCGATGAAGAGGAACGCGCAGGAAAAAAGGACGAAAATGAATGTGCCATAAAAATCGCTGAAAAAATCAAGAGAGAACCGCGGCAAGGATGAAGGACAAAACGAGCGGGAGGGGAAGAAACAAGTGGCCCCGAAGATAAACATGAGGCTCTAGACATTGGGGTTCAGGAAGAAAGGAAGCGGGCTACCGCAAAGAGCAACCAAAACGAGCACAAAAAAAGCACAGACCTGTCAAGCATGACGTACCGGGAAAAAAAAAAAAAAAGACAACCCCCGAATGGAAGGCGAATTCGATCCGAAAGGGGGGGGAACTTGGGAGAGATGGGAACGGGATCCGCCACAGCGGCGAACGCTGGCGGGGGGGGGGGGGGGGGGGGGGGGCTGACAGGAAGGGCATCGGACTTAAAAAAAAGAAGGCCTAAAGGAAAAAGAGAACGTCGAAACAGGGCGTCGCCCAAGAACAAAAAAGAAAACCGCGAGATTAGATCTTAAAATGGCGCCTTAGGAAATTACAAGGCAAAAAAAAAAGGGAACAGGTTCACGAGAGACGACCAACGATCCCTCCACGTGAGAATTGCAAGACTTGGATCCGGGGAAAAGACAAGACGACTACAGGGGGGTGGTCAGAGCTGCAAACAAGGAGAGAAAGAGAAGTCAAAGGAAATTCGAAAAAAAAAAAAAAGATGAATGCTAGGGCAGGCCCCCTGGCCGAACTTAAGCCACCGGGAATCCGAAAGAAATTAACAAGGGAAAAGAAATCACGCGTGAGGCGCGGGGAAAGGACGCCAGACTTGGAAAGGGAAAAGGAGAAAGGAAGGGAAAAAAAAAAAAAAGAGGGGGGTTCGGCTCCACCAAAAACCATTCGAAGGTCCTCCACCCCAGTGACTCAGAAAGGGGTGAAGGCGAAACGGAGAAGAAGGAAGACTGGGCTCGCGAGACCGCCCCGCCCGAACGGAAAGGCAAAAAAAAAAAAGCCCAAAGTACCTTCGCGAAAAAAAAAAGGGCAAACAAAAACGAAGACCGTAGAAGGAGATTAAAGAAAACAAAAAACTGCTAACAGCGCCCAGAAGAAACTCGGATGCAGAAAGCTAGGAACGCGCAAAGAGGGAAAAAAAGACGCCCGGAGAAGGGCGATGAGGGGGACTAGCTCCTCCCTCAAACAAGAAAAAAACAACACGGCCCTTGTGTGCAGGAAAACGTAAAAGTCCTTTAGGGGAAGGGAAAAGGGGAGAAAAGTGGGCAGGGTTCAAGGGAGGACGAGCACCAAACAGCAAAAACTCGCAAAGCCGACCATGAATTAGGTGTAGGGGTGAATGGGAAAGGAAAGGAATGGAGACGGGCAGGATGTCCAAGATAACCAGCAAACCGGCGACGTGAATCACGAAACCCCTCGGAGAACAGAGCAACGGTCGGAAACGGAAAAAAAAAGGAAGGAACCAAAAAAGAACCAAGGAGCAGAAAGGATGGACTGAAAGCAAACGGAAGCGGGTGGATTCGCAAAATGGAAATCAAGTGCTTAGCCAAAAAAGGTGAACGACAGTGCGCCAGGAGTGGAGGGGGGAAGGAAAGGGACAAAGAAAAAAAGAAGACGAAAAGTGGTCGAAGCGAGGGGGCGGACCAGGAAGAGTAAAAAAGAAACACGATTTGGTGACCCGCGGCCGACGAAAAATGAGCCTCACGAGAAAAAGATCAATCGGGGAGAAAGAGTCAAACTCCGAAAAAAGGCCGCACTAAAAGTGACCCTGATGGCAAAGACCAAGGGAAGAAGGAAGCGAAAAGGGAGGGGAACTGCGGGACTGGACGGGGAACTCAGCAGATCGGGCAAAAAGAGTGGGGAGACAGAGTCACACGGGGAAAAAAAGAAGGTTCTTGACTTCTACCTAAGGATCGAAGGCCGAAAAGAAGAGTGGAGAAAAGAAAAAAGAAAAAGGGCGCGAGCACGCCGAAAAGAGACCTCGGGGTCAAACCACTCGGGCTGGAGGGGTCAAGCAAAGACAGAAGACGCGCGCGGGGGAAGACACGTCGTCCAGATAGAAAAGAGACAAAGATCGAGGAGCAAACAGTTTCAAGAGAATAGAAAAAACCGAGACGCCGTGGCGTCTGCGGAATGAAGACAAAGAGGAGAAGCATCCTTGTAAAAAAGAGACGACTTTCACCAGAAGAGGTTGAAAAAAAGGAAGGAGAGCTGAAGAAAACGAAGGCGCTGAGAGACCGCGCGGCCCGTACGCGCAGCCGGATACGTGGCCCACGTCGCCTCTCGAGGCGGAAAAGGAAAAAGGGGACTCGAGCCAACCGAAAAGGGGGAGGAGGAAAGGAGGGAGGAAATCTGAAAACACACAAGGAAGACCAACGCCAGACTGTCGCAAAAAAAACAAGGCTTCAACGGTGACCGGCCCCAAGTTAACGTTTAAATGTACAAGGACCATCAATGTGGGACGCAGGGGACACAGAAACTTCAGGGGGGAGAAGGAAAATCTGGGAGTGTAAAAAAAAAAGGGTCGGCATGGGGCAAGAAGACCTTCGTCCGGTGCGGATCTGAAAATACTTGTGCGTCACGCACGCCGGAGGGAAGGGGAAGGCAGCCAGTAAAGAGGAAAGGAATCGCACTGAAGTCAGGACCTGCGGGGGAATCCTACCGAAAAATCAAGTAGCGTGAGAAAAGGTGGAACTTCAAAAGACCAGCAAGCACAGCTGCAAGGGGGCTGGAACCGGGGAAAAAAAGAAAGAGGGTGACAAAAAAAAAAAGGATGGAAGGGCCGGACACCGAAGATCTAACTCAAACAACAACGAGGAAAGGGAATACCGCTTCGGCGAAGTCACAAGTCACAAACACTGCGGGGTAGGGGATCATCACGGGGGAAAAAAAGCAAGAAAACAAGGCGCACTGCTCGCGGCATTGCGAGAAACGATCGCCCAAAGGGAAACAAACGAGCCGGTGCGCGGTAAAGACACCCATGTCAAAAAGGGTTGGGGGTTGGAGGGGGAAAAAGACACGAAGAAAGGCCAACAGGGCGAAAAACACGCTCGAGGAAGATAAAGGCATAAGGATACCATCAGTGAAAGCCAAAACATACCAGGAGAAGAAAGATGGTCAGACAAAAAAAGAAAGGAGAAACATGAGAAAGGCGAAGGGTGCGCTACTGCGTCAAAGCAATCCATGGTAGGACGCCGACACGGTCTGGAACAAGGAACTGGGCCGGTACTATGTAAGTGGGGACGGGGCAAGAATGTAGGGGGTGAAGAAAAAAAGGTAATGAAGAAAGGGTCAATTCCGCTCAACCACGTGTCCGTGGATGTCGAGGCCCGGCCTGCGAAACAGAAGGGGGCAGGGTGCAAAAACGGGAAAAGAGAGAGAAGCGCCAAGGAGGGAAGGGGCACAAAGACACAGAGAAGGGCACTCGCCACTCGACCATTGGAACGCAGTCTCAGGGCGGGTGGTTCGAAAAAACAGACTCGAAGAAGGGTCGAAATAAGATGAAAAAGGAGGTACGACTAACCCGTTCGAGGGGGAACTTCTTCCGAAAGACGAGGCCGCGGGCTGAACGACAAGGGGAGGGGACACGCGCAGGGAAAAGGGAGAGGGAGAAAGAAAACGACAGACCAAAAGGCCCCGCGTCCCCAAGAATCCACCAAAAGACTTCGAGTGCCGAGGAAGAACACGCAGTGACCGCCTAAGAAGCGCAAAAGACAGAAAGAGCGAAGAAATCACGAGGAAAGGGAAGGAAGGGCAAAGCTATTCAAAAAGTAATCGTGACGCCTCCCGACAAAAGCCCGACCGAGGTCACTGGCTGATCGTCCAAGTATCGCAGCGTTGTAGAGAGGTCCAAATGGGAGGAGGGGGGGGTGGACCGGGTGGCACGGGCTGCAACGGGAAGGCCCAAATTCGAAAACTAGATTGGAAAAAGAGTAACTGATAAGGGGAGCGGAGACAGGAGAGGCTCCGTCGGGGCCTCACAACTTCTTTTCCGGGCCCGACTAAAACTGAGTAAAGTCGAACACGGGGAGGGCTCTGGAAGGGGAAAGGAAAAAAAAAGTCCAGCGCAAAACATCGTCAGCTACAGACCTAAAAGCGAAAAACGTTGAAATAGAAGAAAAAACCTCCACCAAAACCAGAACAGGAAGGAAAAGAATGCTCAACGGACAGAGCTCACAGCCCCCGACCCGGTGTCAACCCCAAAAAACGCCTGTGCCCCATTTATCCGGACTGAGGGCAACCGACGCGGGTTTCGTGAGGGAAAGGGGGGGGGAAAAGCGGTGACTCAGAAAAGCCCCCCTGGATTAAAAAACAACTACGAAGGTCGTTGTCGCGTGGGGCAGGGGGGAATCAGGAGAGGGGAGGGAGAAAAGAGCATGAAAAGGGGGGGGAAAACGGGACCAGGAACCGCACCGCGCAAGCGGACGTGCAAACGTTCTGTTGATGGGAGGTAAAGTTTGGAAAATCTATCTCGAAAGCATCATATCTTCCTCAGGAAGGGGCAATCGGAAGGTGTGAGCAATTGTGCAAAAGTCAAAAGAGGAGATCGCAGACAACTTCAAAAAGAGGAAAAAGAGGAAGAGCCCTCAAAGAAATATATCTTCACAGGGGAGGGGGAATAGAGGGGGAGACGAAGTCAAAAAAAACTCCGCCCCAGATGTCGGAACAACCTTCAGCCTTATGTCTGGCAGGAAAAGAGGGAGCAAATTGTTAGGAGAAGAAGATCAAGGGAAAGGGCGAGGGAGAAGGAAGCGTGCAAGTCGTCGGCCGCTAAAAAAAAATTCTTGGAAACCCGCCCCCCATCACTCTGCCATATTAAGGTGGAAAGGAATGAAATAAGGGGGGGGGGGGGAAGGGGAAAGAAAAAAACGCAGGGGAGGGGGAAACAGAGACCCTCAGCAGTAACCTGCGCAGGCCCGTACGGGCCGCGGCTGGGAATTTCCAGCATCGCAAAACTTAACGACAAAGGAAGGGGGCACGGTGAAGAAAAAAGTCGGGGAGTTCGCAACAGAGAAAAAAAAAACGAAAAGTTTCGTCCTCCGCAACCCCCGGAAGAACAGGGGGGGAGGGGGACAATACAAAAAAGAAAAGAGCATGGTCCGTCCGGATGAGTCACAGGAATCACTTGACTCAAATTTTAGGGAGGAAAACCGGCCCCGAGGTGAACGGGGGAAGCACTTACGGACGGAGGCCTGTTGCCGTATCAAAGGCGACTGTGGAAAAGCAGGCCGCTCAAAGGATCCACACTCAATTCTGGAAAGTCGAGACCTTCAAGTCGAACCACACTTCTGGCCGCTGAGGGGGTCCGGCAAAGGGGCAGGACGGGAAACCTCTCCCGCACGGTCGCCGAAGGCGGGGGGGGAGGGATCAACAACGTCGAACCCTAACTCCACACGCACACGTCCAAATGCAGGGGGGATGAAAAACGGGGAGAACGGATGGAAAAAACGAGGGCTGGGGAAAAAAAAGACCGGGGAAGTCTCTATCGTGACTTATACCCAGACGGCAAAAAACAGGAGACAGAGGGGAGAGAGGTCAAGAAAAAGGGGTTTAGCCAACTCGCGCAATTAGAAAGCACTCCAGCGCGCAAACGGAAACAAGAAGAAAGCAAAAAAGGGAAGAAGGGGAAATCGGGAGCAATCCCGGCGCCTAATTAGAAAAAAACTATCCATAATAGTGGGTCAGGAAGGCAGAGAAAGGAGGAAAAGGACAGACCTCGGGGGGGGGGGGAACGAGGTCGTGAAGTCCCAAAGGAGTGGAAAGACGGGGGGTGTCAAAGATCGTCAGTGGACGAGGGCGCCGGGCGACTCGAAGCCAATGCCAGCACGGGCCTGAGTGGGGAGAAAAGGGAAAAGGGGGGGAAAACCGACGAATACCGCGGACGAGGGTGTACGCTGCCAAGGCGTTGTTCACAGATAAGAAGAGGTGAAGACTGCAGCTGAAAATAAATACAAAAAAAAATTCGAGCGGAGACAATCTAAGTTGTGCCCAGCTCCCATCAGCAACACAAAACCTCCAGAAGAGATCTCCTCAAAGAGGGAGGGGCGATACCGTAGAAGGGTGGATCGGAGGGCCACAAGTCAGCTGGAGGTACTAAGTTCAGAGAGACCACTCACGAGCTTGAAGGGAAAATATCCAGGGGACGTCCAAAAATCTCTCTCAAAACAAAAACTGTAGGATAGTGAAGCCACCTTAGGGGCCGTTGACGGGCGGGAGTGGAAAGGCAAAAGAGAAACCGACAGCCGATGAACGCCCTCCCCCGTTGGATGGGTGAAAGACTGGGGGACTTTTTTCAGGAGGGAACTGCTTCTAAAAACAGCTCTAAATGGGGAGCCAGGAGACGGCAAAAAGGCGGGACGTAGGACTTCCGCTGTTGCACAAAAAAATCGGCAGTCCTATGAGGTGACGCCTCGCTGGAAAGAACGGAAGTCGGAAGGAGAAAAAAAGGCTTCTGGGGAAGATGAGACCTGGACACCGTCCGCCGTTACTTCACAATGCAGGGGCACTCGCGGATCAAAGAGGAAAAAAGTAACTAGAGGGAAAGGAACAACGCGAAAAAAAGGAAGATCTCCGCCCGGAACACACCAAGCTGATCACTACCCCGACGACTCAACAGGACGCGGGGGGAAGAAGGGAGAAAAGAAGGAGATCAGAGAAGGGGGGAACCTGAGTGCTAAAAGATCCAGGCCCGAGCTGTGGCTGAGGGGACACTAAAGGGTTACTCGGAGGAGCCGAATGGAAGTGGGTTGCGCGAGAAACTTTACTTCCAGAATCTCGGGAATCGGGAGTGGGGGTATTTTCGTAAACGGGGATCGAAAGAAAGAAAGAGGGGGGAGAAAAAAAAAAAGGGGGGGGAAGGGGGGGCAAGACACCTGGGGGAAGACAGTTATCCTGCATGGTCCGTGAAGTGGCGGGTAAACGGGCTGCCCTCCACGAGGAGAAGAGAATCGGGTGATGAAGGGGGAAAAAAACCAAAAAGAGACGTCGGGTCGGAGGGATACGCCCCGCGTCACAAGCCATATGGATACGTTCACCAGGAACGCCGGCACCTAGAGCAGTGAAGAGGTGAGAGGGGGCAAGGGGAAAACCAAAAGAGGGAATCCACCCCTCACGGAAAAGACGTGTATACAGGGTGTTCTCAGATAATGGCGATGGGGGGGGAGAGGGGATCAGGCAAAAAAATACTGAACGAGACAGAAAAAGGAACGAAAACTCGGAGGGGAGGACGTTCTAAACAGATATCAAAAAAGTCACAAGCACTGCCCATCCCAAATCCAAAACGGCGCTGAAAAAAGAAGAGCCCCGGGAAAAAAAAAAAGGGGGACCTCACAGCCAGAAGAGCACGAAAACTAGCCAAACGGGGAAGCCGCTAAAGGCGAAGGGGGGGGGGGCAGGAAGGGGGGAATGAGAAGACGCGCAAAGAAGGACGAAAGGAAAGAGGCCGTAAAAAAGCCCTGCCGGCGGTTCTACGAAAAAACGAGGCAGTCCATCAGACGAAAGCAACCCCGTGGACAGAGGAGGAAAAAGCAGGGCGGGGAAAAAGGGGGGTCTGAGACGAACCCAGACGGGCGGAATACGCACGAGGCAAAAACAAGGCGGGAAGGAACCAAGGGTGCGCAAACTAAAAATGAAGCTGAGGAAGGGGGACACGAAGGAACTGAACGAAGAAGAAAGAAAAGGGTGACGGGAAGGGAGGGGGCTGAGCCTGCCCCCCTGCACACACAAAAAAAGCCACCCTGGGAAGTAAGCAGAAATGGTCCAGTCCGCTGGGGGAGAAGGACGGGAGACCCAAGGAAAAAGGGGGGAGAGTTGGCAACCGGAAAAAAAAGAAGCAAAGGCACTCTACGCACACCATCTGTGAAGGGGGAGAAAGAACTGAAACTTCAGGACGCACCAGCGGCGATTAAAAAACACGAAAAAAAAAAAAAGTCGGAAAGGCAGCAGGGGAAAAAAAGGGGGGGCAAAAAACAAAAGAAAGGGGGTTTTAAACACCGCGACAAAAAACAAGCTCGAAGGCACTGGATGTCCCTCCGCGCGGCCGTGTCTGTGTGGAAAGAGGGGAATGCAAAATATCGCAAAGAGAAGAAAAAAGTTAGAGGTGGAAGGGAAACTGGGAAGACGGAGGGAAAGAACCGAGGGTTCTCCGCTATCAAAGACAGACGAAGCATGAGAAACGTGGGGAGAGGGGGGGCAGAAAAAAAAAATGAGTTAAAAGGAAGAATGGACACGAAAAAGGGGGTGGGGGGCAGGAAAAGGGAGAAAAGTCCGCTCCAGCCGAAGAGAACAGGGGGATTGTCCATCTACGTAACCTCCGAGGCCTGACTGAAAATGACAGGAAAAAAAACACAAGAAACCAATCACGACAAAAAGAAGAGGCCTGCTTGGATGGGGAAAGGGCGACTACAGAAAAAAAACAAAAGCACGTTTGCCTGGCAGTGCATCACGCTAGGAAGGGGAAATAACCGTGAAAAAGGACGGGAAGCGAGAAGAGGCGGGGGAGCACTTAGGAGAACGAACTCAACTGTAGGCGCACGCCCGATCGGAAAATCAGGGCCACTCGGTAAAGCCGCGTGACGCCGGGGAGGAAAGCGAACAAAAGCAAAGAAAAACGGAGGGGGTCAAAAAAGGAAAAAAGAGGCCGCCGATCGGGCAAGCATCCGTGTTTCCGACTCGGGGAAACGCTACGAAGGGAACTCGACGACGCAGCGGTGCCCCGCAGCAGCATCTGGAAAAAAAAAAAAGGAAAGACCCGCAAGAAAAAAGGTTCAAAAGCAAGAGGGAGTGTGTACGCAGGAGGAGAGAACCAGAGTGACAGTCACAAACGCCTTTACTCGACTATGCCTTAAGAGGTCAACATAAGCCCGTCACGAAAAAAAGGAAAGTTGGGGGGACACGGTGAAGGGAGAAAAAACGGAAAAAAGCGGATCTTAGTCATACCACCGGTGATCGCCAAAAAACAGGAAGGTTCCAGAAAAAGGGTCGCCGGAACTGAAGAACCGGAAAGGGGTCAACTTCAGGGAAGGAACAAAAATTCGCTGGGGCAAAAGAGAAGGAGAGGGGCCAGGGAGGGGGAATCACGTGATTGTAGCCATTTGGGGGGGTATTCTTTGAACTGAGGGTCCGGTGCTACCTGCGAAAACGGGTACGGTAAAGGAGGGAGGAGAAAAAGCAAAGGGAAACAGGAACGCCCGGCAAAAAAAGGCGCCCTTTCAATGACGTAGAGGGCAAAAAATCAAACTGTAAAAACCTGCCTGGCAAAAAGTCGACCGTGCACCACAGGGATTACAACAAGTGGGGGGAAGAGAATAACGTGAAGCCCAACACAGAAAAAGCAGCGCCATTGGGATCAGCACGGTGGAGAAAAGTGACCGATTGGACGGGGAACGTCAGCAATCTCTCTAAAAACAAACGGAAAAGGGGAGGGGGGAAGGAAAAAAGAAAAAGAAAGAATATAAAAAAAAAAGGAAGGGAAGGAAAGGGACACGGGAGGAAAAAACCCGTCGGGCCGCGAAAAAATCCAACTTCAATCCGAGAAACCCTGAAGTCGCCTCGCACGCCATGGGAGGAAAAAAAGGGAGGACGAGAAAAATTGGGGGGGGGGGGGGGGCAAAACCATGGAAAAGAGGAGGGGGCAACCCCCACTCAGCGTCAATGGAAATAACGCACGTGAACCCAAGTCAAAGTGGTCCGGACGTCGAAAGAGGGGAAAAAAGATAAGAAATAACAGGGGGAAAAAGAAGGCGAGAGCCCATAAAGAAAAAGTCTACACGAATCCTAAAATAAAAAAAAAATAGTCTTTGAGATCTGAAAAAGAAAGAAGAAGGGGGGGAGGAAAACGAAACATGCTCGTTGCAAAAAAAAAAAAGGAAAAGGCTGAGGTCACGAACAGTGCGGGGAATGAAAAACCGGGAAAAGAAAAAGAAAGAAATTTTTTGAAAGGGCCCAGGCGCGCCAACGACTTGACACATGGAAGATCAGAAAAGGATCTCGGGAACACGGGAGAGATAGATGAAGGGGGGAAAAAAAAAAAGGGGTTAGGGCAGCCGTGCCCCGAGCAAAAAACTGCAAAAAAGCATCCGGACCAAACTCCGGGAGCAACAAAAAGCTCGAAACCAAATGTGCATACACGCTCGGGAGGAAGGGGGAAGACCAAAGAAAGGGAGTGTACCGGGGGAAGACCGACCTGTTCGAGATCACAACAAAGGGTGGAGGAAAACGTGAAAAAAAAAAAAAAAAAAGGGGGGAGGGATCCTCAGGGAGGGAAAATCCGGGCCGCGCAAAAAAATTCAAAGAACCAATCAACCGCGCACATGGTTCGGGGGGAGGCTGGAAACGAAGAAAGCAAGGGGGCGCACAAAAGAGGGACGTCAAAAGCGAGGGGGATCGAATGCGCGCCCGGCAGAAAAAACGGGGGAGACCTAAGAGAAAGGCGAAAACCTGGACGGAGGGAAGAAAACAGACCTAAAGGCACGGAGGAGGAACCATATGGAGGGGGGGGAAAGAGACAGAGAAATATGCCGACAGCCTTGCGATAAAAAGCAAAAAAAGGTCGACATTCAAAGAAAACAGCAAAGAGGTGACGGAGAGGGGTCGTGGAGACGGACTCAGCGGGAAGAACAAAGGGGGAGGGGGCGACGAATAAACGCGGAGAATGGATCGCCGATGGAAGTGCAAAAAAACAGGCAAATGACAAGAGCAACGCGGGCCTCAAAACGTCCGTGTTTTCCAGAAGCGACGACGGTCCAAAAACAAGTTGCACGAAAAAATTCGCCGATGGGGCGGCAGGAGCATGTTCACGTGTGGAAAAGGGAAAAAAGGCAAAAGGAGGCCCGCGCAGGACAGGCGTCAAGAAAAAAAAAAACGAACGGGTGAGGGGGGGCCACGAATCGTCCGACCACAAGAGCAAGGGAAAGGAAGGGCAAAAGCCAGGTCCAGGAAGAGGGGGTCGAGGGATGGCAGAAAACCAGCATTGGCGATTCTTCAAGGACACAAAACCACTTCTTTCTGGACGACATGCCACAGACGGGTTGGGGGTGAAAGGGGGGGGGGGGGGGGTGGGCAAAGGGGTGGGTCACCCGAGAGGTCTCGACGGGGGGGGGTGGGGGGAACGCAAAAAAAAAGCTCTGTCCGAGGACACACAAAGGGAAAAAAAAAAGGGGGACGGCGTGAGGGACTGAGCGTGCCGTGGGCATCGTCGACAAGAGTAACTGTTAAATGTACAGGGGGAAAAATCAAGAAAGGCCCACAGCGCAAGAGGAAGGGGGGGAAGAGTGAGGGGGAAAAAAAAAAAAACGGACTACAAAGGGGGCCCGGTGCGAAGAAGGCCCGGAACAGGGTAAGCAAACTGCATCGCTGAGCAAGACCTCAACTTGGGGCGAACTGAAAATCGACGAAGGAAAAAAAAAAGGGGGGGGGGGAAGTTGAAAAAGAAAAGGACCCGAAGGGAGGGAAACCGCCCGCATCTCGCAGATGTGGGAAAAAGGCTTGGAGAAGGGTGTTCAGAGACAAAAGGGGGAATCAGGCGCAGGGGGGGGGGGAAAAAAAAGGGCTGTAGCCTGAAGATTCAAAAACGGACAGGCAAAGCCAAAGGTGACGAAGATACGCTAAAACGAAGGGAAGTTCGAGGAGAAAAGAGGCAATGCAGACACTCAGAGGGCGGAAGTCGGCGTCCTTAAGAACCAAAAAAAGAGGCATGAACTCAAAAAAAGAGGTCCCTACGTGAAATCCTCGGCCGTGTACCGGTAATGCAACCCGCACTGCGGAAAAAAGTAGTTGAAAACGAGGATGCGGACCTACAGAAAGAAGCGAAGTCGGTGGGGAAAGTGCCTACGTCCAAGGAATCTCAGAACCTAACCTAATGGCAAGTACGTGAGATTTAGGCAAGCCGGAAAGAATAGTCGGAGGGGTCAAACATGGACTACCAGGCTAAGAACACTAAACGGGACTTCTGGGGGCGAGAACGCGAAACATCGGAAGGGGTAACATTTAGAAGGGAAGAAAAAAAAAAATCAGTCGTTGCAAGGCCTCACACGTGGAGGAGGAAAGTCAAGACCCTACGTGGGGGGGGGGTCCGTCTCGAGACCGAAGAAAATGGGGGCTAACTGGAGGGAGGTCACAACAAACATCCCTTCTCTCGGGGAGGGAGGGTGGACTCGGAAGTCTCAGACTAAATAAATCGGCCTTGCACTGACCAATCTGGAAACCTTATACACTCATCAGTAGGGGAGCATACGGTGGAAAGTTACAGAAAGCGAGAAAACAGACGGGACAGGCGAGCGACTCGGAGAAAAAAAGGTCCGGAAGAAAAAAGGCCGCTGACACTCCCAGGAGGAGACTGAGATAAAGGGGGACGGGAGGGGGGAGAGAAAAGGAAAGTGTTCCAGCGTGGCGGGGTGTGTGAAGGAATCCAACCCGCGACGGAGCGCCGAGGGAGTTAAAAGCGGAAATCACCCGCAGTCAGCCGAAAAAGAAGCAAAAAAACCAGCCAGACGCCGCAAAAAAAAAGACTAATTGATCAGGGGGGGGGGGGGAAAGAAAGGAGGGGAACTTCGGCAGGGGGAAGCGGATCCAAAAAAAAAGTCTAGTGGGGGGGGAAAAGGGGGGCATGCTCAACGCGCGCGAAAAAGCCGGGGCCAGTCAAAGCAGGGGGAGGGAGGGGGAGGGGGGGGACGATCAACGGTGAAACCAATGTCAGCTCGTCGGGGACGAGGGGCGGGCGAACCGGAGGTGGGGCAAAAAGGAAAGACACGTACCGGCAGGGGATGCTTAGTGCTAAAAAAAACAAGTAAAGATCCTCAACAGCGGCGAGGGGGGGATCAGCGGACAGATGAGTTGTAAAAGAAGAGTCGCCGGTTAAGGGGAAAGCGTCCTGCAAGCGGAAATCGAAAACGGCCCTCAAAAAAACGGCTAGGAAGAGACGAACCGCCGAGTTGGAGAGAAACCAAGAGAGGGAAAGCCAAAAAAAAAAAAAAAAAAACGCTTACTCCACGGGAAAAAAACCCAAAAGACCGCAGGGGAAGGGGGAAGTAGGGGGAGGACCAAAAAGAAGAGGGGGTAGGTAGAATGGTCCACTTAACAAGCGCCGCACAAGCCAAAGAAGGGGGGGGGGGGGAAAGGAAAAAGACC
>Ga0179593_1503866_pt1 | contig 20264 bp, 19 predicted proteins | sample CZODoug2_1_08_16_FD_185931 | JGI IMG/M metagenome (GOLD analysis project Ga0179593, IMG submission 185931) | Vadose zone soil fungal communities from Angelo Coast Range Reserve, California, USA - CZODoug2_1_08_16fungal (PacBio error correction) | ecosystem: Environmental > Terrestrial > Soil >...
CGGTGAAGAGAAGAACGGCGAATTCCGCCGCCGCCATATTCCGTGCAGCTTAGTTCACCAGGTCAAGGCTAATAACCAATCTCCTCCCTCGGTGTCTTGGGGGTTGAAGGGTGCTGCAAGAAATTGGAACAGTTGTTAAGAGACCCAGCAACAGGTTCGTTGAAAAAAGGAGACGAACAGACAAAAGCAGCCGTCGATCAAGTGCGGCCGAACTCCATATGGAATGCTAAGGAGATACGATTAAAAAGATACGCGAGTTCTGGCGGAGAAAAAAAGCGCGGCCAAAGACAACCGCCGTAGTGGGGAACGCTTCCATAAGAGTTCAGGACGGTTCGGGGGGAAGTTCAGAGTGCTGGGAATCCATTAGGGCTGTAAGAGGAGACAATTCGAAAAGCTGGCGAACAAAGGCATCACGTAAAGGAGTTTTTCCGGGGAGAAAGATAGCGCAGAGAAAAAGTTAGAAAGCGTCAAGATTGACGAGTTGTGGACGACGAAAGGAAATTAAATAACCTACCGGGAAAAAAAGAAGGCCGTACTCGTGAAGTCGGAGGGAACCTCAGGTTTAGGCGTCCACCGAAGAATGTTTTTTGGTGTGGAAAAAAAAGCCATCGACAGCCAGCTGTGAATTCACAACGCACCGGAGCGAGCGCGCGAAGGAAAACGAAAAAATCTAGTGCCGAAAATCTCAGTCTAAGAAAATCCCAAAAGAGCAAACGGCCCAAGAGACAGCGTTGGGGACCTAGCTCCAAAAGGAGGTGGTGACGGCACTCGCCCTATATCATTTAAACGAACTCAAAGTCTAGAGAACCCAAGAAAAAGAGGTTGAAAACAAGGAACACGCTAGGCGAAGAGTGCCGAATTCGCAACGCCCTTATAGAAACTGGCTGCGCCTCTCTTTTACTGGAAAAAAGGGAACGCAAATCTGTAGCTATATAAGAGCGGGAAAGAAGAGTAGCCAGAGGACGCGGCGGCGGCTTTTCGAGACCAAAAAACAACACACACAGCGGGTGGTCTGAATACTCCGTTAGAGGGGGACAAAAAGCTGTCGAGGAGGATGTACCGTCAGCGAGAAAAGATTCATCAGGGTCGAAAAAAACCATCCAGCGAGGCCAATCAAAGATCCGTCACAGAAAGGGAAAACGTCAGGGGAAAGAGCTAAGGGAAGAGGGGGAAGACAAAGCCACGTTAGCGGGTATCAACCCAGGCAGGAAGAGGAGCTCGGACGGCGATAGTCCAGGAGGAACAGGTAAAGGAATCTGTTGTCGTGGTCGTGGCCAAGGTGGAAAGGTCACAGGGAAAAATGGCTAAGTCGCACTATTCGTTAGAAGGGCAAGACCTGAGAAAAAGGGAGAGATATAACGCGGTAGATTTGAGGAGGGAGAAGGGGAAGAACATGGGACGAAGACGAAACATCCAAAGGTAATTCGGGAAGGGCCGCGAAGGAAGACGAGGTCTCGGGGGCGACCGAAAGATCGGATCACAACTAGGAACGGGGTGAAGGAAAGTCCTAACTTGGAAATATAAAAGTGGGGGAGCATTGAGAACCTAAGGTGTTGTAACAAAAGGTGAATTGGTACTTTGTTTCCTGGGGAAGAAAGTTACTCGGCCCGGGGGGGGAGTCAAAGAATCAGAAAAAGACTGGAGGGAGGTGGAAAATGCCCGGGTAGGCAAAGGGGCCTTTGTCAAAATATTGGGAAAAGCAAAAGCGCCAACCGGGCCTATACAAAAAAAAGGAAGGGAGATGCTACAACATGGCGGGCTTGAGCGCTTCTATTCGCCTGCAGAGCGGGGAGATGGGCACATTAGAAGCCACACCGAAGCCCCTGGTGTAAATTACAGAGAAAACAGCCTGATGAATTCTCGAGTTGCAAAAAACGCCAGCGGAGAGCGAGCTCCATTGATGAAAGGGGAACACAGCTTCTGGCAGGGGTGGCGGCACTGTATGAACAGAGAGATCTTGACGGACGTGGCTCTGGTTGAGGCGAAGCGCTGTATGGGCACGTCATCAGATTCGATGGTCGGAATTTTATCTCGAGAGGCGTAGGCAAAGAGGGAACCCTGGGCTGATGTGACACAAGGAGGGCAATTAGATGAGTAGATATGGGGGATCCAGTCTCGGAGAGCAAAATGAAGTCACCCTTGAACCACAACGCGGGAGGGTTTAGAGAGAAGAGGTGCCTCAAGGATTAAGACGACCATTTACCTAGCATTGGGGAGAGGGAAAAGCGATAAATGTTTAGCTTCCTTAGTGGGGGTTTCGTGAGAGGGCGAGAGCGGAAGAATGTAAAAAAGAAGGTGGCAAGGTCAAAATTAAAAGGAAGCCGGGAAGGGAGGGAGCAGCGAAAAACGGAAAAAGCCACCGGGAAATCTCTATTAAATGGGTTGAGTCTTATAGGGACGCGATGTCAGTCACGTAAGGAAGAAATGTGGGGCAGTCAGATACCAGGATTGGAAATCAGAGGGGGAATTTTGACTCAGAAAGACGAGGGGAAAGGGACTGGAACGAAAAAGCTAAAGACCACTGATACCGCAATCTTCTAAGAGAACGACGAGCTGCGTAATCGCGGAAAAAAACGCCTAAGCTCTTGAACGGTCGTAAAAGCTCAAGCTTGCGAAAAACGAAACACTCTCTTATTCAGGAGAGAGGAGTGTCGAATAAGAAAGTTTTGTTCTCGTTCTTTTAAGGAAAATAAGCAGGAGGGGGGGGAGGGGGGGGGTGGGGGAGAGTGATCGCGGGAGAGGGTCTCGAGATGCCTCCGGGCTGCCGAAGCATAGAGCGACTACCTTTCGGAGGAGAGGACTACCGCAGTATCACCGAAAACGGACCTTAGTACGGAAGTGAGCGAGCAGAGTGAGGTCCCTTTTTCTTTGATTTTGCGGGGGGAGGGCCTCTAGCAACACGCGTGCTTCGCGAAGACATCTATCGGTGAGGTGGGCTAGCTCTTCTAATTTCTTGGATCTGGCAGTTGAAAGGAGTTCTGCTGCAACAAAGGGACGAAGGGCATAGTCGGGGGAGGGAGAGGCTAAATATCTCTACCAAAAAACTCATGGGACCGAAGTTGAGGTGACTAGGGAACAACGGGAAAATCTGCTTATATCGGGGGAGAAGTGTTCTTCCTGATAAAGAGGTGCGCAGAGACGCAACAAACAACTTAGGGGAAAATAGACAAGACAGCATGAAACGCGACCAATAATATACCAGCCGACGTGTGTACATATGAACGAAATGCTTGGAAAAAGCGGGGGCGGAATATCAGGCTGAGAGCTGCACGCCCCAGAGAAGGCGTCCCGTCCAAGTTGGAGGGAAACTCAAGAAAAACGAGGAAAAGACTAGAAAAGCGGGGAAAAAAATATGACGTCTATCGATTATAGCTCCAGAAGCGTGACGTAGAAGGGCATTACACAGGGGCTCCCCAGACTTTCCTAAGAGAAGAGAAAGTGGCATCGTCGCTTGCTCGGACGATAAAGTCGGGGGGGTAAGAAGAGAAGACCTAATTATAGAGCTAATTGGAAAAAGAGAGTCCTATTCACCCATCGAGGCGGAACCCCGAGCAAAACAATAATAAGCGACGAAGAAAATATGTTAGGGAAAATCGGCAGTCCTTTTTGAGGATAAGAAAGAGCAGGAACGGTGCGTGTAAAGAAATCGCTGTGAAAACTTGACTACATGAAAATCTTAGGACGTGCGTTTAAGGAGGAAGCTGCCGGGGTCGGGAGAGACTTAAAGGCGTCTGAGAAAGGGATTGCGCGGGAGACCAAAGCGGTCGTTTGCGCCCCGAGCATCTTATTGGGGGGGCGCGTCGAAAAAAAACAGAGAGAGACTCAAGACCATCGCGAGGGAATATGCAAAAAGGGTCCACGAACGTTCCATTAATAAAATAGGCTTATCCAATAGACCTTCACAGGGGAGGAAACAGGGAAAAGTCTCTTACCTGAATTTGATCGCACAAAGCTCGAGAGAAGAAAACACAACATCAGGAGATTAAAAAAAAGGGATTCTTTTCGCGAATCGCAATGGGGACGAAGGCAAAATAGAAGCAAGATGGAGAGGGGCCACAACGAAAAATTGTTGCCATGTCAGAAAAGTGAGGATGGAAAAATGGATACCAGCGATGCTCACGTTTTCAAAACGGGGGACAAAAGCTTGATACCGAAGGGGGTCCACAGACCAGCAGATCCTATTAGGAAGGTAGGCGGAGCGCGCAACGAAAAGGCTCTTGGCAGAACATTTTAGAAAGCAACGGGCCCTTGGGGGAATCCTGAAATGGCTCTCGAGAAGCGCGCGTTTTCGTCCGAAACCGCTGCCAGGAGTTCATGAGGGGGGGTATCTTGAAGGTGGGAAAAGGGACTTGGGGAGAAATACAGCAGAGGAACTGGTATGGCAGCGATGCCGTCGAGTCATACAGGGACTTTGGGGGAGATTCTTTATGTGTGGCAGTCGGAGTAGCAAGTAGCCAGCCCAGCATAAAAGACTGGGGAAAACTTTTGAACATCAAAGAAAAAAAAAGAGTTTCACGGGCAATTTATGCCGGCGGCAACTGTCAAAGAAGGATGAACCATCGACAAATAAAAGAGATCAAAGAACCACGAAAAGTCTCAGAATCCTTAGAGGATAGGTGAACTTCTTACAGAGAGTGGGGAATCGTATTTATAAGAAAAACAGCGTGTAACTCAAGGCCAGGACCACCGACGGGGGCGGTGCGTATTGATGCGAAAACCAAGTCCGCTCCAAGACAGGAGATGTTGGAGAAACGTACTGGGGGGCCAAAAAAGGAATGCCAAAGCGAAATATGCCTCCGCGCGTGGACACGGGGAAAAAGAACCTGATGGGCCAAAAAACAAAAAGTAAGTATCAAATTGGTTACGACTAAGAGTCGCAGAGCTCCTTTGGGCCGTCTGCAGAGGAAGAAGGGTATACCAATAAACTGTCCGGGGTTTCCGAAGGAAAAACAGGGAAAGGCTACTTGAGGAACTTGATTGGTGGAGGAAATCGATTTGCCGCGCATTAGGGAGGGGGAAGTTCCAGAACGCGGACTTAAAATAACCCACGAACACTTGGGGAAAAAAAAGAGAGCTGAGATTCAGACAAATCACTATTTGGGGGGAGTGGGGGTCAAAGCGAATCCTATCCCAACTATATACTTACCAAAACAACAACCCACCCCCCCCCACCCACACCCCCCAACGCCCCCAAAAAACACAAAGGAACCACACCCAAACCAACCCAGAAGAAAAAACCCCAACCAAAAAGAAACACAACCAAAACCCCCCCCCCCCCCCCCAACCCCACCCCACCCCAAAAAACCCCCAAAGCCTTGGGGGAACTGAAGCCTCCATGGGAAGAACAGCGAGTCGGGAAGCACAGTGAAAGGTAACTTTAGGGGTGGACGAGACCAGGCGCCTAAAGGGTGGGTCAGGACCATCAACAGGGGGGAGCATAGCATGGGGGCGTACTGATAACTGCGAGAGCGGCCCCCGGAATTTGGCGACTAGTAAAATGAAAAGAAAAAGCGATTGTGAGAGGGATCAAGGGGAGAAAGAGGGCCGGAGACGCCTGTTCAGGCGGGAGGCTTAGATGGGAGTGTGAGAAGGTCGCTCTGAAACTCGCTGCAAGGGTGGAGAATTGAAGAATTTCAGCTTGGGGAGAAGCTAATGCACGAAAACAAGAAAAACTCTTGCGGGGGTTAGCTAAAGTGAAAGAGTCGGCGTCTCACAAGGCGATTTCAGTGGAGTTCGTATCATCGCGTAAAAAAACAATTACATTCTGAAAAAAGGAGATCTTTACACAACGGAAAAATTCAAATCGTGCGACTTGCGCAAAGAGGAAGAGACTACAGGAAAGAGCCTAGAGAAAGGGATCGACAAGCCTCTAGAACGAACTTTGAATGGGGACTCGGTGAAAAAATCTGGGAGGTATTTTCTCGAAGAGACGGCACGTTCTCGAACCAGGGGAAGAAGGGAAGGACGATCAGAGGTCCCGATGAGTGCAATCAGGGAGGCGTGCAGGAGAAAAGGGGGTCGAAGAAGGAAGAGTGGACTGCCGGTAGCATCTCGTTTCTTACTCGGGAAGTGGAATCGAAAACAACATCGGGGGGGTAATGTGGGACAATAAAAACTCAAGAATAATGGCGCTTCTGGAAAGAGGAAAGGACGGAGTTCACGAGGCAGGAACCTGCCCATAAGGAGGGTGAGGTAAATAGGTACTGCACCGGAACGGCTTATGGTTCAATAAAAGGGGGAAGTATCGTCCTGGAACAATCGCAAGGAATGATGGACTTTGAGGAGCAAGAACGCGTAAACTTGAATCAATCCTTAAGGGGATCCGAGAAAGGAAACGTACTTGAAGGAAAAGGAAATTTCCGAAACATTCCAATGGGGGGCGACACCCAACTGACGCGTTGCCCGATTGTGTTGGGTGGGGGGTGGGGGGGGGGGGGGGGGGGGGGGGGGGGTGTTGGTTGGGGGCCCAGGGACACGTCTAACCAAGGGCGTCAGTAGCCCTAAGTTTGGACTCGGCTTGGAGGAACCGGTATTAAAGAGATGGAGGACAGACAAGGCTCAATTTAAAGAAGAAGGGCACGAGCCAGGGAAAAATAGACTTCAAAACAAAACAACTTAGTGATAGCGAGATCAGGGTCGGGCTGTTTATATGAGGAAGGAGCAGCGAGATGGGGGATGAACTCATCGGTTTGGAAGCAAACCAAGGAACGCCACCAAGGCGCTACTCCGGGACTCATTTGGGCCGGGGATAAGGGCCAGCATTAAAGCGTCAACCGGATCCTAAGTGTAAGCGGGCTAGAAACTTGGACTTAAGGCAACTGGGGAAAATCGAATCACAACGGGACAGCTGGGAGAAAAAAAAACAACGGATGGATGGACAAGGAGGGCTTCGGCAGCCGACGAAAATAGTTTAATCCACAAATGGCATTGACCTGGGGAAGTCCCAGGCCAATAGAATGACGGACCCTGTTATGGGGAACCAGAAAGATCGGGCGTCAGGAAGTGCCAGTCCCTGTCGCTAAGTTTAGAAAAAAAAAACAAATGTGGAAGACTGGCGTAGAAGGGAGCCACAGCCAACCAGGAGAACCCCTCCGCTCATTCCGAGGAGGAGGGGGAAAAAGGAGCCTGCTGATCAAAAAAAAAGAGAACGCAGCGAGTGAACTTGGGTTTCAAGGGGGGGGAGCTCAGGTCAAAAGTCTCGAGGTATGAGTAACCGGCAAGCCGCACGCACCGCGCAAAAAAGAGCCACATATCGATACGGGGCGGCAGCACAATCCATTGGGACGACGAGGGAACGGAAAATAAAAGGAAGAGGACGACTCACGTTAACGCCAAAGAACAGCCATTTGTGGTACGCCTAATCGTACATAGGAAGAGGGCTGTCGATCCAATCCGGCCAGGAGCAATCGCATAGCACGGAATCGGAGAGAGAGTGAAAAGCTTCATCATGGGGGGGAAATAACGGAACCCGTTGGAAGATAGGGGGACGTGTTGGGAACCGCATCGTCAAGTGCAGATTGGGGAGAGGAAGAAGAAGGCAATCCACTTAACTGGACGCAAGTGAAATCAGATCCGGGGAATTTGGAGCAAACGCAAGAGGAGTCTGAAAACGGCAGTCCTGCAACAACCGAGGAAAGAACATGCCAAGGACAGAAAGGAAAAACCTCTCTCCAGATAAAGCAGACCGGCCCTTCTCGTGCCTAACAACGAGATAAAATTCTCCGGATCAGAAGCAATTAACTGAACGGGAAGCGAAGCGTAACCATTGGTGAAAAGGGGAGGGAACGCCACCATGGAGGGGAAGTGATACTCGACACTCAAGGAGAAGAAGACCGCAGGAGAGGGAGCGAATGGTAGAGAAACTTCGGGAGAGTCCAGAGGAAAGAACAAACGCCCTTATACAAACACTGCGAGGGGAAGGCAGGGACATCAAATTAAATATGTTTGGGGGGGGGCCATTCTCGGTAGAAGCGTGGCAGGAAGGAATCGGAAGGGGAGGAAAAAAACCCCCAATAGGAAGTGGAGGAAAAATGAAAAGAGAGGGGAAGCTTTCAAGAAAATCGTGGGGCCCCTCTAGCACTTCAGAAAGTCAACACCATTCGGGGAGGGGGAAATACATACAGCAAAATCACGGGTGCCGACCGCCGATCCAGGCACGAAGGGGAAATCACGGACTTATCTTTGGGGCCGTCGATAAGGCGTGAGCTCAGGCTAATCTTCTTCTCAACGAAAAAAGAGAGGGTGGTTTCTTTCGGGGAAAAAGGGCAGGTTTCCTAGAAAAGAGAAGGAAGCTATTCCGCCGGAACGCGTCCAATTACAAGAGAACTTCCTACTGTATACTCGAGGGGGGGGATAGAAAGACAAGGCAAAAAAACCGCCCGGACTGGGTTAAAAAAAAAAAAAAACGGGAGATTTCGCCGCTGTTCTCGGGAACCCACGATATCCAGAACCCTGGGAAAGGGGTCCTAACCGAGGGTAATATACGGCGAGAATGAGAAATCTCAGTGTGGGCTGGAGCGCATGAGGGGTCCAAAGGGTCCTAAGGCTGTAATAGAAGCGCGAGAAAAAATACCGTAGGAAAAATATCGGGTGCTGGAAGGGGAAAGGAAAAACGGGTCGACCGAAACTTTGCGGAAAACAAGCAAGCGACAGAAGGAAAATCCAAAACAGACTGTGGTCAAGGGAGCGTAGGGACTTTCTATGGCCTGCAACGACAGAAGGGGTCTAGAGAATGCCTTTTGAAAAGAAAAACAAAGGAGGAAAAATATATCGAGGGGACGTGAGGCAACAAACGAGCGAGCACTCGCTATCTCATTTGGAAAGTGATTCAAAAGCCGATGCTTCATCTCCGATGACCCCAAACCGTCCGAGTGACGAGGAATCGGTGGGGGGTCGGGGAATCGACACGAAAAAGACTCGAGAAGTGGAATCCTTTCTAGGAAGCTGCGGTGAAAAGAAAAGGAAAAGGGGAGAACCAAATGGAAGAAAAGCCTTGAGAAGGAGAGCAATCGCCATGCGAAAGGCAAAACGGTCAGTTGTGGCACGCGAGCACAGAGGGACGGAAGGGGAGAAAAAACACCTGAGGGCGCTAAGAAGGGAGGAATCAACCGCTCTAACTTGGAAAAGGGTCTGCGGTTCTTCTCTTCGCGAAAAAGTATGGTGCAGAAGGAAAACCGAAGCGGACTCCTCAAGCCTTAAAAAAGGAAGTGGGGTTCAGGTCGGGGGAGGAAGCAGTTTTGAGTGCGAGCTGTGGGAGAAAAAACAATTCAGAATCTGAAAGGGAGAGCAAACAAAAAGCTTCCTGGACGAACCCGAAACTCCGACTTCAAAGAGGCAATTCGTCGGAGCGGCCCTAGCGCTGGAGAGGAAAACGCAAGAACGACACGAAAGAAGGACACTTTTCGTCAAACTCAAAAGGGGACAACGAAAAAAAAAAAGCGGTCTTCAGATAAAAAAGGACAACTCATTTGGGAGATCGTTCGTTAAACGTGCTTAAGAAAGGTGGAAGTGATCGGAAGATTTCCGCCTCCGGGGACTAGAAGGGGAAAAAGAAAAAAGGGGAAACTAAAAAAGAGACCGGGGCGCGCGATACGAAAGAGAAAAAAAGAGCGCGAGAAAAAAGTACTGGGGGAAAGAGTGACTCGTTTTCTGGGAGCGGGGGCGGTGTGAGGGAAAGAGAGGAAAAAAAACTATCGGCTCCAAAGGGAGACGCGTCAGGGAAGCTTTAGGGACTCGGCGTGTCACTTTCTTGTTCTGAAAACACATACCTGCCGCCTTCGGGGAGGTGTCGCGGGAGAAGAAGAAAAGGGGAAGCAAGAAGAAAACCATACAGGAAGGGGAACATCCGGAGGGATCAGAGGGGGTAAAAGGACTGTCTTCTTCCAAGAACTGGCTAAAAAAAAAAGGGGGGAATTAAAGAGAGGAGAAGCTAGCTGACCCACGCGACAAAACTAAAAAGGAGACTTGTACCTGACTAGGCTGTAAACGAACGGCGGAAAGATTGGAAATGCCTCAACAGAGTCAGCCTTCACTTGTGCAGAAAAAAAAGGACACTCACTAAGAACGCCAGTAGAAAGGGGGAAACTAGAACGATTAGGAGAAGAAGAGAGTGGCAAGATCTCCTAAAAATACCAAGAAAACGTCAGAACGGGGGTCATTATCGGGAACGTCTATGGGAGAATAATACCTACCAAACCGAAAAAGGGGGATCGCGGAGTAGAAAGTCTTAAAATAGACGAAACGATCAAAACAAGAGGGCATATATAGGAAAGAAACTGTTAGTGAGAGGGCTGTTGACGGCTATCTTAATCCAGAGAGGAAGAATTGGGAAAAATCCGAGGTGATTTAAGAAAAGGGGAAAAGATGCGGGTTTGGAGAATTGGAAAGCAGAAGAGCGCTAAAACTCGCAGATCGGAATAGGGCTGGAGGGAGGGGTTCCATTCCATTCTGGGTTGAGCGCAAAAGGGAAAACAGCTGATGAAAAGGGGCGGGTACAGAGCGAGGGCAAAAAAAAAAAAAAAGAAAAAAAGGAAAACATTAAACTGGTTGCACCGAGGTGAAGATGAGCTTATCAGAGATCCGGGAATGGGAAGGTAGGGCTCTTCAAGTTGATCTTCACGGACAGTCTGAGAACAGCCCTCCAAATAAAGAAAGCAAAACAAAGTGAGAGCTGGATATCGCAAAGAGCACTGGTGAGAAAAAGGCAATGCGGAGTCACAACGTTGGGGCAAGGGGGACGCAGGCATGCGATTCTCTCCTAGACAAGAAGGAAAAAAAGGAGGGCTCAGCGGACGCCAAAAGGGGGAGAGGGGAGAAACGCTTGGAGGAGAAAGCGAAAAAGGGACGGTGAGTCAGCATATCTCAACAGATCAAAAACAAGGGGCGAACTGACGATACAGACCCGACGCGGTTGAAAGAAAAGGGGAAAAAATGGGGATCGCGAAAAAAAAGGGGGCGTGGCGAAACGCGGACGAGAAGATGGAATCGGAGGGGAGAATTGGAGGAGTTAAAGAACAGGCGGGTGAGGAGAGGCCATCTGGAGAGGACCAGAAGCTTCTTGAAAACGAGAGATCCATAGCCCTTCCGGGGGGGGGGAGGAGGATCGGATTTGCTCTTGGATAGGCAGGGGTATAAGGAAGGGGCAGAATTGCTGGAAGAAATCTCCTAGATGGGAGGAAGGTATGAAGAACCGCATACAAGACGTAGACACACCAGAAAGCAAGACAACAAAAATCGAGGAGTGAGAAAAGTGTCAATGTTAGGAACAGGTAGTCCTCATTAGGATCAATATCGGGAGGGAGAAAAAAGGAGTAAAATAGACATACCCAAGGGGGAGGGGCTGCTGTTTGAAGGGGCAAAGAAGAAACCTACGCAATAACAGTGACGGTTAGGGAGAGAAGGTAGGGGGGGAGCGGCCATTAGAGAAAACCTCACTTTGAGGAAAATTGTACACTCAAGAAAAACGCAGTCATTGCGACGAAGAGAGCATCGGAAACCGGGGGCCGAGTGGGGATACCAAGCTCAAGGGGGTCAGGGGAAGGGGGGAAAATAGGTCAACGGGAAGAAGCGTTTCGGAGGGTGACGGAGATATGGACTCGCATGGGGAGATGTTAGCGGAGGAGAGCAGGAAACGGAACTTCCTCCCTCTCTATTGGAAAGGGCATCGGGAAAAAAAGCAGAAAACAACTCGATGTGGGGGGGAGTTTCTTAAAAGGAGAAAGGGAACTGCTATTGAGGGAAAAGGGTTCTTCGCAGAAGGAAAGAGCGCAAGTTGATATAAAACGAGAAATGGTAGAAATCAGGAAAGAGTCACTAAGGGGGGGGAAGTCCCATCCTGCCTTTGGCGCCCCTGCTTTTACTGTAAGAGGGGGCAAAACGGCAAAGCCGGAAGCGGCCACCAACTGACGCGGAGAGGAACGACGGGTGTCGCTATCAAGGAGAGGATAGGGCTCTGAGGTTGTCGTCAACAAAGCTGGTTACCGGAGCGCTCGAGCGACGCTTGCTTGTGGAAGGAGTGAGAAGTGAAACACCTGGCTCAGACAGCTGGCGGAAGCTTGAGGGGCGCAAAAAACTGGCGGGGGAGGAACAACGGACGGAGGTCAGGTCAGGGGACGGAAATGTCAGGTGGACTTCTTATCACGAGGCCAAAAGAACTACGGCTTTAAAAGCGACTGCGCTCTCTCTTGGAAAAGAGAAACGTAGGTTCAAATCTGACTGCAAGTAGAACCGCGTAGATTTCACATGCAGCGATGCTCTCCAGCGGAGGATTGATCGCAACAAACTTGCACGACAGGAAAAGGGAAAACTTTAGGGACCGGGCCCAAAGAATGCGGATGTGTGCGCAGGGCAAGAAGCGCGGTCAAAGGCGGGAAGGGGTCAACGATTCCTTTGGCGCGAAAGGTGGGGCAAACGCAAACCGGAGCGGCGAATGAGGCGGAAGGGGTAGCCTTGTTGGGGCAGGTGGGAAGGGGGAAAAGTGGAGGACAAAAGAGAGGGGGTAACTGACAAAAAAAAAAAAAAAAAACCCGCGCTGCTAGTGGTGGGGAGAAATACTTGGTGGTCAGGGAAGAAGGAATTTCTCTGCCGGAGGAAAGACGCGGACCTGGAAGAGGAGGGTCAAAACGTTGTTCGCAGGTGTTTTCAAGAAAGGAAATAGTGATCAAAAGGAGGTGGGGATAACCACGCAATTACTGAAACGAAGAAAAGGAATAGGGGGCTGGTTGAATAAAACTCCGGGAGAAGGGAAAGGCAACCTACAAGAAAAAATTTCACGGGAAGTGATTTAAACTACTGAATCGTAAAAGTCCAGGGGAAGGGGACTCTTTTTATAGCATCCGTGTGTGCCAAGGAAAGAGACTGCTGTTGGGGGGGACGGACTGAGGTACACACGTTGTCAGGGTCCGGATAAAAAATCTTTGAGAACGGGCTGGTTAAAACTGCAAGGTGACGCTAAGCCCTTGCCTTACAAGGACCACGGCATTCTTTAAGGAGTCAGAGAGAAGAATTTTGGATAGAAGACGCTGAGGAATGGCTCTTTCAACGCGCGAAAAAAAAGAACGAGCAATTACAGCAAGAAAAGGGACAGGGGAAAACGATTCATCTCGAAATGAGAGGAGAGGTAGAGTGTTCTTTTCTCTATGTCCGGCGGGAAGGGATGGTAGGAACGGCAATGATGTCAAGAAATCATCATCAGAGAGGAAAAAAAGCTGATTCCTTCTCAGGTTGCCAAGCAAATTCACGTGGACTTGAAGGGCAGGGCATGACGCGTCTCTTTCATTACCAAGGGTGCCAAAGCAAGGGGGCGAGAACCCTCAAAAGGAATGAAGGGAAAAGGGGGGCAGTGGACTAAAACAACACAAAAAAACATTGGGGAAAGGTCTCTTCACCCCGGTCATTAGATGGGAATAAAAAGGGAACAACTTAGATGCTGAAAGGAGGGGGTCTGTCAGGGAAAAGACGAAAGTTAGGGTGAAAATCTTTGTCGAGGGGCTGAAGACATCAATTAACGGCCTGTTATTGGAAACATAAGAGGAGGAAGGCCGTTGAAAATGTGCCGCTTTTTCTCAACCGACGTGCAAATTGGAAGGGCTGGGCCGGATCTCCCGGGGGGAACTAAACGGCCGGAAGCTTAGGTGACCGCAGGTCCCGAACCTGGCTTTGGGAGATTCACTTTCCCCAAACATATAAGCCCGCGGATGGGTTGAGGCGTGTGCTGCAGCGGCAAAATTTGCAAAATGTTAGCGTAGCAACCGCTGGGGGAAGAAAGCAGCAAATCCAGGAGAAAATTCTCCTAGGGAGGACCTTGCGACAACCAGAAGAGGAAGAGAAAACTAAACCGCCATGATGAAAGGATCATTTCTCTCACGTTGCGAGAGCCAGCATAAACGGCCAGCAGTAGGGGGAACGTGAAAAAAAATCGGGAGTGAACATGCTTTACTTTTCAAGGGCTAATCCGAATAGATCGCATAGCAACGGGGAAATATACTATACTCTGGCGCAAGGAGGAAGAGGGGGGAATACGTTAAAAGTATAAGAAGAACAAGAAGCCTTTTGGAAAGAAGGTAGCTTGTGGGGGGGGACGCGATGAGACTACGTCATCCGACGTGAGCCCCAAACGGGAGTGGGAATCTGAAGAAACAAAAAGTTTTGTCTTTCAACAACCAGAAACGAACCAGCAGCCGCGTGACCCTGATGCCCAATGGCCCAACAGACCGGCGCCGCTCGGAGAGACAGGGGAAAATCAAAGCTACAAACTAACAAACTCTCAAACGGAAACTCAAAGGAACAAGCTTCATCTACGCAACTAAAAAAACCCCCAACGGGTACGAAGTTGGTGGCGCGAAAAAATGGAGAAGGCAGCTCTAGCAAGCTCAGGTGTAAACGCCCATCAAGAACACATCCGGAGGGCGAGACAAGGCGTCACCTTGACCGACCAAAACGAAAAACACCCCTGATAAGGAAAGGGCGAGAAGCCGCAGGTCTCCTCCGCAAATCTGGAAACAAAGTCTTGGCAATAATAAAGCACGGCCCTGTTTCGTGCTTTAAGAAAACAAAAAGAGGGGAGGGGGCAGGAGAGCAGGCAGGAGGGTCCAAGAGCGATTTCTTAGGGCGGTACGCCGCGAAACCTTCGTAGAGCCATAAGAAAAATTCATCTCATCGAAGCAAAAGTCCGCCCAGGAGTCAAAAAAAATGGATGGTCCATACTCCACTAAGGGTTACCCAGAAGAAAGCATCTCTGGCCAAAGGTCTACAGCTGCGGTCGGCAAAAGTCAAAGGGAGAGGGGGCGGTGGGTGCGTGATGGGGAAATTTAGGGTGAAGGTTTCGGGGAAGGAATAAGTCCAGAAAGGGAAAGAAGAGGAAAAATTAAAAAAGCTTAAACATCAGACGGCGGACAAGAAATGCACGAAGAGAAACGGACCAAACAGTAACTGCTGGGTCCGGAAGACCGGGGCTGTTCCTACGGAAGGAGGGGATACGGAGAGGTGATCCTACCCACTAAGGAGGAGGCCTATTGAAAACAGCGCGATGAATTGGGGGAGGGGAAAAAAGTAGTTTCGCTGTGGAAGAATTGTATAGCGCCGCCAAATAAGTAAAGCAAAGCAGGCGGGCTTGAAAAAAAGAAAGGCAAAGGGGGAAAGGGGGGAGTTCGAGAAAGGGGGAAGATCAAGCTACAATCTACGGAAGAGCCCAGGATAGGTCGGACAATCTTCGGCGCAGGGAGATTTTCGGCCTGGCAGAGCGCGAGGGGCATGCAACCTTATCGCCTTCCCCATGGGGGACCCTCGGAACAACGAAGAAGCTTTTCTAACTCAAAAAGAGGGGAAAATCAGGGAAAAGTGACATTATTCACGGGGAACCGGGCATCCTGTATGCACGGGAAACTTAATCTCTTCAGGAGGTGATCGGTGCGTCGAGGGGAAAACACGTAACATCCGGAAAGGGGCAAAGGCATTGTAAAGAAGGTTAATCAAAGTCAGCGGGGCGGATTTTTCACAAAGATGAAATGAGGCAGCGCGCTGTCACGGAGGAGACCAAGGTCAACAAACCTGGAACCCAACCTTTTCGGGGGGAAATCTTTGCGGCGCCGCTGGCAATCAATCATGGCAGATATCCGTATGTAAGAAAAGGGGGAGATAATGTGGTAGAAGATGAGGGAGTTCGGGATCCGCGTACTTGGAAACAAGCCAGGTGCCAAAGTCTCAACCGAAAAAAGGCGGAGCAGGATCAGCTAAGGAAAAGCCGCCGTAAAAGACGGAGGAATTGTTCATTACTGGAAGCGATGAACTATGCAGCATAGGGGGGCGGTCACCCAACCAAAAAAGGTTAGGACGAGGAAGCGGGGGGCAGGAAAAAAGAAGACCTGGAGAAAAAAAAAAGCAAAGCCGAATCAAGTCAGCTTCTCGAGCGCCAGCATCAAAAGGACGCCGACACGCGCACACTAAGTCACTTTTTCGCAAGCTCAAAGCGAGTTCGGAAAACACCGGCACGCGGGACTGCAGATAGGGGACGGGAAGGGACAAAAAAGGAAAAATGATTTTAACGTCTCTCTTGCACGGGAGACGTATCTTAAAAGTAGGCTTGGTTGGGCTCGTGAAGAGGAGGGGAGCTTTCCTAGCCTGGTCTAAACTGGAAAAAAAAAAAAGGAGACTGACAAAAGATCGGACCTTTTCTTTCGGAGATATACAAAACACAGGAGCGAGAAACGGCGAAGAAAAAAATTAAGTTATAAAAGAGGAGGGAAAGGGCTGGGTAGCTTTTTCTTTGGGAGGTGAAAAAAAAGGCCTTCAGGCGCTCTCATAGTCGTCATATTGGCTAGGCTCGAGATGGCGGTAGGCGGAGGGGGGAGGCAGGGCTAGAGGAACAACGTTTACAGAAAAGAATGTTTATGGGAGAGAGGACGAAGACGCGATCCGCCTGGTGACCAGCATTGAGTTACTCGACGTCAGAAGGAGGTCCTTGTGTCGACAAGGGGGGGACGCGAATCGAAGATGCAAGGAAAAAAACAAGGTCGGAAAGAAGAGATCGCCGCCAAATAACACTGCAAAAATCTCATCAAAAAAGGGAAGTTTGTACACACAAAAAAAAAAAAAAAAAAAAAAAAAAAGGCTGAAAAGGGGAAGTCTTCTTATAGAGCGTCCAGCGAGGGCCGCGCAACAAGGAGTCCGCCCTAACGGTGGGGGGCAGAAGAAAGCAAGCACCAAGAAAGACCGCCAGAGGAAGATCAACATAGAACTACAGTAGATGAAAAAGAAAGAAGGGAGCATCGCATCCCCCCAGATCCCCAGAGAAAAAAGAGGTTACGGAGATCAAGTAATGCGTGTCGGTAGCAATCGCTAAGGTATCTAGTGAATGCGACGACCGAACGTATAGGGAGAGCGAAGGAATTCGCCAACAAGGAAAGATCAGAAAAGAAAGCAAAACAAGCCCTCCTGGGAAAAGGCTAAAGAACGTCGTGAAGGTAACGTCGAATAAGGGGAAGGTAACTACTAACCATGGACGGCGTGTCGAAATTTTGGCGGGAAGAAAGTGGCAATGAGCAGCGGGCGGGGGAACGTTGGAAACTTGATAAGACCATACGTCGAAAGTAGACTGGGATAGGGAATTGAACGCGGTTAGTATCAAGGCCCTCTGGGGGGCAGCGCAACGCTTCCGCAAGGGAATAGATTTGGAGGAAACCGCGAAATACAAAATCGCGAAAAAGGACAGAATTAACAAGTTACATCGGAATGGAAGGAGGCGGTTAATACTGGCGGGGGCGAGCTGCACTTAAGGAAGGTACCGGTAGATATCTCTTCAATGGTCTGTGACAGACGGGAGAGCGAGAAACGCAAAGCCACAGGAAAACGGATCAAAAGGTGTAGAGCGGTTGCTGTCAGGAAAAGGAGATCGACAATTGTAAGTCAGAAAAAGAACAAGGGGCAAGGACAGGGCCCACACCGAAAAGTTGAAAGGCGGCGCAGGGGGACAAATGCTACCACGTCAGAAGATAAAAGTCGCAGGGGTTTGAACATCAGCAAAAGGAAAAGTGGTACCCTCGGGGGCGTATAAATGAAAGACATAATAGTTTATTACTTGGGGAACGCGAGGGGCTCCACAGAGAGCAGGAAATATCGATTTGAAGGCAGCCGATGACAAACCTCGCCACTTTTTTACGGGAAAAATGGAGATTCGCGAGACGTCTAGTGTTGGCGTCGAAATCTTCTGGGGACATAAGGGGGGAACTTGTTAGCGGTGAAGGGTGGGGGAAACGTCGGTGGAGTATAGCGGACCATAGCGATAATTCTGATAGAACTGTCCGATGGAGACGTCGAGGTCCACGATCCTTTTTTAAAGATGAAAGTGATCAGGATTGAGTAAAATGTAACTAAAAACCAGGGAAGACCAGGGTCAGGCTGGTCCACACAAGGGTTCTAAAGATTAAGCGTCGAACACGCCTAGGAAACCAGAGAAAACAGAAAAAAAAAAAAGAAAACCACTCAGAACGTGTCTCAGCCGCGTCCTTCATATTCAATGGGGGAGGGAATTCGAAAAGAGATATGATATAAGGGCGGTAATAAACGCCTCGAGAAAGGAACCTCAGACCGGCGGTGCGTCTGAGCATCGGAAAAAGTAATCGAAAGGGTATCACTCTTCCTTTTAAGTAGCCTCAGGTAATTTTAAGTCACAGGCCTGACCGCTGAAGGGGCCTTCGAAGCGCATGGCTTCGGAGAAAACTGAAGTGGGGGCCACAAAAAAAAAAGGGGCAATGAAGGGCGGAATGGAAGAGTAGCAGCGAAAACAAGGTTGCCCTATCTTCAATCACAGAGCCTGGGTCTCAAAAAAGAGAAAGTGGCCGGTTTTGGAATAAGCACAGGGTGAGAGCGGTCGTTGTGTCGCAAAAAAGGTTGACGTAATCTTCACGCGCACAATTGATGTGCAATGGGAGGAAAAATATCGAGGAAAGGGAAGATTACGCCCTCGATCGTCTAAGTTTTGGGGAACAATCGAGACGGCGCTGCAAACAACTCCGATTGGGAAGGTTTGGGGGGGATCGAGAAGAAGCCGGCTTCTCTGAGAGGCTGAGGGGGAGCTTGAGACAGAGCAGTGGAAAACGAAGGCTGAAGTCGCCAGTTGCGAAAAAAAAAAAATTCAAAAAAACCTCAAACAACACAAAAAAATTAAAAAAAACCCAAAAAAAAAAACAAAACACCCATGGCCCCAAAAAAAAAAAAAACCAATTCCCCCCCCCCAAAAAAATTCTGATCAAAAAAAAAACAACCAAACCCCACAAAAAAAAAAAATGAGGGTTGGTCGTATGGGTCGCAACAATCGCGATGTGGTGCGCGAACATCCGCAGGTCAACAGGGGAGTCGGGAGAGGGAGGGGCGGAAGATCCCAAGGCACAGAACGGTGGCCGACGAACAAAAAACTGAGAAGCGAATGTCTTACGGGGGGGCTAGCGCAATGGGAGCGCGATGCCCGCTGGGAGGCGGTTGGTGAGGACCCTTAAGGGGGGGATGGCAAAGCAGTAAGGCTGCGCTCTGTCTTTGTTTGGGAATCTCAGCTTGGCAAGATGCCTGGACGAGCCTGTCGTAAATACTGAAGGGGGGAGCAAAACAACTCTTGCTTGAATCGGAAGAGTCAAGGCGCTTAGTCGGAGGAAAGGCGATGGTTAGGGGGTTACTTCTCACAAGCCACATCGCATTTAAAAAGCGATCTGTCAAACGAAAGGAAAGAGTTTACGACCGGCGGAACGTAGGGAAAATCGTTCCGAAGGGGGGGGCGCAGCGGAGAAAATGAAAGGATTATTCTCTCATGGAAGGGGGGATAGTTCAAGTAAGAACGTGAACGACGGTGTTCAAAAAAAGCGTTCCAAAACAAGAAAGGGGCCTGGGTAATTGCAGAGAGACGAGAAAACGTTCAGACCCGGGAAAAAAATGCTGTGAAGGAGACTGTTTCGAATACCATATTATTTTTGGGAGTGGGCGCCAGCGATGCGGAAAGGGGTGGGAAGGCCGGAATGGGACTGTGTCCTGCAGGTGTACACGACCTATGACACTGAAGGACGGAAAAAAAACCTTAGCAGGCTAGAAAAGAAAACTATACACAAAGGGGGCGTAATGGTGAAAAAGGGAGAGGTTTCAATAATCTCAGAGGGGGAGGAGGAAATCCTGAACGAAAGGCTGAGTTTCAAAGTTGGTCGCAATTGCTTGTCCCAGGGCACGTACCTTCCATGGTAAAGCGTTGAAGAACCCCTTTCAACAAGGACGGGGGGGGGGCAAACGCAGAGGGGGGGGGGGGGGTGTGTGGGGGTGGTAGGGGGGGGGGTGGTGGGGGGGGGGGGGGGGGGGGGGGTTGTGGGGGGGGGTGTGGGGGGGGTGGTGGGTGGGGGGGGGGGGGTGGTGACGACTATCTTAGGTTCCACAAAACACCTTCTCTCTGGGCCTTGAACGCCATCGACAGAGTTCCAGTCATTTTCTTTCAAGAAGTTCGTCGGTCCAGAACGAGAACCGTGGATGGTGAAATAGAAGATTGGAAGTTCTCCCAAGGAAAACGGGGACTTGACTTAATTTAGGGTCCGTTACCTGAAAAAGCTGGGTGTGAATGCCGAATTTAATGACACAAAAAGGGGGGACCGCGTTTGAGAAAGGCCATTGACACTTAGAACACGAAAAATGGGCGGCAAAGGAGAAAAAAAAAAAAATGTGTCTCTATCGACTCTAAGGCGGGGCGTTCGATGCGTTCAAGACAAGCGCGCTGAATCGACACACAACAAAGAAAAACG
>Ga0179593_1664578_pt1 | contig 20264 bp, 37 predicted proteins | sample CZODoug2_1_08_16_FD_185931 | JGI IMG/M metagenome (GOLD analysis project Ga0179593, IMG submission 185931) | Vadose zone soil fungal communities from Angelo Coast Range Reserve, California, USA - CZODoug2_1_08_16fungal (PacBio error correction) | ecosystem: Environmental > Terrestrial > Soil >...
TCAGGGGAAGAGAAGAAAGGCCACATGACTATTCGTGGTCTGAAGGGGAGGGAGGGGGTGGCGGCTTCGCATTTGCCGGTCCAAGCACCGAAAATGGCCGAAGGCAAGGGGAGAAAAGGTGGGGGCGTGACAGACTTATATTACTATTCCTCGGGAAAGGGGGTGAGGGTCTTATTTCTTTAAAAGGAGGTGGGGGAAGATCGGGAATCCTCTAACTGTTCGCATAGGGAAAGAGGGAGGGGAAGGCTGCGCAGCCGGACTAATACGTGGTGAGAAGGGTAGGGGGGAGGAAAAAGAGTAAAAGCAGGGCGTTGGCGGTAGGACACTGCTGGGAAAAGAGAAAGAGAGAGGACGAGCACCAGGGAGCGCTTCCTTTCCATCCTTATCGGATGGAAGAAAAGGGAAGGAAGAAGGGATTTGTCGCCGAACGGGGAAAGGAGAAACACAAGAAATTGGGGGCGGGAAAGGGAAGCGGAGGCATCCAACCGTCCTTGTATGCGGGAGAAAAAAGAGAGCTCGAGGGGGGGAAAGGAGGAGAAGCCCTTCATTACTTCGGAGGGGGAAAGAAAAGAGGGGGAGGAAAAGTTTCGGGATGTAGCTGCCGTCGGGAAAGGTTCGGGAAAGGAAAAGGGAGAGAAAGACCGGATGTCGAAGGCGCGGACTTCTGACGAGGGAGAAAAAAAGGGTAAGCACTTCGACGCAGTCCTCGGCGTCCAAAGAGAAGGGATTCCAGGGGAAGGAAATGGGGAACTACGAGGATGTCGTCGGTTAAGGGAGGGGAGGGGAAAGGTGAAAGGGAGAAAGGGAGTACGGCCCAGGCGCGTCCCCCATTTCGGGGGAAAAAAAAAAGGGGAAAAGGCCCATTCCGGTTCCTTGACGAGGGGGGAAAAAGGGTGAAGAAAGTAATAGTAATCCTTATGTGCAAGGAAAATTGTCTAGTCGAGGAGACCCTTCTCCGTCTGTTATGGAAAAAACTGATGAGAAAAGGAGATAGTCTTGCCTTCTTATTTCAAAAAGAGGTGGGAGGGGGGAGGAGAAAGGGGGGGGGAAGGGAGCACGGGGATTTTCTTCGCCGGCTCATAGTGCAGGGAAAAAAGGAAAGCACCCGCCGGGAAAAAAGGATGGAGGAAAGGAAAAGGGGGGGAAAAGTGGAAGCTTCCCAAGCGTCCGGTGCGGATTATCTGTTGGGAGCAGGTCGCGGTCGGCCTATTATGATGCGGTAGAACTCGTTGCGGGGGGGCGATACTTGAAAAGGGTGGAAAGGGGAAAAAGAAAGGGGTCTTGGATCTCGTTGTGCTGGTTACTTCGGGTGGGGGGGGGGGGGTGAAGAGGGGGAGTCTTTTTCTCTAACGATGAGGTGGGGGGGGGACGATAAAAGATGAGGAAAAAAATGGAAGTGTGACCATTTTATCATTACCCCAGTCCGGGGAAAAAGGGGGAGGGCCGCCGGGGGAGATTACTCCTGATACTTTTACGAGAAGGGAGGAAATGGAGACCGGAAGGAGTGGGAGGGGGAAATGTTGAAGCCCTCCTGCTCTTCTTTCATCTTCCTGATATTTAGGAGGGACGGGGAAGAAAGGACGCAGGGTGGGGTCAGAGGGGGGAAAAAAATAATATTTAAAAAATGGCGATGGGGAAAGAGGAAAGAAAAACAGAAAACTCGCTAGCCAGTGACCGGAAAAGAGAACTGGCTACCGCTTATATGTGTAAAGAGAGAAATAGGCAGGGGAAGGGCGAATTGGGGGGGGATACATTACGGACTTTTCTCGCCGGGTCTGGGGGGGGGGGCTGATTTTCTTATGCTTCCATTCCGGGAGGGAAGAGGGAAAAGATTGAGAAAGGAGGGGAAGGACAGGGACGAACGTACCTTTCCTTTTCCTTTCTTAGTAAAAGAGGAGCATGCTCAGCGTTTTGTGTTTTGGTGGGAAGGTGAAAGAAGGGGACCGGGGGGAAAAAGAGACGGAGAGACCGTCTTTTCCGTGAGTGAGAAGGAAGGGGGGAGGGGAATTTCCTCTTCTAAAATTCGCGGGAGAGGGGGGCACCTAAAAAGACGGAAAGGGAAGAAGGTGCCGGGTGCAATTTCTGGATTTCGATTTCCAATGGAAAAAAAAGGGAAGGCGGAACGCGGGGAGTTTTGCAATGATGTGCGGACAGGGGAAAGGAAAAAGGACGGACTTTATCTAGGTTGGTGCTGGTTCGGGGGGAAAGAGAAAAGGGGCCGAGAGGGAGATAATCAAGGAAAAAGGGGGAATGGGGAAGAGGGAAAAGGTGACACGATCTGTCTGATCGCGACTGGAGGGGAGGGAAAGGGAGGGGAAAAGGAGGATGCTTTCGGTATACGGTGAGTCATGAATCCGCAAGGAGGGGGGGGGGGGAGAAAGATAAAAGATGGTGAATATTTCTGCTAGGTTTAATATCCTGAGGAAGGGGAAAGTGAGACATCCTCTTCGGGCTTGGTTCCGCGGGGGAGTACGAAAGAAGCCAGAAAAAGAAAGCGCACAAACAGCTTCACCCAGTAATTGGCAAAGGGAAAGGGGGAACGTTTCCGTCTTTTAAGACAGGCGTATGAGACAGGAAAGCCAAGTCCAAGGGGGGGGGCGGGGAATGGGGGGCGTTTGCGTGGAGCGGACGGCGTCCCTCGAAAAAAGGAAGCACAGCGGCAGCTGGCAAGTTGGTAGGAATTGTTAAGGAAGGGAGGGCCAGGGTGTAGAGCATTTGGGGGGGGGGAGGGGGGGGGTGGCGGCGACGAGTCCCTTCGGCGATGTGGGGAGGAAAGGTCTCTCCAAAAAAAAGAAGGGATAAAACATCGGACCGAGGAGAAAAAACACCACCCCAATCTTCACGGCGTCTTCACAAAAAGGGGGAGGAAACCTAGGAAGGAAAAGAAAAAGAAAAAAATGCCCGCTGCCGCTGATACCACCTTCAGGGAAAAAAAGAAAAAAAAAAAGCCCCCACCCACTTCCTTGCCCGTCCTGCAATGAAAAATAATCTGGAGGGCGCCAGAAAAGAAAGGAAAGCCGGACCGTCGTCACACTCCATTCATTGGCGAAGGAACGTGAAAACGTCCCCGGCATTTGCGCACAAAAAGAAAGCCGCCGGAGGAAGAAGACAAAAAAGAAAGGGGGAAAACGGGGCAAGAAAGTCAATCTCACTCAGCTTGCGCGGAAGAAAAAGGAAAAGAGGATGTCTTTAAGGATCTCCACCGGGAAAGGAGCGACTGGGGGAGAAAAAAGAAAGGGAGAACAGCCATCTTCCCGCTCTCACACCTCTAAGGGCAGGGAAAAAAAAGGGAAAAAAAGAAGGTCACCTCAACCCATTCCTGCCGTCGTGATAGAAGAAAGGAAACAATGAGGAGGGAGAAAGGGCAGGGGAACGACAAAAAAATCGATCCAGTCCCGCCTCTTCACTCACCTCCAGTCCCCCGCGCGTCCGCGTCGGAAAAAAAAAAAGACACCGCAAAAGAGAAGCCAACAAAGAGGGGAAAGCCCAGCCATGGGCACCGAACGTCGTCCACTTCAAAAAAAAAAAAAAAAAAAAAAAAAAAAAAAGAAGAAAAAAAATGCGCCTTAACTTCCTTCCATTCATCATCAGCCGCGCAGGAAAAGAGAGTACGTCCAAAAAAGAAACAAAGAAAGAGGGAACAGGAGCATCCAGGAAGTCTGCGTCGTCTGCGCGCCATCACTTAACAAAAAAAGGAAAGAAAAAGAGAGGGAAGGAAAGAAATGCCCAGTCCATGTAAGTCGTCCCTTCCTTCTAAGGAAAAGAAATAACCGAAAAAGAAAGAAGGAAGAAGGGAAAGGGGGGGAGGGCCATGCATGGCACATCCGAAAGGAAAAAGAAAAAAAAAAAAGTAGGGATCCTGGCCCTTCGTTATCGAAAATAGGAGAAACCTTCCGGAAAGAAAAAGGAAAAAAGGGGGAAGTAAGTGCATCCGGCCGCGTCTGGCAGAGAAAAAAAAAAAAAAGAGGATGAACGTTCTAACTGCCGCTCCCCTCAGCCACCGAAAAAAAAGAAGAAATGCTAACCAAGGGAAAAAAGAGAGCGAAAAAGAAGAAGGAAAAGAAAGATCGAGGAAGAGAAAATCAAAACACATTCAACATTCATAGCCTTCAAAAAGAAAAGAAAAAGGAGAAAACCGGAGAGGCAATTCTACGGCGTTCAATCGTTCTCGGCGAAAGAGAAAAAAAGTTAAGAAGAGAAAGAGGATGGGGGAAGGGGAAAAAAAGAGGAAGAAGACTGCACGCCTCATCATTGCCGTATTCTGAAAGGAAAAAAAAGCAAAAAAGAAAAAAGCAACAATCAACTAACACAACGACGCCGTCATAAAAAAGAAGAAGAGTCAAAAAAAAATAGAGAAAAAACCTTCAACGGCTCTCCTTCGGAAAAGAAAAGAAAGCAAAGACGACCGCTACCGCCTGCTCGCAAACATAGACCCAGGGGGGGGGAGCAAGGAGAAAAAAAAAAAAAAAAAAAAAAAAAACCAAAAATAAATGGGACCTCAACTTCTCTCAAAGGAGAAAGAAAAAATCCTAGGAAACAGAAAAAAAAAGAATGAAATATGAGGACCGGCTCCTAAATCCCCTTGAGAGAGAAAAAGGAAGAAGTCTCGCAACCTCTCGGAAAAAAAGAAGTGAAACTCAAAAAGAAGTAAGAGGGGAATGCGTGGTACTAACCGCTTCAGGAAAAGAAGGAAAAAGACTTTCATTCAGTATTCAAGGAAGAGCTGAGGACAAGGGGAAATGAAACCAACATCTCTACCCGCGTCAAAGGCAAAGGAAGGAAAAAAGAGAGGAAAAGTGTCTAAAACTACATGGGGTACGGAAGGGAAAAACTCCCCAGAAACAAGGAAAAAGAAAGGATAATACTCTTATTTGAAGACTAGAGGAGGAAGGACTGCTCTTTACCTCTAAGCCTGAGGGGGAAGGAGTGGGAATTGAAAAGGAGGGAGAATCGTCATCCATTCCTCGCCCTTCGAAAGGGGAGGGGGCTCTACTTCATGCTCCGGGAAAGAGGGGGTTGGAAAAAGGGAAAGAGAAGACCCCCCCTCTCCTCACCAAAAGTGCCTGAGGCTTCTCCTCCGGCGCCCGAAGACAGAACAAAATCCAAAAGAGATAAGAAAAAGGGGGGACGCCGCAGCGTCGTGCACTCCCCCAAAGAAAGATGAAAGGGGCCAACAGCCTAGTCTTCACGGGGGAAAAAGAGAACTACGGAGAGGGAGAGCAGGAGAAAGGACAAGGTCACCTCATGAGATAAACTTCCTCCGCTACAGAAAGAAAAAAAATGATAAAAGGAGGGGACCAGGTCTTGGGACTGCGCGAAGAACACAGAAAAAAAAAGACCTTCCAAAAAAAGAGGGAGGCGAGAGAAGAAAGAGAGAAACCGTTCGCGTAGTCGGTTACAGGTTCGAAGCAGAAAAAAAAAAAACAACAAGAACAACCTCCACCAGATGACTTCATATCCGGAGGAAAAAAAAAAGAGGATCGCCCCATAAAGACAGAAAGAAAGAGGGGGAAAACACGGCAAAGGGCTCAGCATCCACACTCCCTATTCATAAAAAAAAAAAAAAAACCAGGAAAAAAACGTATCCCCCTTACCCCTTCTATCAATTCCCATCTCGAGAAAGAAAAAACAACGGGGAAAAAAGGAAGGGGAAGGGGGTGAAGGGGGAAATCTTCCTGCTTTCATGTATGGCCAAGAAAAAAAAGAAAAGAGGGGGGGCCTCTTTCTTTTTCTTCTGCGCAAGGGAACACTCAAGAAGAGGGGGAAGGGGGGAAAAAGTAATGGGGAATACCTCTATTTCCGGTCGTTTGGGAAAAAGGGAGAGGGGGGATTTATTATTCTTTCGATCCTTTGGGGGGGGGGGAAATTTAAAGACGGGGGGCGAAAAAAGGAAGGGTCAGGGCCTCCTTGAAGAAAAAAAAAGGGGAGGGGGGGGGAGACGTTGTGCGGTGTCTTCGCGCAGGCCCCAGGGAATCTCCAAAAAAGGGAGGGGGAGGGAAAAAAGGGAGCAGAAAGGGAGGAGGACGTTCATCTCCATGAACAGGGAAAAGGGGAAAGGGGGGAAGAGAACAGGTTTACGTCGCTGGATTTGTCGCCGGAGGGAACTCGGGGGGAAACTTGAGAAGGGGGGGGTGCTTGAAGCCAAGACGCTTCTTCTCAACAAGTAATGGGCGGGCGAGCTTTCTGAGGAAAGGGAGTGGGGGGGGGGAAAAGGGCATTGAAGGATTCTTCTGTAAATTGCCTCGAGAGGGGAAATTCTTTTCCGCCTTTCGAAAAAAAGAGGAAGGACGGAAAAAGAGAAGGAGGGAAAGAAAAAAATATGTCGAAGGGCTCTGAAGGGGAAAGAAAGGAGAGGGAGGCTTCGCATGTCGAAAGGAAAGTAGAGAGGAGAGAGGGAAGGCCGAGAGAGTGTTTCTCGTCTTCCCCTACGGATGAGGGAAAAAAAAAAAGGAAAAGGTGCTCGCCATTTCCTTGGCAGGGGAGGGAGAACAGAGCAAAAAGGTGAGAGAAGAAGGGGGGACTTTTAGACTCAGGGGAAAAAAGAGAGGGGAGGAGACTCTCTTCAGCTCTTAATCCAGGAAGGGGGGGAAAAAACCAAGAAGAGAAACGCGCACGCACTTCTATCGTGTTCTGTGAAAAAGAGAGTAAGAAGAAGGAGGAGCCTGAGTATTTCACGTCTTTTGTGAGGGGGGGTGGGATAAAGAGGAGGGACGAGGGGAAGGGGAGGCGCCGTCTCATAGTTCCAGGAAAGGAGGGAGGCGGCCGCTGTCTACGCATTAGGGGAAAAAAGGGTTTTTAGGGGGGGGGAGAGGGGGGGGATGGAGCTTCCAAGTCCGTCCTGTGGTAGAAAAGGAGGGAAAAGGAGGGAGCTTTCTTCTATTGAATGAGCGGGGGGGGAGCAGTTGGGAGGGGGTCGAGTCGCGCTTTTTCATTGTTTGGGAGAAAAGGGGGGGGGGCTTGTATCTCGTGCGTGAAGAGTGGGGTTGCTCTGAGGAGGGGTTTGAAGACTACTCCTTCTAATGAGGAGGAAAAGTAAAGGGAAGGTGAGAACTTTTTATCATGAAAAAAGAAAGGGGATCTAGCACGAGCGACGGGAGCCGAGGGAAGAAGGGAAAGAAAAAGAGAAAGAGGAAAAAACTGTACTATTACTTTGCATTAATGCTATGGGGAAGGGGGGGAAACAGCCGCTTGCTCTTTCTGGCTGAGGAAAGGAAAGTAGTCTTAGGGGGGAAAAGAAAGGAAGAAGAGAAGCGGAAGGTATACGTTTCAGCCGGAGCTTGGACCGTCATAGAAAGGAGAAAAAAAAAATCGGGCCGGATGAAGACCGGCCACGTTAGAAAAAACTGAAATTAGAGGGAACGAAAGGCGATTTATTCGATAACTAAGGGGGAAGAGGGAAGGCTCCGTTCCTGGGGGGGAAAGGAAAGAAGATGATGGAAATGCCTTGCCCTCAGTTTTCCCGGCTAGGGAAAGGAAAGGAGGGGAAAGGGGAGAGTTCCCTTGCATAAGGTTACACAAACTGGAAAAGGGAGGAAAGGAGAAGTCTTGAGGGAAAAAGAGAGGATAAGAAGGTAGGGGTGGGGGTTGTTTTCTTTTCCGTTATTTTCGCTCATCCGAAAAAAAAAAAAAAAAGAAAGACGTTATCGGCGCTCGGCGTTTCCAGGGGGTGGGGAAAAAGGGACGCGTGAGGGGCGAGGGAAGGAGGAACGGGAGAGGCTGTATCTGATTGCAAGGAAGTGGGGAAAAAAAAAAGGAAAAGGGGAAGGAAAGTTCGGTGTCAATTGCTGGAATGTAGGGGGAAAAAAGGAAAACAGGGAAGGGAGGAGGAGGGGGGACTGAGGGGGCGTGGGAGGAAGAAAAAAAGAAGGAGGTTGTTGACATGCGGAACTTTATAGAAGGGGGTATTAAGAGAAGCAAAGGGGAGTGAGGTAATCGCGTATATTATCTACTAAGGAAGGAGAATGCTCTTGCCATGTTGCAAAAAGGTAGAATTCTCGGGAAATTAGGGTGGAAGAGGTATACTTTTATTCTTTCTATTTAGACCGGGGGAAAGAGGGGGATAGGGGGGATATTCCTTCCCCAATACTAGGTGAAGGGGAGGAAATTATAGAAGAGCGCAAAGAGGAAGAGCGGAGGGGGGGGCGCTGTCCTTTTTTTTGTGATTAAGGAAAAGAAGGGAGCTTCTCAATTCCGGTGACTGCGTAAAGAAAGAAAGGGAGAAGGAAATGGGGAAAAGAAAAGAGTGGAAGGGAAAAGCGTATTATACGTCGTTCACCGGCAAGGGGAAAAAAAGGAAGGAAGGAAAAGGAAAGTGTTGCGTTTGCTGGTGGAGCGGAAGAGGAGAAGCCGGTGTTGAGGGGAGACAAGAAAGGAGGGGAGGGGGGTCCGGCTGGGCTTTGCGGCATGAGAGTGAGGGGGGGAAAGACGGAAGGGGAGATGTGCGTCGACTAGTCCTTCGAGAGGGACGGGAAGAGGAAAAACCGGGAGGAGGTATGACACTATATAGCTAAAAAAAGAAGGGGAAGACAGGAGACAGCCCCCCTCTGCCCCTTCGGAGATGGGAAAAAGAAGAGAGAAGACAGCGGAAACACATCCTAACGAAAAGGAAGAGTAAAGACAGTAAGAGTCCCTTCCTGAGCCGCCGTCCGCTCCACAGGAAAAAATTAATTCCAAAGGAAAAAAAGAAGAGAAAAAGAGGGGGGCTCATACGCTGTTCCTTCCCCTGCAGGAAAAAGGGGGGAGAAAGGAAGGGCGCCCTCGTTTTGCCCACTTTCCTGGGTGAGAGGGGGAAAAAAGAAGGATGCAAAAAAGGAAGGAAAAAAAAAAAAAAGCGAGAACCAGCCCTATCGGCTTCTCAAATGAAAAAAAAAAAAAGGGAAAGAGAAAGGAAAAAAGGAGCAGCCATCTTCCCCATCGTCTTGCTGGAAGGAAAGAAAAAGAAAAAACGAAAAGGAGCGGTACAAGGAAAAAAGAGAAAAGGAAAGTCCCGCGCTTCACACCGATAGAAAAAAACAGAGGGAAAGGGCCCGCCGCATCCGTCAAGGAGAAAAAAGGCTGCACCGGAAGAAGACTCCGGAGAAAGAAGAAGGGGAGAAAGTGCCTGCTTAACCTCACCCTGCCCCCACCCGAAAAGGAAAAAGGAGAGGAAAAGAGAGGCCTTCTTCTCCCTCACATCATTGGAAAAAAAGAAAAAAAACGATGCGGGGGAGACGAAGCGAAAAAAGGAAGGGAAAAGGGAACCGTCAGGCCACTCACCTCAGCCCAAAAAAAAAAAAAAAAAAAAAAAAAAAGGAAGAAAGGGGAGCATTCTCACGCCTTCAAACGCCCCGGAGAAAAAGGGGGGAAAAAAGTCAACACCGGAAAAGGAGAGTAAGAAAGAAAAAAGAGAGCACATGAGAGTCTGCTCGCCAATCACTGAAACAGAAACCAAAAAAAAAAAAAATCACTATTTCCTCCAAAAAAAAACATGAGAAAGGAAGGAAAAAAAAAAAGGAACAGACAGAGATACGCCCTTCCTCTCATAACTAAAAAAAAAAATAAATTGAAGCTCCTAACTAACAGGATCCAAAGGGGGGGGGGGAGAAGGCGCCGAAACGTCGTAATTAAAAAAAAAAAAAAAAAAAAAAAAAAAGAAAAAAAAAAAAAAAAACCCCCCCCCCCCCCAAAAAAAAAAAAAAAGAAAAAACAAAAAAAAAAAAAAAAAAAACACCCAAAAAAAAGAAAAAAAAAAAAAAAAAAAAGAAAGGAGGGAGAGGAAATAAATCGCCTTCAGCGCCTGCCCCAGAAAGGGAGAATCTAACGTGGCCGGGGATGGATAGGAAGGGTGAAAGGCACAGCTCCGTCTGAACGTATAACGGAAGAAAAGAAAACCCTTCTTCCTGGCTTCCCCAAGAAAGGAAGGAAAAAAAACTAACGCCAGAAAGAGCCGGGAGAAAAGGAGAGAAAAATCAAAACAACCTTCAACAGGAAAAAAGGAATGGACAGTTTACCTGTCTCAAGGAAGGAAGCAAGTCTCAAAAGGTGAAAAAGGGGAAGAGGCTCGTTACCATCCTCCTCTAAGGGAAAAGAGAAAATGGCGCACCGGCATCCTGAGGGGGCGGCCGAAGACGGGAAGAAAAAATAATCATTGCCGTAGTCCGTCGGAAAAAGAGAGGGAAAGCGAACTCCGCAGAACAAGAATGAATAAAAGAAAAAAGAAACAGGGCCTCCTCCTCCTCTATCTCCGAAAAAAAAAAAAAAAAATGAAAAAAAAAAGACGCACCGAGTTTCTCCCGAGAAAAAAAGAAAGAGGGAATACAAGAAGGCGAAGAGAAAAAGACTCCGCACCGTACTCCTTTGAAAGCGAAAAAAAAAGAAAAAAGGGAAAGAAAAATCTCGTCACCGAATGGCGTCACAGAGAAAAAACAACCTCAGAAAAAAGAACCTGCAAAAAAAGAAGGCGGGATTACTACGACTCCCGCCGCCGTAGAAAAGAAAAAGAAGAACTCTCCTGCTACGAATTCCGGCGGGGGGAAAAGACCGTAGAAAACGCTTAGGGAAAGGGAAAAAAAAAAGGGGCGGAGGCATTCAGTGATTCTAGAGAAAAGAAGGGGGAGATAGCCAGGTCCACAACCCACTCTCGACCCGGAAAAGAAGGGAAGTTCACGATGGAAAAGAAGGGGAAAGCGCCTTTTCCTAAATCCCCTCAAAAGAAGGAAAGGAACTTCCTCTTCATTCAATTGAAACGAATAATAGGGAGCCTAGAAAAAGAGGAGGACGGGAATGGAAGAAGAGATTAAAGTCGCCAGTTTTCTACAAGGAAAAAAAAAGGAAAAAAAAAAAAAGAAAGGACTTCGCCTCTTTGCTCGACTTCCTTCTCGGGGGGAAAAAGCCGGCCTACGGGGAAGGGGAGGGCGAAAAGGGAAAAAAGAACCCTCATCCTCACCTCTCGAGAAAAAGGAAGGGAAGAAGAAGGCGACCTACGACTATCTCACCAAGCCCTTGAAGAAAGAAAGGGAGACGAAAAATACAAGGGGGCGCAAGAAGGAAAAAAAGAAAAAAAAAGCGCAAGAAGACAGGAAGTTTCCAAAGACGAGGTCTTCACTGAGAAGAAAAAAAAGGGAGTAGCTCCATGTGCGCGATCATGTCTGTCAGGGGAAAAAAAAAGGAAGATAAACGTCCAGAGGGATACCTGAAAAAAAAAAAAAGGGGAGGGGGGAAGGGAGAAGAAAAACCACACACGCGCCATCGACACTTCATCGTCCTGAGGAAAAAAAAAAAAAAGGGGGAAAAAAAGCTCAACCGTTTCTCTATCGTTTCAGGTACGAAAGAGAACTCAACAAAGGAAAAAAAAGAAAAGACGAAAAAGAATCGGGGGGAAAAAAGAGCCGCTTCCCTCCCGGAACATATCGCTTAAAAATAGAAAAAGGGAAAAAAAAAAAAAAAAAGGGAGGGAATGATTTGACCCTTCAATCGCATCAGCCACACTCCAAAAGGGAGAAAGAAAAACAGTGCAGGAGAAGGTTGGGGGGAAGAAAAAAAGGGACCCAGCAGCTTCAAATTCCCCATCTCTCTCAAAAAAAAAAGGGAGGGGCCTGGGTTCCGGGTCTCGGCTGCTGGCATGGGAGGGGAAAAAAAAAAAAGGGGCGACAGAGGTTTTTCGGAGTGTTGGAATTGAAGAGGGGAAGAAAGGGTCCACTCACTGGCAGCCACGTCGATTAATGTAAGGAGGGAAAAAAAAAGAGGGAAAGTTCCGTGCTGGCAATCCGGATATGACGAGGAAGAGGGGGGGGGGGGAGGGGTGGGATCGGGGGGAGGGATGAAGGATTTGAAGAAAGAGGAAAAAAGCAGAGACGTTTCGCATATTGCGAGGAGAGAGAAAAAAAAGGAGAATTACTTTGTCGATGGCGGAGGGGGGGAGTCGAGCCCCAAGAACATCTGAGAAGGGAGGGCAGGACAATACGAGTAACCTTCATGAAGGTAAAAAAAAAAGAAGGGAAAAAGGAAGACTCACATTGATGCTCATCAGTTGAAGGAAGAGGGGAGCCGACTTTAGACCAGTCTTTGGAAAAAGTAAAGGAAGAGGGGGGGAGTGATCCACTCTCTTCGTCGCAAACAGGAAAAGAGAAAGAAGGGAGGATCGAAGGTCCTTGTTGATATAGTCGTCGGGAGAAACAGAAGCAAGAAGAGTTAAGGATAAGGGGGAAGGAAAAGGTCGGTATGTATCTTCCTGCTGGAGAGGGAAAAAAGAGGAAAGAACTGGGATGCCCTTGAGCATGCGTCGAAAAAAAGAGATATAGGAAGGCGAGGGGGGGGAAAAAGAGGAGCGGGCGTCTCCATTTTCTGACCAAGGAAAAGGGAAAAAGGGGGCGTCTATTTTTAAATCGATGCCGCGGAAGAGAGGGGGGTAAAGGACACTAACGAGGGGAAGGGAGGCATGGTGCTGCCAATTTTCCGGGGGAAAAAAAAAAAAAAGTCCCCCATTTCTTTTAGCCACCGGAGTGAAAACAGGGAAGGAAGGGGAAGGAGGAGGCGAGGGGGTTTTTAATTCTTTAGAAAAGGAAAAAGGAAAAAAAGAACAGAAAGGAACTCGCCCCTGTCCGCGGAGAGAACGAAAGGAAAGGAACAGGGAAGAGAATCCACTCGGACTTTCGTCGCCTTTATTGAAGGAAGGGAAGAGGGAGAGAGGAAGGAGTCTTAATCTCCTATCACTTTTGATGTTCAGGAAAAAGAAGGGGTTTCAATGGTAGGGAGAAAGGGGGTCGACTCCATTCTGTGACATTCTTTGAGGGAAAAAGGAGGGGGGCTTTATTCTTTCCAAGGAGGAAGGGATGGATGGGGAGTGGTGAGGAACAGGAAGCTGTCGCGAGGATTAATGCGGGAGAGAGAGGAAAGGAAGTCTCACTCTCTCTTTTGCCAGGGGGGGGGAGAGGAGGCGTAGGGGACAAGGGGGAGGGGAAAAGGCGTTGATTACGTCTCTTGCTGTTCGGGGAAGGGAAGGGTGTACTACTACTCCTGTCAATGAGGAGGGAGGAAAAGGGGGAGAAAAAAAAAAAAGGGGGGGGAGGGAAAGAGGGGGGGGAGGTAAAGAGCACGAGCGCGGCGCGAGAAGATGAGAAAAAGAAAAAAAGAAAAAGGAAACTGTACTCTGAATGGCATTATGCTATGCTGTTTGCCGTGGGGGGAAAAGGGCAAAGAGCCTGAGACAGTAAACGGAGAAAGGGAGGGGGAGGGGGGGGGAGAAAAGCAGGTGGTTCCTCGATGTGCTGGAGGGGGGGAAAAGAGGAAAGAAGAACTCATATTCTGGCTCGCATAAAAAAGAAAAAAGATAAGATGGGAAAGGAAAAGAAAGAAAAAGAGGAGAAAAGGGTTTAATCAGTCTTCGCTGGAAAGGGAGAAGAGGTTATTCATTACGACTTTTCGGGAGAAGGGGAAGGAGAGAGGGAACATCAGTTCCGGCTCGTTATGACGGAAGGGCGGGAGGGAAAGGAAAGGGGCATAATGACTGGACGACTTCCTGGCCGGGGGAAAAATATGAGAGAGAGCTAAAGGGGGGAAGTGGGGGGAGGAGCAGACGCGCAGAAGCATCGGTATGAAAAAAAAAGAAATGAGGAAGCGTTCCGGTGAGTTCTCTTTTGTCACGGGAACAGGGTGAAGCCGTGAAAGAAAGAAAAGGGAGGGGGGAGTTCCGTCTCATTTTGGGAGGGAAAAGAATGTCTGTGATGTCGATTTCAATGCAAAAGGAAGAAAGGAGGAGGCGGAAAGGGGACGCCTTCCGCGCGTGGACTGGGGAGGAGGAGGGGGGGCGGTGCGGTTCAGCAGGCAAGGGAGAAAAGGAAAGGTAGACGCGGGAGGAGGGGGGAGGGCTGTGACGTATTCGGCGGAAGGGGAAGGAAACAGGGAGGACTTAGATTTCCGTTCGAGGTGGGGAAAGAGCGACAAGGGCGGGTGATGAGAAAGAGGGGAGGGGAGAAGGTACGCGCGCCGTTCTTTTGGAGGGTGAAAGGCACTACTCTTGTGAAGATGGCGGGAGAAAGGTAATATCCGGGAGGAGGAGGGGAGAGGGGGGGAAAAAGGGGGGGGTGCCGCTGCCTTTTGTTGGGGGACGCTTTTTATTACGGTCGCTGCGAAGACGGGGAAGGGGAACTACACTCTAGGAAAAAAACCAGGAAAGAAGAGGAGGAAAAAAAAACGACGGGTCCTGCTGTCCTTAACCTTCGTAGAGAGAAAAGAGAAAGGTTCTTTTTGGTCATTTTGCATGACGGGAAGGAGGGGGGAGGGATGGGGGGAAGAAAAAAAGGAAGGTCTTCAGCGGCAGCTGGTCATTTGGCGGGAGGGGGGGAAAAAAAAAGGGGAAAGGAAATTCGTGTGTTATGAGTCATTTTGGGAGAAACCTTTCAGGGGGCGAAAAGCAGGGAGAAGGGGGAAGACGCTGTTTTATCTCTCAGCAAAAAAAAAGGGAAAAGAAACCAGCTACTCCAAATCGCGGGAAGGGGGAAAGACGAACAAATCGGAAAAAGAAATAGGGGACTCATACACCGGGGAAGAGGAGCCCTCCTTAACACACATTCCGGAAAAACCCAGGCACAGATGAAGGATTCCCGGAAAGGGAATGAATCCTCCTTCCCAGATACACAGAAAAATAAGAATTCGCTTCCAGGACAGAAAAAAAAAGAGCCATACTTACTTCACGGTGAAAGAGGACTCAAATATACAATGGGAAAAGAAAAAAAAGAACGTACCCTTCTCACACTCCATTCATTGCGAAAAAAGGGGAGGGGGGAAAAGACGTTTCGCCTTCCCAAAGTTGCAGGGGGAAAAGTAAGGTCAAAAAAGGAGAAAAAAGAAAAAGTCACCAACCCACTTCATCTCACCCATCCCGAAAGAAGGAAGAAAGAAAAAGGGAGAGGACCTGATCTTCCCACAAACAGGAACCACCATCTTCAAAAAAGAGAAGTTAAAAAAGAACTTCTCGCGGAAAAAAAGAGAAACAAGTATAACCTCAATCATCACCTGAAAAAGGAAACGATTAAAAATAGACTGACAAAGGGAAGGGAAGGCCCGCCCTATCCTTCACAGGGGAAAGGAAAAAGTCGTTATCTCCTCTACGCGAGAACAGTGGCAGAAAAAGGAAGGGAAATTCGTTAACCCCCAAAAAGGAAAACACCTCTCTCAAGGCATCAAGCACTCCAGCCAACCCGCGCGGCCCCGAAGAAAAAGGGAAAAAGAAAAAGCCCGTACGCCTGTCTCCTCCAGCTGTCCCCCGGAAGGGGGGAGGATAGACATGACATTGGAAAGAGAGAAAAAAAAGCCAGCGGAACTCCTTGCCATGAAAAGAAAAGAAGGGAGAAACGGCGCAAACGGCACACTCGCCAGAACGAAGAGCGACCGTAGAAAAAAGGGGAAGAAAGCCCTATGCTCTGCAGGGAGGAGAGGGGGGGAAAGAAAGAAACAACTCTAAGCAGAGGAAGAAACCAAAAACTAGGGGAACCTCCGAAGGAAAGGTAAGGAAGAGGGGAGGGAAGAAGAAGAAACCTCAAACTTACCGACAATCTCAAAAAAAAAGAAAACGAGTCCGGACTTATGTCCATGCAATGGGGAAAAACGGAAAAAAAAGAAAAAGAAAAGGAGAAAGGGAAGGCACTGCCCTTCGTTATCTGAATAAAAGGAAGAAAAAATAAGGAAGAAACATATAATCTGTTCTCCATGGGAGAGCGCGGGAAAGGGCAGAAAGAGAAAAGAAGGACGTCGCCAGCTCCTTCTTAAAGTATAACTGAAAAAAGAAAAAAAACGCGAAACACCCTTCGTCTGGCTTCCAAAAAGGGGAAAGAAAAGAGACGCCTAAAAAAGGAACGTCAGAAAAAAAAAAAGGGGGAAAGGGGAAGAGCCTTCATGCCATTCATCGTACATTTGAGCGGGAAGGAATACACGGCTCGTCAGTCTAAAGGAGGGAAGAGGATCGAGAAGAGAGAGGGAAAATAAGATAATAGGGGGGCAGGGGGAATCTCAACTGTCTCACCGCAAGAAAAGGGAAAAGAAGAAAGAAAGGAGAGCCCTCATCAGTTCCTAGTCGTGCATAAAAAAAAAAAAAACCTAAAAGAGAAGACAAAAAAGGAAAGGACCGGGGGGAACTCACTGATCTCAAGACCCCCAGGGAAAAAAGAATAGAAAGAAAGAAACCTGCCAAAACGAGCAAGGAGGGAAGAAAACAAACAAAAAAGGTGAAAAAAGAAAAGAGACCTCCTTCTCTCAAAAGACCTAAAGAAAGTACTTCCTTTTCACTCTCCAACCAAAAAGAAAAAAAAAACACCCAGAAAAGGGATCAGGGAAAGAAAAAGAAAGGAGAAACAGAAGATCACCTTTCACCCTAAGCACAAAAAAGAGAACGGGAAAAAAGAACCCTTTCTCTTCTATTACGACAAACTAAGGGAGAGGAAACAGAAAACCTAAAAAGGGGACGTAAAAAGGGACGCGGTTGATTTCAAGAAAGAAAGAAATAAGCTTCTCCGTCTTGCGCAGGGGGGCGAAAAAGAAAATTAAAGATTCCATCTGAATCGAGGGGAAAGGGGATCTCGTGTCATTCACAAAAAAGAGCAAAGCGGACAGAAGGGCCCTGTTCTCTCCGAGAGGGAGGAAAAAGGGGGGGAACAGCGATGTTCCTAATCTCCCTTCCCCGGAAAGGGAAAGAAAATGAAAAAAGGTAAACGAAAAAAAGGAAACATAGTAAGTTTAAGCTATAAACATCTCGAGGAAAGGGGGGGGGAAGGTTACTATTAAATTTCGAATTTTTCGACAAGGGGGAGAAAGAGAACTAGAGAGAGAGGGGAAGGAAGAAAAGGAAAGGAGGAGGCAGGCTCCGTGCATCAGCTGGCTAAAAAAAGGAAAGAGACAAAATGCCGCAGCTACATCCCGTACAAAGAAAAAGAAGGGACATGAAAAAAAAAGAAGGCAGACGGACTATCAAGAGCAGAAGGAAGCCTTCTCCCCTCATACAAGGACTGTTGGGAGGGAAGGGGCATAGGGGAAATCCCTCGCGAGGGAGAGGTCGTCTACAATCCCTTACTGAAAAAAGGAAAAAGTAGAGGGGCGAGAAGGAAGATAAGGCGATTACCGTCCTCAAAAAAAAAAAAAAGGAAAACCGTCTCCCTCCCTCACAGCCAAAGGGGAGGGGGGGAAGGGACAGGGGGAAAGAAAAAGAGGAAACTATCACGTCCGGCTGCGCCTCTATAGAAAGAAAGAAAAAAGAGAAAAAAGCTTCGAACCGTTCTCTAGTCGGGGAAAGGGGAGAGCCTGGGGAATCCAAAAGGAAAAAAAGAAGCACAACCGTCCAAAGGAGGACAGAAAGGAAAAAACAGAGCTCTTCACCCTCTCAAGGACTCCCGCCCCAAGAAAAGGAAAAAGAAAGCGTGAGGGAAGAAAAGGAAAAAAAAAAGAAAGGGAAATAAACACATCCTTCCTACCACGAGGAAAAAAGGGAGAAAAAGGAAAAGAAGATCATCCCCCTTACCTCATTCGATCAAAGAAAAAAAAATCAAACCAAAAAGGGGGGAAGTGGAAGACGTCCTGGGTTCCTGGGGCTCTGCTGCTGGAAAAAAAGGAGGAGGGCTTTTTTTATTTCATCGGGCGGGTGAGGGGGAGGAGAAGCAGAAAGAAAGGAATGATGGGGCCTGTCGGCGTGCGTCCTTGAAGGGGGAAAAAAAGGAAATCCTATATTACGATTCCTCTGGGGGAGGGGCGGGGGGGGGGGAGTGGAGGAGGGATTCGAAAAGGTACCGGGACTACTCCGCGAAAGGAAGAGAGGACTTCTTTCCCTCTGCCGAGAGGAGAAGCAACGGGGGGAGAGGGAAGAGTCCCTCATACCTCTTCCCATCATGGGAGGGGGAGGGGGAAAAAGGGGAGTTACGGATATATTCTTATTACGTTCAATCGAAAGGAGTGAAGAAATGAGGAGGGGAAGTGATGGATTTTGTCGCCTAACTTGAAAAAAAAAGAGGGAAGGGGAGTGGGCAAAGCTGTTTATCGTTTTTTGGGCGGGGAGAAAAGAGGAAAAAACGAACAGTCCTGGAGGAGAAAAAGGAGAGGGAAAGGGGGTGTGTGGGGTATGTATGGTAGGGGAGTCGGCGCCGGATGCGACTCCTTTCATGACGGAAAGGATGAATAGGGGGGGTGGGGGTCGTTGGGTATGTATCTTGAAGGAGGTTTTTCGAGGAAAAGGGAGAAAGAAGCTGATTCCGGAAAGGGAAACAAAATGTCGAGCGTGCGCGGTACTGCTGAAGAAGCAGGAGGGAGGAGGAAAAAAGGAAGAAGGAAGAGGTCCTCTGCTTCGAGGTTAAAAAGAAAAAAAAGAGAGGAGGCCCACTACGATTATTCGTTTCATGGACTGTAAGGGGAGGAAAAAGGGAAGAGGGAAGGGGGGGAGGGTAGGCCCATTCGCGTCCCCCAGGGAGAAAGGGGGGAAAGGAACATTCCCATTCCTTGGAAAGCGGGTAATGGGTCGATAGAAAAGAGGAGTGCATCTCTAATCCTTAATGCCAAAAACGTGGGGGGAAAAAAAGGAAGGAAGAGGGTCTGTTCCACGCAGGGCAGAAAAAAAAGAAAAGGAAGTTCACGTCGTTTTTCGAGGGAGGGGGGGGGAGGAAAGGGTGAGAGAAAAAAGTGGGAGATAAAGGGAAGGGGGGGGGAAATTTCGGCGCGGGAGAAGGGGGGGGAAAGTGAGGAAGTCCACAATTTTTTCTTCCTCTGTCGAACAAGGGAGGGGGAGAAGAATAGGGGGGGGGCCGAGAGAGAAAGGATCCGTTGCTTATTATCTGTTTTAGAGAAGGGGGAGAGGATGATAGTAGACTCTTTGCGTCTTTTTCGTAAAAGGAAGCAGTTTGAGGGGGAAAAAGAAAGAGGGGGGAGGGACGGCTTTTATTAATTGCGTCGTGCGGGGGGAAAAAAAAAAAAAAAAGGGGGGGGGTTACGACACTACTCCTTCAATTGAAAAAAATAAGAACGAGGGAAGAGGGAAAAAAGGGAAAAAGGGAAAAGAGGACCCAGCCTACATAGAGTATGATGGGAAAGAAAAAAAAAAGAAAAAAAAGAAAAGAAACTCCTTATACTTTACGCCGCCGGGGAAAAAGAACCAAAAAGGAGGAGAGAAGGAAGGGTGCCTTTGGTTTGTTTTTGAGAAAAAAAAGAGAAGGAGAGTCTTTGCCTGTGTTTAAAGGGAGTTTGGGACCAGGAAGGGCGGAAGGGGGAGCGGCTGTCAACGTTTCATCAGGGGAGAAAGAAAAGAAAATAGCAAGACCTCTTCCTTCGCAAGGGAAAAAAATTAAAAAGGAGAACAGAAAAGGACCAAGGGGAAGCGCTGAAGTCTATTTATTTCGATAACGAAGAAAAAAAAGTGGACGTCTTGCTCCTGGTCCTGGGACGGAAGGGGAGGGTTAGGAGGACCAGGGGGCAAAAAAAAAAAACGAGGAATGCTCGTTTTATTTCTCGAAAGGAAAGGAGAAGGGGTCTTTATGCCCTGTCATAAGGAAGGGAAGAGGAAATAGGCCAAAAGGAGGAACTTGCAGACGATGCTCGCTTGTGTTTTTGGGGGAAGAAGAGAAGACGCCTCAGATCATCGTTATTCGCGTGAAAAAGAAATAGACTACGGAGAGGAGGGGGGAGAAAGAAGGGGGGGAGGAAGGGCGTTTTGAATGCGCTGAGATAGAGGAAAAGGGGAAGGAAAGGGGGGTCCCTGAGGTTACTTTGCCTGACGGGAGGGGGGAAAAAAAAAAAGGGCAAAGAGATGGAAATGCAAAGAGAAGGGAAGAGGGAGAGCAAGGCGTACGCTTTAGTGGGGGGGGGGGGAAGGGGAAAAACGCGGGGACTTTCTTTGAGTGAACAGCAGAAAAAGTGGTGAGGGGGGGGAGGGGGGAAAAAAAGGAGGGGTGAGGTGATCTCTTAGAGTATATCACAAAGAAAAGAAGGGAAAAGGAAGGGAGGAGTCGTTCCATTTCACTATCTGTCGAGGAGAAGTTGGTGAGGGGAGGAGAGGGAAAAAGGGGGAGAGAGAAGGGGGGGGAGGAAGGGGGCGATTTATACCGGGGGGAAAAAAAAGAGAAGTGGAGATTTCCTTCCAGTCAGACGATGGGAGGGGGAGGAGGGAAGTGGGAGGCAGGCGCCGCAAGAGGGAGGGGGGGAAAGGGAAGAGAAAAGGGGGAAAGGTACCAGCCTTTTGACTCGGGGAGAAGGAGGAATACAAGGAGGAAGAAGGAAAAAGAGGAAGGGGGAGTTTTACTACTTTTCCTTCGGAAGAA
>Ga0179593_1407230_pt1 | contig 20263 bp, 13 predicted proteins | sample CZODoug2_1_08_16_FD_185931 | JGI IMG/M metagenome (GOLD analysis project Ga0179593, IMG submission 185931) | Vadose zone soil fungal communities from Angelo Coast Range Reserve, California, USA - CZODoug2_1_08_16fungal (PacBio error correction) | ecosystem: Environmental > Terrestrial > Soil >...
GAAGGCCCCGAAAAAGGTCCTGAAGCAGCGCGAGTCTGCAGCCCGAAAGAGGCAACCCCCACAGAACAGCCCCCCGCTTCGAAATTTCCCGGCATGGCAGAATTCTGGAAGGGACGCGCAGACAACCAACCGGTCAAGACCTTTGTCAAGGACGAATAAAGGGCAAAAGGCCACGGCCGGGAGCAGGGACCACGGCGCCAAGTCAAAGGACGAGCTGGGAGACCCTGAACAATAGCCTATCTCGTTCTCGACGTCAGCAAATCTTGAATAAAAGGGAAGGGCGCCGGGCGATCGAGGGGGCCCGGGGGGGGGCGAATAGCCAAACTGGGGAATGACGGAAAAAGAGCGGGGGTGGTGCAGAAATAACCTGAATAAAAGGACGCCTCTTCGAATGCAATTTGTTTGTGGTTCGTGCCCGAAACATAAGACCATTAGGTTGCACGACCAGCTAACGTGAAACCAAGGACGCCCCAGACAAAACCCAGGAAAGAAAGGTGGGGCCGCAAATGGGAAGATGCAAGGAGGAGCCATTTACCGAGACCAAACCAGACGCCGACGGAACAATGAAAGACTGGGGTGGGAATTGGGGAGGGCCGTGTTTTTTTCGACCGGGCAACCCGCGGTACTCCGCACGACGACCAAACAACAACCCTATCGGGGATCCGCCGCCGATCGCTGAACATGTGGGGGGTAATTCGATCGAGAAACCTATTTTTCGACGAGCAGTGTCCGGGGGGAACGCCGAGACAAGTCCCAACGCCAGTGATACGGTCGAGACAACGAACCGAAATGCCAAGAACGAGTGTCGTCCCACAAAGTAAGAGAGTGACGCAGCGTTTTTTTTTCTGTCAAGCGAACCAGGGGAAATACGGAACGCTGCCCCAGGCGAGCCACCCGTTTTGTGGGGTCAGGACAATCGACCTGAATCGCGGCCAGGGAGATTCACAGCGAAAAAAGAAGAAATTCCCGGCACAGCCGGCCGCAACAGAGCAAGATAGGGAAATTTTTTGAAGGGCAACGGGGTCCGGAAGGGGTGTTTGGTTTAAACAGGAAACACAAACGCCTAGGTTTGAGTGACACCTGAAAGGGATGAAGATTGGAAAAAAAAATAAAAAATGAAACGTCCGTCGAGCCTTTGAGGAGGGAGCGTTCCTCGGAGAAAAGGACAATTAGGAGAAAGCGAAAAAAAAAAAAAAAGTCTGACTCCTATTTGTCGGCGCCGAGAAGGACCCCCCGGCTGGAAATAAGCCTCTACGGAGCTGCCCAAAGATCGATCTAATATCAACTATTCGAACCCGGGCGATGGGCACTTGAGGGGAAGAAAACATAGGGGTCAGGAAAACCGAAAGCAATTGATAACAGAGAAGCAGAACGGGTTTCGCCGTGGAAAAAGTGGCATCCCCAACCAGAAAGCTGCCAACCGAATTAATTCGACGCACAGGCGATACGGAATAAAGAAGTAAAATGTCCCGCGAATGGGGGAAACCACCATCAACGACGGCCACACAAAAGGCGGCCATGCCGAGGCATCATTACCAGGGAACGGACCAGGGAAGATGTTGGCCTAGGAAAGCATCCGGCAAGCCCCAGAAAAAAAATGCAAAAAACAACATAATAACCAGTGAAGAAGAAAATCAGAGAGGTAATGACTTCGCGAAAGTGCTGCGAACATGAAGTTGGGTTCGACGGCCATGAAGCACGCCAAGAAAGACCAAGCAAAGTCCCCGCAAAGGAACGGATAAAGCCGTATCTTCGAAAGCGTAGCCCCTAGGGCCTACACTAACTGGAAGGCGGGCAAGCAGACCGGTGCTGAGGGCTGAGAGCGTGTAACCCCGGAGGGGGACGATTGTTGCCCCAACTGCTGGGCGCCGGGCAAAGGTAAGACGACCTAAAAAACAACAATCCGGCCCGACAAGGTGGCCCGCCGCAAAACTTTACCGGGGAGGGAGTGGGTTTGGGACCCGCGCCCATTTACGGAAGCTCAGGGAAAACGCCCATAAAGAGAGTCAAGGGGTGTCCAAGTGCCTGAGAGGGGACCTAAAAGGTCCCCCCTAGTACGAGGGAAAAAAAGGCGATGGGGCGCTGAATGGGCTTGTCTGGCCCTTGGGCAAAGGAAGAGGCCGCGTGAAAACGTTGGATCCAGAAAACTCGTCCCGATCCAGACAAGCAAAAATTCCGGCGGCCGTGCCGGGACTGCCTGGGAAAACGAGAATTCATGCAGCTTACGAGAGGGGGGAAAACTCCCCTTCGGCAGGTGTTTTTTCTGGAGGGAACTGGGGGTTGCTTCTCGTCAGGGACTTTGAGAACCTAGTACAGAGTAAAAAACCAGCTTACGTCCGCTCGGGACGAAAGAATCGAAAAAGGGGGTCTAGGAGGCGTCCCATGAAACTGAGGTGCACAAAGGCCCCGGGCCCGTCAATGAGGGAGCGGAAGTGCATGCAGGCGGAGCTGGCCGTCCAGAGACGTTACTGGTATTCGGGGACGAAAAAGTGGGGTCAAAAGAACGGGGTTTTTTAACCGTGGGGAGAGGGGGAAAGAGGCCGGCGTTGCAGGAACCGGCCTGGCGGCCACATAAAATCAATGGTAATCGCCCAGCCGATCCGAAGCACCGGTGAGATCGTGAATCCTACGGGGGGAAGGGTATCGGCGTTTTTCGTTGGTTTAACGTTCTCTAAGGGGGGGAGCAGGACTCGTGAATGCCTGGAAAAAGCAACGGCTGTTTTTGGCAAAAAGGGAGTCCCAGACCCCAACAGGGCCTTTGAGGCTAACATGTCCCAGTCGGGAGATTAAAGGAAAGCCCCCCGTGACAAGAAGTGCTGCAAAAAAAGCGCGACAAGGCTGAAGCTCGGGCTTTGGAAGCGGGCCGCCAATCTGCGGGGTCAAAAAAGGGGAACATCTGGAACCTGAAAATATCAGGAGGCGTCAAGTCTGGCGGAAAGTCGGGGCGGAAAGGGGGCTGCGCCACCGGCAACGGAGAGAGAGGTTTTGGCGACAATAAGGGGGCGAAAGCCCCTCTGAAAGTGTGGGGGCCATTCCGATGTGTAAGCCCCCGTGACGAGCCGAGGGAATGGGGTTGAAAGGGAATTAACGGGCTGTTTTTACCAGAGAAAGGGGGAAAAAGAAAAACATATCGGGCTTCGGAGGTAGAGAAAAAAACACGTAGTGTAGTTATGAAAGATAGAGTCGAACCGGATATTGAGCGGGGAAAAACTGGGGAGAAAGGGAAAACAGCCAGTTAATCAAGTAACCCATGAACGAGGGCTCCAAAGCCCGGCCGGAAAGTCCAAGGGGTTTGGGGGGGTGGTTCCCAATAAACGCTTCGCCCGAAAGTGAAAGGATCCCTCATACGAAGCACGCGGCCCAGGACATCCAATGTTTAAACTTTCCGCAAAGAAGACTATCCGGAAAAGGATAGAGAAGGGATGAACCAAAGAGCGACCGCGCAAATAGCCCTAGGATGCGGGCAGATGCCGCCTGGAGGAGGGGGAAGACTTACGGCGGCCTTCAATAGAAAGAAAGGGGTGATTTTCCCGAAATAAAGCATTTGGTAAAAAAGACCACAGCCATGTGAAAGAAACAAATCGGAATCGGAGAGAACAAAAAAAAACATCCTATCAAGACCGAAAGACCCCGAAGATGAAAACGATTCCGAGGAAAAGAGATGAGCAAAGGCCATGATGAGGTCGCCAAGCCCGTTCTGCCTCCGTAAAGCGAGGAACGACCCACGAGCAACCCAACCAGGCAAAAAACAAGAAAGAAAAAAAAGAATAAACTTGATCATGCGTAAAGGGGGACAAGGAACTCCGGGCAAAAAAAACGAACGATTAAATTAACGCTAGATGGCATTGTTAAAGAGCAGGTCAACCCAGAAGCTAACAATCGCGGTGCCCGCTACCCAGAGCTTGAAAACCAAAAAGAGATGGGTGGTGAGCATGATCCGGAAATAGAAAACCGAGAAACAGACATGCAGAAAGAACGAAGCTGTCGAAACGGGATCAAAAAAGAAAAAGGATCACACAGAGGCGGACACATAAAACCAAGGCCATTGAACCTCAACGAAGGCCGAAGCTGTAGGGTCGGATCGACGAGCCTGTATGATCAAGGAACAAAACGCGGGGGCCAAGATCAGCATGCCCAAGGGCAGCCGCCAAACTATCCTCTGAAGAAGAAAAGAAATATACCCGGGAAGACCCGAGCCAGAAAAATAAACACCGTGACCGCTTAGGCCGTAAAATTGATGCAGCAGAAGGCTAGGGCACTTCAACGCATCCACACAGGGGGAAGGGCTTCAGGGGGAAGGAAGAGACCCGGAAAGTGTTGACCGTGTTCCCGCGAAAAAAGTCCAGAGAGACAGCGGAAATCTCCACACGAGGATGAGGGAAAACATCAAAAGCCGCAGCCGAGGAACCAAAGCGGCTTTCTGACTAGGCTAGCCGCCGAAGAGCAAAGCCGGAGTAGACGGGAAGTGACCCGGACTAGCGTGTGGAATGGGCAAGGGTAGGGCTTCATGTCTTTAGAAAACCATGGTCGAAGAGGTCTCGGGGGGGGAAGAAAAAGAGGCCAACGAGCGGGAAAGTCTGCTTCAAAAGGTGAAATCATGGTGGGTCGGAAAATAGATGTTTGGCTTTACAACGAGGAGATAAGGGACGGGGCCAAACTTCCAGGTCAAGTTCGACATTGGGGAAAAGAGGCTCGATAGAACCCCCGCCGGCAGGTCATGGGCCGAGCGGCGGGGCAAAAACATCGCGTCTGGTATTAGTACCCGCGGGCTTAAATGCTGTGGCATGCGCCTTTGGGGTGGGATTTCACCCATCATCACGAGCAACCAAAGGGGGACCCACTAGGTCTCGGGGGAGTCAGCTCGCGAAATTGGTGGAAAACCCCAGGTTGAAATCGAGACCATGAAGCGGGTCGAAGGTATGAAGAAAAAGAGGACTAACCAGGTCCAGAAGCGATCCAAGGAACGGGATCGTCAGGACGACAATAGCCGTCCCCGGAGGGTTTCGCCAAAGATCAAAAAGGAGAATGGGGGGAAAAGATCACGATAAACGAGAACGCAGAACCGGAGAGACGTCCTTAGCAACCAAGGAACCGTCATCAGAGCCCGGCACATAAAAAAGTCACGGAGGGTTGGGCCTGTAAACACAGCCGAAAGCCGGGGGGAAACTTTAAATCCTGGGCGCGGGGGAGGGATTCCAGGAATCAATTCGGGGGGGAGAATTGGATCTCAAAAGGCACCACCGAGATTGCAGGGCACCATGCCCGAGCAACAAAAAAGAAATCGCCAAGGACCGAGGCCATCCCAGAATGAGGCGGAGAGGACGACTAAAGTCTACCGAACCTGTTGGGGAAGACGCGTTTCTTGCTTCGTCTGCAGGAACCTCGAACGTCAACTGGGAGGGAACCTGGTAGCCCGCGGAGAAGGTTTGAAATCGTAGAAATAGGACGCGAATAGAAAAAGGAAAATCAGTTCAGCCGCCGACACCGGGCAGGCGGATCACGATCGGAAGGGGAGGCGCGGAAGGGACGCGTTTTTCTGTCAGAAAAACAAGGCCAAAAAAATTTTCCCAACAAAGTACCCCGACAGAGGGTGGATAGGCGCATGGGGGGGGGGGCCCCCCATCGGGAAGTTCTACTCTACAGGCAATCAAGTGGGAATTGCAACAAAGCCGGGAAAGCGGGTTGGTTGGTTTGAAGGCGCAGCGGGGCACGTTGAGGAAGGCGGGGAAAAAGGGCAGGAAAAGGGGAATGCCCAAAAGAAACAAGGGGTGGGGCTGAAAAAGAGCAGGCAACATGAAATCGGTAAGGGAACCCCCCCGCCAAGGGCCGTCACGAGAAAAAGGGCTTTGAGCGGAATCCCGACGAGGAGGGGCCAGAGCAGGTAAAACAAAAAACAAAAAAAAACTAATTTCAATAGGACTAAAGCAGAAAACCGATCATCGACTAAAAAAAAAAAAATTAGGTTTCTAGGGAAAAAAGCCGAGAACCGCCACCGGGAGAAAAGGGGGTGGCCCATGCTGCACGAAACCTGGAGGGGGAAAAAAAAACGCAAATGAACAAGCATTGCGAAGTCTGGGTCGAGAGAGGCCTTAAGTCGCCATCTGCCAATTGGCCGGCAAGGCCTGGCGAAGCCGGCAACATGTAAGTGGTGGGGAAGCGGAGATTGCTCGCGCCCCCATTACTGGCGTACCATTGTTTCTGGCAACTCATATAGGGAACAAAAAAAAAAAAACACACAGTGGAGAAGAAAAAGAAAAGACGGCACCACTAAAATGTTCCCCCCGCAAGCAAGAGAGGAAGAGCCGCGATGAGCCAATATGCCCCCAACACACACTCCCTTGAGGAACAGCTGCGGGGAAGGGAGAGAAGGAGCCTAGCGCGACACCAAAAACGCGAAATACATTTGTTTAAAGTGGCGGGGGCCCAAACCTGGAAAAGGAAGAGACCAAAGGAACCAGGTTCGGCGAGGAGTGCCGGGGTGGCGGAAGAAAAAAAACAATATATAAAGGATCGGGATCGCCGTCAGCAAATAAGTGAAAAATAGAAAGAGAAGGGTGTTGGAAGGAGAGGGGGCAGAAAAGAACTCGGAGAAGGGCCCGAGATAACAAAGAGGCAAGCCGAAACGGCAATCGCTGGGGTCCCCACCAAAAGACCGACAAAAAATGGGGGAAAAAAAAAATCGAGGGAATGCCCAAAAGTGTTCGGCTTTTGGGAATAAACATACACAAAGTTGGGGGGAAAAACCGCAAAAACGAAGCATCGCAGCAACAAAAAAAAGCTGGCCGAAACGTTTGGTGTGGCCAAGAATAAAATTTGAAAGGCAATAGGAAGCACAAACCATGAAAAAAAAAACCTTCACACGAAAGAAAAAAGGAATTGTGCAGAACTGTTGGGGAAGGGAACAGGTGGTGTGGGGTCACGGAAAACCCCAAGAAAACAGAGTACAACACTCCAACGACTGCCCCCTAAATAGTGACAAGAAACGGCAAGGACGGGGAATGAAAATGATACACAAAAGCGGCGAAAGAAGGGCTAGCGAAAATCATCTTGCCCCGCCGGCTAAAGGTCGAAGTTGCTTGGCCAGGTGGAGAAAGACTCCCACGGGAACGGACAATCAACACGGCCCTGAAAACACGTGAGGGGGGATTAAAGAACTTTTCGTTTGAGAGGGAAAGAGGCCGCCATCCAAAGGCGCCAATGCGGCCCGGGGAGGGGGGGCGTGACCGTGTTGGGTGAAGCGGGAAACATAAACAACACGGAACGGCGGCAAAGTGGCAGAAGCATCTGCCCAACAAAGAAAAAGGAGGACAAAACCAGGGCAAATCAGGGCCGCTAAATACAAGGAGGGGAAGGTGCAAAGAAACAACACAGGGGTGTTTTGTGTCCCGCAACCCAAAATCAGAGGGGTATTCCTGGAGAGCCCGGGTCTTGAAGCATGGAAGGCCCAAAGCATCCAAAGAAGAGGGGGACGAAGGGTGCAGCAGGCCCTCGTTGGACTCAGGAAGAAAAAAAAATTGGGGTACAAAAAAAGCAAACGCTGTTCCAGCTCTGGCCGATAACATGCCGGGAAAAACCTGTCCCCGACCGCCGAGCCCCCATGCCCCACCGGGAGCTGGGCGAGATAGGGGGGACCCGGAGTATCATCATCGAAACCGAAATCGGTCCGAACCAGATGAAACGGCTTGAATGGCTCTCTCACCATGGGGTTTTAAAAAGAGCAGAGGCTTAGCAAAAGAAGCCCAGCAAAACCTTGGGGGAGCGGGCCTGAAGGGGGGAAGACAAACAAAGAAAGGACCCACCTGATAACGCCCGACGGACTGAAATAAAAAAGAGGATGGGTTCCCCCGCTGAGGCGCCAACAGAGCATGCCAGAAAGAGAAGGCAGGCTATGGAGTGGCCTCACAGGTGCCCAAGGGAAAACGGGGGGAAAAAACTTGAAAAATTTTGGGTTTGGGAAAAGAGGAAGATCGAAGACAAAGGAGCAAGAACAAACATTCTGACCGCTTGGAAAAGCAGGATAAAGCGGAGTTCAGACTCTTGAAGAATTCTTTCGACAAATGGTTTTTTGGTGTCGCCGCCACCCAAAAGAAACGCCAAGGAAAATGACAATCACTCGGGAGGTGTACAAGCAAACCGACCCGGAACGAACCCGGAGCTAAAAAAGACCCGCCCCCAACCGAAAAAAAAGCAACACCCCCAACCAAACAACACCCACAACAAAAAAAAGAAAAAAAAAAAACAAATCCGCCAAAGGGAAAAAAAGGCGGGCTGAACATAGATTCTTTCTAGACGCTTTTGAAACGGGATGGGTATGGGACGGGAGACCTGGGGGAATGGTAAACCAGGCCACAAATAAGGAGAATACATGAAATCCCGCCGCAAATATACGGGGGGTGGGCAAATGGATTGGGCAAAAAAAACGCCGGCCCCCATGCGCCATCAAGAACGACGCCCCTATAATCTGACAAAGAAGGGGGGGACACACGCTGTCAGAGCGAACCCCACAAAGTGACAATAAAAATGGGCAACCTGAGGGCCTGGCCACGTTCGAAATCGTGGGGCGAATGCCAACTGTGTTCAAAATGGATAGGGAAGAGTTAAATGTAAAAATCCGGAAAGCGAAGGGCGATCCCACCATACAGATAAGGAGAAGGGAAGGGAAACGGAAGGGCAGTTCCGCTCCCAGCCGATGAAGAAAAGAAGTATTTATCGGCCCGCCTCGCTTTGGGATGCCCCTGTGTGTCTGAGGAAAGTCAGGTGGCTAAAAGTCAGACACTGCACAAAAAACCACCCGGAGCCGTAGATCGTGAAAACACAGAAGTCAAGGAAGGGTGAGACGGCCAAATTGAGCAGGCAGCCCGCGCAGGGGTTTTTGTTTTGCGTCCGCGTCCAAGGGGGGACTGGAAGCGGCCCAAGGATGCAAGTAGAATAGTTACCAGGGGGGAAGAATAGGGAATGGTGCTCTGGGTTGCCTGGTTTTGTTGCGGGGACGGCGAATGAAACGGAGTTCAGAAAACGGCTTGTCAACGAAAAAGCCATCATGAAGCAACAGACAACGATGAATGTCTCAAACAGGGAGAGTGAGCGAGGGGATGCTCAGGGATCGAAGTTTTACCCAGGTTGGGCCTACAACGATCAAGCGACGTGTGAAAGGCGAGAGGCCAAAGCAAAGGACTGGGGGGGCGAGGGGTGCGTCCAACATGTCGGATGGGAACGAACCATCAAATGATTGGATATTCAAAGAAAAGAAAATCTGCCCTCGAGAATCCGAATAAAACGGGAGCCTGCTTGCGGGCGCGAGCAAAGAGGGAACGGGTGCCCCCAAAAGGATATGTTTGTAAAAAAAAACCCCTTAGCGGCGAGGACGCTGCTTCCCGTCCCAACCTGGAGGGGGGCAACAATGAAAAAACAACGAAGCTGAGAAACAATCAGAGAAAAAAGAGCGGATGTTTTTGGAATGCCTGAAATTTCAACCACCGGGGGCCGCCAAAGAATGGGTGTTGGCCAGTGAGGTCCGGGCTTTTTGTGTAAAAAGGCTCCAAGCAAGGACGACGACCATAGAAGTCTCAAAATCGAGAATCAAACAAAAAACGGAGGAGATATGATGAATCAAAAAGATAGGTAACGCGGACCTCCAGAAAGTGAACTACCACCGTTAATCAGGGAACACCATCCGAGGATCCCAGGCCCCAAGGACAATCGGTGAATGCCCAACAAGAAAAGGAGGCGAACCGAAGTCCGAGTCCCACTATCGAAGCCACGGAAAATGTCGCAAAAAAATGTGGAATTGCCCGCAAACGCATGAGACGATCACATTCCCCAGAGACAATTCATTGACCACGCAAGATTGGGCACCTACAGCGCAGGTATTTCTGCGAGCGCCGGGCGCCATAATTCTTGCCCCTTCGGGCCTGAGCCCATAATGGAATGTAGCCTAAGACAGGTCAACAATCCATAAACAAACAAGCCCAAAACTTGGCACTAATCAAGCAGAAACGAAACTCGGTAATCGGAGAGAAAAAAGAAAACAGCAAAAAGACAACCGATCGACAGAAAATCCCCACCGAGATCAAGGAAGTAGTGAGCGAAGCGGGCAAAGGGACCCATTAAGGCATGGCTCCATAACCCGGTCCCTGGCAAGCCGTGGAAAAAATCTCAAAACCGGGAAAAAGATCCAAACCAGGCAACCTATAAACCAAGCATCACCCCTGAAAGATAGAAGGAAGACGCAAAGGGCCGTCAAAACTACGCGTAAGAAAAATGCAGCCGAAAAAACTGTGCATACGGGGAAAGGGGAAAAAGGGGGCCGCAGAACAATACGATGGAATTCACGTACAAAAAAAAACCGAAAAGGGGTGTGGGAAATAGCTGGGATAGAAACCCGCCGAAAACAACAAACACCAGGAAGAACGCAATGGACGCACCCGAAAGCCCGACATATAGAGCGGATATCGGGCAAAAAGAAGGGCTGGAAAAGAAAAAGAAAATCCTTGGAATTGTACGTACTCGGCTTGGGAAGGAGAAAAACTGCCGATCAGCGAAAATCAGAACGCCAGATCAGCCGCCCCCAAAGAAAAACCCCTGGGTTACCTAGAAAAAAGAATAAAAACAAAGAAAAAGTAGTAGGCGTCAAAAAGGTAAATGAAGGCCCAGAGGGGCAAGAACCCAAAATCAACTCAAAAAAAAAAAAACATAGAGGGAGCAAAACCAAATAGACCAGGTTTTGGGACGGTCGAAATTCCAGAGCGCAAAGCGACAATCAAAGAACAAACCGGCCCTCAAAAACCCATCCTGTTCCAGGTCAATAGGCTCGATCAGGCATTTCGGAAAAGAAGAGTCATGGAAGGTAAAGGGGGAATGCGTGAACCCGACATGAGAATCCTAAGGGAAGGTGCAGGCAAACCTTTGAGACCTTGCTGGGCAATGGAAAGTGGTAGGAGAAAGGGCTTTCTCAAAAAGGCTTCCCTTTCGGCAACCAAACTCTCCAGGGAGTTCAGGAAAGAAAGGACCGCAACGCACTCTCTTCTGTAACGGAGCTTTTGGAGGGGGAAACAAAAAAAAAAGAAGGAACCACTTGTTGCGGCAGGCGGTAAAAACGTTGCAAGGCAGGGAATGACCAAACTGCACACGCAACACAGGGCATGGGGGGGCTTTAGGGGGGAACGCGAGGGGGACCGAACCATGGGGAGGAGACCCATCCGCGGTCAAAGATTCCGAAAAGAAGTGAAAAAGGGGGAGAAGAGCTGATACTCAAGGGAAGGGCCTAGGAAAAAGAGAAAGCGCGGGATGTCGCCGTCGCAGGCCCGAGGAGTTCAAGAACCGAACAAGAAAGAGACCCTTAGGAATAAAAGAGGGGAATGCTCCCCACTCAAAGCTCCAAATAAAAAGACATGGGGGGACCGTGAAAAAAAAAAAGGCACCCGCGGGACCCGAAAATCAGATCAGGGAGATGACAGGGAATAAAATTCTTGGTAAGGATGAACGCCATGAAAAAAAGTGCCAAGGGTAGATGCTAAAGACCACAAAGGAAGGAAGACGAGAGACAGAAATGCAGTCGTGCGTAGGCCAAAAGCGCGCCCGAATCAGACAGTGGTGAAGACTCGGACGCATTAGGAGGCAAAAATCCCAAAAAGACAGAAACTTGCAAGCACGTTCGACCCCGTGGGGAAGCCGGCGGCAAAGGAACAAAAAAAAGGAGAATGGGCGGAGGGAAGAAAAGAAGAATCAACGCCGCCCCGCTCCGGGGAAAGCACACCCTTCAGGCCGGAAAATATTACCTGTGTGGCTAAAAGGCAGAAAAAAACCCCAGCCCATTTACCAAAACCAAGTCCAAAAACAGGGGGGAAAAAGGAACTTCAACGGAAATGTTTTTTTGTGTCCCCACGAAAGTTAAGGGCCTCTATGCCTCAAATTGTGGGGCAAAAACCGGAAAAGGTTTGAGTCGAGGAATCAAGGTAGCAAGGCCGTTCAAAAGGACATTTGGGAAGGAACAACGAAAAACGGTGACATTAGGAAAAACAGGTCGTTAATTCAGGGGACCCCCGCTTGGCCTAAAAAAAGAAGCCGGGGCTGAAAGGAATCTGACGAAAGAGTAAAGACAGAACCGTTTCCCTATGTCAAGTGACGGCGAGAAAAGAATCGTAAAAAGGAAAAAAGTCAACCGAAAAAAAGAAGCAAGCAAGTCGCCTTGGGGTGACCCAATGCTTGCACGAAAGCCGGGGGGACTTGAGTTCCCAAGGGAATTTGCCCAACTTGACGCGAAAAAACCAGGAGCAAATTCCGTCAAGCCGGGAAGGGAAAAGGGAAAGGGTGAAAGGTGTTTGGAGGAAAACAGAGGCAAGGGGGGATATCTCCGCGACTTCGGAAAGTGGACGGGCCCATCTCCTCTCAACACAACAGGAGTGGAATATCATAAGCGGCCCCAGAAAAAGGGGTCCGCAGCAAGCGGGAGGAAAAAAGAGGCAAGCGTACGAAAAGAAAACAAATCACAGAGATCCGGAACCGTTCATGCATGAGGAAGCCGTGCCGAGAGCAAAAAGAAAAAAACAATCCTTTTTTACACATTTGGGGCCTTGATACAACCCAAGGAAGGAACCCTTGAACACTTAGTTCCGGCGTGACGAGGGGAGGGGCGGTGAAGGAATAGAAAGAAGTGGAAGTTCCCTCACCAAAGCAGCACACAGTGAAATAGACGGTGTGTTGAAATTGAAAAACCGGCTCAAAAAAGGCAAGGCAATCCAGCAAAGCTGCATCTTCTGTAAGGCGGGGGGGTCATAAAAGACGATCAGAAATTCCTGTAACCGTTTGTAACTCTCCTAAGCTTGGCAGCCCGAAGTGGGGGGGCCAAGAGAAACAACTCTGGACCCGGCACGGGTCTAATTTTAGGGGGAAAAAGCAGCAAGGAGCATTGCAGTGAAAGTCATCAAAAGAGATGCATGGAAAAGAATTTGTGGTGGAATTCCCCGGGGAAAAACCACCCGTGTACTCCCGACACAAAACAACTTGGATAAGAAATCGGCGCAGGCTGAAAATGTGAATACAGAGGGCGACCCTATTTCTAACGTCGTCCGGGAACAAGAAAGGCGACAAGAGTGAAATTTTCTAAAGGAAGAAAACGAATGAAAACCGCTGGTGGGGACCAGTCAAAAAAAAGTCGGGGGTAAAAAGGAAAAAGCGGAGCTCAGAGAGGCCGCAAAAACAGAGCCGACGGCCCGTTCTAAGGCAAAAAGGGGGTTGTGGGGGCGAGAACCCCTGCAATCGCGTCATTGAAGCATCTGAAAAAGAAGAGAAGGGGAAATCAAGCCAGAAAAAAATTATTGTGAAAGCGGGGCCTGCGGTGTTTGAAAAAAAAAGCAGGAGGTTGGAAACTAGCGGAAACAAAGAAGTAAACAGCCGGACGAAGGGAGACCGGTGGCGCGTCCTCTTTCTCTGAGGATGCACAGCACTGTGGCAAAAAAAAAAGACCAGTCACTACTAATGTAACAAAGAGCCGGTCCACGTAAAAAACGGCGGGAAGGGCAATCAGAGAAAAGCGAAAACTCGTCGAAGGTCAACCGGGAGGGGACCGCGATGTGCTGCACACACATGGTGGTCGGCACAGCTCGAAGAGAAAACACGCAAAAGAAAAAGTTTTTGAGAGGATTTGTGCAGGCACAAACCACAGCGCCAACAAGAGGTCCTCAGAACGATAGGAAAGTAAGGACGAGGTGATTCCACAAGAGGAAAAAGAGCCGGATCACCGGGCAAAATAAAGACAAGGAAAACGAAAACGGAAAGTGTCCACTATTGGTGCAACGAGATGAGCCAGATCTATGAACCAAAGAAGCCTTGAAGCACGAAGGGCGGGGGGAAGGCCCTTAAAAAGGTTGAAGGAGAACCTTCTTGTCCGAGAGTTTTTGGGGGAACCGACTGAAACCGAAAAAGAAGACCCACGCCTCCCAGAACGCGTCTAAAACCGACAACAGAAAACTTAAGAAGGCGGGAAGACGCCACGTAGAATAGTCCGACAGCCCCTATGGCCCGGGAGGGAGCAGGTTTTTTGGAAAGAGCGGATTTCTCTTTGCCCCCTGCGAAATCTGGCATTTCTAAAAGAAACAAGCCGCTGACTGGGATCCCCCAAAAGAGTGTAAAGGGAAGTTGGGTTGAAAAGGAATCTTCAAAATGGAACGTGAATTGGACCCGCCCTTGCGCACGAAGGGGGGCCCCACCATCAAGCCTTGGAACAAGGGTCTAAAGGGAATGCGATTACAAGCGCTTTGAAAAACGTGGAACTACTGCCCCTTGGCAATGAAGGAAGACCCACCAGAACTCAAAAGAGAGAGCGAACCATCAAACAGAGAAGAAATAAACCGGTGGTGAAAGTAACCAAAAAGAACCAGACTAGCAAAGCCATGAAAAAGGCACGGGAGAGGGGCGACCTGCAGCGTACCCATGGGACCGTTTTCCTCGGCGCTTTTTTCCCTCAGAAGAATCCAGGACTCAACACAAATCTTCCCATGAGCGAACCCGCTCGTCGGGCAAACTGCGCTGTCCCGTGGAAAAATACGGCCGGAAAAGGGCCGCCCCGCAAAAAGTTTCCCGGGGAAGTCGGGGGATGAAGTCGGGAGCAATTTTCAAGGAAGAGCCGGTACGGGAAAGGCGCAGAAAACCTCGGTGGGAAAAAAAGCCTGGGTTGGAGGGGGAGTTCCGAAGATGGACCGGATTCAACAGGAAAGGGGGGAACGCCATCACAACCATTGGGAAAAAAATCGTCAAACACCTAGAGAGGGAAAGCGGGTGGAAGGAACCTTGAAATCAATTCGGGTTTCTACGGAGAAAGTAAAATGCGAATAATCTGTGCAGGAAGTCCCGTCAAAAAGTGGCCGAGGCAAACCATGAAAAGTCTTTTATGAAAAGGCCCAGAAGCAATAATGCGAAGGCCTCCAGCAAAAAAAACGAAGGAGCTGGGCAACGTATGCCCAAGGTAAGAGTGGACAATAAATTCGGTCACTGCACCTTCGGCCCCCGCAAGGGTCCTCTTCGGCCTGCAAGGGGAAAAAAGGGAGTGAGAAGGGACGGGGAAAACAAGGAAAACGGGGGGCGAACGATTTCTAACGAGGAATGGGTTGGCAGACAAAAAAAAACCGATTTAACACGCCCAGGAAAACCGTCAATTGGTTTAAAACAAATTTGACGTGCCAAAGGTGTTGGTGTTTTACAAGAAAGGAGTCCGCAAAAAAAGAGAGGGGAGGGCGAGGCAGAAAGAACACAGAGGAAAGGAAGATACAGTATGTCAAACCCTGACCAAAAAAAACCCGTAATCCCCAGGGAAAAATGCGGAAGTCCAGCGAACCGTGAGAAAAAGAGGACATGAAAAAAAAAAACATCATAAGATGACCCGAAGTGCCAAGCGCTACGAAGCGAAATCCAAAAAAAAGGGGCGAAAAGCAGCCGTAAAAACCGAAGACCATAAAACCCTTCGGCCCATAAGTGTCGCCAAGGAGGAAATAGACCAGAAAAGACTTCAAAACGGCCTTGCTATAAGAGGACCGTCGGGACTGGAATCTCCAAGAAAAAACCAAACGGGAAAGAAGGACCAACAGCCCGCTTGAAATCTCCACGAAAGGAAAAAGAGAAAAAAAACGAAACGCGAAAATCAAAACGAGAGAAAAACGGAACTCGGAGAGAAGAGCTACTTAAAGGATGAAAGGCGCCCAAACAAGGAAGGTCCTCATAAAAGCCAAACAAACCAAAACTCAAGGCAAAAACAAGACACAGCCCGCCATCAACGTAATCACCATCGTAACGAAAATAGGAGGACGGTCAACTGAAAACCGAGCCAGCGCAAACGGGCTCGCCTGCAAAAAAATGGTAGAAAAGGCGGAATAGAACGCGACCGACACTAAACGGGGGGAAGGGCGGCCTCAACGAATATCAACAGCGAGAGAGGTCATACCAGGGACAAAAATTAATCCAGGAAGGAGTGATGGGCGGATGCGAGCAGGATCAAGGTTCAACTACATACAAGGGCAGCGGCCAACAGCAAAGACGTGGCAGCAGGCGGAAAAAACGAACAAGACCCGGGAGGAAAAAAACAAGGTGGGGGACAACCAGGCGGCCGCTATACTTCCTGGAAGGAGTCAAGGACCAAAATGAAGCAAAGACCTCAAAAGGAAATTGAAAAAGTCTGTCTCCGGCTTGGGGGCCGGCAACAAAGAAAAAGGTCCATATAGAGCATGAAAAACTCGAGGGAAAATCGAAAAAACACAGGCACATACTGCTTTTGAAAGAGAAGGTCCGTCCAAGACCTCCTCGTTGTTCAAAACGACGCGAGCGTGTCCAGGTAGTAGGGAAAAAAAACCAAAGGGAGAAGAAAGGAGGCAAGTTAAAACGCAAAAATTGGGAGAAAGAACAGTCAAAAGGCGTAATTGCAAACGTCTTCCAAGTCGGCCCAGCTTCCACAGGTAGAGGCACGGCGATCCGCCCTCAGAATAAATGCCGAGGCCGGGCAGTGGAGGAAAGAGCAAGCCGTCCCCCCCCAGGGGGAGGAAAGCGGAGGAATCGGTGGAAGAAGGTGGATGCCCCCCCGAAGGCACTGAGAAAAAAAAAGGGGATTGTCAGGAGTGTCAGCTCCGAGGGGGTGCCGAACACCATGTTGAAAGCCCCACCCTATTGGAATAAGCGAGCAAAGAAAACCGGTCGGAGGCGGGACCCGGGGCATTCCCCTAGGCGCGAACCAGTAAATCGCCCCCCGAGCGCCCAGCGAGAGTCAATCTAACAAGAAACGAGACGCCCCGCAACAAGAAGGGGGGGATGGGAAGGGTTCTCTTCAAAGCCGCTCCACCACCAAAGGGTGGGAAACAACCCGGGCAAAAGGAGGAACCCAAATCCTTAGCGAAATTGCAACGAATTTCCGTGGCGGACGCCATGCAGCGATTGAGGTCGGGTGCAGAAATGCAAGCCCTCGCGGCCCCAGGAAGCCAGGCGAGGAATGGCCCGACGCCCGGGTCACAGGACTTGAAACCGAAGAGTAGTTTAAAAACCGTAAGGCACCCCTCGAGCGAAAAAAATACGAAACGGTAAAGGAGGTCACTAAATTGATAGGAATAGGCGCGAATCAGAAATAATCAAGAGGTCGGCGCGTGATGAAAGAAAAGGAAATGTAGGACCCGAGGTTAAACGAAAATGGCAAAAATCCATTCCCAAAGGAAATTGTCTCGTTGCGAATGGTGGTTTTGGTCAGAGGTGTAGGGAAACTGCTCAAATGGAGAAAACAAAAAAGGGGAAAAGCGGTTTTTTTTTGGAGAGAAAAAAAAAGGGACCGGAGCCAAGGTCAGAGGAGGGACAGGGGAGAGGCAACGAAAAGAGGAATCCAATTATCTGGGATTCACCCAAGCGGCTTGCAAAGGCAAGCGGACCTGACCGCCCTCCCCTCCAAAAGACCTTGCAAAGAAAGGAGTTACCGGGCCCGGAAGAACGTAGACATCGGCTAAGTTTAAAGACCCCACCGCCGGGGAAGGGGAAGGAACCAGTGCTGAAAACGGAACGGGCGGGCTTAGAAACATGGTGCGACCGGACCCTTCTCGAGACGCAAACTCGAAGCCGCCCAGTGTTATGGGGGGCACGGACGGCTCCGCCTTAAGGGCTTTCAGAAGAGAAAAAACAAAAAAAAACCGGAAGGAGGAGGAAAAAGTAAACCCACAAACTGTCCGCATCCAAGCCAAAGCAAACGAAAATATCCCAAGCAAAAAAAATCTGAAGGAATTCAGGGAAGTCATATCTGTGTTGGGAAAGGGGGGTCGCAACCTCGAAAAACACCAGAGCAGGCAATTTGAAAAAAGGATATGGGGCCACAGAAACGTGAACGTTCCGCATGACAAGAAAACGTGGAAAGTCCCGTCCGAGCCAATGGATCTCCGGCCGAAAAACTATTTTTTTGTGTAGACCCGGTTTTTTGGAAAAAAAGCAGGCTAGTCGCGGCCCAGTGGAAGGCTTTTCAGAAGCGGCATCCAGCGATAAAAAGGAAACCGAATCAAAGATCGAATGCAAGGGGGGGACCCCCGTTTGGACCGACCAGGACCAAAAGTTGCCAAAAAAAAACGACGCCAAAGGGCATCAAAAAACCCCTGTCACGGGGGTTAATACAATTTGAGGCATCAGAAATTTAACCCAACCAGTCTACCGAAGTGGCGGAAAGTGGTTTGGGAATGGGACTGACCAAAAAGGTTTTTACGCCGAAAAGCGGAAAAAACAGCCCGGGAAGCACAAGAAGGATCCAACGCCGCCGCGCGAAGAGATTAGGGGATCGCGACCGTTCAAAGAGTTCAGTGTCAGTGCCAGAAGGGCTACAATGTAGGGAGAACCGGTAAAAGAGGAAAAAGACCAAAATGCAGAACGCGAAGGGGGTGGAGAACAAAAAAAAGGAGATTTTTTGGCCGGGCGTTTTGAAAAAGGAAAAAGAGAAGGAAAGCCAACTGGGGCCGGAGTCCAGGCGAGCCAGGGGGGGTTGAAAAAATCGCAATCGACCTTTCAGAGCGAAACCAGAGCATCGCCAATAATAAAAGTCGCAAACAGCAAAGGAGGTGAAAGATAAACGTTTGGAAAGTGCCCGGAACAAAAAAAGGAAGGTTGGGGGGTAAATGGAGCAACCTGAAGAAAAAGTAGTAAAACCGAACGGCCCTCAAGTTTAAAAAGAGTTAAAAAGAGAGGAAGGAAACCCATCACCCCCCTAAAAACCAACCGGCAAAAAAGGGCGGGACCCTAAATCGAGGTCGGCCACGAGATTAATAATACCAGAAGGGCTGCCATGTGTGGCGAAAACAAATCGATATCTTAAATAGAATAAAGAAAACGGGGATGGGGAATCCGCCAGAAGAAAAAAAACCATTAACTCCCAGCGAAGAAGACGAGGGGAAAGTTGGAAGTCCAAAAAGAAACTAGTCCAAAAGAAAGGGAAACCGGCCCCAGAAAACTGACGGAAGAGGGAAAGAAAGGGGGGGAAGAGGAAACCCCAGAGAAGAAATCAGGGCAGGGAAAACCTGCTTCGCCAGAAGGAAAACATTGAAATAGTTGCCACATTAGTTGAAAAGACAAAACAGAAACGACCCGAAACCCGCCCTCGTATCAAACCGACCCCCCCGGGACAACTAAGAGCCTTCAGGACGCGGCGTCCAGCGAAAAAGGAAATGGCCCGGGGCGTGCAGCGTGCCGGCTAGGAATCTGGGTTTCCGGTTGTCCTGCGGACAGATTGTCCACTGGCCTAAAGTTCCCACAGAAAGGGAAGCAAAAACTGGTACCGCCAAAAAACTATAAAACTTTGGGGGACCATGGGGAGTTTAAAGGGACCGCAATTCCAGGAGCCAAGACCCTATAGCGCAAACTGTTGTCAAAAAATCATGCCTGGCACCATGAAGGAACCAAAAATGATGGACTGGGAATGATGCCCAAGGGCCTTTGCAGTAGTGATTCGGGGACCGTGACCTTTAGGCAGAACGTCGAAAGGAAAACAAAGAGAAGCCCACGCAGGGTCACTGACCCCTGTATGCCCTTAAACTTCAAGGGGCCTCGCCCGCCCAAAAACTTCTTGAAAAAAGTTTTGGGCGGACGAGTTCTACCTCAAATGGACAACAGAAGAAGGGACGTCCCCCGCTAGGTCGAGACCTGGGGATTTTGGGGGCGGGGAGAAAGAGGAAACAGGGAAGCATCTTTCCCGCCGGCCAAGGGAGAAAAGATGACGCGAGCAGATCGTGGGAACGGGGGGGATGAGCCCTTAAGAGTTTTTGGGGACATGTTTGTGGGGAGAGGAAGGAAAGGGGGGGCGTGCCATACCGATGGGCGTTCCCATCCAAATAGCAGCCAGCAAACCCCGAAACCCGGCAATTTGGTGGATAAAGTCGTGGTGGGAAGGGGCGGTTTTTTCCTGAACGATCAAAACGCGGGATGAAGGATAGGCAATAAAAAGGGCATTGGGGAAAAGGCAAAAAGGGCCCTGGAAGAACATTGGAACCATGAAGAGGAAAAGCACTCCTTCCAGACTAAGAAGGCCCGACCGGGTCCAAAAAAACGAAAGCGGCCCCGGAGACACAAAAATGCTCGGGAAAGGATGTTTTTGAAATCTACCGATAGGAGCAGTCTAGAAAAAGCCCAAAAGGGGAAAGCGCAAAGACGCGGCTTCGGAGCGAAATCGGTCGAAGAAGTGAGGGGGCCATCATTTCCGGAGCACCCGCGCCGGGGGCGGGGTGTTTTTAACCAGAATTGGCTGTCCTGGACTCGCTTACGCGGAAAT
>Ga0179593_1580161_pt1 | contig 20263 bp, 28 predicted proteins | sample CZODoug2_1_08_16_FD_185931 | JGI IMG/M metagenome (GOLD analysis project Ga0179593, IMG submission 185931) | Vadose zone soil fungal communities from Angelo Coast Range Reserve, California, USA - CZODoug2_1_08_16fungal (PacBio error correction) | ecosystem: Environmental > Terrestrial > Soil >...
AAAGCCTTTCGTAGTAGGCTCTTTTTGGGTATGGTGTGGGAACTTGACAAGGATAAAAGGGGTGGAGATCCTTAATGTTCGAATAAAAAACGTTCTGGTGACCTGGATGTTGCGTTCGCGGGTGGTGTGATGAGCAATAAGGGCTAAGGGTAAGAAAAATTCCCGCGTGGTATAAGTCTTGGCGGCAGGCACCGGCGCGGTATGGGTCCGGTAGAATGGGTGCGGCGAAAAAAAGGGGAAGATCCATGGGTGGCCGTCGCGCGGAGTGAAAAAAAAGACATCCTTCGTATGCATATGATGCGTTTTAAAAAAAGCCCGCCGCTAAGTAGGGGGATGATTATGGGATAGCAGGAACGAGAAGGAGGCCGTTTGGCGTCTTGCTCTATTCCGTCCGGGGGTAGGGGGAGACACTGTGAAATCGATGATAAAATGAAAGAAGAGGAGGTCCTGCTCGGTCAAAAAATTTCTCTCCCCGACGTGTTAGGTAAGGTAGCGTATCGGAGTGGAATCATTCTGCCCGGTGATATGTAGTTGGTCACGAGTTTGTAGTGCTCAGCAGGAGAGAGGAGGTCAATTGTAGTATAGCCTTGGGGATAAATGCGAAAGGAAGCGCCTTATACTCTTGTTCGAGGTTGTGGGTTGGTCTGCGGCTGTGGGAGGGAAAGACTTTTTAGAGGGAAGGGCCTCCATCTCTTCAGATAAGTTGGATAGGATGCGGGGCGTTAAAAAAAAAGGGGGCCGCTGTCATCATTGTGTGTGTGGTGAAACGCCCCAATTCTCGGGAGAAGAAAGGTCAAACGAGGAGATAAAGCGAAAGGTTAATGTGGGTAAGGGGAGGGTTTTGCAGGGTGGAAAAGGGATGCTCGTCATGCGCAAAATGGGATACCGTCTTTTCTTGTCCCTTATAACCAGCTTCAGGATGGGTCCAGTGGTAAAGAATCGCTGCCGGGTACTAATAAATAGTGGCAACCGTGATCTGCATCCTGATCGAAGATGGGTGTTCCGTTGTGCTCCGGTTAGGGAGGAAAGCCATTTGAGCCGCGTGTGAAGGGAGGTATGTTACACCGGGCGCCGCCGATGGGGAATGTTTTTGTAGCTGAATCGGAAAAAAAAGGGGTCGTCTCTCGCCGGTGGGCGGACGCCTGCTCGGGGGAAGACTCCGGCGTCAAGGATGGGGGGGGTAGGGAGAGGTCTGTCTATGGAGGATGGGGTGTCGCAAAGGTGGTGCTCTTTTTCTGTATGTCGGCCGGGACGCACTTTGGTTAACGCAGAGTGTTAAGTGGGTGGGGTAAATTGCCGTTCGGGTTAGTAGAAACCCGCCCGGCCATATGAGGGGCAAGAAAAAAACCGGCTCTAGAGGAGAGGCGGAACAGGGGAACGACATACACTTGCGTTCCTGTGGAAGACCCTGTATCTTGCGCGAGGGGAGGACGGTGTGACAAATTGAAAGGGGGAACGGTGAGCGGTGGAAGAGGTCGTAGGGAAAGGGTCTGTGGGGACCGATTGCTTACTGGTATGTTGGAAAAAGTGCAGCGGGTCTTCTTGTGCAGTGAGGCGCTTTGTATAAGGAGGATGACGCTGGCGCCTCCGAGGTTGGAGCGGTTTTATGTACTGGGTGGAGAAACCGCAACGCTGTTGAGGAACTGTCATTGCCATGGCTTGAAAGTGGGTCTCTGTGGATTTGGGGCGGTGGGCGGTGGGGGACCTTGCTTTGGGAAAGGGGGGGCGGTGGCAGCTCTGTAATAGAAGACCTGTGTTGCTGGAAAGAGCAGCATCGGCCAGGTCGCCGCGCTTAAGGGTGGGGGTCCGGCGAACCCCGCCGGTCGTGGTGGGGAGGAAAGCGCTTGTAGTCCAAACACGGGCCGCGATCATTTCTATTTGTTGGGTAAGGACTTAGATCCTGGAAAGTCCGGCTTGCTTTTGTCTTGGCTTGTGGAGTTGCCGTTTGGTGGTGGAGTTATCGATCTGTTGAGGGAGGCGGGCCGTGACCGGTGCAGTTTGCAACGCCTGTCATGTGTGTGAGTGGGAGGCAGCTTCACCGGCGCTGGTGTAAAAAAAAGGGGGAGCCGTCTTATTTGTATGAATAGTGTATTTCGTGTGTAACTGTTCGTTGAAGTGGGGGGGTTTTATAGAAATTTGAGGGCGACTCGAGGAAGGGGAAGGGCCGCTTTCCGGGAAACTTTTCTCGGCAGGCCTGGGGTTAGTGGGGGAAGAAAGGAGGGGCCTTTGTGTGTGTTATAGTGGGGGCCGGCAAGGGATTTTGTGGTGTTGGTATCTTTTGGGGGTCTCTCCCACAATCCACAACTTATTAGGTTTGGGGGGGTTTTGGGATTGAAACATTAGGTTTATGTAGAAAGCAGTCTTCTGGTGTCTCGGTTGAAGAACGCTTGCGTTAGTTTATTGTGTTGGGGTGTTTGTGTTGGCGGGGAGGGGCCCTTCAGTGCTCTCTTCATGTTGGTGGGGGAACTATTCTCATTGGCCTGCTCACTGAGTGGGAAGAAGGTATTCGCTGTGTGGGTGAAGTTGAGAAAGCGGCTGCGTTGTGTGGGGAAGGATTTATCAATCGAGTTGTTGCCAGGAAGCCGTGGTGCCTTCTTTTGTCTTATGTGGTGGGGTCCGGTGCCTCGCTCCTGCCGTCCCAGGATTAAAAAAATTTTGGGTTTAATATGTGACCAAGAAGCATCGCCATCTGCGATTGTTGTGGCCCGAGTCAGGAAAGAGCGCTGCTGCCTGTAAGGTTCGGGTTGAGGCCCGCACCGTCCTGTCTTCTGTTTTGGGGGAAACTGATGTTCACTTGGGTATGGAAAGCGCCGGCCTGCTGATTTGTAATTGTAGGATATGGAAAAAGATTAGGTGTCGGTTCAGGGGTCCGGCGAGGAAAAGACCACGTCTGCCAGCGTAGGTCGCTTGTCGTCATAAGTTGTAAAGAAGCCACTCCCTGTTGAGTTCCTAAGAGGACCATTGTCAGAGATAAAGTGGGTTCCGGGGGAAAGCACCGGCAATGTGATGTATAGTGTTTGGTATCTAGTGAATGAGGTCGAAGAAGCGCCGACCTCTTCAATTTTTAGGGGAAAGCCTGGTGTCGCCTATAGTGGTGGGAAGGAATCACGCTGTTTTTTTTGTAGGAAAGGGCGAAACCTATCTTTTCGGCGCGTAAAATTTGTTTGCACCTTGAAGAGTTCACGTGTGCACTATGGGGGTTGAAGACAAAACTGTCTAGGCCGGTTTAGGGGGGGGCGGTGGGTTTGATGTTCATAAAATTAAGAAGGACGGGCGGACGCAACCGTATATGTCAAGGTTTTTTTTGTGGTTTTTTTTTTTTTCAACTTTTTGGGTGGAACGCCCTATACTTTCTGCTTTGACCTGATGAAGGAAATCCTTCTTGTGATTTGTTTTTTTGCGGGCGCCGGTGGCGGTTCTCTGCTTGAAGGGTTGGTTAAGGGAACGCGTCCCGGCGTCCGGCTGATAACTGGGGGAAAGCGTCAGTTTCTTGTTGGGGGGGGGTAGAAAAATGCTGTGGGCGGTCTGTTACCGTTTTGGTTATGTTGGAATTGATCTGTCGGCTCTAGGTGTTATGTTGTGTTTTTTTTGTTGGGGTTTTTATCTGGAAGTGGGCAACTTTGGTTTGCATTTGTTTTTAGTATTCGTGAATTGGCGGAGGGGGGAGGCCTGTTTTCTCAGCATGTACATTGGGGGGGGGACCGTTTTGCCCTCTTGGTTTGGCTGTTCCATATTCAGTTTTGTGTAAGAGCACCCGCGCATCTTGGGGGTGATTTTAGTTAGTATTATAAAAAAGTGAGGTATATCCTGTGAGGGGAAAAAAATGGTCGGTCATCTGTGTGAATATTGGCCCGATTGCTTTCTGCAATGGCGGGTCGGGGGGGAGAGTGCTTTGGGTGGGGAGGTTGCGGATTAATGAGGAAGCCGTTTGGTTTTTTTTTTGTAGTGGTTGTTTTCGAGGGGTGCGGAGAGTGGGTTTGCGAATTCCGCGCGTTTTTTTTTGTGTTGGAGCGAAGCCTTGTGTTGGCATGTTGTCTAGTGGGAAAAAAGCCCTTCTGCTTTGCTTGGGTGATGAAGTGAGTGTTGTTTAGGGGGATGCCGCGAGATTGTGGATGTATAATATATTTTGTTTATGTTTGCAAAGCCGGGTGTCTATTCGGTATTGGAAGGCATGTGCCTTTTTGATGGTGACTTTGTAATAGTGTGTTGCTTGTGCTTTTTTGTGTATAAGTTTTTTTTCTGAAATTGGTTCGTTGGGGGGGGAGAGCGTTATTTTTTTGGGGAAGCTTTTCGCTGTTTTGGGTAGAAATTTCCGAACCTAATAAGGGGTGCCGTTTTTTTTGAAAGTTGAATCTTCGTGGCACTATCGGAAAAGATGCGCTGAGCGCTGCATGTTTTGATTGTGGGTTGGGGCGCGTTTTTTTTCTCTCTTTTTGAAGGCGATCTTGCTCGTGGGTGTATACTAGTAGAAAGCGGGGGGGGAGGGCCTGTTGGATTTAGTTGGGTTTGTGGATTATCACGAATTGCCGGTTGGATGTTTTTTCGTGTTGTGGGGTTTTCTTTTTGCTATTTGTTTTTGTGGTTTTTGAAATAAGGTGTGTATTGCCAGAGAAGGGGAAGATCTGATGGTCGCGAGTGTTCACGTGTGTGGGGGGAGAAATAGTATATTGGTTTGTGTAAGTGAAGGAAGGCTGGCCTATACAAATGTGGTATCTGGCCCTTTTGCTTTGAAGGGAGGGGGAGGGGACCGATCGCTTTTGTGTATTTGAGTCTCTTCGGAGGGAAAAATACGAAGGCCGGGTGCGTACTGGTTGGGGGTGGGGACTTTTCTGGTTGTTTACTTTGTGATTGGGAAGGCGGTTCGTGGTGACCTGTTTGTTTGTGGGGAATACGGGAAATGTCGTTCCGATAGTATAAATGAGGTTGTTGGGTGCGGGTTTGTGTTGCTCCGCTTTGGGAAGGGGGGTCGGTGTCGTTTTTTTCTGTATTTTTAGGGGGGCTTCCGGTGTTATTGTTAAAACGGGTTTAGAAAGCCGCGCGCCTTTTTCCGGTTGGTGTCGTAGGCTGTTGGTCTTTGGCACCTGAGGCCTTTGTGATGTGAGGAAAAAACATAAAAAACTCTCAGGAACTTGGCGCCGGCGTCGTCCTCAGTCGCCTGACGGAAAAATGGGGCTGTGTATGAGAATGGGAACGGCGGTTGATTGGTAGGGGGGGGCCGAGGACAAACATTCTCTGTTAAAAGTCTGCTTCAGGTCGAGTTGGTATGAATCTTCTCATAACAAAGATTTAAAAAATTTCTGAGGAAGAGTGATAATGTCTTTAGGGCGAGTGCATATCGTACTGGGAAATTGGGGGGGGGGTAGACACCTTCCTCGCTCATGAGAAAGACAATAGTTCAGCTACTAACGGAGGAGAACAGGACTGTTTGCTCTCTTTTAGGAGATGTGGTATTGTATGAAATAAAAACTATTGTAGGAGAAAAAATTTTCATATTTATTTTAGTCTTGCTTCTTTCTTCACCTTTCTGTTTAAGGGGGGAGCTTAAACGCGTTTTTGTAGGGTTGGATTAATACTTGGGATCATTTTCTGTTATGGGGTCTCTTGTTTCTTTATAGGGTGGAGACGGCGGGGAACAGAAGGTCCGAGATGTAGAAAGAAAAGCCCTCGCAAAGGTCGTAAAGAAAAAGAGATCGAGCCGTGTTGGCGCAGGCTGGTGATTGTCCGGGAAGGTGACATATTAGGGGGTTAAAAGGGCGGGTAACTGAACGGCTGGCTGGGCCGCAAGGGGGGTAAATGAGTCATGTTGTTTTGACTATTGGTGACAAAATGGTTTGGTTTGTGGTTTGGGGAAAACCCGCCTTCTTTTTGTTTGTTTTAATTTGGTGCTTGGGATCTTTGTTGGCTTGTGTAAGAGTCAAGGAAAGTTTGGCGTCGATCAGGTTAACCATTGGGACTGCAAGGCGCCTGCCTCGAGAAGTAAAATAGGGGGCCTTCGCTTCGCCTGGAAAGTCTTCTAGGAAGAGAAGATGTTGAAAGAGGATAGTCAAGGTATCAGTCGGGGGGTAGGCTGGTTGTTTTTTAAGTTTGGGTGGTACATTACTCTAACTGGGTTTTAAAAGAATCTTGCGAAGTACATGGGGGGCTTTTCTTCTTTTGAAAATGAGCTGTCCTGAAAACCGGCGTAGGGTTTTCTATTGCGTTTTGCCTTTTTCTTTCTGCTATTTTAAAAGAGGAAAGAAGTCTCATACTGGGGCTGCTGTAAGGAAGTAGAAAGGCAGCCGAGATTTACGTGTGCATGGGTAGAAAGTTAGGTTCTGAAGGCCCTGCTGCTCTCGGGAATTTGTGGAGCATCGTCGTGTTTTCCTTTGCTCGAGGCTTATTTTTATTGTCTTGTGCCATTTTTATTGTGTGTAATGCTTTTATGAGCGGGTCGTTAGGTGTTGTGTTTAGGTATCTTGGGTGTTCGGATTTGTTAAGGAGTTGTTGTGTTTCTTGTTGAAAAAGAGCATCGCGGTGGTGAATGAAAAAGTAGTCGCGGATTGGCGCGTATTCTTCGGGGGGAGAGAGGCTAGAGCCGATTCTGTCTGGTTTTGTATTAGGTTTGTTTTGGGGGGGGGGCCGGATTTGCTTTAGGTCGCAGGTGGAGCCGTATGTGGGGGGAGCTATCTTGCGGACCACGTTGTGATGAAGGGGAAGAGACACGGCGCTCCATGTTTTTTGGTTAAAAAAATTTGTTTTGGGGTCATGGGGTTTGAAAAGGGGGCCGGACCCTGGTCTCTTTTTTTAAGGTGGGGTGGGGGGGCGTCGTGTCCATTTTTGGCCAAGCAGAGTAGGTGTAAAAGTGTTTGTCTGTGTTTGATTACGGGGATGGAGTGGGGGGTATGAGAGCGGCGGCGACAAGGGGGAGAAGTCCTGATTGGCGTTTTCCAAAAAAAAAAGGGAGGAAGGTTTTCTTTTTTGATAGTCGCTAAACGGCGTGGGAGTCCGTGGTTTGGACGCCAGCCCGCGTATGTGTTTTGGATGTCTCTGGGGCATTCCCGGAAAGGGGGGATACGAGCAGTGTTTGTGCTGTTTTGAAGGTTGTAGCGGAGTCTGCTTGGCTCGTGTTGGTGTAGGGGGGGGATTGTCTGTCGTTAACAGGATTTATAGTGGGGGAGCCGTGTTGGATCTGAGAAAGCGTCAGCTGCTCCCTGCTGGTTTTTGAGGGGACCGATTTTCGAAGTGGGGGGGTGGGAACAGGTCGTGGGAGAATTGTGGCACGAAAAGCTCTTTCGCTCGGGGTAATTTGTTTGGGGTGCCGGTATAGTTGAGGGAAAAATCTTCTGTAAAAATGATAAGTTAAAAATCTTGTTCGAAGGGAAGGGGGAGAATTTTTCTTCTTCCTTTGGGATACTTATTTTTTCTTGCAAAGGGGTCTCGGACCGGGAATGAACGGGTGTCGTTTCTTTTGACAGTATGGAGAAATTACTTATCCTCTGCTAAGGTTCGAGTTTTTTTGTGTTTCCGTCTAAAATAGAGCGTCTCATCTAAAACTGGAGAGGGAAGAAAAGGTGAACGGCAGCAGATCCTTAGGGGAATTGGGGGATCAGGTCCTTTGTTGGTTCGAGGGAGAATCTTTTCTTTTGTAATGCATCTTTCTTGATCGTCGAGCTTTGGGAAGAGAACATCTGTCACAAAGGCCTGCAAGTGGGGTGGGGGTTGGGGGACATGTCGCGGAAACAGATTGGACTTTTTGTAAAAAGAGGAGGATATTTCAAAAAGGGAAACTGTTGATCGTTATCTTCCAGATGGTCCCCCCCTCCTCCCCCCCCCCCATAATGATGTAACCTGATCAAAGGGGTGTGTATTTGTTGAGGGGAACGGACTTAAGATAAGGCGACAAAGATGGGGGGAGGAGTCGTTCCATTTGATGGACCGGCACTGATTTGCTGGGATCTCTCCAACAACATAGGGAGGTGGGGAGAGAGGCCCTTGGATAAAGTGGGGTTTTTTTGTGGTAAGAGACGGTTTGAAATCTTTGAAAGGGCACTTCTTGAATTGGCCAGGCCTTCATCCTCGGCTACAGCGGGAAAGGGAAAAAATTTGTGTCCAGGCGAAGGAAGATGAGAAGGTAGCGCTTTCCGTCGTGAAAATGAAAAGGGGTAAAGGGAATATAGGGAAAAAATGCGGCCGCGTGTCATCTGTTGTAAATGTGTCCGGCCACGCAAGAAGGGGTACTCAACTCCTGAGTAAAAAGGGTAGGGTCAATAGCCATTGCGCAAAAAAGGGGAAAAGAATAAGGCTATTCTTAAGGGGGGGTCGACTACCTGTTTCGAGGAAGCCTGCTTGGTTCGCCAGTGTGGTGATCGCGGCGTTATTAATTGTGGGGGGGGGAGGATGCAGTTTCTTGATTATTGATTAAATATTTTTAATTTCTGGTCGTGCGTTTAAGGAGTGGAGCCGTCAGTCGCGTCCGCCCTGTCAAAAATATAGGGAAGCCGCGTATTCCAGCCTGGTCGACACGCTGGTATTGGTTAGGGGACGCCTGTTTATAATGGTCAAATTTAAGGCGGGTTCGGAGCAAAATGTGATGGAAGTTTTCAATCACTTGGTTTTTCTTAGGAGAGCACGACGTACCGCGTCAACTCGTCGGTAGGAAAAAGGGCCTTCTCCGGATATTGTGCTGGCGGGTTATTTGAAAAAAAAACCGTTATTCTGTCTCTGGGGTGTGTTGTTAGGGGACGCGTATTATAACATGACGTTGTGATGAAAGTGTAATAGTACAAATTCGATTAGGGGTTCGGCAAAAAAGGAAGCAAAGTGAGCTCCTTAGTTGTTGATGGTGGGAGAGCCTTCCAGTTTTGGTTGGCGGTTGTGCAATTGAAAAGCGCCCTGCAGTCCTGTAAAGTAATTTCTTTTTCGAATACGTGATTACAAATTCCACCGCCCGTTTTTTCTTGCTTAGTGGGGAAGTTGGTGGGGGTCCTGAGCAGCCTGTGTCTGTTTGTTGGTAAGTGAAGGCAAAGGTTTTTTCTTCTTTTTGGTGTTCTTGTATACGTGTGGCGTTTTTGTTTTCCTTTGTGTTGATGTTGGTGGTTTGTGCATGTTTGGAAGCCCTTCTTCTTCTGTCCTTAGGGGTTGTGGGTGTTTGCCTGTCGCCTGGTCGACTGAAAGGAAAGGGGTCAATTTTCCTTAAGGAAGGGCAGCGGCGGCTCCATTGAGAAAAAAAGAGTAATGAAGAGAGAAAAAAGGGACCTCTCATTTTGTACCGTGTAACCATTGAAAGGCACCCTCCGCATCGGCGAGTATGGGGGAGGTCAAGGTTCTCTTCGGAAGTGTTGTTTTTTTTTGAAATGTGAACAGATGTCGTTTCTTTCCATTCTTTAACTGGCATATTGTCTTTGGGGGGAGTCTTGGTGATTGTTGTTTTGGGGAGGGGGATATGTGTCGAAGGAATGTGTTGGTATGTGATAGTCGAGAGGGTTTTGAACGGGGGGAGAGAGCAAGTGCTAAAGTCCATCCGATTTTGACGGCCCTCTTTTGCTTCGCGCATGAGAAAAAGGAAGCAGGCGATTGTGGCGGGTAAGTACGGAAATCAGCAGCGACACCATGAACTTGTGTTTATTTCGTAACGGACTGAGAGGGGCCGCTCAGCTTGAGGCGCGCTTAGCAGTGAAAGGCTCGTTGCAAAAAGGGTAGCCGACTCGTCAATAGGAAGTTTAAAAAGGTTTGGTTTATAAAAGGAGCTTTTCTGAGAAAAAAGAAACGTCTGGCGCCTGCCTTGCCGATAAAAAAGCCGGCATCGGGTCTGTGCGTTCTTGTGTTGGGGGGCTGTAGCCGTTTTGACGATATTTGGGTTTAACTGTGGGGGGAAGATTGTTTTTGTTTCCTACAGTGGGTGGTTTTAAAAAGTACGAGAGAGCCGCTAAGGAAAAAACGGCTGTTACTATAATATGATTAGGAGGTTGGGGGGACGCTCTATCAGGACTTCGTGGTTGACTTTTTCCTAGAGTTATTGGAATTGATGTAAGAATCTTGTGAGCCTGGATGCATAAACGGAGGGGTTAGAAGAACTGCCGCCTATGGCTTTCGTGGCAATAAGGTGGGTTGTGGGTGTGGGCTACCGTGCTTTCTTTGTACATAGTCCGCGCGTCGGCCTGGTTGGCTGGGATTGGACATAGTTAGTTGGGTTAAAGGGGGGCGCCCTTTCCTTGTGTTATCATGATTGTAAAAAGTGGTGTGAAGGGTTGTCGCAAAGGTGGGACGGTCGCAAAGTGTGGGTATTCGCGTGTATTTGCCTTTTTAATATATGTGGGGGGAAGGAAAACTCGTTGCTCTCGTGGCTCGAGCCTAACAGCGGGGTGTAGTATGTGGAAGAAAAAAGACGGAAAAGAACGTCTGTTTTTTATGTGAGAATTTTGTTGGGTAAAATTGACTCTTTCGTTTCGGGTCGGAAGGTTGTCGTATTTGTGGTAAAGTGTGGGGAGCAACGATCTGCTAGATCTACCCCAATTCTACTTAACGGGGATGGTTGGGAGGGAAGTTTGTTTTTTTTTATCAAAATATGACGGTGTAGGGGGACGTGCTCTACTAGACATGTTGGGTGAAGAACGCCTCTGCTAGCCCTATTTTTTTCTCATTCCAAAGGGCGCGTATGTTTAGTTAGTGCGCCGGGATTTGTAAAGGGGGGAAAAGAAGAATTTGGGCTCTGTTGTTATTAATATTGAATAAAGTCGCCTCTAGGCTGCTTCTTCACTATTTTTGGGTGGGAGAGCCCGTGCTGTCGCCATCTCTGTGGTAAGTTGGTGGAGAAGCTCTGTTTGCAAGTCTGCGTCGGTAGTGGTGGTGGAAAAGGAGAAAACGGTTGTTGTTAGGTTTTTATTGTTTGTGGCTATGTCAGCCGAAAGGAAAGTCGTCGTCATTTCCTCTATTTATGTTGGGGGGGGGGCGCGTGCTTTGGTGTCTAGGGGTTGAGAGGCGCGTCAGGTGAAAGGGGGGGGAGAGGGGACACGGAGAGGCGTCCGGCAAGGGAAAAGGAGATCGGTGAAAAATCGTCAAAAAGGAGCTAGAGCTGGATCGGCTGGATCAAAAAAGAAGGCTCAGCCATCCGAGCCGGAAAGCGCTTCGATGTAGGTAAGCTCGGCAGAAGGCGGCAGCCCTTGTAGTATGCGTGGTTTGGTATTGTATAATTTTGTAAGCTTGTTACCAGGAGGGGGGAGGGGGGTCGGCGTCGTGTCGATTGGCTCTTTTTTGGGTTGTGGTAGCCATGGGACGGCGACAGGTTGTTGGGCGCTGCCTACATGTTTATTGTTTTGGAGGAGAGGACCAAAAGTCTCCGGGTGGGTCGGGGTTAAAGTGACTATAAGTTGGGAAAGAGAAGTGCTGCAGTCCGGTAAAAAAAAGTCTCTCGCCTGCCTCGTTCCAGAGGATGAGGGGCTTATTCGTCTTATGAAGGCTAAAAGAAGCAACAAGTATCTCGCAGTGACAAGGAAATAAATGGTAATAGTGGGCCTAAAAGAACACTATCCTCTCTTTTCAGGATGGGGGGTTGCCCGCAGCATTCGTGCTGTTGGGGGTACCATACGCTCTGGGATCGACTTCGGGGAGAAGGGGGCGAGAGACGATGCGTCTGGTGTTGGAATGGGTTATGCCTGTGGTTACGTGCAGGAAAAGACCGCTTCAATTCTAGTGTAAAGACGCCGCTTGCCTGCGCTGCATTGACCAAGGGAAAGAGAGGTTCGACTTGATGATAGGAGAAGACCGCCTGCGTTAGGTAGTTGTTGGATGAAGAGGTTGATTTTTTTCTCCTTTGCTTGTTTGAGGAGGAAGGGGAGAGGAGGAGATCCACATATTGGGGGTCCGAAAGAAAAACAGACTACAGTGCGTTAATTTTTCTTTTTCAGGTGCTGTCCTTTTCTCTTTAAGAAATGTCACCCTCCAACAAAGTGACGGGATAGAAAAGGTGGGAAAGACGAAGAAATAAGGCGTCCCCTGACTTGATGTTGGTGATATTTTGTGGGGTGCCGCCAAGGAGGAGCCTAAAGATGGTTTCGTGTAGTGGGGGGTGAGTCTCTGCTCTGGCTCTTCGCCGCATTGTTTTTTAGGTCCTGTGTGTGACGACTAAGTGTGGATGGTTTGTATTAAAGAAGGATGTGTGTCTTTGTATTTGTTGGGGGTTTTTTTTACGTGGTGGGGTCTTCGTTTAGTTGGGTCCGCGTTATTGTTTTCTTGGTTTCTTATGTTTGATCGCATTTGTTTTTGGGAAAAGGTGCTTCTTTTTGTTTGTTTGCTTTTTTTTTGGTGGTTGGGGAAAAAGAGAAAGATTCGGGGGGCCGGGTTTGATATTGGTGGGGTTGGTTTTTGCTGGTGCTTTGTTTGTTGTGGTTTGAAAAATCGTTTTTTTTTTTTCGCTTTTTGGGTAGTGTGGACTTTGTTTGCTATTGTTTTGTGTGGTGTTTTGTTGGTACGGTAGTGTTCTTTGGTTTTGTGGGGAAGAAAGTGTGTTTTTTTTTTTTTGTCGGGGTGTGGTAAGAGAATCTCGCTGTTTTTGTCGTTTTTGTATTTTTTTGTGACTGGTCAACGTTTCAAAGAAAGTTGTCGTCCTCCTTGCCATAGGAAAAGAGGTGAGGGGGACGCCGCGTTCGTGCTTTGGCGTGATTTAAGGAAAGGATCGGATTTCCTGGAAATGTTTTGTAAGTTGTAAAGAAAAGGACCGCTATGGTGTTTTTGTGGGGACGTTCATGTGAGGCATTTGTGATTGGGTTGGGGGGGTTGTGTTTTCCTTTTTGTGGGGGGTTGGTACCTGTTTTATTTTTAAGGAGGGGAGTCTGGTCTAGGATAAATATTGGTTTCAATTACATTCGGAAGAATTCTTGCCGTGCTATGTGTGAATGGGTGGAGGGCGCTGACGGCCAGCGCTAGTCTCAGTTTAATGGAAAAACCCGTTTTTGTTTCACATGGGTGTGTTTGTGATGTTTGGATATTTTGTAAGGAGGGAGCCGTGATGTTTGGGACTTTAAAATGGGAAATTGGTAGGAAAAGGAGCCACCGACTTTCCTCAAGCGGGAATGTGGATGGCGGGTCTTCGATTTTTTAAATTGTGTGAGTGAGAACTTTTTGTTTTGGTGTGTTTTTTTTGCAGGCTCAAAACGTGGTATTAGGTCAATTTAGTGGTGATGTTTTTTTTTGTTTTTAGAAGGTTGGAAAGGGTGCGACGTGTGCTCAATAAGGAAAAGGCTTCTTTTTTGTGTGGTGTGTGGTATTTTCAGGGTGGTTTGGCAAAAAAAAGCCGTCGTTTCCGACTTTCAGGTATGGTTGGGGGGGGCTCAGGGGTGCACTTATGTTTAAAGCCTAGTTCTTAGTTAGCAGCGGCCTTCGTGGCACGGTCTTCTGTTTCACTGGACATCTTCGAGTTGTCCTTTTCCGTTTTGTTGTGTGGGGTTGGTTTCGTGTAGGGGGGGGTCTTTTTGTGTCTCTTGCTTAATTTGGGAAGAAAAAAGGAAGGGGGAGGCGCTTATCTTCCGTTGTCCACAGCCATCTTTCTTTAGTACGATTTTTTTTCTGTAAAGAGAACCGTAGTCCGTTTCGGCCGTGTGATTGATTTGGTTGGGGGTATATGTTGGTTATGCTTGTTTTTTTGGTGGAAAGTGGTGTTTTGTTTTTTTTTGGAAAAGAAGAAACGGCTTTCCTTTGTGCCGTGGCTTTGTTATGGTGTGGGGGAGAACGATATTATGCGTGAGGGTTGGTATGTTACGCTGTGAGTTTGTTTGGCGGAAGGCGCCGGCCCGATGTTTCTGTCTTGCATTGGTTTACGAAAAAAAAGGAAAAACGTGCCGTCGTCCTAGCATTTTGTGATAATGTCCACCAAATAAGTGCAGGCGAAGAGGTTTGTTGGGGGTTATAAATTGGGGGGGTGAAAGGCAAATGGCGCGTTCGCCTAGAGATAATGACGACCGTGTCGGCTTAAGCGTCATCTCCAAGAAACGTGAGAGGAAAATGTGCTTCTCTTCGAGGCAAGGAGAAGCGCATCATGATCAAACGAAAACAAATCGTGTCTGTGTGCGCTGTAATCTGTTGGGGGGGAAAGCAGCGAGTTGAGGGTTTCTTGCCTTGTGTTTGACCGGTCATTTGTGTGTGTTTGTTCGGTTCCAAAAAAAAAGGGGGGCTTCTTTTGTATTATTTATGGCGCTAGGAATTATTTTCATGAACCAGCCCCAGTCCCTGTCCTAAGTGGGGTGAGCTTTGTGTGTTTGGGTATTTTGGGTGTGTTTGCTGTTTTTTTGAGGAGGGACGGTAGTGTTTTTTGGAGGTGTTTTTGGTTGTTTCCTGAATGGCTCGGGCAGCGCTTTCTGTTTATTTGGTTGGGACTCCCTTCGTGCTTTGGATTGGCGGGCTTTCGTTTTTTTTTTTTTTTGGTGAAAAAGTTCTGTGTGTTTGCGTGTGTTGGGAGGGAAGTGACTTTGAAAGGTGTTCCGAAAAGGGTTCTACTTCCCTTGTGTAAGGTTGGGGGGGAGCTCTTCTTGGGGTGGCGGTCGTCCCTAGTAGATAGAAGGGGCCATCTTGCATTCGTGCCACTCCAGTTAATAATAGAGGAAAAAAAAAGAGGCCCCTTTCTCGCTCAGGGATTGACACATGCGATCAAACGTCGCGACAAGGGACGATGCTGCGGGCCACTCAAGAACGAGGAGGGTGCTGGTCGGCGTAATGTCGCAGAGGTTTGCGATGCCCTTGGGGAAGAGAAGCCGTGCTTATTTTTTGTCCAGCGTTTATTTTGTGACTGGCTCTCTCCAAGAAGGAGCGCCGTGCTGTATTAGAGAGTGTGCGGTCGATTGTGTTGCTTTGATTTATTGGGTGCATGTGTTCTGATTTTTATTGCGTTTTTAGCATGATTGTGTTTTCTTCTTATTGGTTGGCGTGTACGTACGGGATCGGCGAGCGATCGTTTTGAATATATGGGCGGGCGGGCTGATGTCAAGGTGCTGTAAGATCCTTTGGCTTTCTGTGCTTATGTTGTCCGGTTGTTGTCAAACAAGCGAACAAATCTCTGCATAGTAGTCCCTGCTTGCGTGGTGCTTTGTGTTTGTTTTGGTCAGGGCGCCGCCTGTCGCCGATGAGGTGGGTTGGGGGCAAAGTCTGTGTGTGCTTTGCAGGGCTTAGTTCTCTGCTACTGGGTTTAATGGGCAGGGGGGGAGGCCGTGGGTTGATTTTGTATAAAGGGAAAGATCAATGAGAGGAGGGGAACAGAGAAGTATACATGCTCCCTGTGGATTGTGGGGAAATCAGGGACGCGCTCTGGTCTCAAGAATAGTCTCCTTTCTGCGAATAAAGGGGCCTGCTTCCGCGATTGCATGAAAACCAGAAGGAGCTGTGTTCTACGCTGACTGTTTTTTTTTTTGTTTCCGTATGTTCGTAGGGGAGGGTGGTACGGGAAGCGGGGTGTGCGTGCGTTTTTGTAACCGTCACCTCTTGTGGTAGAGGAGAGGGGAGGGGGTCTGACACTTCCCGTGATTCTTCCCAGGGTGGGAGAACAGGGGGGTAGCGACCGGGGAGCGCCGTTTCCGGCAGCATTGATTAGAACTGAGGCCGTATCCCCTTTGTTCTGCATAAGAAGGCGAGTGGTTTGGTTTTTATTTTTGTTTTTCATATCATACAGGACGCACCATCCATGGAGAGGGGGAAAGGAAGAAATAGGTGTCTTGGGGGAGGTTTGTGTCCGGAATGTGTGGGGGAAATCGGTAGAGCTGATGATTGGGTTAGAGAGGAGATTGGCAGGTCATCTCTTTCTTTTCTCAAACTCACAAAAAAGGAGGGAGTTTACATAGGAGGGGGAATGAGCCGGAATCCTTAGTTTTATAAGTTGTGGGAGGGGGCTCTCGGGACACTGCTTTTTTTAGCCCCCGGGTATTGTCGTCTATGTTCCAAGTATTGGAAAAAGGGAACTGTTACGGAGCGCCGTTGGGTAGTACAAGATTGATGGGGATTTGTTCGGCTGAATGAGGGGGCATCATGGCCGTATTATATGGCTGCGCAGCTGGTTCTTTCTGGGTATTGGGGGGTGATAGTTCGGTGGTTGTTGTTTTTATGAAGCCACCTGGAGATCAGGGCGCGCAAGCCGCAGCGTTACGGAAAGGCAGTCGGATCTCGCGCTCACGAAAGAAGAACGATGCATATCTTGTTGCTGATTGGTAAAAAGGCGTTCTTGATGCTGTGTGGTGTGGAGAGGACGCGCAATGTTGATATCTGAGTATGTTTAATTATGTGTCGGCGTTTCAAAATGAATATGGCGGAGGAAGCGCAGGGTCGTCTTGTGTCGGGTTTTAGATGAGAGCCTTGCTGTTTCTTGTATAATGGGGATGGATTGGAGTTTCAATAACGAGGGATATCGGGCAATAGTGTTGTAGGTTCCAGGAAGGCACATGGCACTCTAGGAAAGAACCCGGCGCTCGTCTCGTGGTGGGGCGGCGCCGAGACGCTGTGTTGGTGGCTCTGTGTGCTCTGATGTTTCACTTTTGTCAGGGATAGAAGGCGGGCATGTGTTCTTTTTATTTTTGGTTAAGGCTCAAATGAAAGCCGCGCCTGGCCATACGATCGTAGATGGAAGTTTAGGGGAGGGGCGGGGCCGGTGCCGCTGTCAGAGAAAACTCTTTTGTGCTTAGGAAAAAAAAGTATCGCCGGTCAGACATGCATGGGAAGGGCAAGCTCTTTAATGAGGGGAAATAGGTCTCGTGGTGCTGGTTAGTATGGTAGGGCCGCCCCTCTTCTTCTTGGAGAATTGCGTTCTGTTCGCGGGGGAAAAGGAGCTTCGCGCCTCGTGAGTTCCTTTCGTCAGGCAGCAAAGCAGTGACCGCTTGGCAGAGGGGCTGGATTGTGAGGCCACGCTCGTTTCGCGACTTCGTGATGAGAAGGGAGAGCTCGATGGTCGGCGGGGGTGTGGGCAAAAGGGGGGGGAAGGGGTCCTATTTCTTATAGGTTTTGGATATACAAAGGGAGCTCTTAAGAGAAAACCGGGCGTCCGCGCTTTTCCTTGAATGGGTGTGGGTGGAGGTGTTTTTAAGGACGGAGCCCTTGCATGCTTTCTGAGGGAAAAAGACGTCTCATTTGGTCCAAGGTTGAAGTGGTTTGACTCTGCAAGGTGTGGAGAAGGAGAACTTTGCTCGGCTTGGTAGGAAAAAAAGGGAAAACCTTGTCCCAGTTTTTTTTCATACATGTGGTGTTTTTTTTTTTGGGGAAGGACCTTTGTTTCTGGATACAGGGGTGGGGGGTTGGCTTTTTATTTTGTAAAATGTGGAGATTGCAACCGCCAAGCAATGCAGGAAAGAATTGTTTGGCGGCCGCCGTACTCGCGGTTGCCTCCCGCCCCTCTGTAGCTGTGGTGGGGGAGGGGTGATTGTCCGTGGAAGTTTGGATGGTGATTTGCCGTCAACTGGGTAATCTGGACGGCGCCCATTGGTCCGTGGTAAGTGGGAGACGTATCGCTTTTGTGGGTAAAAAAACGGCGATTTTCGCGTTGGTCTTTAGAGTTCGTCTTTCTGCCTTGTCGTGCAGTGTGAGGTGAAAGGACTGGCTTGTGAATTTGTAGGGTTGGAGGTGCCGTGGTTGGGTTTTTTTGATTGTTTTTTTGGGAGGGCTGCGGTTTGTTTATAGGGTTGTAGTATAATTGTGGTCGTCGGTCTCTTGCTGTTAGCCTTGGGGGTGGATGTGTGAATTTTTGCTGCCGTTGCGTGTTAATATTTGTTTTGTTGTCGTTGTGAGGTATGATCAGCGGGGAAGGTCGCTCTGCGCGTCATATCTGAGTGAATGGAAGCGGCGTGCGTCTGAGTAAATGTCGACGCTGTCCTCTCTCGGCAGCAGAAAAAAAAGGGCGCTGTCGTATGTATCTTTTGAGGGGGGAGAAAAAAAAAAAAAAAAAAAATGAATAATAAAAAAAAATGGAATTCAGAAAACAGGGTTTTAAAAAGCTGCACACGTCCTGCATTGGTGAACGCGGGCGTTGAGAAGAAAACCCGTTTCTACTGGATTCGTAAGTAGAAACTGACTTTGGAAGGAAACGCATTTCGCCGGGGATGGGAGGATACAACAGCGCCGCAAGCGTTCGCATTGCCTATAGGCTCTCCGTGCTCTCTCATACAACAAATAAAGGAAGAAGAGAAAAGACCTTCCTGCAATCAACTGGCCGGCAATGCATGTAGTTCGGCAGGGGGTGGCCATGGCCGGTCACCAGACCGGGTGTGGTGTTAAAAGCCACCGAGCTGCATGGGCCTGTCTCACGATTAAAAGCCTTTCGGGCACGGCGAGAAGCATCTCTGAACCATAATGTGAGGGCTTGGGAGGTTGCGGGAGTGTTGTGGAGCTCCGCCTCTAGATTCCGATAAAAAGAAATCACTATCATATGTAAAGCAGAAGAAAAGGAAAGAGTCGTTCTTTTTGATTGGCAGTTTGGGTGTTGATCTCGTTTATAGGGGCTGTCGCCACAGGCTTTTTGTTTTGTTTTTTTTTTTTTGGTTTTTGTGTGCCGGCCAGGGGCCGTCTCTGAACGAATCTATAGTCGAAATAAGGCAATTCGTTAGCGATGCTTAAGGGCCTTCCGTGAGATGCCGTCGCCTCCGTTCAGCTCACCGTGTTCCCGGAACGAAAGAGCAAGGCAGGAGAAAGGAAGGTGGGGGGCACTTCGGGTTAAAGGGGAAGTGCAACGGCGCTCCCGAGTGATGTTTGGGGGGAATCGCCTCCTACCTGCGGCGGGAACTCGAATTCCTCTTGCTCGTGTAAGAAGTCGAGAGCCTGACATAATCCTGTGATAGAAAGCGTGGGGTCAAAAGATTTCGTCGCGCAAGCAAAATCCTGTTCGCAGGTACGGAAACGCAAAACTTTCGTTAGTGACGGTATAGGGGGAAAGGAACTATTCCGTTCGCGCAAATAGAATCAATGCAGGAGGAGCTACCTGGAATTAACTGTCTGGCTGTTCAAGTGGGGAAAAAGTGTGGGCGGAATGACGATATGAAGAACAGACCGGCGTACTTCAATCAGGCTTGAAAAAAAGGCGGGGCTTGCCGCCTAGCAGTGGGTGGAGTTGGGAAGTTTCTACTGTCAAGAGCGCCGGCATCGTCGGGGCTGGTAGAAGAACAGCGAATGTAATCGGCTTCCAATGGGGCAATAGGACGGCGGGGGCTAAACCAGTGAGGTCACTCGAATGGGTCGCCTTCTCGGCTCCGTTGATTTGATGGGTGAGAGCGTGGTCGGCAGCGATGCCCCTGAGGTGGCAAAGGGAAAAGAAGGAGGGGGGCTCTTTTGCTTTTGTGCAAGGTGGGTGGGATTGTGGTCGAGAGGTTCGTGCGAGAAGCGAGATCCTGTTTGCTGAGTTGGGGCGTAGAAAAGCCCATCCGCCACGAATTTTCGCGACCGATTGTGACTAGGTAGGTTTCGAAACGGAAAGTGGGGGGGGGGGCGGGGCGCGCTTCACAGCCACCTTTAATGGACCTGCCCGGCGCGTTGGCAAAAAAACAGAGATTTTATATTGTGTATGACGAGGGGGAGTGAAGGTGCTAGTGGGCCGAAAATGGATCAGGGCAATTCCTTTTAAGGTCGACAAGATTCTGCAATAGAAATAGGCGTCTTCTGTCGTTATCTTTTTTTGTTTGAGGAGACGCTGAATGTCTGTTGACAAAGGGGGCGCCGGAAGAACCTCTGTGATGGAAACGGTGGCCGGAATGCGTGTATAAGTGGTTGATTCCCATGGCCTGGGGAGAAAAAAGGAGGGGAAGACTTTTTTCCTGGGATGTGTGAACTAGGACTACAGGGGACCGGACCGGGCTCGGAGGGTGGGATCAGGGGACGTGTTTGTTGTGCAAAGTCGAGGGAGTTGGCCCTTGACTACGGAAGAACTCTACGCCCGGTCGCTATAAAGGCTCTATTTGATCGTGCGGCGCCTATGTCGGCTGGGTGCGGGGCGGAGGACCGTCTGTTCGCCTACTGTGTGGTCTTTGTATCTTTGTTTTTTTTTGTGTGTTTTTGAGTTACCCTTTCTCTTTGTCCTGCGCGGGCTTTCGGGAGAATTGTCCAGGGTCTTCATTATCCGCCCATTTTTTGCCCTGTGGTTCACTAAGAAAGGCCAAGACTTTGTATTGGACGCCGGGGGTCCGTATCCCGGAAGAAACGTTTGTGGGGGGCGCTCCTTCTGCGCCTGTTCAGAAGGAAAAAACGCATAACGTTTGTCTGGTATAGAAGGAGGGGGAGATTTCCATTGGCGGACGGATAGGTAAGACATCGAGGATATCTGCTGCGCGGGCGA
>Ga0179593_1409515_pt1 | contig 20262 bp, 27 predicted proteins | sample CZODoug2_1_08_16_FD_185931 | JGI IMG/M metagenome (GOLD analysis project Ga0179593, IMG submission 185931) | Vadose zone soil fungal communities from Angelo Coast Range Reserve, California, USA - CZODoug2_1_08_16fungal (PacBio error correction) | ecosystem: Environmental > Terrestrial > Soil >...
CGCAGCGCTTTCTGGGCGGACAAGAACCCTTGCGGAATTTTGGAGGGCGATGGGGGGAGGACTGCACGGAAGGAAGGGCATTGGGAGTAGAGGGAAGGACTCCAAAAGAGTAGGGTGAACTCTTTGGGTACTAAAAAAGCGGGTGCGCCGTTCACGCCCGTGTGGCCTGCCGTCCCAGCCGTGCTCCCCATAGATTCCAAAGGAAGGCCTACCTAAAAAAAAACACAGTGCATTCCTGGGGGCAGCTCCTCGTTTCACGGGGAAAGAAAGAAGGCACAAAAAGGAATCCCTCGGAGCTACCAGGAAACGTTAGGGGGACCGACGAAAGAGAGGCTTGAAACGGGGGGGGAGTTAAAAAGGTGAGGAGAGATCTTAAAAAAATTGAGGCGGGTGTGTCCGGCCCTAGAAACGCGAGAAGCTGGGAACGAGCGCTGTCGGAGTATTGAAAAAAAAGACGCCAAATCACGAGACACTCAAATATCATTAACGAGGGGAAATGCGAGACAGATACCGGGAGCGCCATCAGACAAAAGAAGGTAAAATGCTTGCCGCTAACAAAGAAAAAGAAACACAGGGTCGAATGAGACAGAGGCGGGCTTAAGTAAGTGAACTGGCTTTGGGTAAGAAGCGTCCGATGGGGAAAAAAGGAGCTTCAAAAAAGTGCTCGTCGATACTGAAAAACTCAAAGAACTTTGGGGGAAGAATAGGAAACTTACCATCGCTGCGACTGCGCGAGCAGCGAAGAGAGGCAATCTAAGAAGGACGCTACCAAGAATAAACTCAGGAATACAGAGAGAGAGTACAACCATCCTCAAGGGAGAAAGAAGAAAACCACGTTGAGGGGTAAAGGCCGTAAAAAAAGAAATCCGCGAGCAGACGATATGTGCGAGTCTTAAAAAGGTAAACAGGCGGCCGGCCAAATTACTATTGGGGATAAAGCTGTACAACTTTCGGGGGATCCAGAGAAAGAACGCCAAGGGCAAGACACCTGCCGCATCTGGTTAAAAAGGGGAAACGGCTCGTAATTGGGACGGGCGAGGCCAGAGAACTTCTCGGAACGTCGCCTTGCTTGGGGGGGAGGGGGAGCGCACACTTGGACTGGATCTTTAAAGCTCAAAGGGGGGGTTCGAAAGTATAGGTCCAGATGAAAACACGTAAGGGAGAGGGAAGGCATGGGGAGCCGGATGCTCAGGGAAGAAATTGGGGGACCAAGGTCGTTTTATCCACGCGAAAAAAATGAAAAGAGAAAAAAATCGCTTGACATCACGTTGCAAGTTAAGAGAGGTATCGGTCAAAAACAACACACAAAGGGAGGAAGGCGAAACATGGGGGCCTCAATAAGCAAGGAAGGGGGAGGGCAGCGAGGGCAAAGGTCGAGGAAATACGAAATGTTGGGCTTGAGAGAAAACCGGGGGGCACGAAAGGGATCCCTTCCTCCGGGGAAAGGTTCCGGGGAATTTGGTTAAAAAGAATCCTCTGGACCTAAAAGATACTAGGCTCCAGGGTAAAGTTATCATGACTCACCCCTGCAAGAAAGGGACGGGAAAAACAAAAAGGGACGAAAGATGGCAACATGCAGGCTTCAGACAACGCAATTACGAAGCCCCAACGGAGTCAAGATGCTGAATTGTCGATTCGTCGGGGACAAGAGGGGATGGACGCGCCAAAGGGCAGAGATTGAATAGAACCGGGCCCTGGAACAGAAACGAAGAGCGGCCCAGATCCAAAAGCGAAGGCTTCAATGGGGACTGCTTTTCCTTTAAGTTTGAAGGCGGGATTTGATCGCCAGATGGTTGGGGGAAAGGGAGACACCTCCAGGTTACCCGATGATCCAGGTAAAAGTCATGAAATCACACCCAGCGTCAGGCGGCGAAGGAAGAAAAGAGGGAACTGCTCTCGAGGTCGGACACTAAGGGGGGAAGACAGCGCAACTCCGAATCGCGAGACTCCGTTGAATCCTGGAAAAGCTGCGCTTAAACAAACTCCACATCCAGAAGGGAAACGGGGACGGACGCAAGGGGAAGAAGACCTGCAGGATAGAGGCAATGTGTGATCGGGCGGGTTCGCGGAAGCAGGGAAATAACTATTATTGCGCCAGGTCTAAGAGAGGAGACCGCAGCGCGCAGAATGGAAAATCTGAAGTGATTCAACCTGAGAAATGCTTTCTTGGCCACCGGGCAGTTAGAAATAAAGCGGCAAGGACCAACACTTAGAGGACCATACGAGCGTAGAAGCACAAAAAAAAGAACAGCAGGTTACGCAAGCTCTAAAAAAAAGCCAAAAGGGCAGTGAAGGCACGCTCGGCAGGAAAGACCCAACAAGAAAGGGAAACAGGAGGAAGAGTTGAAGTGGGAAAAAAAGTCAAAAATCTTTCCGAAAGAGGATAACAAACAAAGGAGCAGGAATGCACACAACTTGTGGGGGGCTGTAAAAAGGTCGAAAAGGGACCCCACGGCTGGTCACCGTGCGTAGAACGGAAGAAACGCGGAGAGCGAAAATACGTAATTCAGCGCACGATAATAAAAAAACGTAAACAGGCATGCCGTCTATGAAAGACAAGTGGGCTTCCCCTCGCACAGCAAAGAAAAAGTCAAGCCAGAGCGGGTCAGCACAAATGAAAAAAAGAGGGATACCAAAGGATTATCAAAAGATACAATCGAAGGGTTTGGAAAATGTGAAACACCGGAAGACGGCTGCGAGTCGATAGGGAGTGAACTCTTTGTCAAGCTGGGGGGGGGAGATGGGGGTAGTTAGCTGGGAAGGGAGCCAACGAATCAAGGAAATGGGGATTTTACGACTTTTGTCCGGCTCAAAAACAGTTCTGGAAGTCACAGCCGTTCCGACACATTTCCACGAATTGGGGGGGGGAAACAAAAGGCAAAGAACAACCAGGGTGGAGTCAGGATGGACAGAGTATACTCGTTTCACAGAGGAAACTCGGTATAGTAACTCCCTCAGGGAGACAACTGTCTGTTGAGCATGCAGAGCGAGGGGGGGTGGGGGTGGGGGGGCGCAGAAACTGCTGGGGGGGATTAGATGAGGTAACAGATGCGCGTTTGAAAGGGCCGCAAGAAAAAAGAAGGCAGACGAAAAAGGCAGGGAAAGGTGCTTCGGTAAGGCCCAATTCACGAAGGAAGACCGAAAAGTGCCTGGGGCAAATTGGAAAAAAAAAGGGCTGCGAGTGAGAACGGGAGAAACAGTCACATTGACGGAGGAGGGAAAAAAAGGCAGCCAGACTATCACACAAACTTTTCGCAGGCGGAAAAAAAAAGAGCGGGGGGAAGGAAACATGCGCTTACGTGCTCCCGTCTATAGTCTGGAGTGAGCGCCGTTAAAGGGGACCGGCCAAAGGAGAGAGAGGAATGCGCAAGGGGATGACGAGGACGCTCGAAAAAAAGAAAGGGGCTGCAATCAAGGTGCCGAACACCTACCGCGCGGCTAAGAACTAGGGGAAGAAGTAACAGAACGTGTTAAGGAAAAAAGAAACCAAAGGTGGGGGGCGCAAGAAAAAAAACATGCTTGAGGAGAAAAAAAGAGAAGACCAAGAAAGGAAACCGTCAAACCAGTTAAAGACGAAAAGATAGAGCTGGGCTACAGGAAAGTGACAGAGGTAATTCGGACGAGACGAAGAGGGGGGGGGGGGGGGGTCTATAATGAATCCACGACGCATCACACCAGGAAAAGTCAAAAAAAGAAATTGTTTCACAGTGGTGGACATGGCATTGAGGGAGGAATAAGAAGAAAAGAGCGGCAGTATTCATGCTTCACGAGGGAAAGGAGGTTCAAAAATGAGATTACCTTGATCTGGAGCGCTAAAATTCTAGGGGATTGAAGGTCCAGAGAAAAGCTTAGGCTCAAGAAGGAAAGGCATGGATAATTCTCGGAATCACCCCAGTTGGGGAAGAATGACCAATGCAAAGGAGGAAACTCAAGGCGCTCGACCGGGCCATGAAAGGGGTCAAGTGTATATCTTGAGTGCATAACGTAAAACGAGAACGAGGAAGAAAATAAAGATTCACGACAAGAAGAGAAGTACTCAAAAAAATGGCCAAGGTCGAGAACATTTTGGAAAAAAATTGAAAATTGTGGTCAAAAAAGGGTGAAAGGCGGAGAACGTGGCTCAAAGGTGAAAAGGGCGCTTTGGCGCGGTGTGAAAAAAATAAGAGAAACTATAAAGATGGGGAGAAAACCTCAAAAGAAAAGGTAATCAGCGCGGGTCTCATGCAAATCAGGGGTTAGGCGCGAAGATAGGCGCCGGGAGGTCGGGGAAGAGCGCAATGAAAAAAGAAGGGAAACTGCATCAGGTTTTGGGAGGAGGTTATGGACTGCGTTCTACCAGGGGGAAAACGAAAAGGACAGCGGGACCAAAGGAGTAACAGGCCCGCCGGGTGTCCAATCGGCGAAAGATAGATAGACCAAGGATTAAAAATCACACGAAGATTAAGGAGGCTGGGAAGGGGTTCACACAATAGGAGGGTTTGGGATTCTTGATCGGCAACAAAAGGGAAGGCGCTGGTTTGAAAAAAGAGAGTGGAACCTCAGCGTTAAGTAGGGTCAAAGTCCTTCTTAAGAGGAGCAAAAAACCAAGCGGGCGAGGACGAGAGAAGAGGAGAAAACTCGATGGTGCTACGGAGGAGGGGGCATTCCGGCTCCGAAAACTTGCTCAAAAACTTAAAAAAGAAAGGCGTAATAAGGGGGGGGGGTGGGGGGAAAAGTGGAACTTAGGGTCGCTTCAAACAGGAATCAAAAAAAGTTCAGACGGGAGAAAGAATCTCAGGGAAAGCTGAAAGAAAGTCACGCGTGTTTGTAGCGGCAAACTCCCAATAGAAAGGGGGTGCATAGCTCACGGTCTACAGGACCGTCGACGCGAAGAATGGGAAAAAGACCGGGGAATCAACAAGGAAATCAGTCAGTATGGGTGTGCCAAATCTTTCGTAAGATCAGAAAAAAAGGACCCCAGATTTCATTCGGGACAGGCTGGTAGGAGACGAAAGCGACCAGAAAGAATAGGTGTGGCAAAGCTCTCCGAAGAGATAAGGAGTTGAAATAGTTTCCAAAAGTCCTAACGGGCTTCATGCAGAAAACAACAGGGGCTAAGGAGGAGGAGTTGACGGTTAAAGAAAAATTGGAAGGAAATAGGTGGTGGAAACAAAACAAGAGAAAGAAAAAAAAAAAGGGTTAGGGTAGACAACAATCGGGGGGAATCAGGGGAGGAAGAAAGGGGGGAGGGCCTACGGAATTCAGACAGGAGTGAGAGAAAAAACGAGGATCAAGCTGAAAAAAAAAAATCCTCTTTTGGGGGAACAAAGGGAAAATACTCCAGCTGAGCAAGGAAACTAACATTCCAGTTAGGGGGAATCTGGAATAAAACGAAAACGTCAGCAAGAGTGCACGGGGAACACTTAACAAGATGAGATGATAGAACAAAAGAGGAAAAAGCTATAGATCTAAGAAGAGGTGTCTCGTTGGAGAACACCGGCACTCCCTAGAATTTGGGGACAGAGAGAGGGTGTGACCGCGTAAACTTGGAAAGGCAGACTGGCGAAAAAGGTGGTAGGATCCGTCTATCGCAAAAGGATGGTGTGTGAACTGGTGAATGGCGGAAACAGAGTTTCAGAAAAAATCTGTGGGGGACCCGTCCCTATCGCCCAACATCCGTGGCTCACTTGCAATAAAAGGGGGGTGTACGAAGAAGACACCCAAAGTGTATGCCAGGAGCGGGGACCCAGCCTAGGGGGGAAAAAAAAAGATCACAGAAGGATTTACAAAGGGAAGCTGAAAGGGGACTGGTATGGGGGGGGCGTCGGAGAGAAGACGAAAAAGTGCATTAACACAAGGGGGAGGAGTGCAGATGAAGAATGGAGGGGGGAAGCTACTACGCAGAGGAAAAAGCCGGGGCAAAAAAAGAAATCGGGTGCCTGGGAAAGACCGAGAGAAATTATTCGAGGTACCACGAAGAAAAAAATGAGAATGAGCAGGGCTTAAGAGGTGAAGCGCTCGGGTTCTACTAAGGGGCTTATAAGAAGAAAAAGTAACCCAAGCTGAAAAAGGAAATGTCCTCTACAAAGAGATAGAGCACAAAGTGACCAGGAGAGAAAAAGGGCGGGCTTCTGTAAAGGAAGGACTTGAGGGTAAAAAGGAAGGGGGAAGTGTATTTAGAATCTCAGAGAATCAGGAAGACCAAAGGATTAGACTAGGGAAACGTGGAGGAAGGGCTGTGGAATAACTAGGCCGCTCTCGGTCGGGGAGCTCGTATCACGCCGACAGTTTCTTGGAGAGAGAGATAACGTATGAAATTAAAGTAACTGGTGGGGTCCATCATCGTGTAAAAAAAAGCCGCTCACAAATGAGGGGGGGGGCTAGATAACTAACACTCAAAAGGGAAAAAATTAAAGAGAAACCGAAACAATAAATCGCTCTCGTGAAAGAAAGGAAAGGCTCTCCATGGAAAGGAAGCTACAATTGTTGGGGTCATACCATGGTGGGGGGACCACTAACGATCACAGGGGAAGCGAAAAAAAAAAGGAACTAAGACTTGTCACAGTTGTCACGGGGAGAGTGGGACGTGGAATCCGAGGACCAGGAATGAAAAGACTGGTTTCGTCCTGCGTGGTATGAGAGGGAAAAAATGGAAAACCCTGGAGAGGGTAAAGCGCGCAAAAAGAGGGGGGATAGGTAAAGAGGATGAGTCCGAATGAAAAGCAGGACAAACGCTTTTGCAGATGGAGAGCAGGATGGGCCAGGAGTGCTCATTGAGATACCCAAAGGGGAAAGAGAAGGTGGGGAAGGCATTCAGGTTATTAAAAAAGGGCGCTAAGGAGGAAACCACTCAGAATTGAGTCGCAGTGAGAGAGAGGGGGGAATGTATCTTAAAAACAACTGAGGAGGAAAGAATAGATAGAAGGACATAAAGGAGGAAACGTGGTCAGCGTTATGGAAAAAAGAGGAAGGGGAGTGCTAGTGAAATAAAAATCGTGGTCAAAAGTAGAGAATTGGAAAAGGACAACGAAATGGCTCCATGCATTCGAAGTACTTGGGATGGGAGCTTTCAAAAAGGGGACATAATAGCAAAAGAAGAGAAAGAAAGGGAATTCTAGGAGCCGCTCAATGGAAAAATCAGGGAGTCGAATGCAGCATGCAAGATAGAAAAGAAAAAATACGACGAAACACTAACACACTGGGGAGGTTTCTTACTTACCTGGCTGGGGGAGGGATACACAAGGGGCTACAGCTGAAAAGAAAAGAAGTCGGTGAGACCTGCGAATTGGTCCAAAAAGAAGGGAGATCTAGGGTCCAAGAAAAGAATTCGCGCGGCTTGAGGGTTGAGGGAAGGCTTTAAAGGGTTCAAAAACGGGGGGGGAGTAGGTTAGAAAGCCAAGGGGGGAGAGGGGGGTGGGACGGAATCGGGCGAGTCCCGTTTCTATTTCAGGGGAAAAGAGGAAGGCTGAAAAGAAAGACCGCGCAGCCCACGACTTCAAAGGAAAGAACAGAAAAAGATGGGGCTGCTTCGAGACGTCAATAGAGTCACAAAACCGACTGCGAGAAAGTGGCGAAGCTATTGGAGGAAGGCGGAGGAAATCCACTGAAGAAATAGAATAGTTCATCAGAAGGCAGGCGTAAGGGAACGCTATCAAAGGAGAAAAAGGTGTGGGCTCGGCCGTTTGGCACGGACGGCACGACCGCACATAGGAATGGGGAGAACGTTCTCCTCGGAATCAATTGGGAAAACAGACGGAAGGATGCAAAATGTATAACGGCGTGCCAAGTTAGGCTCTAACAATGCAGCAGCGCGCAAGAAGGGCTTTCGTCGGGGCAGCCCGCGGGGAAAAGGGAAACACAAGAGGATCAAAGGTCCACACAAAAAGCTCTACAAACGTTGTACTACACAGGGGACAAAGGCGTCCTCTTAGGCATGAAGAAAACCAGGAAAGGGGAGACTCGAGGGGGAGGGGGAAAGGGGTGCAGGGACACGGTCAAGCGAGGAGGGCGGGGGAAGGGGGGAAAGAAAATGAATCCACAAAGTTTGGGGGGGGGGGCTTCAATTCTTGTTAAGAAGTAACTTTGAAAAAAAAGGCCGAAAAAGAGAAACAGGGTCGTAAGGGGGAAAAGGGATACGCTTTGAAGAAAAGGAAAAGAGGGCAGGCTTTACAGAAGGTGGAGAACCAACTAAAAAAAGAAAGGCACAAGGACCTCGTTGTCCGCCGAAAAACTCCGTAAACACATAAGGGGGGGAGGGGGTACAAATTAGAAAAATATAGATCTGCGAGAAAAAAGGAGGGGGAGAAAAAGTAATGAGCAATCTGGGGACAATTGTTCTTCACCTTCACTCCGCTTAAGGGGGCGACTGATAGGGTATGAGTTGAACGAAGGGCAAGTGAAGGGCTGCAGTTGGGAGAGCGCAAAAAGAGTAGAATTAGTGGTGAAAATAGGACGCTTGTCAGTGGAATCTACGCCCTGGGGGACTAAGGAAGAAAGAAATACCTCGGTCCCTGATGACACCACAAGGGGGGGAAGCCTAACTCAAAAAAAAAGGGGTGGGGCGTTCAGTCTAGGGGTGGTCCCCACCCGAGGGGGAAGGCAAGAATGGAACGCGGGGGGGAACTGTCAACTCCTTCCGCAGGGAGCTAAACGGAGGAGTTGAAGAGGGTATTCGCAAGGTCCCGGAGCAAGGGGCTGGTCGTCAAAGTGGTGGAGCTTATTAAAGATTTGTCTGTGGGGGGCAGAGGATAGAAACGCGCCTAAAAGGGGCCTTGAAGGAGAGGGTATTTTAGGAGAAAAGAAGCTTGAGAAAAAATAACAGAGATCAGGGGGCCACTTACGAGTGTTCAAAAATGGGTAGAGAGAAGTCAGATAGGGAGACCGGGTTGGAAGAGAAAAAAAGCGCGTGCTGAAGAAACTGCTCGAATGCACCCACTTTGAAAGAGAAGAGGAATCTAGGGATTCAATTAAAGACTCGTCTGCCCGTAGAAAATTTGGGAAGGGGAATTAACCCGCATGATTAAGATCTGAGAGTCAAGAAGGGAGGAAGGGAACAAATAAATGAGGGAAGCTCGAAAGCAAAGTAGGTGGGAGGAAGCAGTCTGCTCGCGCGAACGACTAAAAGGATAAGCTCAGGGAAGAGAAAGAAATGACTATTAACCAGAAAAAGAATTAAAAAACGGAAATGAGCGGGATACGCGTAAACCATCTCCTCTCAAAACAAAGAGGACATCACGCCAGCGGTGAAATTGAATTTAAGAGATCTTGTATCTCAATCGGTAGGGAGGGGTGCGGACGCAGAAGGTGGGGGGAACAGTCTAAAGAACTAATTATAGTGGTGTTAAGGAGAAGGGGGACAGGGCGTGAATTTTGACACTGAAAAAAAACATGGTTAAAAGAAGATCAAAGAACTGGCCCGCTGACATTTTTTGTTAAGGCGGTAAGGAAAATGGAGAATCCAAGGCCAATCAGAAGTCAACTTCAAGAAGTCTCCTGGATTTGGGGGAGAGCGAGCCTGACCACTACCCGGGCGCGCTCTCACTGAGGTTGAGGAGAGGGTAAAGTTAACGCGCCAAAGAGGGGATTAAGGGAGAGTAAGGTAGCATTGAGGGCTCAGGAAAGAAAAAGGTTAGCGCTGGGAAAACATGCAGTTGGTACACGAAATTCGTCATCGACCTGGCATTAGAAGAAAGGTGGGGGAGGAATCTTGAGGGGAAATATAACAGGGGAGAGAAACAAAAACGGAGAGGAGGAACAGAGTAGACATTTGATAAGGAATCAAAGGGAATAAAAAGGGGGAGGGTCAAGTGAACTCATGGCCTTTCTAGCGACATTTTGAAAACGAATGGTTTAAATTGGTCAAAAGTAGAGACAACGGGGGAACGGAGGAACAGGAATTCGCCGTAAAAAAGGAAGGGGTGGGGGGGCGATTTCAAGTGGGACGAATAATAGCAAAAAGAATGGCGCGGCTGAAAAAGAAGGGTAGAATCAGTCGCGAAGGTCCGGAGAAGGAAAACCCGTCGGAAAGACGTGAAGCGACAAAATATCAGAAAAAAGAAGCTCAATTCCATGGAACTGGAGAACTGAAAAAGTGAACATGACCAAGCGGGGGCAGGTCTGGAGATGAGGGGAGGGGGAAGGGTCGTAAAAATCAAAACAGATCACAATATAAGTCGTAGAAAGGACAACGGGAAGGCGAGGAGACCGCACCTCTAGGTCCAGGAAGAAATATGAGGAAATGGTGAGGGGAGGGTCTGGAGGGAAAAAAGGTTCACCTCTGAGTTGGGGAGGGGTCTATCAGCCGCATTGGTGGGCGCGGGGGGGAACTAGGCTGTTCAATGTGAAAACATTCAGAGGAAAAAATCTGCCGGACTGAAAGTGATGCAAGAAAACTCTTCGAAAAAAGAGAGAGAGGAGAACTCGGGGAAAGTCGTAAGCTGCACTCATGGAGGAAAGTACTCACGTCCTCTCTCTTGAAAAATAGGGAGGGCGATGAGCGACATAAGAGAAAATATTAGAGGGAGGACTAAGCTCCGAGAGGGAAGTAAAAGACGAAGAGAAAGTGTGTGCTTCTGAGAGCCGAACATCTTTTTGGGAAGATTTCAGAAAGGTCCTCTTGAGGAAAGGATAGCTCAATTTCCCCTGTAAGGGAACTGGGGGGTGGCTCGTGATGGTGCCAAAGGATAAACGCATGCACAAGCTAAAAAAAAAGTGATGACTTCGGGGCCAATGATTGTAAGAACTGAGAGGACGAGGGGAACCCACGCGGAAAGAAAGAGTGGTGAAAGGATCAGGCTCGAAAATATTTCTCGCTCTAGGTTGCAGCCATAAATAACAGACGGGTTATCAGAAGGGGGGGAAAAAATGGGGGGAAAATGACCTCAAGGGTGCTGTCAGCGTAAAGGAAAAAAAGGGAGGGGGGGGGAATCAAATAACTTGCCAACTGGTTGGGGAGAGCCAAGCGGTGAAAGCTCATTCACGAAAAGGCTCCAAGGAGGAAGGCGTAAGAAAAAACTAAAACGCTTCAAAACCGGAACTAAAAGAAAATACGAGGGGAAGAATTTGGCGATTCAAAACTAAGAAAACTGGAGAAAGGCCCTGAGAAGGAAAGGGTCCAGCTTCCTAGAGAGAAAAAAAAACAGAAATAGTAAACTTTTCCAAAAATCAGAGACTAAAACAAACAACAACTGATTGTGGAAAAAAGGATGTAAAGAGAGGGGTCTATTGGTGAGTTAATCCTTTCTGTCTGGGGTGGTCCGGGGGGGGGGGGAGAAAGGGTTCACTGGAAGGGGTGCCGAAGGGAAGAAGGATTAGGGGAATCGGAAGAAAAGGATCCAAGAACGTAGGGAAAAAAAGTTGACGGATTGGTTGTCTCCGTCTAAGGTGGAAAAGGGAAAGGTCCCGGTCCGGCCAGGGGGAGAAATGGGGAAAAAAGATTGTGGTGTAACAGAACCATTTGGTGAACTTAAGTTGTAAAAAAGAAATTGGGAGGAAGGAGGGGACCGAAGCGGTCAACTGTCAACTCAAGTCACTAAGAAAAAAGAGCTGGGTAGGGGGTTGGGAGAGAGGACTCCCGCCGGAAAAATGGAACTTCTTGTGCGAGGACAAAAGGGGGGGGAGGAAGAATTGCTAAACCCAATGCTGGGGAGAATTGAAAACCGTACTCTCGGAAAAAAAAAATACTTCAGAAGGGGGGGAAAAAGAAAAGGAGCTGCTTGAATTAGTGGGAGAAAAAACGCCAAATGCACGAAGAATCAGATGGGGCATCCCTTGACGCTGTGCAAAATTCGGATCGCGCGAGATAAGAAGGGCAGTAGAGCAAGCATCACCAAAGCGGAAAGGGCAGGAGCCTCCAAAAAAGAGAAAAAAAAAAAAAAAAAAAGATAGACGTGCTCCTTAAGAAGGGGGAGGTCGAAACTAAAAAAGGAGGATGTATGTGGGAAGTGGATGGGTTAAGCGAAAAAAAAAAAGAGGACGAGGAGTGAGAGAGGACGTGCCAAGCGCAGCATCAGGGGAAGGCTAAGTCGGTATGTTCTGCCGAAGGACTCTGACTAGAAACGCAAAGGGAGGAGATATCGATCATGAGGACAAAGGAGAGAATTAAAACGAAGGATAATCTCGTACAAAAAAAACATCTAAAAAAAGAGAAAATAAAGAAGAATCCAGCTTGTGAACCGATTTTGGAGCAAGGCCTAAAAAAGGAAAACTCGTGATCGCAAGGGGGGGACGAAAAAAAAAGGGAGGGCGGAACGTTTGGCACAAATTCCAGGATCTGGGGGCGATAAGAACGGTTAGCGGGATTAATGAGAAAACAGTTCGAGCAAAGAACCGGCAGAAAGTGTGAAATGAAGTTGGACGTAATTGAATCAGAGAAGGGAAATCTTGGGGAAAAGGCAGACAGATCTTCGGGAGGACTTCCCAATGAGGAAGGGGCTTGGTGAGAAAGGCCAGGATAACTTTGCAGGGAGCTTTACAGAGAGGAGAAAGAGTGGTCAGAAAAAATCTCCAAACTAAAGGAAAGAGGAATGGCAAAGGGGAAAGAACATGGGGCGTGAGAGAAATAACCCTGCAATCAGCATTTCGTTTGAACCAATGTTCGCTCAGAAGGAAAGATAGGAAAGGGGTGAGGAAAAGTCTTGAGGTGCATAAATGTATAGAGGGAAAAAAAAACAAAAAACGGGATGTAGGGGGAAAAAAAGTAGAGGGCCATTTCATGAAAGAGAGCAAAAGGACGAAAGTGTGGAAATTTAGTGTCAGCCAGTTGCTAGCGCATTGCGGAGGAATCGAAAGGGAATTGGTCAAACGTAAAACCACTTGGAGAAGGAAGCACAGGGCTCCATACATTCGCCGGAAGAAAGGCGTTCGAGGAGAGGGGACAAATCAGGCTGGACAAAAAAAAACTAGACAAAGAGGGACACCTGAAAGGTGAAAAGTGGCGGAGAGAGCGCGACGGGCAAAATCCCTGGAGGAGTCGTGCAATCAAAGGATCTGAACAGCGGTGGCTGTCACGTCAATCGAACCATTGAACACCACTGTGAATACTTAGGCGAGGGGGAGGGGACGGAGCGGGTGAGGGGTGAAAGGCAGCGGCCAGTCGCAATCTTTATGAGGACATCTGAGAACTTCCGAATGGAACCGACTCTTAAATCCGAAGGAAAGAAGTCCAGAAAAGAAGATAGGGGTAGGGGTTTGAGTCCTTTACATGGTTCACAGGAGGGGGGGGAGGAACTTGATAGCCAGAGGGATCGGAGGTTTTTTTTGAAGCTCGCGGGGGCAGGGAGAATGGGACCGTAGTGAATGGTGAGAGTCCTTCTTAGAAAGAGAGCCCGCTGAGAGAGCAGGGCTGCGCATAGCAGAAAAATAAAAAGAGCTTAGGAGAGACACGCAATTTCTGAGACTCCCTGAGGGAAAAGCCATCAGAGATACTCCTGGGGGAAATAGTGGAGAAGGGGATGCAAAAAGAAGCACTTCCAATCCAACTTTTCAGAGAGCGGGAGAAGGGGGGAAAGGAATCGCTTCGCTGGGGTAGGCGCAAGTGAAGAGTGCGGTGTGATGGATGCGAAGCTAGAGGCCCTTTCGCGGCAGTTTGGGAAAAAGAGGGGAGAACAATGGAGAAAGAGCTCTTGTGGACAGACGGTAAGAAAGCGCGGCAAGGCCCCAAAAGGAGGTCTGGAAAGGACGGGCAGAGTTTACTGGGGGAGGCGGAGTAAAAAAAACGCTGACAAAACCATGTGGGGACTCTCCGAAACGGTGAAGAGAAAGGAAAGCGCACTCGAGGAGGATGAATCACATAGAAGCATAAATTGTAGATCCTTATGAAAGAGAGAGAATCTTTCATCGCTTAGTAAGGGAGAGAGGGGAGAGGGGACAAAGGATCATTCATTAAGGACCACAATGGGGGGGGGGGGTAAATCTGAATGGAACTCAGTTGAAAATAGTAAAATGGAAGGATTCGAAAAAACGGGGTTGAGTAGCTAAACAAGACTTTCATAAAAGATTAAAGGAAAAGTAGTACTCTGGAAAGGGGGGAGAGAAGGAATACCACTTCAAGTAAACTCTTAATTAAAAGAAAATCGTTCCCAAACTTAAATCCTGGGGAAAAACAGTAAAGAAGGATGGGGCCAGGGGAGAAGAAAGAGTGAGAAGTCTCAAAAACAGGGGAAGGATGAAAAAGTAGGAGAGAGAGACTATAATGTGGGGGGGCGACACCGGACCGGGAGGAGGGTGGGAAAGTGCATATATGTGAGGGGAAATGCTTGAAGTGCAAGGGAAAGGGCAGAAGGAGCGGGGAAGTCTGTGAAATCCTCCAAATTATGTCCAGAAGTAAATTGTTGAAAAGTTTGAGAGTGAGAAGATTTCGCCGTTCTCCGAAAGGGGTAGAGGGTAAGCCGTGACCGTGGTAGTCCCTGATGAAAATTTGTTTAAAAAAGCCGAAAACCACACACAGGTGTTGGAAGTGAAAGGCCCCCAGCTAAATCGGGGGCTGAAAGGGAGGTAAAAGGTCAAAAAGAGTCAATCCTAGCGGTTCTTTGGGGGCCAGACGATGAGCCTTGAAACCTGCGGGGGGGAGTACAAGGGAGAGGGATGCGTAAACTATCGGGGGAGGGGGGGCGTGTGGAAGAGCAGGAAGCAAGTCGCCTGACTTGCCGCGAAAAGAGGCAGAGGATTGCACGCTGGCCATCAGAGAGGAAAGGGGAAAAGTCCAGGACGAGGGGTCAAAAAAATTCGGAAGAAGAAGAGGAATAAACTCACCACGCGGACGATTGCGCGTGCAGAAGGGAGGACTCAAACTTTGGAAAGTCAATCATTACCGCTGTAGTACGTTCGGGACAGGAGAAAAGAACTGGGGGGGGGGAAAGGGGGGGGGAGGACGGTGAGAAAAAGATACTCTTATCCCAATGGGGGGAGCTGAGAGGGAAAATTGCAGTGCCGCAGATCAAGAGAGGGGAATAACTGATCTGAGAAAAGGAAGAAGAGCTGGTTTCCTCTTCAGAGGGCTCTAAGAATAGGTAAGCGAAACGTCCCAGGATTCTCGTAACCAGCGACAAAAAACAACATTCTGATAAAAGGAAAGAATTTGGGAAGGGGAAAGGTAAAGCCGCGGGGAAACATTAAAGAAACGTAGGGAAGAGAATGTTGACTATGGGATCCTGTCGGAGGGGAAAAGCTTCAGGGAAAAAAGGGTTAGAGAAAAAGAGTATCCCTGAGAAAAGGGAAAAAATAACAGAAGAGAAGCGACAGAAAAGGAAAAATAGTGAACCATGGTGTGCCAAGTTGGCGGGGGGGAGGTTCGGAAAGAAGGCCAAGAAAGCTGATCAAAAGAAAGAGGACCAACACCGCAGGATATTTGACGGAGGGTTCATGAGCGAGGAGGAGAAAAAAGGTCCAATGGTCAGGGACACGACGCAATCTTGAGAGTGTGGTCGGTAGATGAAAAGCGACGAATCGTAACTTTGCCTCGTGGAACACCTGAGAGGAATGGTTAACTGTGCAGAAGAAGGGGAAAAAAGAAAACAGTGGGTCGTACTAATGACATTCGTTGTATGGTCCACTCTCACATGGAGGCCGAAGGCCCGCACTTGACATCACGTAGTCGGGGAGAGAATGGAGTCATAAAAAAAACGGGAGTGGATGAAAATAGAGAACGGATCGAGGAATCAACAACGTGGGAGTCGTGGCATTGCCAGGGACTAGCGAAATGTGGGCAGGAAAGATGAAAAATTGGTCAAGGGAAAGCACGGGGGGAGGAAGGAAAACAAATGGTAGAAAAGGGGAGTTCGCTTAAGGGAAAAAGGAGTTCGGAGGGGAGAGTGTCGGACCTAAGAAAAAAGAACAAAGATTCGCGCGCGTAGCAAGGTTAGGCAAGGCTTAGGCTCGAAATTATTAGAATTAGCTCGAGATAGAGGGCAATGCCAAGGAGGGATCTGACAAAAAACAGAAGGGAACACCACTGTGGGGGGGGGTTCTTGGCGATTCACTTAAAAGGAAATTGGAGGAAGAAAAAAATTCAGAGTCCAAAGGGGAGAGGCGGTGAAATAAGTTGAGACACTCCTGTGCACCAAAAGTTAAGCCCGCACCTCTATCACAAAGAGGAAAAAGGAAGGCGCTTCAGGGTTTCTGGGACTTGGCTTAAAAAATTTGAAAAAAAAACGGTAGTTCTCCGTGAGAACAAATGGGGGGAGCTCTGGTGTTGTAAGGAAGAGGGGAGGAAAAAGGGAAAAGGGGAACGGTTCGTCTGGGTAATCTAAGGGGGAAAAGACCGACGAGCGAGATCAACAATCTCTTAAAAGCTTGATCGCGGAAGAGCAGCGATGCAGACTCTAGGTTGAGAGGGGCGGAAATTCTTCAGTAATATAACGGCTCCCAATCTCGGACTAAAGGGGAAGAGATGGGCCTTCATCGCTGGGGGAGATCAGAAAAAAAGAAGAAAAAGACTTTCTACGGGGAGGAAAGGAAGAAAAGGCTTAGGACTCGATGTGTCGAAAGTGTGCTCGAGGGGGGGGGTGGGGGAGGGCTCACTCCGCAATAGTATTGGGTGAAGGAAAAATCGAAAGTTGGATACCTACGGGGGAGAAAGAAGAAAAAATTTGCAAACATTGTGATTCACTGATCAAGGAATGGAGGGGGGGCCAGCGTTGAACTCTAAAAGAAAAGAGATCTTCAAGGACCAATGCTGTAGGTTATTCTGATTTAGGCTCCGGTAAAGGAGGGGAGAGGGGGAAAAAGGCTTCAACCGCCAGCATATGTGGTAAAAGAAACTGGAAGGTGCGACGCACAGCAATTTTCAAGGAGCGCAAAGGACGATACAAAAAAGACCAGTGTAGACCTGAGAGGTAGAAAAGGAAGACCGGCTGTCAGCTAGTCGGGGGAAACTAAAGGGAGAAAGAAAAAGGGAGACCAATGGTGGTGGGATAAATGCTAAAAAAAAAAATTAGAGAAAGGGGTAAAAAGACCACGTCTGGTCCGAAAAAAACAGGAGGAAGGTTCGAGAAAAAAACAGTCAATCAAGGGAAAAAAGAGGAAAAAGACTAAGAAATGTGGCGATGGCTCTAGAAGCCATATAGCAAGAAGCAGGAAGGACATTTAACTTTAAAAAGGAAGAACCTATCAACCCGGAACATCAATAGATTTGGAGCAAATTAGAAAAAGATATGATACTCAGAAAAGTGAGAAGAGAGAGATCTCATCCGAGGGTTCTAATTGGTTAAAAGTTCACTGAAGGGGGTGCATAGTGGGGAAATATTTAGGTAACGATGGAACTGGGGGAGGAGGACTGCGATTTTGGGAGAAGAGCTACTTTCAAGATTATTTGGGGTAACTAGTGGGGAAAGGCTGGGAAAAAGAGGGTTATCGTTTCAGGGTTCGCCTGTGACCTTCCGGGGGCCAAAGGAAAGAGTGATGGATGCCCAAGTGGGGGGGCACCGACCTCACCCAAACACTTTTGGTTTTTGGTTGGAGTCACCTCGTTCCAGGAAAGAAGAACTGACAAAAGGGAAAACTGACTAACCCCTGAGGCTACACTGGATTTAGGTGGAGGGCGGCCGACGCTAAGACGCCCTGAAAAGGAGTTGGAAAGGAAAAAAAAGGGGTTCGGTATAGATTCGGTAAAACGCGGTTGATCTGTGTTCCTCATAGATAAGAAGCGCCGAAGAAAGAAAATCTTTGGAAGGGGAAGCAGGTCAGAGGTGAGGAAGTAAGAACTCAGGGAAGAAGCAAAGGAGTAAAAAATTACAAATCCTGACTCGCTCGAAAAGGCGAGGATAAAAAGGAAAGACAACAAGGACTATTGCGCGGGCAAAAAAAAAAAACTAGGAAAAGTTCAGGCTACTGAGAGAGAGGGGAAATTACCAAAGAGGGAGAAAGGGTCTGGAGTCTGGATGGTATTCAGGTGAAGCTCCCAGGAAGGCAAAAAATGAAGCGAGAGGAACGTGCTCAAGGCGCCGGAGAAAAGGGGGGGGGGGAAAGAAAGGTGGGGAGGAATCGAGTTCTCTGCGCTAGAGGAAGGGGAGGAAGGTTCTAAGAAGAGAAGGGGGAAATTAAAAGAGATTAATTGGACACCATTTATAAGCGATGCGCGAAAAACTTGCTATCAATATAAACTCAGAGGGGGGGGTAAGAAGAAACTGAAAGAGGCAGGATCAGGGCTTCTTGGTCTAAGGAAGAGGAAAGCAGTCTCGGGCACATGAGGCTTAAAAGGATGGGAAAGCTTTATCCCTGGAAGTAAACTTGGGGGACAGAATGGAAAGGGGCGACCAACCTCTCCGAAAAAAGAAGCATATGAGACTGTTCGGAGTGTGCTTATACGAAATCAGAGAGACAAAGGATCACGATTTCGAAGGCTTTGTTGAAAAGCTCCAAAACTTCCACTTTACTGGCGTCAGAGGAAAAAAGAGTTGGTAGGAGCGGGGCCAAGAGACCAAAGCGAACTAAACTTTGCGCAGTTGGAAAAAGGTTGCGTGCTCATGGACAACCAGGGAGGAGGGCAAAGGTCGTGTGTAGACACGCGAAGGGGAATCTACCTAAGGGAGGGAGAAGTTTGGCAAAGGGGGGGTGGGGTGATATACATGGAGATCTTGGAGACAAACGGGGGAGGAAAACGAAGAGAGAAATGTATAGGCAAAAGAAATGAAAAAAGTGGGGAAGGAAGGCATCAAGGTCCATTTGAGAAAAGGGGGACGAGTAGGGGGGGAAAGTGGGTTTTCAAACAAAGGTGATTTCCATGATCCCCAAATGGAAAAAATTCCGGAAGAGCAACTTTACTGGAGAGGGGAGTTTGAGAGGGAGGGGAACAGGAAAAAAAGAGAACTAGAAAATCGGAGCAAAAGAAGGGGAAAATTGGAGAGAGGAAGGATCGTCCTGTCAAAAAAGCCCGGAGAAATAATGATCGGAATGATCAAAAAAGGAGGAAAGCCAGTCAATTAAAAGAACGGAAAAAAGGCACCAAAGGGAGCTTTCTCGATCCTTCGGTACCTGGCTAGTCGTGGAGAGAGCCGAATCTACAGCTGTACGACAAGAGAACGAAGGGAAGTTCCCCACTCGGAGACATCGGGAAGCACCTCGATAAACCACGGGAGATGAATAGCTCCGCGGCTTATTGTTGGGGGTTATTTCCAATGGTTCACCAGAGGGGGGGGGGGGGAGTGAGAATCTCGCTGGGGGGGATCGGGAAGGTTGGGTTACGGAAGCTCTCTAGAAATGTGAAAGGAGATGATTCTTCGGGAATAGGGAAGGAAAAAAACGAAGAAAGCTCGGAGGGATGGAAGGGAGGAATAGCAGAGAGGGTTGCAGGAAGGATGCAAAAAGGTCGAGAGGTGACACTCTTCAGAAAACGGGCTAAGAGCTGGTTCCTTCAAGTCGAAAAGGAGAAAGTCAAAATATTTGACGCAGTAGCTCAGGGAGAAAAGCGAGGAAAGGTGCTCGATCGAGGGGGGGAAACAAGAGATAGGACCCCTCCTTGTGGGAGGGGGAGGGGCAACCGTGGACTAGACCCTTCGCGCGCAGAAGGTTCAAAATTGCCCTGAGCGGGGAAGAATATTGGCCAAGGAGTAAGAAAAAGCCGTCGAAACAAAGTTCCTGTCGGCGTCGGCGGTACGGGCGGAAACCAAAACCAGAAAGGATCTCCCGGGGAAAGTTCAGGGTGGGATCAAGAGGGTCGCAGGCATGCGAAGCCCCAAGAAGGTAGAGGGGTTGACAGTTTAGCCCGTAGGGGGAGCGGCTCAAATAGGAATCTGTTCACAACACTTTGGGTTGGGGGTAATTCGGTGGAATATTGAACTAGGAAAAAATGAAAGGTAAAATGCGAAAAAAAAGTTCTTAACGGGGGGAGGGGGAAAAAAAGCGTGGCAGAAAAAAAAAGGTTCAAATAATCGGGTACTATCGCACGAATACTCCACTATGGAAAAAAGATGCCGACAAATTTCCGGGAAACCAAAGAAAATAGCATCAATTCCCGGAAAAAACACGAGAGAAAGGGGGGGGAGGCACAATTATAAAAAGGTAGAAGGGGCGAAAAAGGAAAAAAAATCAAAAGGAAGAGGAAAGAAAAAGATAGGATGAAAAGGAAAATCACGGGGGGCGTTTGTCTGAAGGGTAACATTCAACCAGTTCTTACTTGTAGGGTGAGGAGGGGAACGTTCACTGAGAACGGGAAGAGTATCGTGCGACCAAATTCGGAAAGGGGGTGAGGACTGGACAGCGTTGAGGTACGAACCCTTGTTTTACGCATCCGAAAGGAGACGGAATGATTTCCCACGAAAGTGTGGGGGGGGGAAAAGCCTCAAAAAA
>Ga0179593_1288416_pt1 | contig 20261 bp, 20 predicted proteins | sample CZODoug2_1_08_16_FD_185931 | JGI IMG/M metagenome (GOLD analysis project Ga0179593, IMG submission 185931) | Vadose zone soil fungal communities from Angelo Coast Range Reserve, California, USA - CZODoug2_1_08_16fungal (PacBio error correction) | ecosystem: Environmental > Terrestrial > Soil >...
ATCTCTTTAAAAAAGAGCGCACTGCTGCCCGCCCAGCTCGGATAAGGGGGCATAAAGTCGGCCATGGCCATGGCGCCCGAAGCGCGCGCGCAAGGAAGAAAGCCGACATCATCTAATTCCGCGCAGAGGACTTGCAAGGTTAAAATACGGTGAACGGACAGAAGAGGAGCAGGCGGCAACCAGACTCACCTCGCGCAAGGGGTCGAGTCGAAAAAAACGCCGTCAGGGGTCAGGAAAAACACTCGACTAATCCGTTTGGTCTGATCTTGGCGGTCCGTGAAGCCTCGAGAGATGTCGGCATAATCCAAAAGGGAGGGAAGGGGGGGCTTTGCCCAAGATGGCATCACGAATTTAAGAACGACCGTTGACAATCGCGTTCGATCGTCGCCGGGAGAGATGCCGCCAATCCTATCATAGGGAAAAGTACGTCATGAACCCCAATGGCGGGCGCCGACGAAAGAAAGCAAATGTCTCGCCGACCGGAAAAACCACAGAAGGAGAAGTAAAAGGAGATAAGGTATAATAAAAAGGGGGGGGCTCGGGCCGACCAGGATCGGCAAGACCGAAATTAGGAAACGAAGCAGCCGCCGGAAATCGGACGTAGTACTGCAGTGCCACGGATCAGGCAAGATGGCTAGCTGCATCGGCCGCGCGCTCTGAACCGAACTAACGGGGAAAAAAAATCGAACAATGCCGGAGACGGGACGCGTCCCCGGAATGAATGATAATGCCGTTAGGACAACCAGTCCTTAGTCCTCGCAAAGACACAGTAGTGACGTATCCCGCGGGGCACCAAGGTCGAAGCCGGCCGGCTATCTTCGGAGAAAGCACATGAATCCGTCAAACGTAGTATCAAACAAACTGAGGAGGAGGGACAAGGATACCCGCACGTGACCCGCAAAGTGACGTGTCGAGGACCGCGCCGATGTCGAGAATGCAGTGGGCCAAAGCGCGCGCGTTGAGGGGAGAGTATTGAAAACCACTAAAGAGGGAGGAGTCTGCGTTACAAGGACAACATACCAAGGGGGGGTTTGCCTGAGAGAGCAAAGAAAAAAACACATCTGACGCTGGGGCACGCAGGGGGGAGAATATCGGGGTCAGGGTCGGACAGACCTCCAATCCCAATCAATCGGGTGTGCACTAGGGGTCGGGGGCGGCGCGTGACGACCTTAACAGTAGAGCGGAAGGAAGGAAGAAGCCTTTCGTTCTAATAAATGACCGGCGAGGTTCAAGAAAGTTTTTACGATGCCACACCGGGGACGACCTTTAGAGGGAAATAACAGCAAAAGTTTTGGTAGGTTATTTGTCGGGGGGTCAGACGAAAACCACAAGGAGAGGCGGAAACTGGGTTTCGTTACAAGGTCTGGAAAAAGGGGAAGAACAAAATCGGAGAATTCCAGCCCAGAAATTGAACGGCTGCGAATCGGACCGCCGTAAAACCTGAACAATGTCGTACGGGAAACGACCTTGAAGGCTAGAGGGGCTCAGGTTTTTTTGGCGAGCGCAAAACGGGGGGCAGGAGCCAAGAAGACCTGGATCAGAGAGGGCTATAATTATCAGTGATGGATACAAGCTGGACCCCTACACGGAAGAGAGGGGGGGCGCGCTAAAGCCATCAAAGGAATGTTTAACCCTGAGCCATCTCTCCGAAGTATCCGAAAGTTAGAAACGCTCAACGCGGAAACTAGTGACGTTTGAAACCTGCCACCATGGAACCAGGCGGACAATGGCTCAACGCATCCCATCACCATTCACGGAACCAGCGCGATGCTTTCTGTTAGGCTGACAGAGGAAGGCTTCAAAGGACGTCTATCGCAGTTTGGTACCTCTATGAAGGACCTTCCTTGGAGGGTGAGCCAGGGAGGGGATCAAGTAAAGCCAAAAGAACAACAAACAAGAAGTCACTTGACAGAGGATCAACTCGGGCCTGATAGAAAAAAAGAAAGACCATAAAGATACGCGGTGACACACCAAGGGGAGGACAGGATATATGTGGAGCTAGTCAAAATTGACACACTTCCGGAGCCAATCTCGACGAGAGTGAGGCGCGGGGCTAACGAAAGAATAAATATAAGAATCGCGAAGGGATCTGGGGGTCTGTAGGCATACTAACAGGACTGTGAAAAGCTGGCCACTCGCCAATGGCAGGGCTTGTCAAGGCGAAATTCACCGAAAAAAGCTTAAAGGTCGGGCGGAAAGGGGGGACGGGAAGCCGGGTTGTAATTTCGCAACGACATCAAAAGGGAAAGAAGTGCGGGGGAATCTCGCGCGCGCGAGGAAACCAGAATTTAAGTACAAGAAACGCGAAAGACTTATCTGAAGAGAAATTTTAGAGTGGGGGGGACATATTCATGTGAAGCTCCTCACCAATTTAGGATAGTGTAGTAGAAGGGTCGCACGCATGACGAAGCGACAAAAGACGACATAGATGAGAAAAAAAAAAAAAAAGGAGAAAAAATAGTCTCTCTTACAAACGTTCTTTGGTTAAGGTGAGAAGTGAGCGGACCCACTCTAATTGGGCGATCGGAACCAGGAAGAGCAAGGCAAATACACGAAACTAAAGGGGGGGGGGGGGGGGGAAGTAGTCGGAGCCTAGAGGGAGAACGTGAAAAGAAATCCTCGCGCTCGCGGGAGAGGCAAAAATAAAATTAGGCCTTTTATTTCGGCAAGCACAACGAGGGGGGGGGGGGGGAGGAGGTCTAAAAAGAGACTAACTAAACTCTTCCGGTGAGGGGGTCTCACCTTTTACCAGATTGCGAGGGAGAAAAAAGCAGGCGACTAATGAAAGACAAAGAGGGTTAGCGAATCTTGGGAATATTTGAAATGATCTTTTAGAAAGAAGCGCCGCACTCTCCGCGAAGGGGTGGCGAATAGCCAATTGTACATTGGGGGAGAAAAGACACTGAAATAGAAAAGGCAGTGTCAACGACGGTCGCAAAGGATATGGAAGGTGAACAGGTTGGAGTCAGGCTGGCGGGGAATATAAATGGAAATCGGGAGGCATTGGGGGGGGGGGGAAGTGAGTGACGGGATGTGAAAACCGGGCATGCCTAATGATAGCGTTACGACAATACGTCTATACTGTCACAAAGGCGATAGCCAAGCACCGGGAAGCTCGGAAAAAATCAGGCCGAGAGGGGGAAGTCCAGATGGGGGAAGTTAGGGAAAAAAGGAGGGCGAGCATGTCCTCGGGCATGGAGCATGGGAGTCAAGAAGCTTCAGGCATACTCGGTTTAAAAATCGTGAGAAGCTATGACGCGGTCGAGTGTCGCTGGGTCAAAGATCCCGGAAAAAAAATTTTATTCGGCATGGGAAAAAAGAAAGAGCTGTAAAGGAAGGGGGGCAATCTATTTAGTCCCATCACTATTTCGGGGGAATCGGAAACGACGAGGAGGCTTTTCGGGAAGCCAAACCCCACCCAAAAAAACCTACCATTGGGTTGGCTTGAGTGCGTCTGCGCCCCAAGAGCAACGGACAGATCAAGAAGTCTGCTAAAAGGAGGGGGGAAACCCAGCGAGGGGGGGAGGCGGAAAGGCTGAAAGGGAGGTGACGTGAGGTAAATTGAAAGTGGGGGTGTTGCGCGGTCCTGCGTCAGACGTGAACATATGGAACGAAAAGCTGGTCAAAGGTCGGAGGACCAGGAGGCGGCAAAAACTGAGTGTTGCACAGCTTAAGGTCGGGGACTGCGCTGGATCGAAAACCAAAAAACCGCGAGAAAACTTCCGAAGGGACATTCGGGAGGGTATAACACGACCATATTGGACGGATTCAGAAAACTTCAAGTGCTTGAACTAAAAGGCCTCCAACCCAAAGCCACGGACACACGAGGACGGGGGATTGGCTGAGGTTAATTAATCTATAAGAAGGGGAAGAAGGGGATGTCACCCATGGGTGTTTGGAAGGGGGGGTCTCCCGAAAACAACAACAGGTGTGGGCGTGGTGCAATGAAACGGTCAGGTGGAAGAAAGGCGCTCAGACCCGCCAAGCACGAGGAAGAACAAGATCAAATTGCCAAGGAAGATGGGTACTCGAAATAGTCCGCGGAATCTGACTTCCCTATCGCTTCGGGTAGAGAGAATAAGAGAAGTGGGAGCGCGAACGGTACGTTACCTATGGACGCAGTGTCTAAAGGCTCCGTTGGAAGCGCCTTCGAAGGCCTTGAGGAGAAATGGTGCGGAAAAATAGTGAAGAAATGGGGGGGTCCTTCAATCGTAGTTCAGAAGGTTGCCGAAACTAAGACGTGCAAGGATATCCATCACAACCATACGGCCGATCCGCCTCGATATGGGGGAAGAGGTAACTCTTTAGAGGATCACGGAGGAGGAGAAAGCATCGGCAACGCGAGAACATCGGGGAAGAATGACGGCTCTATTCTGCAAAGACTGGGCCGGTCAAGGAGAAGACGGAATCAGAGGGGAGAGGTGCGAAAGGTGAGGCGTTAAAAAAGTCAGCACCAGGTGGACATCGCGACAAAGCTTTAAGGAAAATAAGATAAGTGAAAAAGCGAGCAGGTAGTGACTTAAGCGATCGAGGGAAAGGAGAATCGTGGCTTGTCGAAAACGAGAGACCTCCATCGTGTCTGGGTCATGAACGTAGCCGATGAGCAAGGCCATTGTTGGAAAGAAAGAACAGCTCATGAAAAAGGACGATTGGGTTGGCACCCACTCATAGGAGTTTTCCTCTGAGAAAAGTTCGTACCAGCCTTTTTCAGGGGATCTCATGCATCGAATCGAATGACCGGGGAGGCTTAAAACCTACAATCTCAGGGGAGGCCCGGGGGAAGAACAGGAACGGTCTTGGAACGTCCTCTAAAGGGATGGGTAGGGAGGAACTAACGCGGTTCGCCGACGCCTTGTGAGCGAGACCAGTGATCGGAGGTAAAGAAAAAAGGGGGAACAAAGAAAAAGCCAAATGGAGAATAAACCGTGAGGGGTCGGCGTGATATCCACACGCGCGCCAAGGAAGAGCGGTCTTGGGGAAGGGCGAATAGGGAGGGAAGAAGCACTGTATCAAGGCAATGGAAAAGGGCGCGTTTTGTACGATAGAATAAACTCAACACAAAACGTATGATGAAAAAGAAGAATGATAGCTATCAAAGGAGCGCAAATAAAGAACTACCTAAAGCAGGCGTCGGAAAATAAGGGGAGAAAGGGAATGGGATCCAACTCGACTGTAGGGAGTTTGTAAATAACTTCCGGACATAATCGAATGTCGCCTCAGGCAAGGGCATGGAGAAATGGACTAAATACTGGGGGAGAGGAATAAAAAGCGAGGAAAAGACTCGACGCAGCAAAAAACCCCAGTTACGGCGCGCGCAACCCTCCTACGGTCTGCACAAAACAAGAGTAAGAAACCGTGGTATGTGCTGGCGTCAAGGAGACGAGGAAAAGAGATTTCGAGATGACACAAACCACATTGACACTCATGCCATCACCAGGGATAGGAGTGGGGAAAAGTCCAAGGGCAAGAAAGATCGGCTCGACGGACCGTGCCTTTTGGGCGGCTTAAACTGCAATTCTTTATCATCGCGCACGGGAATGAAAAACTGGAGGGCGGTTTGGGGAAAAGTTAGGAGATCTAGAAAAGAATCATTTCCAGTCGAGCGACTGCGACGTATGAATAAAAGGGTGACGCGGCAGGAAAAAATAGGGGGGAAGACGAAATTTTAGAAACGCCGAGAAGCCCGAGCAGGAAAACAGGAACCGAGGAGGGCAGGGTGGAGCACGATGTTCTTAACGCGCAGGAGTGCCGGCGCCGCCGAAATCCGAAGAGAGAGGCCTCTAAAAAAAACAACGAAGGGCAAAGCTATCTATTGCCGGGCCGCCGGAGGAGGGGGGGAAGATAATTCAGGGGGAAAAGGCCGATTCAGTTAAAAAAACCGCCCATGGCCGAATAGGGAGCCTGTCGAACAAAAAAGTTACGATCACGAACAAGTCGAGAAAAAACAATTGAGCGGAGGCCGCCTGGACCTATTCAAACATCACAGAGGGATCCACGAACCCGGGCCCAGAGGAAGGGAACCGTCAAAAATGAACATAAAAGCTCTTTTCTAAGGATACCCAGCAACGGCGCCGACAAAGAGGGACGTGTCTAGCCCGCAAGGATGAGGAAAGAACCTCTCGTCATTGGGGGACAATCGGCGAGATGGGGTGACTTGCGTCTTTCTGTAGGGAAAAGGAAGCCGGTTCCAGGCAAGGGACAGGGGGGGAAAAAAATAACAGGGGGGTTCAAATGGCGAGCAAGAACAACCCCTACATTGGGGGTGCCGGTTGGGGGGGAACGCTTTTCGCGCAACCGGAGGGGAAGTGGGAAAGACAAAAAGCCAACTCAAGGGGAAAGTCTTTGCCGGGGAGGGGGATCAGAGTAAGCAGGAGTGAAAGGGTCGGGAAAGTCCTAAATCTTTCTAAATACGATGAAAAAGGAGGTCTTCAGAGGATCCAAGGGTATATGATTGCACGCTTGAGGGATAATACCTCACGATTTTTGATGCTTTTTGGGGGGGGATGGGGTTAACTCATCTTGAAAGAGGGGGGAACTTGAAGTGGGAAAAGGTACCCTGTCTTGAACTGCGCGGGCGAACAAAGGATATAACGAACGTACGCGATGAGAAGATTTAATAACCACAAGCAAAGCAAATTTGTAGGAGGGGAAAAGACCCTTTATCTTGGAGCGTGGCAGTGGGGGGGGGTCGCCCACATGCAAACAAAAGGGTGGGGTGCTTGGAAAGACCTAGATCTTCGTACGGTTTTCCTCACCCGAAAGAAAAGGGAGTGGTCACGACGCGTCCAAAACTAAGGAAAAGCGGAGGGTTGGAACCCAACGCGGGCAAACAAGGGTGAGACGGGGATCGACAATCTCGCCGAGCTCTGAGCCCATTAAAAAAGCGGTGAAACTACAAAGGGAGGAGGGTGAACTTCAAACAGGGTCTCCCGGGGGGAAATCATGACTCCTCTACCGGGAGCAAACGTACAGAAGCCGACTTTCTATTTATCATCAGGGGGTAGTTCTGATTCTTCGTGGGCAGAGCTTACATGAGCCGGGAGCTGGGTAATCGCAGTTGTAACTATCTCTGCCGTCCTCAGAGAGGGAGTCGAGAAAGGAGGCAGGGGGAAAAAAAACACCGAAGACGGGCAGACGAAACTCCCGAACCATGATCTTACCCGCAGAAAAGCAGGTTCCAAGGGAAAGCAAGGTCCCCTTAAACAGGAAACCTGAGAAGAAGGGGGGGGCACAGATCAATGTAGGTGAATTGGGCCCACATGCCGACGAGAGTTGCGGCGGAGGGACGAAAAATAAAGGGGAAACGAGGGAACAATAGCGAGGAGGGCAAAATATGGGGAATTCTCAGAAACGACGCTTGCTTAAGCCCGCCAAGACTGGCTTAAAAGGGGAAACGAAAAGGAGGTAAAGTTAATAGGAAGGGGAGTGGAACTGAAAAAGTTGTTCCTGTATGACAAATCAGCGACGGCTATAACAAAAACTCATCGCCAAAGGGGCGAAAATAACTACCTAGGGGAGGCGAGCAAGGAAAGTGTGGGTTCTTCGTAGCAGAGATTTCCCGGGACGGTGCTGGATGGATCTGCTATCATGGTCCAATCCGATCACCAAAGGGGGTCTGATGAGGGGGCCTATACCTGGGGGAGAAAAAGAAGAAACGACGTTAATAATCTCGCTCAACAAACTTAGTATTACTTTAAATGATCATGTTAAGAAGGAGGGGGGGGGCTACAGCAAGTATAGGGAAAAGAGATACCACAGATATCTGGATAAAAGGCATCGTCCGAGCAAATCCACTACCGGGAAATTCGGTGATAGTCGAAGCCTAAAGTCGGGAGCGCTGGGAAAAGTCGAGTGGGGAAGAGGCCTCTTCAAAATTGAACCAGGGATAGACTTTGATGTGTGGCTGCAAATAAAATTCCCGCGAAAATTCCGCCCAGAACTGTAAGGAAAAGAAGGGATTGACCTTAAAGGTCCCAGCGGTTAAGGGAAAGGAAGGATGTCTAGTGAAACGAAATCTTAAAATCGTCACCAGGACCGAAAAAGAGTTTGGAGTAGCGATCTTTGGAATCGTTTCATGGTTGGGGGGTAAAAGGGGAGACGATAGAAATTCAAAAAAAAAAGGTTACAGTTTTCTAAAAGCTAAAATCATCCTATCACTGCTGAAGGGGCACTCGGGAACGTACAATTGGCGAACATGGGGGGGAAAGTCTGGGGGTGGAACTAGGGGATAAGGGAGGAGAGGGAAAGGTACGTCGGCTTGGGAGTCGAAACCGCCAGTGGTCATCAGAGAACTTCCTAGCCAATTAATACGGGGAATAAGGACAACGGTTGCAGCAGCCCCGGGGAGGAAGAGATGGGTCAGCCAAAAGTCACCTCCTGGAAAATAGGAAGTGTCGGAAAGGGAAGGAGGTCAAGTAAGGGGGGCAGGCCGGGGAAGGAATGGCAGTTCAATCTGAAGACTTCAGTGAAGATGTTGGCGCGGGAAGAAAAGTGGGCAGTAAGAGGGGGCAGGCGGAGATTGAAGGGGGAATCAGTAAAGCGCTCCCATTATGTGAAGGGGTTCTCTCTTCAACGAGCGGACAAAAAAATTCAATGATAACATACGGGGGGGGGGGGAATTCGGGGGAAATAGGCAACTGATACGCACTGGAATAAGAAGGGGTACGCAAAGAAAGAAAATGGGGTAAGGATGACCAAACCCCTGAATGGAGTAATCTCTGAAAGTAAACCTACTACATTCGGCTCTATTGGTTACAAGGGGAGCTCTAAAAAAGGGGGAATGGGAGAAGATTGTGTAAAGGGAGAAAAGAACTGCAAACTAAATAGGGCCGCAACCCTAGAGCTTTCTTTCTAGGACCCAAAAAATAACCGCCGCAAACTCTTTCGGGCAAAGATGAAGGGGGGGAGTTAAAAGAGGAAGGGGGGGAACCAGCAGAAACTTACGCCGGTAAGGGATGTTATTATACCGACAAGTTTGCGGCACGGAGCGCTCAAGAAGGGGACAGGGCACGTCTGGAACTCGCGCAGACCAAGCACAGAAGAAAATGGAAAAAAGGAGGGGGCATTTTTGGGGGGAATGCTCAATGGCGACAAAGGGTGGGATCTATAATCGGGTCAAGCCTGGGCAAACAGCCAACATATCGGGGTCAGAAACATAAAACAAAAGGGTTCTGGAAAGGGGGGCATGGGGAAACTCCGGAATAAGGTTTGAATAAGGAGGAATAATCTCCCTCAATTCCAAAGGCACAAGCGACCGCTGGTGGGGGGGAAAAAGTACTTAAAAAGAAGAGGGGACGATTAAGGGAGGGGGAAGTCAAAACTAGAAGGGAACCCCAGGCAGTGAGGGTCGGTCGGGAAGTAGCGTTACGGCTCGATTCGTATTGAAAGGGATCAGACGGGAAAGGGGGGCAAACAAGAAGGAACGATTAAAAAAAACGACTTCGGTTCAGAAAAGGGGGGAAACGATAGGAAAGACGTTTTGGGCCTCAGCGTAACGTACATGGCTGAGTGGAAGAAAAGCGGGCCCGGCAGATCTTAAAAAGAAAAAAGCAGGCCGAGCAGAAAGAGTTAAAGTAACTTCGTGTAGTCCGGAGCTAGCTGGAATATGACGGCGCGTCGAACTGGAGGGGGGGGGGTAAAATCTGAGAAAAAAAGAAAGATTCTCGTTAGAACAGTCCCTGCTAGAAAAAATCATCGTCGTCTCGAGGCGGTTCGCAAAGGTCGTGGTCCCCTGTTCTTAGATCGAAAACGCTGGAGTCAGACGAAAAACTTTCGGTAAAAGTCTAAGGAGACAATCGGGGAGAAAGATCCGTGGCCGGTAAGAACGCGATCATGAGGGTTATGAACCGAGGATAAAGTCGGGGGGCAGTTAAGAAGCAGTGCGGCAGGGAGGGAGGACGAAGCTTGGGTTTCACAGACATTGTGGCTCCAAGCAGATCACGATTGCCGGGAGGGAAAGGCCCGACTTGTAACTGGGGTTCTAAGGAATAAGAGCAGAAAAGGGTGGGGAGGAACACATACAGAAAAAGGTTTTGTCGGCAGCTTTGGGATACGTGAATCTATCTTTGAGCCGCAGAAGGAACCGGGCATGTTGGGAGGGGAAAGAGGGCGGTGGAGAACTAATCCGGGAGTATCTCCCGTAAGGCCACAGGGGTAGAAGGAAAGGTCGTCAATCAGAGAAAATGGGGATAAACAGGAGAGGAAGGGGGTCTCTTCGAAAAAACGAGCTCTCCAACAAGATCTTTTTTAGGCCATGGAAGCAATCTGGGACCGCCAGGATATCGGGAAGGGAAAATTGTAAAAGTAGGAAATGAACACGAAAAAAGTTTGTAAGTAGAAAAAAGAGAGTCGAAAAACAACTGGTAAAGAGATAGGTATCAAGAAAGTTCCTACAAAAAGGAAGAAAGCGCATCAAGATGGAACAATTTACAGGTCCGGGCCAATTTGAAAAAAGCTAAGAGCGCCGGGGGGAAAAAAAATGTGAAAAAAAGAGGGGGAGACGAAGGGGAACCGCACGGGAGCCTGCGATTGGAGGAAACGGGGGTACTATGACTGTTTGGATCGACGGAAAGGGATAGAATGGCGAAAGAATTCCGCTTCCCTCCTCAACCCCTGGAACTAACCCCAAAAAAAGGGAGGGGGGATTCACCAAAAGAAAAACCGTTGGTAGGGGTTGGGCGTCCGTGAAGCCTCGGCATCGATCGAGCATGCAAATCAAAACCCAATGCCTTCCGGGCCTTGCCCTCATAGGGGAGTCAAACAGTAGAGGGGGGAAAGGAAAAAAAAGTCACGGGGACAAGCTTCTTCTGCTCCTCGGAGAAGGATTAAAGAGGCTCAACTGCCAAGGCCGGATCATCGGCGAGAATGAACCTACAGGCGGCTCAGTTTTCAGGGAGAAAATGACTCAGGGAGAGAAAAAGAGAAAGGTTCATCGGAGAAAAGAAGGGGGAGGGGATCGTATGAATAAGCAGGGCGCGAGGGAGAAGAAAAAAGCAAACCCGAACTTTCTAAACAAGATCCTAAGATGAATAAAAAAATCCCTAGGAGGTGCCGTCCGTGGCCCTAAAAAGAAGAAGGGGGAAGAGGGAGAGCGATGCGGCGCAGAAAAGACTCCAGCGGTCGCTCCCAAAAGAAGGTTAAGGAAACAAGATCTGATATCTGGCACGACGTGAGCGTTGGGGAAAAAAGGAGAATCACTCAGGAGGGAAAGACAGCGCCATGTCCAGGATCGCGGGGATGACAGGCCAAGGAACCCCAAACCCGTTTTTTTTTTGTGAAAGAAAGCGCAGCAAAAAGGTCTAAAAGAAAGGATTAAAATCGGGAAGAGGTAAAGAACACGAGACAAAAAAAGCCAGGAAGAAGGGTCAAGACCGGTCTGAACAGAGCATCTCGTCGTCGCCGATACCCTCAGAAAAAGATCCAGGGGGAGGGGCGTCCAATGAGGAAGTGGGAGCTAATATCAGCTCATAGGTGTAACAAATAAAAGGGTCTTTTGGGAAAGGGAAAGGGCTATAATAACGCCGGAAGAGAGAAAGTCCGGGGTTGCAGTACCACGCCCCAGAAACAGGGGTTTTAAAAGGGGAGAGGACAAGCAGAAAAGAAGCCTTTCTGAAGGGGCCTCTTTTGAAAACGGCTTTAGATAAAACTTTACAATGTGCTCTCCAGATCCAAGATCAGCGAAAAAAGTGGGGTGACTAGGGAGGAAGACGAGGACAAGACCGTTCAGCAAAAGGGAACGGAGCTGACGCGCAATAAATGGAGGGTCTGTAACGTCAAGGAGAATTTTCAGGAAGGGGTGAGGGAGACACATAGAGTAGGTACACAAGAGGGCAATAACGAAGTTTTTCGGACGGGGATTGAGGGTTATGAACGAAAAGAAAACGGCTAAATTCAAAAAGGGAGTGAGTTACAGAGGGGAGACAGGGAAGCTCAAAAAAACTAGCTCGGCAATAATTCAGCGACAAATGCAAACGCGCATTCTATTGTCGCCGTCACCCAATAGGAAGCAAAACATTTGGTCAAGAAAACCTTGTTTAAAGAATTGCGGGAGTCTGGTTTTGCTCATAAAGGAACCAATTTTGTTCGGAACCTCAGAATGAGGGATAGTGGCGGGGAGGCAGAGTCCTAGGGAGGCATCTCGGATCAAGTGAACGCAGATCTTGGGGGGGCCGCGAGAATATAAGAAAAACTAAATGGTAGTAAACCTGGGGGAAAGCGAAATCCGCCGGACCAGCTCCTAAAATTTACACTCCAAACTCTATTAACTTACTTTGGAAGTATGAAAAAACCCTGCCCAATGAGAACACCTTCGGACACCTTCAGTAAGCTCATAAGCCGCAGGCCGCTGTCCACAAGAAAATCTTAAACTCAGATGGGCGAGCGGCGCTCACGGGAAAGGGAGCTCCGAGGGGGGTACCTTATCTGACCGGTCCTTCCTTGTGGAGGCGAGAAGGACCTGGCTGTTTTACCAGCCAAAAGGAAACCAACTTAGTCCCAACTAAATAGGACATGATCTCCCCGCCAGCACATGTCCAACATCAGCCATATGTACGCTGTCGCAAAAACAGAGGTACAAAAAACAGTGTAAGGGGGGGGGAGATGAAAAAATTTCAAACTTTTCAAGGGAGACCAGCGCGAGAGTTGGAGGGGGCACTAAACAAAAGAATAAACTAAGGGAAAACAAAGAAGAGAGACGGGGGAAAGGACTGAATAAAAAGGGGAGTTGGAGTTCGAGGAAGGCCTAGAAAACTGGAATGGGCTGTCAAACGGAAAAAAGGAAAAGGAAACCGTCGTTACAAGTAATGGAGGAAGGCTGGGGTTTGCTCCTCACTGGGGGCCGGTCTTCGCAGCAGAAACAATCAAAGTCTATCGTAAGGGCCATATCCTCTCCGCGGGAGGAAGAAGTTCTGGACTCGAAATAGGGGGGGAGGAGGAGGAAAAAAAAATTTGGGAAAAGTAGGCTGGATTGGTCTGGGCGATCAGGTGACAGGAACTGAATCGCCAATTTTAAGAGTTGGTCCTAGGGAACGGTACTTAAGGGAGAAGAAGGAGAAGAACGCGTAGCTCAACAACCCACGTAGGAAGGGGATATATATAGTCCTGCCCTTCTGTGAGGAGGAATGAAGTGAGATAAACACCGAGGAAAAAAGGGGAGCCACAAAATCGGAAAAACTGAGCGCCCGAAAATCCCAAAAGAGACCGTAGGGTTTATATCTAATCTAATTCAGGGGAGAGAGAGGGAAAAGAAAGAAGGAATAAAACAAGAGAAGCCCATCACGACTTGGTCTTTCGGAGGGGAGGAAGAAAACGGAACACCGGCGCTAAAGGACCTAAATAACGGACACTGTAAGGGGAATGAGTAACGGGGGGGAGCAAGGCGAGTGGATTTTCCGAGGGAAGCTAGATGAGCGCCCTTACAACATAGTTGGGGCCCTGACTATCTTTTTAAAAGAAGGGGGAATTCATGACGGTCACCGACCCGACAAGAGAGAGGATCTTTACGAGGGGCACTTGTGACGGGGGAGAGACAATCCTTCTAGCAAACCAAGTTGTCGCTTTTGCAGCGACAAAATGGAGGGGGAAAAACGGGGGTGTTGAAATAAAAAAAAATAGAAAGACGAGGAAGGGAGGCGCGTAGGAAGGGACTTTTTTAGGGCTGAAACCGCCATTGCATCAAGGGAGAGGGAAAATAATTAATTAACCTTAGGTACAACTGCTGTATATGAAACTCCAGGGGAAGGAAAAAGCGACTGAAAGAAGCCGCCGCTTAGGAAGAAGGGGGCTGCTGTGATGGGCTCGAAAAGGAAGGGAAAACTCAGGGAGGATCATGGGCAGGTCCGAGTCACTGGATGTAATGGGTGGGGGAGGGGGGGGGGAGGTGGAAGGATTACTCAGGGGAAGAAGGAGTGTCTCTGGTCGATCCACCCGTCTCTTAGTGTGGAAGGGAGCGCTGAAAGACATCTTGAAAGGGTGAGCGAAGGCCTCAATACTTGATCTCGGGTTCAGAGCAAATATAAACACTTAGATGTTGGACAAAACACAGAGGGGGGTTCTCGGTAGAAAACAAACTCTATTCAACGGCGGTCACAGATCGATTGATGAGGAAACTGGGAATTCTGGGCTGGGATGGTCGCTGAGGGAAAGGACGTCGGTAAAGTGCTTGGAGGAGCCTATATGTTTGGGGGAGTAAGCTTCAAGAACTGGAAACGACATAGAGAGGCATGGAGGGTAGGGTAGGATAAAACCAAACTCAGAATTGAGGTTATTGCCAAAAAGGAAAAGAAGTGAACAGCGATGGGGGAGAGAAAAGCAAAAAGAAAGGGTGGGAAGGGAGGTCCGGGGGACCTACATGATTGAGGGAAATCGGGACGAAAAAGACATGGAAGGACATTGCTTTACAGAGGAGAAAGCAAACCGACCCGCCAGAAAGGTGACACCTCTGCGGTTGGGGTGCTTGGGGCGAAAACTGAAGAAAGCAGGTTGAAAAAGGAAGCCAATGACTCGGGGGGCCTTCCATCAAAAGAAACACACAATTGGATGGTGAAAAAAGGGGGAGGGTCAATAGGGAAGAGGGTAAAAGACTGGACCGGCAGGGGAGATCGCAAGGGAGGGCATGCCATAGAAGACTACTCTCCTCTTTCAATTAATCTCTTATTCGGAAGGGAAAGGGGGCTAAAGAAAAAAGGTGAAAGGAGGGGGAGAATCGTTTCACGAAAAGAAGGGAAGAGGCCTCTAGCCGGTAGATGACGTATCAGTTCTCGGGGGGGAGGAAGGACCGTGGAGAAGTGAAAGCGCCTGGAGACCAAGGGGGGATAAAATTGGGGAAAAAAAGACAACAATTGGAGCTCAAGACTGACATGGGTAGAATAGTGCCGACCGAGGCTTTAAAACTTCATTTCATGGCAAAAAAAGGAGACGTCTGGAAAAATCAAATAGGGGAAGAGGAAGTTTCGGTCGAAAGACTGTAGGAAGGGGGTCGGACGCGCGCTCAATCTCAGCGGAAAAAAGCGTGGCTGGCATAAGACTCGTCAAGAAGAAAAAAGAAAAAACATATCAAAATGGGCCTCGGTAGGCGCTCAGGGAGTTTGAAAAAATTTCGAGGGGAATCTACTGGTAAGCCCCCGAAGAAACGCTGTATAGAACGAAGTCGGAGGATCCGTGGAAAAGGCTTCCGGCTGCTCTGAAGCGGGAGCAGCAGACTGACGAAAACGGTCTAAAAAACTAGAAAGAGGAAGGGGTCATATGGATAGGGGGATGATCCAGGCAATGTTCACAGGCAGCAAATATGAAGGGACGCGAATTGGGAAAAATTGGTCTCAAGAAGAAAAAGGCGTGGGTCCGCAAGGGCAATCGTTCCAGCCGGGGTGGCATGGATCTCATGCTCGACATCGATCTCAATGTCACGGAGGAAAAGCTCAAGAACACGGGTCGACGAGATGGGGGAAATGAAGGGGGGGGGGGGAGGGTCGCAAATTACAAAAACTCGATTGTGGAGCGGAGAGGGCTGGCGAACCTCCATGCCTTGCTCTGACAGGGCTATCATTCGATCCAAATGGAGAAGAAAGGGGAGAAAAAAATAGGAAATTTGCGGGAGGAGAGAGGGGAATGATGTCGGCGGTTTTATCAAAGCGCTGCTGAGTAAAAAGCGTTGGAGAAAGAAAGCAAAAAAATGAGGGGGGGACGACCTGTTGAAATCCGCCTTGCGTTAAAAGGGGGGGCGACAGGGTGCGCACGACTTTTGGGGATATAGAAAGCCTCACCCAACACTGGATTGGGAAAAGAAGAGAGAGATGGAATCTGGTCAATTGAAGGACAAGGCACGGCGAAAAACCCAGCTCTGGAAATCTGAGGCCATAAGATGTGGCTTCAAGGGAGGGGGTCGCCAACTCTATGAAGCGAAGAGGGTGATAATAACGAGAAATCTAATTGGGAAAAGGGAAAGTGGCTCATAATCGTTGATAAGTAAGAAAAAGACGATCGAGCACGCTGGCGCCGCCGGATTCTAACCGCCTGGAGAGCGAGACAAAAAAAGACTTAAAATGTGAAAAAAAAAAAGAGTAGCGAAACGTGTTGGTTGATTTGATCCTTGAACAGATTCTCTAGACAGAATAGCCATGCAAAGAGCGGAATTGGAACCCCAATCGCTCGGCTGATATAAGGATCACAATGAAGTGAGCTCTCAAAAAATGAGAAGGAAGGGGGGGAGAAAAACCTGGGGGAAGTTCTAGACGGCATGAACCCGCACGATGGCGTTAAGGTCTTGCGATCCTCTCGGCTATCGAGCGCGAAAAGGGGCAAAGAGAATCAGATCGTATAAGGAAAGTGTTAAAGGGGGGAGAGGCTCCGACCAGGAGCGGAATAAACAGTTAAAAACGCCTGCGAAGAAAATATGAGGTGATCAAAGGAAGGAAGGCCGAAGAACCTCTATCAACAGATAAGCGAGGCCGGGCAGATGAATAAGAGTCCACTAAAAGGAACTCTTAACGAGGCAGACTTAAGGAGAAGGGGAGGAACCGGATACCTCGTAGAGGGGGGGTGGAAGATAAGGAAGAGGCAAGCAGCGTTCGGCCAAAGGACAAATCGCATGTCCTTATCACTGTTCAGGCCCCACACTGGATTGGAAGAGCGAAGGAAAACAAGGGAGGTCCGCAAAGATCTCTTGAGGGGGAAAAGAGAAGGTCACCATAAGGTCGCTTGAGGAAAGTAGGACGCGCACGGAAAAATTCGAAAGACCAAAGAACTTCGCCTACATCAGTGGGCGATTACAGATTTGAAGGAAGACGAAGAGCCTTCAGGGGGAAAAGCAGGGCTCCTTGGGAGGGGGGGGGCGTCTGAGGTCGAGGAAACGCCGCTTAGGGAACGTCGTTCTTAACAGGGGGCACGCCCATAAAAGGTGGTGCCCTTTCTAAAGGCTCACCAAAAAAAGAGTCATCTGAGGGACTCCTTTGGGGGGAAAAAAGGAGGGTATCTAAACGTGGTCGCCATTGCGAACCCTTCATCAAGCGTGAAAAGTCGGGGGGAGGGGGGAATGTAAACTAGTCAAAACAGTGGCTGCCGTCTGATCGAACGGGGGCCGAAAACATCCGAAGTAATAAGCAGGCTTCAGTGTAAAGGGGCGCCCTGGGGAACAAAGGATGTAACTAACTGGTTACCTAGGGTACCAGCACGAGTGGGGAGGGAAAGGGGGTGGATTGAACTCAAAGGGAAAAAACGCTCAGTATTAAAAAAAAGTTAGTTAAATTTTAACTTCCTTTCCACGAGGGGGCCCTAGCAAAAGAGACTAGCCCGCCGACAAAAATTGACGCGAATGAGTGCCTCCTTCACCAAGATACGGAAAGGCAGTGGAGTAAGGAAAGAAGGGCCAGGTCTTGAGAGGTTAAGGGGGTTGGCGCACTAAAAGCAACCATTTTTAGGTAACCTCCTGCAATGAGGACAGTAGGGGAGCGGGGGGACAAAAAGAAGAATTGAGTAAATCCAGAGAGGTACCTCCTGGAATCGCTGTGGGTCCGGTAGAAAATAACTTCCACTAACTTGATATAAAAGGAGGGGAGACAAGGAACAAATAAAAAAGCAGTCCTGAGTCCCTTTCCGCAACGCTCAAACGGTAAGGTATCTGAGAAGGAAGATGACAACACAGCTAACCCTGCTGCATAAGGAGATTCCTCGGAACTCATCACGGAAGGAAAGGAAGAAATTCCGGAGTTCTTATTGAGGAGGAATGTCAAGAGTTCACCTAAGGGAGATTGGCTATCCATAGTTGTGAAAAGGGTTATCTGCCGGGACTTCAAGGCTAGGTAAAGTCTAGAGTATTAATGGGAAGGGGTTCAAAAGAACCTGCTCAAACCAAAACAAGGACGAACACCGATCAAACTAGTTCCCTGATGGCCCTCAAGCCACTAAGGGACAACATGTTCAGGAAAAAGCTAGGGGAAAAAGCGTAAGAATTTCGGGTGTGCCTCTCGAAGAAAAAAAGGGGGCCCACGTTTCAATTTCCGCCCAGCAACGGTGCGGGCTGTGCTAAAGACGAAAAGATAAACCCCCGAGCGAGGGGAAAAGAATGGGGGTAGTTAGGAGCAGCGCACGCTTGGGGAGGCATGGCAACTCTCCAACTGGGTTTGTCACAGGGAACCGTCACCGAAAGAAAGTGGGCGTTACAGGATTAAGTAAAGGGGAGGGGGAGTAGCCTGGTGGAAAAACGTCTCGATAAGGAGCACAAGGGAGATCTTTCGGGAATGGAGCCTCTCGCTGATATTCCAATCACGAGAGTAAAGAGAGGCGACATAGGGGAAGACAAAAGAATAAGAAAAACGAGATTTCCCTTCTTGGAGGGGGGTTGATAGGCGAGCAGGTGAACCTATACACGCCAATTGTTCTTCGGGGGGGGGGGGGAAGAGAGGGTCGCCATTCAAGAGAGAGAACAAAGGCTGTAATCAGAATCGAAACAACTACAACTTGAAGAAAGAAAGTATCTTACCTGCACGTCGTTGGGAGAGGGAAGTATGAAAAAAACGCTCAAGGGAGAGAAAAGCGGTATGACAAAATGCAGCGCAATCACAGAAAAGAAAAAAAATTTCGGGTTGATTAGTCACCTAATTGGGAGGGGCTGGGAAGACGGATTGGGCCATAGAGTAAAAGGGGGCAAAAAAGGATCGCATTGAAGAGTCGAATAAAGGACAAAAGCGCGAAAAGCTCCCAAAGATAAAACACGGTCTTTGACCTGCTGCACCGTGACGCAGCCAGGCGAAGGGAATCGACCAGAAGACCCGGGAGGGGAGGGGGAAGGTCGTCTGAACACTCGGGTTATGCAGGATTAGGGGGATCACGCGCCGCCAAAACGCGAGCTGGGGGACGAAGCAGAAACTTTTGACATTGGGGGGGGGGGGGAGAGGAAACAATTAGAAAGTACGCTGGGAAAAAGTGGGGCTGGAACAAGAGCAGGAGCCGGGAAGAGAAGGTAATTTGGTCGGGCGACTCTTCATTTACGCTGTGGGAAATAGGGGGGACCGAACCTCCTGGTCAAAAGGAAAGGAAAAAAAAGGGGGGGACCGGCAACTTCTTATAACCCCCGCACGTAGCGGAAGCGTAAGGGGAGCAAAAAGAAACATCACCTTTATGCACAGTGGGGAAAGCGGGGGAAAGGGTTAAATCGATGTCCTCCAGAGAAAGGGGCAAAAGGGTCAATACGAAATCGTTTCAAAGAGAGTTTCAGCGTTAGAAGGTGACGAGAAAAGAGGTCAGAGATAAAGGGATGACAAGGGGAAAGCGTTGACCTGTCGGGAAGGCCAACGAAGTTTCCTTAGGGCGCGATGGCGGTATCACATAAAGGATGTCTTGTGGCGAGGGAAAATAACGCATCTTGAAGCAAAAAACGGATAGGGGATACGCACCACCAGTGTTTCGTTCTTCTCCAAAAAAAAGGGAAGAAGTCGAGTGGGGATGAAAGCGAAAGTACAAGTAAGGGGAGAGGGATTTGGGGGTTCTGGAGAGTAAGGGCGTGGGCTGGGAATCTGAAAGGGGTCTGTGGCTCGGGCGGGAGGTCAATAAAAGACAAAAACAAGTGGTCGGAGGACGAGCTGTCAGATGAACCAGCCCAAACTTCGAAACAAAAGCGTAAGGATGCCCTCGTAAGGGGCGGACCGGATGCGTCGGGGGGGGGTCAAAAAGACGCGAAACGGCCTAGAGTCGTTTATTAAAAAATCCATATTTCTGCATAAGAGACGCTACAGGACACTGGACTGCCAAAGTGAGGTCCAAGGAATATCAAAAGAAAAAAAAAGCAACACCGCAACGCCGGGGGGGGAATTTGGATGAGCAAGGGTGAACTTGGAAGAGAAATCCTTTTAAAAAGAGACAAAAAAAAGATAAGATTTTTTGAAAGGGAAGGGAAAGGAACAACAAACAAGGGCTTTTCAATTTCACAAGGGGGGGACTCGTTTTCCGACGCCTGGGAAACCTCAATACCAAAGAGCAACAACCGAAATTGGAAAAAGGAGGAGGGGGTCATTCACGCCGGTAAATCGACAAGAAGGAAATGGAGACGTTCTGGGGATCGGTCGAGAAAAGGAGGGGGGGAGCGGAATAGGGCCTTGGTCTGAGTAAGTTGCTCGGGGGGGCTGACCGTCAAAAAAAAGTCGAGAAAGGTACACTCTCGTCCGATGGGCGGTGCAGTTTTTTTCTTGCGGTCCCCTCCTTTGTTGGACAGGAAAGCTGAAAAAAGGGGAGGGGTTGGAGGGGGGAAAAAAGGGGGGGAGGTGATCCGTCAG
>Ga0179593_1680319_pt1 | contig 20261 bp, 30 predicted proteins | sample CZODoug2_1_08_16_FD_185931 | JGI IMG/M metagenome (GOLD analysis project Ga0179593, IMG submission 185931) | Vadose zone soil fungal communities from Angelo Coast Range Reserve, California, USA - CZODoug2_1_08_16fungal (PacBio error correction) | ecosystem: Environmental > Terrestrial > Soil >...
CCTGAGAAAAAGGGTGGGGGTGTTAAAATCCCGCCAATAAAAAAAAAGTTGAAAAAAACCAAAAAAAAAAAGGGCTTCTCTCGGAACATCACGCGCTTCCATCAGACATGATCTTCAGGGGCAGGGGGACTCGCAAGGCCTGCTCGCTCAGCCTTGCGTCACCAGGGCGATTTGGTGAAGGGCTGTGGGGAGGTGTGTCAGACGCAATCCAACCCCTACAAACGGAAGAGTGAACTTCGACAAATGGCAAGGCCACGGCCTCGGAAAGGACACTTCCTGCCGACCCCCAACAAGAGATAATAGAAATAGGGAAGGGAAATAAAGAATTGTCAATGTCGCTACCTTTTTCTACCGGGGGTGCCCTGAGGGAGGGGAAAATCCCCCGCCTTGGGCGACAAATCGAAAAAACATGGTTGCCCAAAAAAGGAAAGCTTGGGAAAAGTCTAAAAACGCCGCAGTTCGACAACCCGTAGCCCACTAATTTCAGAAAGAGGGGTGAAGGGGGAAAAACGTCAGGAAGCAAGTGGCGATGAGCCCGTGGGGGTGCCAAGAAAGGCCTGCCACAAAAAGCGCTACCTCGCATTTAATTCTTGAGGGATTCAGTGGAAAAATATCTATGCGAAGTTTTTCTGTTGCATAGGAGAAGGGGGGCCAAGAGCCAGTGGTCCAGCGTCCCCTCGCCATCCCCCATGGCGGAAAAGACATTTAAAACAAAAAGAGCCTGTGGGGCGGAGAGATAAGCCTTCTACAGTCCAAGAAAAAGGCCGGCTCAGCGTAATGAAACGATGGAAAAAGGAAATTAAGTCTCGGAATGCGCCGGATATCGCCAAAAACTCCTCCTTATGAAAGAAAGGAGGATCCGGCGGAAGGGGGAAATTTAAGTACTCACGCCCACAGCCTCTCGTGAACGCCCAATCAATTGGGGGAAAGATATTCAACCTAGGGAAAAAGCCAGGATCTAACGACGGAGCAACACAACAAAACCCTCATTGAGGGAAACACTCCTTCTAGATAAACTCTCGGGAGGCCGGGAAACAGCAGCGTATTCACAAGAAGTCTACCAGAAACGCTGTTGGCCCAAGAAGCTGAACCGTGCAGCGCCCCATGGGGGAAATAATACCAGGAATGACCATTCGACAAAGGGCGGAAGGAACACTCTTTCAGAGGGGGAGTGGAGGTCTTTTTTCGTTTAGAATTTTTTTGAGAACAGACTTGTGGGTGGGAAAGCCAGCGGAAATAGATCGAAGCTGCTCGAGGTTTTTCCAAAGAACAACCAACTCGACCATTACCCCTGAGAAAAAGAAATGGTGCAGGGAAAAACGATTAAAATCCCCGGTTCCGCGCCAGCAAAACTCAGAACCAATCCTTTATGTCTTGATTGGCACCTTTCATCTGGGAACCGGCTAAAGTCCTCGCGAAAAAGGTACAGCCTGTTTATCAAGCCGCGAGTAAACGTCACTCCGCACAAAAGGGAAAGGAAACTTCAGGAAGGGGAAAACCAGGGGAGCACTCCGACCGGCGCCAATGCGGTAGGAGTGTACAAAAAGCCTCCGTAATTACCGAAGCGCGGAATGCATGTAAAGAACGGAAAACACCCGCTCGATCAAAGAAAAACGCATCCCTATCTCAAATCGAAAAAAAGATTGAGGAGGGGGATGGGGAAGAGGAGAGGGGAAAAAAAGAAATTTGGGGTCGGGGTTGCTTGGAGACGGCGAGGTGGGGCGAAAGACTTACGCGGAATGGCACAAAAAATAGGAGTGCCGATGCCAAGTTGGGGGGGTGACCACTACATTCTGAGAAACGTTGAGCGAAATTGGTGCGGAGGGAAAGCAGGAGAAACCATAAGGTCGGGCTTTTCCGCGCGGGGGGAAGTCGTTGCATATCCCTCGATGATACAATAGTGAGGTCAAGGAGGGGAAGAGGGGTCGAAAGGGCTATGCCGGAGATCTGCCGTCTTGTGACATTGAACCGAATTGAAGTGGCAGGGTAAATGGAAAGTTTTTTTGGAGGAAAGGAAATATTTCAGATCTGAATCCTTATTTCTGCTCAAAAAAGAAAAGAATTGGATTTCAAAGAAACGCGATCCATAAAAGACTAGATGAAAATCTTCAATAAAATAGATCGGGAGACTGGAGGAGGAGCCTTTGGAAGGGTCACACCTGGGTTCAAATGAGGGGACTTGTCGATTTGGGGGGAGGTGGGGAAGTTCGGATTGGAGTAGCGGGGCGAGGTTGTTTGTTATCGCAAAGTTTTAACCCAAGAGAAGAGGAATCATCCAACCGAAGGGGGGGTCGAGAGGGGAGGTTTCGAAAATGGAGGGCGAGTTTTTTTTTGCCCCGGTTTAGGGAAGGACGAGTCAAGGGGGGAGTGTGGACGAGCTTAGTCACATTGGGGTCCAAAGTTGCATGTTCCGCCGGGAGACGGTGTTAGAAAAGGGGAAAAGGGACCCAGCCGATCGACTTCGCGTCATACTGATGTCTCAGTTGATTATCGTCCTCATGTGAAGTACAGGAAGGTGGAAGCGTCGGGGGCAATTGTGCTGGATCCGCACGGCTGGCGGGAGAGGACAAATGCTTGAGAAGAAAAAAAAGGGGAGTGTGTTCAAGTACATGACTTATTTTTAAATTTGGTGAAAGGCGAGGGAGGAACATGGCCGGACTCGAAGCGAAAATATTTGCAACAGAACAAGGACTCCTCGATTATTTGCATATAGACACTGGTACAAAGGGGTCTAGGATGGTGGCGGTGGTCAAAAGGGATGGTCAACAATGATTGTCATTGAACAATTTGCTTAAAAAGCAAAAAAAGATCTCTCGCTTAGTACGTAGGACAGTGTGTCTTAAGGGGGAAACATAACTCTGAGAAGTGCTGGGAGATGAGGCAGGGGGCTACACCTCTGTGGAAAACAGTGGGGCGATTTAAAGGAAGGTCGAAACTCTCCATGTGAACTTTCGTGAAGACGCGGACCCAGAGAGAGCAGGGGGAAGGTAGGGGGGATCCTTCCAGAAAAATGTTTTGGTGTGTATCTGGCGGCCGAGCTGAGCGCCACCAGGGGGTTTTTTTAGGGATAGAAGTTCACCGCCGATTGCTGGGCGGTGGAAAGGTGGAATGGAACAAAAGGGCTACAAGAGCATCAACACGGTGACGTAACGTAACAGGGTGACGCATCGCAAAAAAAACAGTAAGACCCCCCCCAAAGCCAACGACTACACAATCCACTCCAACCCACCACTCAGATCACACCCACGTGCGACCCTGACTTGCCCAACACGCCCCCCCATGGACAGACTGGCCCAGCCCCCCCACCCCACGGCCAAGAGGTGGTCAAGATCCCACATAAAGACAACCCACCCCTAGGCACCCCACCCTCCCAAACAGACTCCCCCCCATAGCCCCTTCAGCCTCTAGCCTACACTCCCCCAACCCCCCCGCCCGGCTGTAGAACTTCCAGGCAAGTGATCACCACCCCTCCCTAACCCGTCGGCCCCCCCCCCACTCACTACTGCTAATTCCACGAAGCGACCCTATGGACTCAAACAACCAGAACTTACCCCCTCGAGGCAACCCCCTAGGGCCCCCCCTCCTGATGTCCCTCCCGGTCACGCGCGAGGTGCAGCCCCGCTCGCGAGCCCGAAGGGAACTGGCCCCCTGGGGGGACCCCAGTAATGAAGTCGCGGGGCACCTTCGCATCCCCGGTGGTGCATCACAGCCGGCTCGCCCGCCTAGCACCTACCGCCTCAACCGCATCATGCCCCCGCCCCCCGTCCTCGCGGCACCGCCCATCTAGGGGACCTGCCGCGCCGCCGGGACCACATGGCACCAAGGCCGCGATAACCCCCCTGCACGCGACTCCAGGGGGGGGGGCACTCAGAAACTAGCATTTCCTTTCCGTCCCGAGACTATTCCCAGCGCCCCCCACCCCAGCCCCTCTAGTTCGACCACGCTCCCCGTCCGTTTGCCTCCCTGCCCCGGCGTCGATGGCGGAATTCAATTCAGAGTGCTAATTTACACCGAGCCTTCGCCACCGTACGCACATGCAGTGCGCCGACCCCGGTGCGTCAAAAGCAACTCAGATCTCCTCCGGCGCCCCCTTTGACCGGTAAAGACAGGACCCAAACGGTGCGCAACGGATAGACCGCCTCCTCCCTCCTAGGGGGCCCCCCCGAGGTGATGGTATCGTCACCGACGTCCATCCCCTGTCAGCGCGAGTCCAATAGAGCTCTTCCCCCCGACAGTCCGCATTCACCTCCGACTCCCGACCGCTAAGGAACCTGCGGCCGCATAGTCCTCCAATCGCGGGGCCCCCCACCAACGCGCCCCATAGTCAGCGCCGTGGGCAGCAGGAGGAACGGAGAGTATGAAACGCATGCCACAGCCCCTTGGCCCCCTTGTAGAGTCCACGGCCGCTCCACCCGAGCATGGAGGCGCGCAACACTGGGCCCGGGTGACCGCCCCCCTCTCGTCGCTACAGTGCCCTGGACCGCCCGCTACGCCAACCTCCCCCCCTAGCTGCGTCGGCTCCCCACCCCCGGACCGCATTCCTAAGGAGTCGTGGTCCTCGATCGCCGATCCGATGGTTGTGCCAGCCTGGCGCCCTTGCGCTTTGCGATGGCTGGAACCGGGCATCCCCAGCCTCAGTCCCAGGGAGCGTATGCCTCCTCCCGTCCCCTGCGGGGGCCTGAGTAGCTTGACGGGGTGAGACGTGTTAGTGAGTCGCGCCCTGGATAAAAACCGGCGGCCCCGTCCCTCCTCGCGGTCCGCCCCGGGGACTCGGCCTCCGCGCCCCCCAACCCCATCCAATGCGCCCGCGCCATCGTCGCCCCTACCCCCCACCAACCCTCACCCGTTCGAGGCCTATTAGTATCTATATAAGACCTCAAATCTATACGAGTCTAAGCATAGTCTCACCAACATCATACAGCTCAAACTCTCCTCCCCCATCTGTCTGGGGCCCCAACTCGGAGTCAAGGGACCCCCCTGCCCACGGATCGATCCCCCCTTTCTTCGGCTTCATGGTACTATCCTCACCCAATCTACCGCCCGTCCTTCAACGGATCGGAACACTGCACCCGCCGATCATTCAACACCTCCAGTTTAGCCGCAATCAGAAACGCTCCCCTCAGCCCCCCACCCCCTAAGCCTTACCTTCCAGTACCTCTCCCATGCGACCCAATCCCCAGCACTGGGCACATGCTCAAGTCCGTATAAGCGTAGGGGAGCTTTTCGGTCTCTAGAGATCTCTCCACTAGCAAATCCGCAACGTCCTACTCCCGCGAGCCCCTACGCCATGACTGATCCATGCCGCGCGTCCTAGCTCCGCACGTCCGGCTGGCCGGCCGCGCCGCACCAACTTCCCCAAGCTCGACGTTTACCAGGTCCCCAGGGGCGGCCCGTCTGCGGAACACGGCCCAGCGCTCACGGTGACCCGATTAGGCTCGGATCAAGCACTGCGCGCATGGCCGAGCCTCCCTCCCACCCGCGACATCGAGGAACCGTCGTCCCACGACCGTGCCCGACCGCTCACAGGGACGACCCAAGGGGAAAGGCCGAGGAGTTAGCCATCGTAGGGTGGGGTGGTGGCGCAGTCACTCCTTACGAACCCCGCTCCTTACCTGTCCTCCTCGCATCCAGATACCACACGGCCGGGCCCCCCGTCTATTTACCACGTAAACTGTTATAGCCGACCTCGTCGCCCCGCCCAAAGGGCTTGGCAAACCGCGAACCCCGCGCTGCCAGACGTACAGGTCACCCATTATATTGGATCCGCTCCGAGCGCTGGAGGCGTAGGACGCGATTTCGGGTGAGTATCCGGGCCCCTGCGCCCCCCTTGATATCTGTCGGTGCCCACGCGGGACTTGCTCTCCCGTCAGCGTGAGCTCCTCTGCAGGCTCCTGGCTAGCTGAGAAGCTGTGTCTGCCGTCACCACCGGGCCACCATCGGCCGGCTGCCGACCCCAGCCCCTGCGTAGAAGCGGAACCTAACGCGACCCTGGCGCGAGGCCCGCCCCGACCCACCCTCCGCCTGTCTTCCCGTCCCGCGCCGAGCCCGCTAGACGGCCCAGGTCGGGTATGAACAGGCAAAATTGCCCACTTCTTCGCTGGGTCCCCAAACAAACCTCTTTTTGCACAGACCGGTCCCCTCCCGGCTATAACCCCGCCGCCAAAAGGCCCGAGCTGCCTGCCGGTTGTCGCTCCCGCCCTGCATTGCATCGGGGTCACCACCCATCCCCCCGACGGAGCGCTGTCACGCAGGAGGGCAGTGGGGAGGCGCCACGCCCCTTCACAGTCCAGCAGCTGCCACGGAAGGCGAGGTGGAGTCGCTCGCGGCACCTCTAGGCCCGAGGCTACCAGACCGCCCTGCCATATGTCCCGCTTCCGCGCCCCCCTCCCCGTCGACTTGACGCCCTGGGACGCCGTGCAAGTGGGAGGGAGGCGAGGGTCGGCCCAACGGGGTGAAACCACCCTTACTCAAGCCCACTGGCGCGGGAACATACCCCCACACGCTAGGCTCCGCTGCAGCCGACCATCTCCCCCCAGACACCGGATCCTTGAAACGCGCCTGATTAGGGCCCCTTCGCGCGCATCATGCGCGCCGAGGGCGAACGAACGCACTCACATAGCCCTCCTCCACTAATTTACCAGATCGCTCCCTCCTTCCGCCACCCGCCGACCTGTCCTCACCCGCAGAGGGCCGGCCGCGGCTTCCCTCACGTGCTCCGCTGCTTTGCCATAGGGCCACGCCCCAGCTCAGTACTCTCGACCTATCGTTTTTACCAAAGGGGAGACAGGGCTAATTCTGGCTTTACACAAGTGCTGCCCATTCCGCGTCGAGAGGTACGGGTTGCACGGCCGCAGAGCAAGAGAACTCAGCCGCCACCTGACCCCGTCGACACCCCCGGATCCACTAATCACCCCCGGCAGACGTCCCGCCACCAGGGGCCTTGGCTTCGGAAAGAGGTGGTGAGCCAAAGGAGACGCGATCATCGGCTCTACAGCGCTGTCTCTCGCCCCGTGCTCGGCAGCTGCCCCCTACAAGCGCGCAGGGGCCCAAGGCGCCGCACTGAGCCCCGTCCCGCCGTAGTCCGCTAGGGCGTTATGCACCCACGACTGACACTGTGCACGTTGGATGTGTTTGCCCGCGCCCGCCGCCCGTCCGAGTGCCGCCGCGGGGAGCTGTAGGGGCAGAGGGGACGGTCTGCGCCCACCCCCGCCCTACGGAAGCTCAAGCGGAGCAAGCCACAAGCGCAAAACCCCACCCGCACACTCACCACGTGACCCGGCTTAGTGTATGTGGCCTCAGCACCCATTCTCCTGTCGCGGGCGGGCTGGCATCGGCCTTGAGTTACCTCCAAGGGGGCGATCTGAAAAACTAAGAAACCCAATCCCGGCGCGTGCGCCCGCCGTTGGCATGGAGTAAGCCCGCCGCCTGTTCGGCGACGTCTTCGCAACGCTCCCAACCAACCCGCACTCGCACAAGTAGGTACGGAGGGGAACTTGCCAGTCCAAGATTGGCTCAGAGTTCGCGCGTCCGCGTCGAGTAACACATCCCCCCCCCCTCTCGGACCCCTTTCGCGCCCCATGCCCCCGCGCTTCCGCGGCAAACCGCCCGGGGCGAAGGAGTGGGGAAGGCCGATCTAGGGCTGGCGGTCCGGGGGTTGGGTCGGTCTGCAAAACTCGTCCCGACCTTTCCTCTCTCCCCCGGACGTAAAGTCCCCTCTCCGGGGCTAAATTAAGCCCCCACGCACCCCCCGCGTATCCCCTGCCCCGACGGACTCGACATCGGCGGGCCGGGTGCACGCCCCCGACCCCCCACTGCGTCGCCTGGGCGCGGCCCCGAGTCCCCTGGTAAAGTCGCAGACACGACTCAAACCCTTCGATAACGCACTCCTGTGCTTCCTTCGGCTCACTTCACTGGCCGTGCTTCGGAAAACACTCGCGACCACTTTCGATCACTACGCCCTTCCCAGCCCCCCGCCCCTCTCCTGGACCCGCCGTGCCCCGTTGTCGATCTTGTGTGGGCCGCGAGGGCAAAAGGGGAGCAGCAGGCCCCACATCAGCCATACGCCCGCCCCATTTGTGTGTTCCCCACATTGACAAATCAGCGGTCCCGCGATCCCCTCCGCCCTCAACCCTCCGCCTACCACGCGCCCCCGGTGGGCGGCCAAGGCAGACCCCCAGCGTGTATGGTAGGATACCACCACGCTCCATCTCCTTGGCGCCCAAACACTGATCCCCCCCCCACCCCGGGAGCACATCGACCGTCACTGCGCGAGGGCAAGCCGCCATTCTTCGCCCCTCCGGAAGACTTCTTCCTACATATCCCCGGCGCCCGACCATCCTGTCCCAGCGAAAAGTGCGGGGCTGGGTTTTCCCGGGTGGGGGGGCGAGGAGGGGGGCAGGAGGAAGAGTGACGAACCTTTGCCCCTTCCCCGCGCTGCCCTTCCCCAGCACTGCGAGGCTCCCAAAGCAGGGGAGAACAACATACAGTGAGCGCACGAAACACCCCGGTCCAGCATGGATTCACGCTCCTCCGATCGCCGGCCAACTCCGGCTTCTACTCCCCAGGGGGGCCTACGTCCACAGGCGAACCCCGAGCCCATGCCGCCCGCCTATGGTGTCCCTCCCCCCAACACCCTCATGAGTTCCTGACGGACTGTACCGTCATCGACAGGAGACAGTTTCGCGGGTGGACGCGTGCGGCGCGGGCACGCCTAGGTGCGAAAACACACGTGCGTCGCGCGTGGCCGCGATCCAGAAATCCGTCCCCGCAGGCCGCAGTCGCCAACCATCTGCGATTCTCCCCTTTCCTTAGAGCGTCTGGGGAAGTAGGGGGGGAGGGAAAAATGGGGGTGTGGTTTGTGGTACATAAGAAGAATAAAGAGTCTTAGACACTTGTCTGGGGAAAGAAAATCCAGAAAAAGGAATTTTAAATGCGTTTGGAGGAGAGATCAACAACAACAACGTAGTAACAAGAAAATAACCGCCTTAAAGGGGAATGGGGGGGGGGAAAAAAGGACCAAAGAAAAAGAAAAAAATAAACTAAAGATGTATTCATCTTCGCACCCAACAACGGCAGTCGATCCCCAGACGAGGAGAAGGCTTCGACAAAGCTTGTAAGCCTCGAGGTCCTTCTCAGCTCTCTTACTTTGGAAACAGTGGAGGTGGAAAGGTTTTGGCCACCAGGGGGGGATATGGGCCAAGGTTTGGTCATAACGAGAAAAATAAGCAAAGAAAAAGTATCTTAGGTGACTTCTATCAGCCCCATGGCAGAAAAAAAACCAAGGAAGAGCCATCACGGCCTCCGATAAAAAAAGCTATCCTCGGTAAATTGCTTAAGGGAACCTGTAAAAGAAAGGGAGTTATCGATCTTAAGCCCTTTCACCTGGGGGGAGGATCCAAAGGGTCGAAAAGTCGAAGAAATGGTTCGCCAAAAGGGATTTCGAAAAAGAAGCCACGCCCAGCACTTCCTCTTGTCGGACCGAAATAAGGAAAGAAAGGAGAGAGATTGGGGTTGGCCTGCCAGCATAACATGTTATCGATAGAAGGGGCAAAGGCAAAAAAAAGACCACCAGCGCTCCGTTCCAAGGTCATCACGTGCGTCATGAGAGGGGTCTACAGGAAGTATGGGGGGGATGGGGGTCATTTTGCAGAAACCTTCTGAGAAAGAGGCCGAAATTCCAAAAGATCCCAAGAGAGGGAAAAGACCTCAAGAGACGATGCAACAAGCCTTTTTTTTATAAGCTTAGCGTATAGAATGGAAACTCAGAAAAAAAAAAAAAAACTCACGAGAAGGAAAGATGGAACACTGAGGTAATTGGGGGAGAGGCAACCAGACGCCGAATCGACACACGCGGAAGGGATGAAAGAAAGAAGGCGAGGACGATGGGAAACAGTAGCCGAGACACCGTACTCACGCCAAAAATCACCGGTCGGAAGAAGTCCAATTTGACTCAGCCTCTGGAGAAAGAGTCCAAAAAAGATCCCAACCGACGGATAAAAATCAAGCCAACTCGAAACTCAGAAAGAAGGACGATCGGAAGGAGAGGGCGTCAGATCTTCAAGAAGTGTTCCAAACTTCAGGCGTACAAAACGAGGACGCTACAGAAACAACTGGGAAACCCCTCCACAAATCGGGACGATGACCTAGGCAGGCCCCCATGGTAAAAAGAAAATTAAGACCGTCGCACCGTGCGGCAGGAGGCCCGCCAGGTCTTCGATTATTTGGCATATTTTTGAAAGGTCATAGGGAGATGGATCGCCTTTAAGAATGTTTGGGAGAACAAGAGTTCTTTGTGTGGGAAAGGCCCTCGGCTGAAAGAAGAGGAAGGGGTCCCGCAACGACCAAAAAATATTCCCTTACCGCCGACTGTCCGGTCCGAGGGGGGGGCTTTCCCAAAGGAGGGGAAAAAAATAAAGAGAAGACACGAGACATCAAAAGAAAAGCCGTTGAATTTCCTTTGGAATGTTAAGGCTCGATCGAGGATATTGCTGGGGAAGGAAGAGCGGAAACGAAGACTGGTGATCAGATCCGAAGAAGGGAAACTGCCGCCCAACTTTTCGTCTTACTTAAGGTTGAAGAGGAACACCAAAAAGAGAAAGAAAGCCTTAAGGGACCTGCCGATGGTGCGGGGCCCACAGACCAGAAGGGAAGTGCCACAAAGTACGGAATGCCCTCAAACAGGAAAAAACAAAGAGGATCAGAAGACGCATCCCGATCGAACACAACAACAACTTAGGATTATGGATATATCGGGAAAGGTTGGCGCTTGAGAGAGGGGGGGGGGGCCTTTAGGGTTGGGGGGCATTCCGCTCGAGTTCGGCAAATGATTACTTGGTGGGCCCGACCATTGGCATTGATGCGAGGGAAACTTTTGTTCCACGACATTCTGAAGACGTTTGAGCCGCATCTTTGTGGAGTGAGTGATCAACCAGGGAGGAAGGAGGAACTTCGGGCATGCACTCAGAAGAAAAAGTACATCTGAAAAAGAAATCATAGTGGGGGAGACGTTGCAAGAAACGGCAGATGCTATCCAGCTGGGACAATTGCCCATCAGCCCTTAAAAGCAGCGTGTCAAGGGGAGTTTCAGGAAGAACCGGGCAGTAGAAGGAGGGACAGCAATTGCGGAGGGACATCTAGGAACAAAACCTGCTGCGCTGATCCATAATAAGAATATCGCAATTCAAAATCAGGGCCTACCATCGGGAGAGGCGGGCAAAGGGAAAAGGAGGAACGAGGCAGGCGAAATCGTGTCCAACCAGGGGCTTAATGGGGGGCACTGAGGGTAGGGCCAAAGTCTGTTGCGATTCTGTAGATGCTGATTTTTGTGATCACAGATGCAAGTTTTACCCAGGAGAGGGAAATTAACCTAGAGAAGTTTTCAGGCGCGTACACGGATTCTGTTCGCAAGGGGAAGGGGGAAGTTGGGTGCTCCGTCGGTTGCGGAAGAGGGATCCGTCCGGTCCTTTCAAGGTTGTCTATTGAGAGGCCAAATTGGGGGGGAAGAAAGGGATGTCACGGGAGGTGAGGGGGGGGGGCACGAAACTTTTTCAACCAGGACCGCCTTATTCAAAAGAAAAAAAAATGGAAAAAACATCAGTGGTGGAGACATTACCTTCCTGTGGAATCGTTGAAAAAATCTCAAAAGTTGTGGGGGCGATCCGGACAAGGGGGGTGTCAAGGGATCTCTGATCCGCAAAAAAAAAGGGCGCGGGGGGGTCATTGGTCAATGCTGAGGGGTGAAGAATGGAAAGGAAGAAGGAGGATCGCGTAAAACTGGCGAAAGGCCTCGCCTATGTTTGCAAAACCCGTGCGCCTCGATGGGGGGGGGGGTCGTCTAAAAAAGAAAAGGAAGGGGGGATTGTCTAAAGGAGAATGGAGGTTTGTGAATCCTTTCTGCACGCCATCGACATTTTGATTAAGAAAAGGAAAGAGAAAAGCTGAGTTCCGGATGACATGGGTCTTAAGGGGCTACAGAACTGTTCTGCGGAAGTTGGAGAAGGGTCTGAGGGACCGGGAAAAATGTTGTTCTATTTTCGAACAAAGGGGAGAGAGCATTCATCTCCCAGTAGGGGGGGAGTGAGAAGAGAAAAAAAGGAGAGAAACGGGACATTTGGAGGGAGTTTAGGAAGAAGGCCTCAGGTACTGTCCGAGGAATCTCTGTTTGTGTGGGATAGGCGCAGTCTGAACAGCAAAGTGGGGAAAAAGGAGAAGGGTTCACCGCCTCTGAAAATTCCTGGGTAGGAAGGAATCGTGCAACAAGGGGAACTAAGAACTTACAAACCAGACGCAGAGAGGAAGGACCCTCCCCGTCCTAACCCTCCCAACACCGCCACCCCCCCATCCCGCACCAAGCCCCCACCGAACCACAAACCCCCACCACTGCAGCACAAAAACCTCACACCATAATCCGACATTACCCTACCACGCGCCAACCGGCCGAGCTGCAAGCGGCATCAACCAACCTCCTAGCCGCACCACCGTCGGTCGCCCGCCCCGCTCCCCGCAACTTAAGCCCTGCTCCCCTCTCCTCACCCCTACCATCATTGTCTCCCCCGCACTCTCGACAGACCGCGGACGTGAGCACCACTCGCCCTCGCCGCGCTCCCGATGGTCTCACGACCCCTCCAGCGCCCCGCCTCCTCCTCTGCCATCCGCCCCCCCACTGGCTTGTACTCGTCCTTTCACCCAAGCGCGCGGGCGCAACCCACCCCCTCACCTCCCGCACCAGCTCTTCCGCTGCAAGGCAGTCTATCAAGCTACGTCCGCTCAGCTCCTACCCCCCACATCTACTCCCGACCCCCCGGGGCCGCCTCCCAGGCGGCACGTCACGCCAACCATCCGAGCGCCCCTGATGGGACTCCCCCAACCCCCACGCCTCAAACAAACCGGGTCTCCCCGTTGAATCAATGATGCCGTCGCTTCGCTCCAGCCCCGACAGGGTCTAAGGCGTGGTCATCCCGCGCGTGCTGACGATCACCTATGCACGATTACTTCACGCCATCCCCCCCAACAACGTCACATCACGCCCCCGTCGATCCCACTTCGGGGGATCAAAGGGCGCCTCCGAAGCCGCCACAGCCTATCTGCACGCAGTGGCACCCTCAGACGGGTTGGCTCATGATACTTAGCACGCTCCACGACCTGGCAAGACACCAAGTACCCCACCTGCGAGTCTCGAAGCCCTCGGGGAGTTAGCCCCCTCCACACCACCACCCCCTTAGTCCCCGCCCAACCCTCCTCGCTCTCAAGGCTCTTGATTGGCCAGCCGCCCGCGTCCCTGGCGGACCTCGGGCTATGACGTGACCCACCCCCCCTAGTGGGCACGGCCAGGCCAAATACCCTGATTTACCTCGCCGCTTCCTTCGCAAGTCTGGAGCTCGTGAATGTCGACCCCCGCCTACAAACAGGTCTGCTCGGACGAGTACGTCACTTCTCTTGGGCCCGCTTCATTTCGGCGTTTCCTGTCGCCGCCCTAAACCAGCGTCTCTGATTGTCGTCCGTCTCCACAGAGCATCCCCCTCTCCTGCCAGGGATTCTTGTGCCGTTAAGACGTTAGGGGCACGCGGCGCTCCACCGGTCCCTTTGAAGCCAAGGCCCGCTCCTCCGTCTCCCCCCTGTGGCTAAGGCCAGGGGTGGAGGGGGGCGAGCTGAACCTTAACCCGCATCCCTCCTCTGCCCCCGTGCTCGCGCTCAAACACGCTGATATCCCCGGCAAGCCGCACACGCGGGGGCTGAAATGGAGCACATATGGGGCCTCCCCAAAATCCACCGCTCATACAGCACAGACGTCGGCTAAGCCTCCCTCGCGCAAGCTACTATCACCGATGCTTCGGGGGGAGTCCCACTCGCTGGCTATTCTCCCCGCCCGCCATTGGCTGCTACGATACCTAGGGCGCGCAGCTAAGACGGCCACGTTTGCGGAAAAAACGAGTCCGGCCAACCCCCTCACCACAGGTCTAGGCACCTTCATGGCGGGCGAGCGTAAAATACAGCCCCGGCCCACGCCGAAAGCGCCGCTAAAACCTTCCGTCGCGCCGCCTTGGCCGTGGAGAACCTGGCCGCCGGGACCCCCGACAATCAGCACACTGCCCACTCAAAACATCGTAAGGAAGGGATGCCGTTGAAGGACAGCTCACTGCCTAGGTAGAGGTTGCCAAGCGCCGGTCGGCACCAGCACCGGCGGCCGCCCGCACAGCACCTGACCTACCCCTGGCCACCAACTTACCTCAGGCCCCCCACACCTTACGCCAAGCGGCGCGGAGGGGAGATCCCGTTATCAATTCCCCGTTACAAAAGAAACCTATTTCTCCAAGAAAAATATATAATTATTCTAGTCGGGGAGTTTTCTGAACTTGTTATAATTCCGTCGTGGGGGTGGTGGCGAGATTAAGAAAAGAGAGGGGGTCAGGTTTAAAACCGCTCACATAGGGGAGGTGTGGGGGGGGTAAATTCTGTGGAGTTACATCAAAAAAAGAAGAAGAGCGCCTCCTTCCAAAAAGGAACACTTATTTGAGGGTTTTGAAAAAGCCCTACGCTTGGAGAAATCTGAACAACTACGAAAAAAAAAAAAAAACAGAATCAGAGTCAACATGCCCTCGCTCTCTCAGGCTATTTCGGCCAAGAAAGAAGAGGAAATGAGATAACGCGACTTGCGTTCACCAGGCCGGTTTTGCTCACCGTGCATGTGTATTGTCTGCAAGGTGTGGCGAACGATTCCATCGACGAAAAAAAACTGAGAGCGGGGGGCATCAGCGAGAAGGAAATCAACGGGCCGCCGCTCCCAAAAGCGGGGGGTCCTCGACGAAAAAATAAAAAAAATCCAATGTCCCGATTCCTGGTTCGACAGGGGGCTTCTCAACTTCAAAGGTCAGAGAGTGGGGGGGAAAGCCCCAGGGGTACAAAAAGAAAAACGGGGGGCCTCTGCTTAAAAACCGAAAAAAAAAACAGAGAAAAAGTAAGCGTTCTGTCGCAAAGGAGCCCACCCTGAACTTAACTCAAAAGGGAGAAAAGATTGGTTGGGAGACTAAGGAAAAGGGTAGCGATGATGAGTTTGCAAGAGGCTGAAGACCAGCGCTAAAGGGGGTCGCAAGGGAAAAGCGTCGGGTCGACGATTCAGAATCGAGGCGAACGGATTGTTTTGCCCAAAAAGAGGCGCGGGCCCCCGTCCATGGGGGAAAGAAAAAAAACTCTTAAAATATTGAAGACCTCAAGCATGAAGACAAAACCAAGCGGAGGGGGGGGTCGGAGCGATCGAGAAACATTGCTGGAAAAAAAAAAGAGGATGAAAGAAAAAGGGAAACTGCAACGATTTCAAAGGGTTAAGTTCTACTCACCATGCAAACTGACTAATCGACAAGAATCCTTCGAAAGGGGGGGGCGGGGTTGAAGTTTAGAAAAACAAGTAAAAAAACTAAAATAAAAGAGGAGCCACAATGTTGCAGAGAGAACCTAAAAAAAAGGAGAAAGAGTCAAAGACGAGCAAAAATCCAAGCCCTCATGTAACAGAAACAGTCAGATCGAAAGGACGCGGGTACTGGAGAGAGCTTCCTTTGGTAGAAATCGGTAGGCAACAAGGCCGATCAGAGAACGATTGCCCCCCAACAATCGACAAGTTCAAGGCATTCAGCGCCAGGGGGTGCAAAAGAGACCCGGAAAAAAGGGGCGGAACGCGGAAAAAGCAATGGAGGACGAGTATGGATTTCATTGAGATAGGGAGGAGGTTAGAATGGGGACAGCCAAGATGCTGGGTGGTTGTGGGGAACGCGAAAAAGTCTTTACCATAACGGAGGAGAGGAATTGGGTGACCAAACGATGACGAGGGAGGTCCAAGTGAGGAATGGGTGTGAGAAGAAAGAAGATAAAAGCCCGTTTCCGCGCAGGTCTCCGAAAAAGAAGTATTTCCTTGGGGGCAGAAAGAGAAGTGAGGGATTTGCACCGACTCACGAAACGCTCGGCCCGCCCTTCCGCCTGGTGATCACCGCTCCTCCCGTAACGAACCACAAACTGGCCGGACGGCTAGGAAGGAAGAAAAAATGGGCCCATCGCAACCGAGAAAGGGGAGGGACAAATGGAAAGGGGGAGGTCTCTCAGACTGAATCATTGCCGCCACCTCAAAAAAGAAAGAAAAAAATCAAAACCGCTCATCAGCGCACTCATAAAGATCTCACAACAACCACGGATGCAAAGAAAATCGGATTGCATTGCGCTTGATAGGGGGGGAAGGTAGAATGTCAGCGAGAGGGGATGCGGGTGACTAGGGAGGTGGCAAAAGCATTGGCCCCGTGGAGGGAATGGGGCCACCACGACATTATAAAAGTTGACTTTTGCGCCGCCGATTTGCGGCGTAAAAGGGGGGGAGGGGACGGCTCTTAGAAAAAAGGGAAACTCTAAAGAAACGGGGGAAATATCCCTCAAGAGACGGACCATCAGAAAAAATTATCAAGCTGGGGGGAGAGGGAGGAGTGGGGACTCGTAAATCGTAAGGGCATTTCACCCAGAGGAACAGGTATGGGGGGGAGGGAAGAGGGGGCAATAGGGGGGCTTTTCTTTAGAAGAACAAAGAAAAGTCTGAGAGAGGGGAAATCAGTGGCTGCCACACAAGCATCTGAAGGGAACGCGATGCCAATAAAACGCAATGAAACCTGCAAAGAAAAGACATTCGTGGAACGGTGCCGCAAAGCATTCAAAGGACTTGAACATACCATTTGGAAGAGGAAGGAGGGGCACTTTCTCTGGTTTTGGTGAAAGTTCGTTCGATGTAAAGAGAAGGTTTTGGGAAGCTGCAGTTTGGACGGAAGAATCTGACTAAGTAAAGGAAAACTCATTTTGCTAAGAGGGAGAGGCCGGGGGAGGAAATGTCTTGAGGGGTTTCATATTGAGGGATAGATGTAGACAAAAACTTCCGACACAAGGGTTGGGAAGGAAAAAATTGGGGGCGTTCCGACCGGGGACATTTTCTGGGCGGATTACTGGTGCGAAAACGGGGGGTGAAAGTCGCCTTATGAGGTCAGAAAGGAAGCCAGGGGAGATGCTCAGAAGAAGGGTGAGTTACCGGAAAGGGAGTCTGTGAATACTTGGCGCATTGTGGAGAAAGAAGCTGCACGCAAATGTAGAAGGAAGCGGCAGAAAAAAGACGATTTGGGGAATCGTTCCGGGGGTGGAGGTTTGAAGGGCGAGGCAACGTTAAAACTTTCTGGGGAGATTTGCCGCGGAAAAGTTGCAAAGGAGGCGAGGGACCTTGAGGGGAGCAACGAGAGGAAACAAAGATCCCTTACAAGTGATGACATAGAAGGAGAAGAGGGGTGGGAGGTGGCAGCCTTTCCACAGACTGGGCACCACGAGTCAGATCGATAACTGTCGTGACTCTAAAGATAAAAAAAAAACAATAGATGGGTTAGAAGGGGGGTCTAGTTTTCTACATAACTGGTCTGAGTGAGGGAGGGTTCTTCGTAGAGGCGAAAATGTTCGAAAGCTTAACCAGAGCTTAGGGGCATTCACGCTAAGGTTGGATTGAAGAGGTCATAAAAGGATCTTAAAGGGTACTTATGTCCTGTATAGTCAGGTAATTCCAAGGGTGGGGAGCTGGAGAATCTCTCTCTGGCCTTTTGTGATGCAAAATTTGGTGCAGTAGAAGGACGCTCCACAAAACAAAAACAAAAAATGAGAACTAGGGGAGATTATTTAAGAGTCTGAAACACCTGAAAGAAAGGAAAGTCAGAAGCCAAAACCGGAACCCCTGGAGTCAATTCCTATCGATCAGGGAATCCCTACCTCAGACTCACCCCCTACGCAACCCTCGACAACCCCCCTCTCCCGAGCCCGGGACCCACAAACCCTCTACGACCCTATCCGTCACCCCCCTCCTTCCTTCCTCAACGCCCCCTCCCCCGCGACCATGATAAAGGACAGAACCCACGTCGGCGCTCCGCCACTCAGCAGCGACCCGCCCCATCAACCTGGCGGCCATGGGCGCGACCGTCTTCTCTCGAGCGCCCCGCCCGCGGAGAACGCCCAGGCGATCTCCCCTCTGTCCCGCCCCTGAGCCATCTTTAAGCCTAAACACACGGGGATGCCCGTACACCCCCCCCCCGAATCGACGCTTAGCCACGCCTACTCCCCGCCTACGTCCCGGAAGGAACACAGGCCCCGTCCCGCAGCATTCTGGACTCCATGCCGCCGGCACCGGCCGGGGGACCCATCCGCCTACGACCCCTGCGGTCCAGCCGCCAAGACACGCCAATAGCGTGTGCCGGCCTAAGTGACGTTCAACGCCTCGCCAGCCTACCTTGACGAGACTCCCTGAGACTGTCGCTGGACTGCTCCGCTCTCCGGGCTAAAGATGAAAAAGGAAAGGCCGAGGCGGGGAGAGTCTTCCTATTGCTCCCCCTTGGGAACGAGAAAGAAGGGGGGCGAACTTTTGAGGTGATGTTTATATACTGCTGTCTTTTTCTAGAAAAGAGTATGGTCTCTTTAGTTTTCGTTTTTCAACACACAAAAAGACTCATTGTCAGCTAGGTTAGAGAAAATAAAACAAAGGGGGAGGAGAGGAAAGAGAAAAAAGAATTGAAAAGAAAAGTCCGTTGTTTGAAACCGCCCAAAAAGGAAGACGATGGGGAGTTAAAAAAAACTCGACACCAACAACGGCAATTTCTCTCAAGCCTAAAAGCAAAAGAATCTTAAAAAAATGGGAAAAACTGAATGCTCTAGAGGGCGGGACACCAAGGCTTTAAATTTTTGGTCAAGGGGGATCTTGGCACGCAATGTTTTTGGGCAGAACGGTCCAGAAAAAAAAATCTTGGGGGCGATCAGACACCGCAGAAAGACCGTCCCTCGGAAAATACAGAAAAGCCCACAAAAAAAAAAAGGAAGTAAACCTAGGACTACAGAAAACTCCTGTCCGGGGGACCCGCATTACTTCTGGCTAAAAACCTTCACAGGAATACTTAGCAAAGTCAGGGTCGCAAATAGAGGTTCATCCATGCTGAAGCCCAGCTCCAAGCAAGGAAAAGAGGGGGGGAGGGAACCCAAAACCCCGGCATCGGACTCAGGCGAGGATCTTGGTTTTTGTCCGGAAAAAGCACAATGTTCTAGAAGGGGGGAAGATGAAAACGAAAAAGGAAGTTCGTCATGTAGGAAAAAAGTACGAAAGGCGGGTAGAAGAGGGACCAAAAGAGAAGAGTTGTTCTGGGGGACAACAAGGCTGCAGTCGGCCACGGCAGGTTTGACAGACGCCCTCGGAAAAATAAAAATCAGAACACATAAAGCAGGTAACGCGAAAAAACCATCAAGGATGGCAGGGAGATGAATGGAGTGAAAGACCGCCCGTCCGGTCAGAAATTTTCGCCGGCAAACGATGGCACCTGTAAAGGAAGGGAGAAACCATGCCTCCGGGAAGAAAGGAAAAAAAAAAAGACCTTAGAGAAGAAGGCTGCGATCCGAGGGAAGAAGTTTAACCATGTCGCCAAAAGGAAAAAAAAAAAAAAGGTCGGGAACCCCATCCAATTTTGGGATAAGACCTCTCACCTCGACCCAGGATCACCCGGCAGGGAGGGAACCGTACGAGAGAGCAGCAAGAGGTGTAGAAAAGAAAAAAGGAAGAGATCTAACATCTAAGGCTCGTCGGGAAGGGGTCAAGGGAGCGGATTCACAAAAATCGACGAGTACCGCATCGTCACTCAGTGGCCCACCGAACAGAGGGAGTGGAGGGAAAAACGCCAAAAGGGTGGAAGAAGAAAGGCGAAAGAAGACAGAACCTTTCTGCCCTACTGCCCCTGGGTTCGCTGGGGTAAGGGGGGAGGGCGATAGGTTTCTGGATGGGGGCGTTTAGAATGTGGTTGTGACGCAGATGTGTTTTTGGGGAAAAAAAAGAAGGGAAAAGGAAGCTGGGGGGGTTAAAAAAAAAAAAGACAACAAAGAGACTTAGGTGACCGCCGCTGCGGACGGGGGGGGAATTAAAACCCGGACGATTTACCCGAATCGTCCCGTTTCCGCGCCATAAGTCTCTAACACAGCAAGGGGGGAAGGGGCAGATGTACAAAGAAGAAAAGGTATTGCAAAAAAGAAGCCGAGCGTAACGCCCGGGAGGGGGAAAAATACATAGCCTCGCCGTCACGTAAACAAAAAAAAGGGGACCGCGGAGAAAATGGAGAAAAGGGAACACCAAACTTGGCCATGAAGACCGACTCTTCGCCAATGAAGACTGTTTAGTGCATTTGTCCGGAAAGAAAAGCAAAAGCACAAAAAGGAACACCCAGGAAAAGAGA
>Ga0179593_1373144_pt1 | contig 20260 bp, 24 predicted proteins | sample CZODoug2_1_08_16_FD_185931 | JGI IMG/M metagenome (GOLD analysis project Ga0179593, IMG submission 185931) | Vadose zone soil fungal communities from Angelo Coast Range Reserve, California, USA - CZODoug2_1_08_16fungal (PacBio error correction) | ecosystem: Environmental > Terrestrial > Soil >...
GGGGGGAAAGCCGACAAAGAGGCGTCTCTGAAGTGTAGAAAAAAAAAGGAGGAGGAAGAAAGTCCGCCAGCTTGCGCTGGGGAAAATTCACCAGTGCAGATTTCGTGAGGTCGAAAAAAAAGAAGGCACGCGTGGAAGAAAGAAACATGGAAAGGAACTCCTGAAAGAAGTCAACGGGAGAGTCGAAAGTGGTAGGAAGTTGGTGCACGCCCCGGAAGGGGGGAAAAGTGCCTTCGATTTCTGTTTCTTCGGGAAAAGGGAAGGCCTTAACGATAGGGGGGGAACTAGAAGGAAAGCGTGAACTAGGGTATTGTTGCCCGCGGAGGAAGGTGATAAAGAAAAGTGCTGTCAAGATCCTTTGGGAGGAAGAGGTTGACTGCTTGAGGGAAGGTCCTTGGCGGGCATGTCGGCGTACCGCTTGGAGGGAGGGCGCCACGAAAAAACGTCAATGTGGCGACGCTAACGGCCGTTGAGCGGAATCATTCTCAAGTGGAAGACGACGACCGGGAAAATTATGGTTGGATGTGGGCGGGATCAAAAAACTGGAGAAAGAATGAGAGGCCGTAGACAAATTCGAACAACTGACTGCGCGGAAAATGCGGACGGATTTTCACTCAAGTTGAGTGAACGGGGAAAAAAGCACTGCCTCAGGGAAAAGGCTAGGAAGGGAAAGCAGCGAAGGGCGTAGAAAGACATAAGGAAGTATTCTACAAGGGAAAACCTTGCCTACCTCGTCTGTGGAAGGGAGAAGGACCGCGAAAGAACTGGGTCACTGGGGGACCAAAACTCTCCCAGAAACCCGAAGCGTTGGGGCGGGGGGAGGGTGCAAAAACTACCTCCCATGAACAGAGGGAGAAAAACGAAAATAAAGCGTCCACCAAGCATAGAGTGGCCATATTTGGAAAGAATCGAAGGGCTATCTACATTAAAAAAAGCGAGCGCAGGTCACGCTGGAGGAAACCTCCTATGACAAGGGCAGCGGTTCCGTAAATCAGGCGCGAGAATCAAAAACTTTTTGGAAAACTTGTTCTTCTGGCGATGGGCGAATTGATTGCCAGCCTGAGGAAACGCCTTCAGGGGCGCTGTGGGCGTCGTAAGTCAAGAGAAGGGGGAACTGGGGCCACTTTGAGAGAAAACGGGGCCCGAGCCGGGGGGGGTCAAGAAGCAGTAACGAGGGGAAAGGGGGGGGAGTGGTTCCATAGAGGTCATAGGCTAAGAAACGGGGGTTTAGGGGCGTACCAAAAAAAATCAACAAGAATCTTCAAAAGACTAACGCGTAAACAGGCGCTCGGCGGAAAAATGGGGCTGTTTTCTTAACTCTAGAGGAAAGAAAGCATAGAGGCAATCTTGATAGGGCGTTCTTTTCTGTAAACCGATCCAGCTAGGGCCATTATTTCGGCGGGGGAGGTACGGGCGGAAGTGGGGGGAAAGAAAATTTGCTGTGTTGGGGGGGTAGTGACACGTGGCACAAAAAGCGACACTCTCGAAACTGTATAAAAACAACAAGTATTGACGAAAAGAAAAGGACACTCGCAATAAAGGGGGGGTGGGCAAATATAAAAAAAAGACGTCTCATTATATTGGGAGGGAAAAGGGAGCGAAAAGAGTTAGGGACTGAGGAAGGGGCGAGAGTATCTGCGGGGACAGTCAGACACAATCTTCTGTTTTCATTATAAAACAGCAGAGAAGAGGGAGGGGGGAGAAAGGAGGGGATCTAAAGCAACTTGATGTGGGTGTAAAAGAGTTGGTTGAACGAAAGTGGTGAAAGAAGGGGGAGCAATTCTCGGGATTTGAAGGAGGGGAGGTAGAACTGAGGAAAGAAAGACATGATGAAAAGGGCGATCAATGCATGAGCAAATAGGCAGGACGGTTAAAGCCACAGTGCAATGTATAGGAAAGGGATTATAAGGGGAAAAGGCAAACAACTCTCAACAACAAGAGGAGGAGGAGAGATTTTTATCCTCTTTGAACGTTGTAGAAAGGGGCGTAGCGATATAAATTGCAGAAGGGGCTCCGGAGCCGTATCGGGGGATTTAAAAAAGGGGTTAGCATATTCGGGGGGAACTGAAGGGCTACGATGAGGAAAAAAAAAAAAGAATAAAGGGGAAGACTTGACTACTTCCAAAAACTCGCTCGTTCACGAGCAAAAGTAGGAGAAACCCAGAAGTGAATGACTATGAAAAAAGAGACCCCTCACCCTGAACCAGGTGAGAGGGTTTTCTACTGAAGTACAGGAAACGAAAACTGAGGAGCAATCATATAAATATAAGGGGAGAAGAACACATCAAAATATATGAGGAGGGCAGATCAAAAATACGTATTCGCCGTCACGACACGGAAGAGTTTAGGTGGTGCTATGGGTATTTCTCTCGGGAGAAGAAAAATTTTGGAGCAAGTAGAGGAAGTATTTGGGAAGGAAAGAAAACCAAACAAGTAACACAGGCTCACAACCTCAGCACTGAACAGACAAACGCCTGGGAAAAAATATGAGCAAGGGTCTTAGTCACAGAACTAGATTAAAAAGGGCCGTAGCCCTGGGGGAGGGGATATAGTCATAAAACCTCCAAGAGAAAAGACTCCGAGAAAAGAAAGAAGAGAAATTTACCTGACGAAGGGTCTGGGCTCAAGAGACTATTCCCAGGACTCACATTGCCTATTAAAAAGGATGTCCCTCCCCAAATCCCGAAAGCTAAACGAAGGAAGATGGACTATAAAAAATTGCTCGGGGAAGAAAAGTGTAAGACTATCAAACGGGGGCAAGTGAAGGCAACATAAGATGGGGACGAAAGAAGCTAGAAAACGAACATCCTAGAAGGAGAAGGACTTTCGGGGGCGAACGGCGTAAGAAACTACAGGCAGCAAGCCAATGTCCAAAGGGTTTTGAAGAACTCGGCACGACCAAAAATCCGTCAAGAAAAAGAAATGAAAATATAACCCGAAATATCCCCGCAAATGCACCGGTTATACTTTCGACTGCTGGGCGACAAATCTGAAAGGAAAAAAGGATGGGAATGCTTAAGGGGGGATTTGGAAGGCTGGATGCGGGACAATCAAGAACACTGACGACATGCGGAAGGGTCAGGGGCTGTCAGAACAAATCTGCTCGGGACTGAAGGACTTCAAAGGAATCTTGGGCAGTTTTTCCCGATTCAAGAAACAGGATGTATTATACGCTCCCTTGAACGGCTGGTTACTAAAGTAAGGGAGTTTTAAGGAGAAGGTTAGAAGGAAAAAGCGGAGTGAACTCCGCCGCAGAGAGACCACAATAAGATCAAAAGGGAAGAAAGGGGTTTAACGACTACGGGGAAGAGTCCCATTCAGAGGGGAAAAAAGGTGGTCAGGTAACGTAAAAAAAAAGCACAATCAAAGGTCGTCGAAACGGGGAGCGGTCGGTCCGGTCCCGGAATGCAGCTAGGGAAGGGAGGAGGGACGCGTTAGACAAGAAAAATCAAGTACGAACGACCGGGGCAGACCAAAGACACCAGGAATTCAAACATCGACGAAAAAGGAGGGGACAGCCATAAATTGTGTGATTCCGAGGCTTCGGGGAATACCGGGAAATACACAGGGGGAATTCGCAATTTCGTCAACGTTTACAACCGATCGGGTAGAATGAAATGTCGAAGACTCGGAAACCAGAAGGAGTAAACGGGAAGGAGCGTAAATACAAGGAAATCGACCCGATAAAAAAAGGGATGCGGTTCGCTGGAGTCTAACAAGTGGGGGCGCGAAAAATAGTCCGAGGAAAGAACCTAATCTGCTACCAGGGGGAAAGAGAGGAGGATGGAGGTCATCGAAAAGAGGTTGGAAAACGAGGGAAGTCATTGGGCCGCGAAGACCGCCACTTTCTGAGAAGGTACAGGCGGAGTAAAAGAATAAACGAGACTAAACAAAAAACTGGAAAGGGGGGAAAGGAAGAGTGGGTCTCTTGGATAAACCTAAAGAAAATGTGGGGATCTTCAAGGGAATCTTCGGGAAAAGGAAGCAGATCTTTCGCCATCGGACAATGAATCAAAAGGCTAGATGGATATTCTAATGTGAGAGGTGGGTGGGTTTGAAAAAAAAGAGAAGAAGAAACATCCCCAAGTGCATCAAACTCAGTTCTATTACAAAAGTTTGGTTTAATATTGAAACTCGCCGTTGGCAGTACTCGGCGAGGTAGAAGTCACGGAAGTTCCGGACAAGCATACGGGAAGGGAATGGGGGTCGCATGGCGGAAGGGAACCTTTCGGGAGGGGGGAAACGGACAGGGGAAAAAATAGCTGAATGGTTAAGAGCAAAAAATTGGCGGATATGGGGGACTGGGGACTCTAGGGGGGTGGGCTGGGAAGCTGGGCGTCGTAAAAAGGATTTGAGTTTTGTTTCACGCGACAGAGATTCAATGGAGGGAAGCAAAAGGGGGAACTAATAGCCATTCTCCGGGGAGGGGGGAGAAGACTTTATTTGGGGGACGGAGCGAACCGGGTGATACAATCTGAAAATGAAAAGCAAAAACATTTCAAGCCTGGGGGGCCTTACGGGAGCGGAGTTTGATACGATTTGCGTGTAAATAACTACGCAGCTCCAAGAGAAGACGAACAAGGGGGCGTAAAATCCATCCGGGTGAGGTGAGTAACTGACTGGAAAAGCAAATTGCCTACCCAAGGACCTTGGCTCCGGGAATGAAAGTCAGAAAAGGCTGGGTAGGGTAATGGGGAAAACACTCAGCGACTGGGGGGGAAAGTGTCGATGCAAACGCAGCGATATCAAAATCATTACCTCCCATCCGACTGGCACCGGAATGCCATTGTCGCCATGGGGGGGGGGCAAGGGGGGGGGGACCGGGGGGGGGGGGAAGGCCGTGCAAAAAAAACCGGTGGAGAAACTCGCCGAAAATTCAAAAAAGGCAACTCCCCTCGTACTGTGTCCGCGTTGGCAGGGGGGCCCATCTTCGGCTCGGAGGAAGGAAAAAGGGGGGGAAAGAATGGAAGAGCGTTTCGCAGCGGGTGTTCCGAATCGCGAAGCAGACTTGCGCGCTTGTAGAGTCTTGCAGTCAGAGACTGGGTTTGCCTTTGGTCTGGTGCGAAAATGTTCATTGCGAAGAAAAGAATTGTCACAAGAGGCACTGAAAGTACAGGGAATGGAAACATAGCTTGCGCGACGCAGACCCTGTTAGGGTTGGCTACTCCCCCTGCGAACACACATCTTCCGGCTAAAGGGAAACTCGCTCCTTTGAGGAAGGAGGAGGGAGGGCGTCGAGGGAGGCGGGTGGTCTACCTATAAGAAAAGGAGAAAAGAGAAGGCGTCTCGAATTTTCTGACTCGGGGGATCCGAAAGGCTGGCGCAAGGATGTCGTAGAGTTTACGGCATGTGATTAGGGTCACGAAACTGTGGCGGGTTGGGGGAGGAGGATAAAAAAATACCGATCAAATGTATAACACCTCTGTAGAAATCCAGAGCACTAAAAAAAAGGAAAACCACTACTTGCCGAAGGGGAATAGTCTCATGTGGCCAAAGAGGTTATGGACTGAGGGATTTCGACCGCTGATTTCGGAGGGGGGAAAGGGAAAGGATAAAAGGAAGTACTTTGCAAGAATCGGTCGCCATGTCGGGAGGAGTAGAAATAGCGCGTCAGACATCTTCAAGGGGGGAGGCAAATTGCCACTAGGCGTGGGAAACGGCTCGGTATATTTGGGAACTGACTGTGTTTAGAGCCTGGAGAGAACAAAAGCGTCAGAAATTGCTCCAAAGCGGATCATGAAATGGAAAAACAAAAAAAAAAAGAATGCCATACATGCCTGCCAAGGAAGAAGGACGGGAAGGAGATTCTCAACAGTACCAGTGGAACCACAGGACAAAAAGAACCTCTGAAACACAACATCAAACGGGGGAGATAGTTTGCCCTCTGTGAACGGTTTGAAGGAAAAACATGACTGTCAGGACTCAACGTCATGACTATCAGGGGCAGAGGAAGGGAGAGAAGGGCTCCCGTGCGAAAAGCGACTAGGGGCGAAAAAACGAACAGCTAAAGAAGAAGAGACGTGCTCCCACTGGCAAACTCGCCGGGCAAAGCCTCGCGCTTAAACAGCAAGATGCAAATCACAAGACACACCTCAAGACGGAGAAAGGAGGGTTTCGAGTACAGGACGATGTGGTCAAATACAGAAAAAAAATGAATATAAGCTCCCCATATGAGACTCTATGAAGGACATCACAAGACTTCGGCGCACGAGCCGGGTAGTGGTTGCATCGGAAGGTTATTGCGAGTGGGAAGCTTCTGGAGGGAAAGTGGGTTAGCAGTTAAGGGGGTATGGAATGGAAAAAAAAAACAGAGGCTAAATTCACAAATGCCGCAATTAAAAACACACCGCGAAAGATGGAAGCCGAAAAATTCAAAAAAAAACAAAAATTTTCACGAAGAGAAGGAAAGAAAGGAGGGATCCGGACTAGGTTGGACGGGATAGTTCAGAACACAAAAAGCCTTCGAAACCATCACACTGAAAAGAAGAAATGCCGCCGGTACTTAAGATTTCTTGATAAGAGGAGCTTACGCACCAAAAACAGATCGAGGGAAAAAGCCCCATCGGAAAAGCAGTGCTCTTATGTCTAAAACGGGGGAGTGCGGCTTAGCATGAAAGGGGGGGGAACGCTATCCAAATGGAAGAAAAAATCAACAAGGAAGGGAAAAGATAGAAACGGACGAAAAAAAGCGCCAGAAGGACTTAGCTTACACTGAAAGGCTGAAGAAAGCTTCAAAATCTCAAAAAAGCCAAGTAGGCAAGGGAAGGGCCACGAGCCGCCTTGGAGAAACGAGAAATCACTGGGAAAGAAAAGGGGGAACCCTCTATCATTCAAGGGGGTGGATACTGGCAGACTTCCGGTAAATGGAGTGGCAATCGCGGCAGCAGTCGGAGGGATTTGGATATAGCTCGTGGGCGGATGCAGAATAGAAGGAAAGTTGGGCCTTGTGTACAGGCAAGCGGAGCTGTCATTCCGCGCCAAGGGAAAGGGAAAGAGGAGTCACGGAATTGCCCGGTCAAGACTAAGAAAAGAGGGGACGAAGAGATGCAGGCCCAACGCTATAGCTGGGAGAGAAAAAAGGGTTTCGGGAATGTTAAAGAAAAAAAGAGTGACATAGAAGCGCCGATCCACCACAATAAAGAAAGAGGGGGGTCTACGGAAGTAATCGAAAGGGGAACGGGTGGTACAGGTAGACACTTCAAAACAACAGTCTTCGACTAACTTATTTGCCTTAAAGGCAGGGAAGGAGGGTAAAACGAGGGGCTGGGACGCGGCGACAAAAACAGGGGGGAGGAAGACCAGGACGAAAATACCGACCCCTGGGCAATCACAATAAGAAAAACTGTAAGGACGCAGAAATGATCTCTCCCTAGAAGGTATACCGACGGGGGGGTCTAAGGTGAGAAAGGTCCCGTTTCACCAGATATGTGAAAAACATGATTCAGGGGGAAAACAGAAGCACAGCGCCGGGGGAGAAGCCAGAAAGGAGGGTGAGGAGGAAATAGATTAACAAATCAGTCGGGATGCACGGGGGGGCATTGCAAAGGATTTCTCAAAAGAAGGGTTCAACGCAAAAACTTCAAACGCACCAGAAGGCGTACAGATGGTCGGGAAGAAAAAAGAAGGAACACAGAGACGATTCCCACACTACATACGCCTGGGGGGAAGCGAATGCAATCTTCAGGCTAAACGGGAAAAACGGACAATCTCGAGAAGAAAAAAAAGGGGGGGGGAAGAGAGTTGGGAAGGTGAGGGTGATAGCCGACTGAAGAAGAGAGAACATGAGAGAGTTCGGAATCGACGGTCCACGAGGCGCTGTCGCGCTTCAATGGAAACGAGCGGGGAAAAAAACCTAATTTGGCGAGTGGAAAACGGCAGGTAAGCAGAAAAAGAAAGAAAGTTCAAAAAAGAAAAAATGGGGGGGGAGGGGGACCCGCAACGCGGGGAGTAACTCAGAGTATTTTCTCGGCTGACAAGGAATGAATGAAATATAGGGGGAGAGTGCGCAGGAAGGGTGAAAAGAGGTAGGGTATTGTGCCCTGCTTACGAGGTGAATGCAAATAAAAAAGTTATGGCCCTTGGCGAGGGGGACGGCTCCAGAAGGGTGAGGGGTCTGTACTTCGGCAGTAAAGATTGGTGTTTCGGGAGACCCGACAGTCGGAAAGTGCCCGAAGCCCTTGCGCAAGAGAGACCATGAGCAGGGGAGGTACGATGAGTGATGGTGATGGGAAAATGTACTACCTGAAACAAGAATTGGAAGAGGAAGTAGACCCGGAAAGAATGATTATTGGGACTCTGATCGTACTTGTCACTCTAAAACAGCTTTGGGGGAGTGGAAACTGGGGCGAAATCCCTTTTCCCGAACGAAAAAGAGAAAAAAAGAGAGAAGCCAGAGAAGGGAGAGCTACAGAAGAAAGGACCGAAAGGCCCGTGCCCTACCTAAACTGTACAGGAAAATATACCACGCCACGGGAAGCTTTCAAAAAGCCTCCCGATGAGACGTGTCCTATTTGAGCATAAGAAAAAAAAGGAGCGAATCCCAGAAGAAAAAATCAAAAGAGCACGGATTAAAAAACGATTTAAAGGCCATGAGTCAAAGAATATAAAAAACAACTGATATCAGCCGGGGACAACCTGATTTCGTGGAAAGCGGGGTACTGGGAAGAGGGGCTTGAACTCGTAGAAAAATTCCGTTAAAAACTGGTTTGGACTAAAGGGGACTTGGGGCATCTTGGACAAGAGGGGTGTTCTGGCTCAAGGGATATTAACGTAAGAAGAATCTTTGGGAGTTCTAGGAGTGTATAGGAAAAGAGAACAGGGAAGTGGTGGCTTGGGGGGGGGAGCAGTTTTGAAGAAGACGTGCCAACCTTTTAGTATGAGAAGCAGGGCGACGGTTTCGAGTCAGAATTAATGTGTTCAAGTGGCTTTGGACATAAATTAATCGTCGAAGACAAAAAGAGGGGGTTAAGTAAAGCCCTCGGGAGACCAAAGAATTCAAAGGGAGAAGGAGTTGTCGCTTCTTTAAACAGGTGAAAGCAGGCCTATGGAGACGTTTTGGAGAAACCTCTCCCCAAGAAGAAAAAGAGCCTGAAATCGTGGAAATCTTTCAGGGAAGATAAGGGAGGGACCTATACTCCCAAGTACGAAAGAGGCGTTCGTGGAGTTACGGCGCAGGGGGGAGAGGGGGGGTCCCAAACTTGTGGCGTTGGGGGGGGGGTTAGGAAATACTACAGAATCTGACGGATAACCACACCCCAGAAATCGGAACGAAAACACGGAACCTAACAGCGACGCAGAAACAACAATTGCGGAGGAAGGGGGGAAACTAATTCTCAAAAAAAGGGTTGTAAAGGCAAGGAGTAGAGTGTGGTCAGGATTGCTTCGCGCTGAAAGTCAGACGGGGCTGCTGCTGCACATCGTCCGATTTGGAGAGAAAACTAAGGGAGGAAGGGAATTGAGAAGGCGTGATCTAGAATGCAAAGAGCGGCAAGATGGAAAGAGGGGGGGGGGAGGATGCAGGATCGCGATTGTTTCTACAATCGGTGATCACGGGCTCGGAGGGGGGGGGATTAGTGTCGTGGATACGCACTGGCGTACGCCCGTCCTTCCAGCATGAACAGAAAGGCAGAAGGAAGAGGGGGAATCCGATAAATGAAGGGGGGGGGGAGAAGGAGGCAATGGGGACCGTTTAAAGGGAAACCGTTCACGTAAAAAGAGAGAAAAAAAAGACTAAACGGAAGGAGGAATAATGTTTTCTCTTGACGTCTTTACACTGGACATGTAGTATAGGGAAAAAGGGGAGGACAAGGATACCTTTATCGGGGGGAGGGAATTGGGGGGGAGGAGTGAGAAAAAGGGAGGGGAGACTAGGAGGACGCCAGGCTACACTAAGCAAAGAAAAACAAATATACCGATAATTGCCAATACCCGCAAAAAGCGCTCGGCAATCAGAAAAGATTAGGGAAAAACAGAAAAGGATGCTGGAGCGGACTAGTCTAGATCACGCAAAAAGAGACACACCTCGCACATGGCCGACATCTTAAGGGGGGAACAGTAAGTAAACCTAAATTTGGCAAAAGAGACAAAAAGATGAAAAGGAGCAAATCCGGACATGGACATAAGATCTCATTATACTATTTCCCAAGGAAGAGGAGGGGGGGGGGGAGCTCTGTGAGTGCGCGTGGGGGATAAGAAAAAAAGGAGTTGGGGGAGTTGTCGGATGATGTAGTATGGGGGACTTGACCAAAACATGTGAGGACAAAGAGAACATAGAACTTAAAAGAACAGAAGGACTTGAGGGGGCAGGAAGGGGGGATAAGATGAAAAGTAAACGCGATAGGAAGGAAATGCCGAGGTCAGCTCATTTTTACGGAGAATAGGTCAAAAAACTCCGAAAAAGAGAAAAATACCACAATCGTGCAGGAAGGAAGACTTCATATTTAGAAAGGAAAAGTCTCAAACAAAAAATTGAGACCCTCAAGGAGAGGCCCCCAAGAGAGAGACCGCTGCTACGAAAAATTTGTGGGGATTGCGAAGAAGGTGTCACAAGTCAAAGGCCCAAACAGTACTGTGACTATACGCTAAGACAAGAAAAAGAAAAAAGAACTCGACGGGTCCTCTACGTAAAAAAGAAAAAGAAGAAAAAATTGATGCCAAAGGGTTTAAAGGACCAGAGGCCTAGATGACTGAACCTCTGCCCAGTAAAAGAGACTGGGAACAGAAAACTTTCAGCGAGGATTCACCGGTTTGTATGGGGGAAGGGGAATGGAGAAGAAAGTGCAATCAAAAATAGAGGTGTGGGGTAGCAGGGAACGATGGAAATGTTCTCCAAGGGGGAAAACTGAGAAGGGAGAGTGTGGGGGGGGGGGAAATGACAGACGCTGCGCGGGTAAGGCGAAGGGTACTAGCGCTTTTAAAGGGTCATATAAACCTAGGTGGGATGTGAAAGGAAGATCAATTCTCTGAGAGCAACAAACGCTTATATCGGGGGGAAGCTACGGTGGAAAGCAGTTACACGGAAACTTGATTTAAAAAAGCCTGAGACGAGAAGAGCGAAAACAGTAAGAAGCGAGAAAATCTTGGTGAACAGGCCGAACCAGTCATAGTTACCGGTAAAGAAAACGTAAACAGAAAAACCATCAATCATGTTAGTAGAAGGAAAGGGAAAAAATGGTCATCCAGCTCAACGGCCGGAAGGGCGCTCAATTAGAGGGGGACTGAGGGAGGAAGCAACTGAATCACCAACGTAAACTTCATACCGGGACATACCATGAACCGGAGGCAATTCCAACAGAGATACAACAGCTAGGAGACAGAAAATGGGTTTAAAGAAAAAGAAAAAACGGGAAGTGTTTTCACGAATGTGAATTCTCAAGTCTTCCGGTCCAAATGCTTCATAAAACTAGCAATAACCTATTGAGGGTCCAGAACTCTTTCCCTGAGTCGTCAAATATCATTAACAATATGATAGGGGAACGAGAAGCAATTTCGAAAAAGGAATATCAGCAGTATGCCGGGTCAACGACGTGAGAGACTCTAAATCTCTACAGGGGGAATGAGGGAGGAAATTGCAGAGAAAAATCGAATCGAAAAAGGTGGAAAAGAGGAGCTACAGATGTGACTCACCAACAGTCTTAGAAAGGAAAATCAAACTAAATCTCGACTCAAAAAAAACAACTATTAGGATAAACGCTAGTAGGGGCGGCGGGAGAAGGAGGTACTCAGGTTTGCGGTCCGGTGCGAAAAGGGAGGGGGAGGCTGGATAGGGGAAAGTGATCCGAGGCAGCCCTGTCCATCAACTGGTCGAGCTATCTATATGGGAGGAGCGTGTAAAACGAAGGGAAAGGAAAGCAAAAAATCCCGAAAGAGCTGGGACCTTGGGTGAGGGAGCAAAACCGAGTCAAAACACAACCCCAAAATACGTCGAAGGGGTGCCAGTCTTTGACACTTATCCGAAAAGAAGAGGGAAAGGGAAATCGCAGGAGAACAGAGGATTGGGTCCGCCAATAGATCAAAATGGGAGAAGCCTCCAGAGTACGCTCGGAATGGAGGGGTGGGACTTTGCTTACCGGGGGGTTCTTGGACAGACCACCGGAGAAGAAGAGGAATAATTAAACAGGTACACCTACGTCAGGACGTTGAGGCAATAAACAGAATCCAAAGCACGGGAGAAGAATACGACTGGTATTGTGTTGACGTTATACCAAGGGTAATGGGAGGGTAGTCATGTAGGGGGTGGAGTCTCTGATGGGGAGAGGGTGTCCTAAGAACCGAGGATGTAACTGCGGAGACCTCGAAAAAAGAGCTGAAGCAGCGAAGGAGCGTTAAAAACCGACGGTGCGTATGAATGCAACGGGAAGACGGGTGAGGTATGGGGGAGAATATACCTAGGCAAGAAGGGGTCAGTGTGAATGTACCCAGAAACAAACCCGCCAGTGTTCGAACTAAAAAGAGCGAAACACATGAGAATCAAGACGAGATGGAAAGAGATGGACCACTTTTATAGAAAAAGGAGTCGAAAGTTACACAAGAGGAGAAGGGAAGGTAAGGGGGGAAAAGTTTACATGGGCAGCGGTCTGGGCCTAGGCGATATGAACCTGACAGTCGGAGGGGTCGCACCTTGATTCTCCCTTTCGCAGGCTAGAACGAAGAGGGGGAGATTCGTCGGGAGAGTCACAGCGGAACATTTGGAGTTGAAAGGGGAGAGGGGAAAACCGTCTTTTTTCTTCTCACCGCCGAATTTTAAAGAGCAGAACGAGGGGAGTTTGTTCAAAAAGAAAGAGCTAAATGGGGGGGGATTTGGGAGGCAAAAGAAAAAAAAGGCTGCGCAAAAATCGACTCGTCTAACTCACGAAACGCTGGCTTTCGAAGTGCGGGCGAAAGATGGGAGGGAGAAAATCTCGGAAAGATCTACCTCGACTCGGAATTCGATCGAGATTTTTATGGAACTCGGAAAGACGATCACGGCTGACAGACGGATTGTGGAGGTAATTGGAGCGGTGATTAGGGTGTCACTCTGTGTTGTAGGACATGAATACTAAAGAGAAACATGGAACTTTCTGGTCGAAGAGAAATCCACTCAAAAAAAACCGTCGAGGAAAAAACACAAAGACGGGAACTCTGGCTGAAGAACGGCTCAAAGGAAAGAGGTGCTTGTCCAAAGGGGCCCCTATGAGGGGAAGAGGGCTGAAGCTGGAGATTCGCTGGGGGGAAGTAGGACAATCGTCAAGGTACAAAAGAAGAACAGTCGGAGCGTGATTGTTTAGGAGGGTCTTTATAGAAAGAGGAGGAGAAAGATGAGGGGGGGGGGAAACGGGAAGGGAAACATTGGGAAAAGGTGGAAAGGCGACGGTAAAAGGGGGGACGTCTTGGCAGGTATCAGACCGATAAGTCCCTAGTCAAAGACAATGAAAACCATCAAATTAAAGAGAAGGGATCAGGATCCGGAGGGAATTTATCGACTCCATTTCCAGTGGTACTACGTTCAAAAAATCTCTCGCAAAAAAAAGGGAAAGAGAGATTGTTTGAAATCAAATCTGACGTTATTTAAAAGGAGCGAAGAGAAGTGAACTGACGGGCATAATTGAAGCGGGGGGGGCGATAATTTGATTCGCCTTGGGGGGAAAAATTCCCAGGGGAAGGGAGGACATGGAGCAACGGGGACGAAAAAGTCAATGTACCGATAAAAGTTCAAAAAGGGGAAAAACTCGTCGCATCCAAATGCTAAAAAACAGCAGAAACGCGCTAGTAAATATATCCGACACACCTCACCAAAAGGAAGAAAGAGGGATAAAAAAACAGAGATGTGTCCTACGAAAGATACGAAGAGAGGGACATAACCTCTGCGGAAAGGGACGAAGCAAGATCATGAGACGAGTCCGAAAAAACCAAAGCAAGTAGTGGTGGGGATGCAACGGGGTATTCTCGAGGACGACATACTGGGGGGGGTAGAAATGGTCGAGAAAAAAGGGAAGGTAGCTTGCGAAAAAAATACCACGGGAGGCAAATCACATGACTAATAAAAGAACAGGGCAAAAAGCAACTTTTCAACGGATAACGGATTCGAGTACAATTTCGCGATATAGGAAATTGGAAAGATAATGGCAGAAACCCGCCGCCCAAATCTCCTGCTCAACAGAACGAGGCAAAAAAAAGAGAAGCCGAAAAAGAATGCGTTGGCTCGGAAGCAAACTAACCGGGTCTGAGCAGCACGCTGCCCCAAAGCCCCAGAGCACGCTGACTCAAGTAAGTTCTTCTCGCATCATTTGGGGGAAGATTATCAAAGTGCATCAAAACAGGAAGGGGGACGCTAAGAAGAAGAAAAAGAAATCGAAGGGAAGAAAAGGGCGGAGAAAGCGAGAAAAGAGCAACCGGAACCAGTTTTAAAAACGATCCACGTGCCTAACCGCTGAAAAGAAACTACCCCTAACTCATGGGGGTCCCCGTCTAAACGGTAATAGGGAGACTGCCTGGCGATCAAAGTTAAGAGGGGAAAGGCAAATCATCAGGAGGGAAATGCATTTTTTGGGGTATCTCTTGACGGGGGAAGGGAAAGTCCAAGACGGACACTGGGGAGGAAGCGGGGAGAGTTTGTGGTACAAAACCCTCCCCTGAGCGAAAACATTCCGACCAATGTCCTGAACCGGATTTCCTGAAAGGGGGCATAGAAAAAAGATGAGGGGGGGGAAGAAGCTCTGGGTCCATAGAGGGTCAGACGCAGGGGAAGCATGTAAAAAAAAACGGGGGGAACTCAACAGCGCAACGCTCAGCGCCAAAGGAAGATAAAGAAAAAAAATGGATAAAGGGCGCGATTGGAGCACGGTGGGTTTCAGTTCACGAAAAGAAAAAAGAATGGAGGAAACAGAGAATGAGAGCCACTAAACGGCCGGAATCGGAAGCATTGAACGGCAAGTCGCAAAAGCTCACCAAGGTCGCGAACATGAAAGAAGCCTTACGGGCGTCCCAAAAATAGACCAACGTGGAGCAAGACATGGGGGGAGAGAGCAAATCGGTAGACAACCGAAGAAAGAATGACGCACCTTGCCCTTCCTATAGGGAAAGGGGAAACATGTCAAAAGTCCACTAAGAAGAAGCAAAAAGAGGGCGGCAAACTCAGGGGGAATATCATACCAATGAGGGGGGGGGGACGCCTAGACTGGATGCGGTCGGCTTTCTCTCCGAAAAAGGGCGTGGGAAACGAGAGCAGTCTAAGACTCGAATAAAAAAAAGGAAAGGGCAGGCGGAAGTGGGAGTGCACCATCGTCGGACCGTGGTCGATGGCCAACGAAATACAATGAAGTAAGGGGCAAAGGGAGTTCGAAGCGACGAACACTCTAAGAAAAACAGGGAAGATTGTCGGGTCGTTATGAGAGCAAAAGGACTAAAAAACTTGCGTGCGGCAGGGGAGTCTGAAAATCAGAAACATGTCGCGCCTATCTGGGGGGGGCAGAACAGAGGGCCGCGGACAGGGGGGGGGGGCAAAGAGGAAAGGAAAGACAGGGGAAAAAACGCATTTAGGAAGAAATAAAACGCACAAGAAAAAAAGTTCATGAAGGTCGAACGAGGTAATGATATGGAGACCTCCAGGCGGGCCTGGAAGTACTACGTCGCGGGATTGGGATCGTCGGAGAGAAAAAATCAGAATAGGGGGAACGGATGGGAAAGGGGAAGTATGAATGCTTAGTTTGACCCTCGAGGTGCTCAACGGGGGACTGCGCGCCGTTTGGACGATAGGGGGGTACTCTAAAGGTTCTGGTCTGTCCCGCGGAACAAGATTTGGGACGTTGAAAAAAAGAAATCGAGGCAATTGAACGAGGTGGACGGCAGTACGGCAGATCGACATCTCCTTTTGCTGGGGTTGAGGTGACGTTTCCAGGAAAAAGGGGGGGGGGGAGTATGGGAGCGAAGGAATACAAAAAGGAAAGGGAATTGGGAAGATGATCGAGCGGATTGAAACTCCCAGGGGATCAGGTAACTGCGCAGAGTACTCCACTAGATAGGGAAAAGGCCTCAGAGAATAAGGATAAGAGGAAAGGGAGGGGACTGACCGGACTGCCCAGAAACCAAGGGTTAACTTTGAAATGGGAAATGACATCATCTGTCCTGTTAAGGGACACACAAAACGCCAGAAAATCCTCCTGTTAATGCAGAAGGGGGAGCAGTACTACCAACAGTAACAGCGATAGAAAAGCAAGAAGAAAAACATCCGAGATGCAGAGGAGTGCACGATTTTCCAAACAGAAATTAAGAAAAGACCCGGTGCAGAGGGCCTTTTACAAAGGAGTTAGGGGGGGCCAAGTGGTTCTGCCTCGTGGGAGATGCAAAAAGAGGGCGGCTAAGGGTCAGTTACAACCTGGTGGGACAAATTGGGCAAAGGAAAAGCTCCGCAGCTTGTCTTCTCTGGACAGGAAAATACGCCGCAACTTAAAGGCGCGCTGTGAGTTCGTCCTGGAGGAGCAAAAGGGCAGGGTTGGCCTTTGATGCCAACTTGGCAAAAAAGGGGTCTTAGCCGACATCCTTTGAGGAGGGCAAGCGGGACACTTGGCAGCCGGGGGGACGGGGGAGGGGGGCATACCCGGAAGCTCAGACCCTTGTGGTAGTTGGCGTACATCTAAAAAAAAAAAAAGCCTGAGTCTAACGGCACTTCGACTATGGGGCAACGAACGTGGGGAGGGCAAAGGTCTGGGTCTATGGGCGGCGGGGGGAGGGACCTATCGAAGCGGAAAAGAGGATCTTGACTCTAATCTATCTGTAAAAGGGGATCCGAGAAACTCTGCGGGGAAGTTTTAAGGGAAGGCGGAATTATGGTGCCTTTGGCTGGTTGGGGGGTACGTGAGGGACACAAAGAAGAGAAATGGAACAGTTCGTCGAAACGACAACACGCTCACTCACATCTAGCAAAAAAGAAGGGACCGGGAGAGGTCGACTACTTCAATTCGTGCTTGAGTTCAAAATGCCCATAGAGGGAAGGAAGTTCGCGAGAAGGAAGATGCGTTGAGATTTCAGTCTGACACCTCCGTCTACGGTTTCAGTACTATCAGTAGAAAAACAGGGGGGAGTTTTCGAGGGCTTCTCGAGAAGAAGGGGCGCGAAAGGGGCACGGGGGGCGAGCGTTGCAGGAAAAAAAAAGGTGAAAAGAGGGGGGAGCACGGCTCGTATATTTGACTGCTTAACGGTACACGCAGTGGGAATGCCCAAAGAAGGCGCAATTGGACTCAAGAATCATCTCACTATCTTGAAGGCACAGTTGAGACTGAAAAGGGGCATGGGGATGCTCCGGGGAAAAAGAGTCACAGGGAAAGAAAGAAGAAAAAAAAAGGGAAATATATTTGTGGGCGCCTCTGTGAGGGTATTTACAAAGATGACATGAGTAATGAAGTTGAGACGGGAATTAATTTTATCCCTTGGGAGAAACGGATGAAAAGGAATAGCGGCCCACGTCGTATAAAGAGTAATAAGAAAGAGCGGCCGAAAAAAAAAAAAACACTAGGGAGTCAAACAAGGAGGAAAAACATCCGTGAACAACTAAAACGAAGGATAGATCCGATACCTCGGGAGTTTCGACTGAACCGTAAGGGGGGGGCGAGGTAGGGAAAGGGGGGGGGGGGAAAGTCAAAGCAGAAAAGGATATCAAAAAACCAGAAAAGAACCTTGTCTGAGACATCAAGAAAAGCTCTGAAAAAATAAAAAACCCCGGTAAACTAAGCCCACTGTTTTGGCTCCGGTGATTGAGGGCGTGGGGAGGCATGAGCGAACAGAAAGGTTTGGTGAAAAATAGGGGGGGAAGTTCAAAGAAAAAACCAGCGCCATTGAAGAATACCTCACTTCCTCGGCCGACAATGCCGAAGACCGTTCGGAAAGGAAGAGGGGAAAAAGAAAATCAAGAGAAAAGGAAAAGAAGAGGGAAGAAGAAGGAGAGAGTCAGACCCCCAGAACAACCAGGTACCCGAACGGACGAAAGGCAAGCCGTTACGTAAGATTTCCATTGGCAAAAGAGGGAACCAACTCAACAAGGGTTCTTAGAAGAGGAAGGAGAGAACAACCAACAAAGAAAAACTAGAAAAAGGCGGAGGGGACAGAGAAAAGGGGCGCTATCAAATGGAGAAAAAACCCAAAACCGGTGACAGAAACGCGCGAACCAGCATGGAAGGGCGTAAAAAGCTGCTAAAAGAAAAGAAAGGGAAGAGGGGGGGGTTTTAACAGACGCCGCCGATGGAACAGTCCCACGGCCGAATCATAGGTTGTCGAGGAGAAGGGGAAAGGGGGGGTTATAACTGAGAAGGGCCTGGCGATCAATTGATCGCCGGGCAAAAATCTCAAGATGGAAATAAGGGAACGTTATGTCTCGCTGGTGAACGGGAAGGGATCAAAGCAATCAAACACTGGAGGAAACAGGGCGGATGGTGGGGGAAAGGAACGAAACCCTCTGGCGAGGAAGTACGGCTACAAGGAAAACGAGGTAAAGTCAGTCTTTGGGTCAAGGAATCAAAGAAGAACCCGGATGGGGATTTGAGGAAAAGACCCTCGCGGAGTGCACGCCTCTTATAGCTGTACAGGGAAGGAGGGGGAATTGGACACGCAAGGGGGACACGCGAAAACCTGAAAAGATAAGGCTCGACTGGGGGTCTAAAATCTAAAAGGTGGGAGTACCATAATTAGAAATTTGGAAGTAGAACGTACAAAAAAAAAAGAAAAGGGAGTCGACGAACGAATGTGATGGAAAAAAACAAGGCACGGAATGCGGCGCAGGGTAAAGCGACTTGTCGCGTGCCAAAGAAAAACGGACGCTAGAAAAGAAAGAACGTAGCCGTTCACCAGTAAAACGAGAGCGCCAAGGGGGGAGACACCCGACATGGTAGAAGACGAAAAGAAGGGGCTGCCCTTCACGTCCAGAGACGTTGCTGAAGGAGGAACTGATCAACAAATACACAGAAGAACTCTTGCGTCGTCTGACAATAGAAGTACAAGAGGGGGGAAAGGAACCGCAGCGGGGGTCGGAATTTCCCATGAAAAGGGGGGAAAATCAGAAAAGTCGCAGGAAGGAGGGAGAGACGACAGTTTGCAGAAAGGGCAGGACCGATCGAAAATTTTGCCAAACTGAAGAGGACAAAATTGTTCCTCTACAGCAAGGTAAGAGAGGGACTCACGAAGATCAAAGGGAACCCCAACAGGAAAAGGAAAAAAAAAAGGGGAGGCGGAGGGATAGCCAGACTTGCGTCGCAAAAACATTTAAGGTTCGGAATCACCTCCGCAGATCGCCTGACATCTTTCCGATGAAAAGGGAGAGAAAGGAGGGGGCTAAAGAACAGCAAGTTGAACGGGGACATTCGGAAGAAAGAAAAATTGAACGGAGGGGGGGGAAATGGTTGAAAGACCCGCCCGCGTTCTGGCGAACGCGAGCTGTAGTTGCCGGACAATGACTGAAGCCGGTGGAATCTGGAGAAGGGGGGGGACATGAAAATCTATGAAAAAGAGTAGGTATGAACCATTGAAGAGGATGTCGATAGTCAATGTTCGGGGGCGCTACCGTTGGGGGCGATGAGGGTGGAAGCAAAACGTATGTGGGCTTCCCTGGCGGCCCGTCCATGCTTTTCTGGAGGGGGACGAAGCGGAACAAAAGCAGCGATGACCGGGGTCATTCCGAATCTATCGTGCAGATACTGATCGCCTTGTTTAGAAGGGGCGTTCGAAAAAGCGCTGTGATTTTGGGGGTAAATGTCCATAGGGTTGTAGCATATCTAGTACGGCCGTATAACTAAAACCTTAAATTAATTACATTGGTGTTCCTTGGAAGAGGAGCGGCAGGAGGGAAACGCTGGGACGTGTAACCTATCCTGCAAAAAAAAAACAAGGGGCACAGCGAAGGCGATACCATCCGGGGGCGTACTCCGGAACACGGCTACCCTATGTGAGGGCCCGTGCTCGGACCGAGACATACGGTCTGTTACTGTACAAAAAAAAGAAAGACCAAAAAATGGAGAAGTGGGGTTCCATTGGGAGAAAGAGCACGAACCGAGTAAAAAAAAAAACGTCCCATGAAATTTCACATCCGAGCTTGAACTATGACATATTGTACACCAAGAAAAGGACTATCAAACAAGGGGAAGAGGCCTGGGGAAAGGGAGGAAAACTAGTTAAAGAAAACGGGCAGAAAAGGAAGAGAGATGACAATTTGGGACGACTTGGCGGCGGAGAGTTTTGCAAAGCTCCCCCGCAATGGGAGACGGTCTTCCGTCCTTAGGATCGGAACAGGAGGAAAAGG
>Ga0179593_1429536_pt1 | contig 20260 bp, 20 predicted proteins | sample CZODoug2_1_08_16_FD_185931 | JGI IMG/M metagenome (GOLD analysis project Ga0179593, IMG submission 185931) | Vadose zone soil fungal communities from Angelo Coast Range Reserve, California, USA - CZODoug2_1_08_16fungal (PacBio error correction) | ecosystem: Environmental > Terrestrial > Soil >...
AAATCCATCAACCCTCAGGACTCAACTCGGGCATGGCCGATCATGTTTCCTAGTTAGGAAGAAGAAAGGTGATACCCTCACCCGAACGCACCGATATTGGGTACATGATGGGAAAGCTCACTTGGGCAAATCACATCAATTAACATAACTTCAGGCGGAAAGGACAGCCAGGCAGCGTCATGAAGGTCAAGACGGAGACGAGCCTTTCGTAAATTGACAAAAACCACCAGCACGGGAAAAACATATGTCCCACAAGAAAAAAAAGGCAAACCGACGGGGGGGGTGGGTGCCACCCACTTTCCCATTCAGATTACCGGAGCCACCAGCACAGATCCAGATAAAGGGAAGAAGCCCGTCCAGGTCAAGCTCAAGTAGACGACGAACTGATCTGTGTACAAACACACCTACGCGTCCAGTTCAACCAGTGGCCAAGCATGGGTAGATCGAACGCAGTCAAGGGGAAAAAGGGGGAAACGCCTAGTGGGGCCGCGAACACCAGAAAGGGGAAAAAAGGTGGGAGACCGGCCAATATTCAATCGTCACTGGATTACAAAAGGGAAATAATTTGGGGGCAATAACAAGCATGCCGACGATGTCCTAGTTGGTCATGCACGCAAAGGCTAAAAAGCGGAAAAAAATATACAGACGGGGAGGCAAGACATGTGAACTATACCACCTATTTTTTAATAAACAAAAAAATTCCTCGGGCTAAGGAAGGAGGTCCATTGGCCCGGATTAGAAAGAGAACAAAGAAACAAACGGGCTAAGCGGGTAGCTCCCGTACAAGCCAGAGCCCACCACCCTATTCCCCCGGAGGGTCCTGGGCGACCAAAGGAAAAATAAAAATATGCCGCCGCCATAGTTTTTCCCTGATGGCGGACCCTCCCTATAGGGTCCCACAAAGAAACATCACCAGAGATGACTGGAAGGCAACGTGTCCTTTCACGAAACAGCAAGCAAAAAAGAACAATCGGACTAGCTCACCGTTCAAACTGAAACATCACAGTGTAGTGGCAAACGACGAAGGTCACGGCGGATCGATTTGACAGTAGAAAATTGGGCAACAACCTTTCCTTCAAACCGAAAAAGCCGGCTGGCTAAAAAAGGACAAAAAGCATCGTGGAGGACACAACGGCCAGCCTCCTTCTCGTGGAAACGTAAACGCCCCAGAATAATCAGGAGCAGTCCCCATTAGTCCTCGCATCTTCCAAGATCAAATCGCATCGGGCAACCCTGGGCAGGAGGGTTCACCGCACCCGACTGATGTACAAGAAAAGGTGAAAAAGCAGTTGCACCGTAATTCAGTCAAAACCAGGGGAAGACCCCACTCCTTTGTGCCGTAAAACCAAGATTGAAGAAGTGGGGGGGGGTAGCCGTAATTCAGCGGTCAGCCATCAAAACTGGGGCCGGGAATTACCGGGCACGCTCGGGGTTGGGAATGCCAGCGACACACTAGTACCCAATAAAAAGGGGATCGGCCATAATGGAGCGAGAAAACGTGGGTTCCAACACCGCCCGGTCAGTTCTAAGTGAATGGCGTGGGGCCATTGGTAAAAGGGAAAAGAACGTCGAACAATCCACACACGTGTTGGAAAAAACGGGAGTTCTAGGGACCCTTCATACAGAAAAGCCCAAAGGATCCAAGTCGCCTGGTCTACAGCAATCCAACAAGCCTAGACAGGGAGCGGTGCCCGGGCTGAACACCCTAATATAAATCTCCGCACCCGCAAAAGGAAGAACGTGGGGACGGATCTTTTTATAGCCTCCACGGCAAACCCAAAAAGGGCGATCGGGCAAGACTTCCCAGTGGGGGGACTGCCCAAGAGAGGGGGTGTGGCCACGTATTGTCAAGCAAGCGAGGTGGGCAAGTACACAAACGGTAGGAAATTAAGTCGGTTGAGCGGAGGCGACCCTGGCTGCAGCTTTGAACTTCGAGGGAAAACGTCAGCTAGGGTTGATGGGGATGCCCACGTGAGCGGTTAAGAAGGGGAAAGGAAGGGGAGGTGAGGATTCGTGCGGATATTAGGTCAGAGAAATGACATGCAAGCTTGTAGAAGGGATAGGCGCGGAAACGCGGGGAGGGTAGGGTCTCGTCATTGGGGAAGGAGCTACCTCAAGAACCTTTTGGGGATTTGGGGACGTGAAGGGGGGAAACAACGACGCGAACTGCGTTGGTTGGGAAACACTCAGGCTGAAACATGGGCGGTGGGGCACGGAAATCATGCAACGGCCGCGCAAGTCTGATGGGAAGTAGGCTGAAGGTTAGGGGTGTCAGTCCCTGGGACAAAACGAGTAGTTAACATCGGACTTGAAAAGGGGAACAGTAGGCGCTTCCTTTGCTTAGGAGCTGTAACGAAATGTCCCTAGGTTCGAGGTGGCTGGAAAACAGCTAGGGGGGTGGGACAACGGCACCACTGTGGTCGTTCAACTGGTGGCCCACAAGGTAACGAAGGTCCATCACAGTCGAAAAGGGTTGTGAAATGCTGACCGGAGGTTGTTGCGGGTATTCATTGGCAGAAGACGATCGTGAGAGGAGAGGGACGTTGTTACTGAAATTGGATCTGAAAAGGACACGGTCTTTGAAGCTTTTCAAACGAACTTACGGAGATAGGGCGGCACAGGGTAATAAAATTCCTCTGGACTGAACATGTTGGTGGAGCATAATTGGGGTGGAAACTTGGAAACGGTTTGGGAATTCATCATGCCGGACCGCACGGACGAAAGACCTGGCCAACTGTAGCGTGACAAAGCATATAGTGGGGGAATGGCCGGCTTCGGGCGTGCCTGATAAAGGAAGGTTGAATAACCATCTCGATGATTGCTGTGTTTTACTATGTTATCGGCGGGGGAGGGACATCAATAAATGGAATACAGGTGAGGGAGGTTGGCGACACAGTAAAACGAGTTAGAGGGTTGCATGAGGGGGGGGAGCTACCAACAAACCGGTGGAATTGGTTCGACTAACTCGGGAAATTGACCACCGACGAGCATCGTTGGGGGCACCTAACCTCTGTGTGTGGAACATGGGATCGGATCAGAGGGACCGGCTCCTTCTGGAGTCGGGGCAACTTTTATTGGGGGGCAGTCACAAAAAGGGCTGATCGGCGCTTGACGTGTTCCCAAAGATTAGATGAATTTGATGTAAGGGAAAAAGAATACGCCTATTATGGCCAGCGTTTCATTTCGAAAAAGAAAAGGCGTGGTTAACCGGGGGGGGAACTGAGGGAGGAGAAACTACTAATTTGTTCTCAACGGTTTGGAACCGGCGGGACCATTCAGGGGTCAGGGGCATATCATTCAATACTATCGTGGGCGGGGGACGCTTAAAAAGTACACACATATGAAGGAATTGGCGGGGCAAATTGGAAACGGACGACGTTAAGGGTAACGCACGGGAGAAAAAAACGGCGCTGGTCTGGGTTGCACTTTGGGGTGGCCGACTCTGTTGGGAACGGAAGTGTGTGGGATTGCGAACTCAGATTTAAGGAAGGGAGGCTACCCTAAGCGGTGGGGGAAAGGTTCCCTATGGGACAGTTTGCATTCTTGGAAACGGGGCTTGGGCGGAAGCACATTAAGTGCCTTCAGTACCCATCAAAATCTGCTGAGGGGCTGGGAGAGTCGGCGGAGAGTGCCCTGATAAAACAAGAAGGGAACTTCAAAGGGAGCCAAGGTTTTCATCGGGTTGTGCGACTAGTACTAAACCAAAGGGAGAGGAAGAGAGTATTACTATGTCCAACAGGAAACCCGCGGGATCACCGAACACGTTCCCTGCTTTCCCGACCGAAGCTAAAGACCCCCTAAACTGGGAACCATGGGGGCGCTCACTGGGGGCCGGCCGCCCCAAAGCCCATTAGCCATCCCACTCTGTCGCCTGTACAGAAAGGTCACCGAGGGGACAAGGGAGCCGTTGGCAGTATAATTCAAGACATCCGGAAAAGTTGACCCACCAAAGCATGGCGAACAAATTGCCACACAACAGGCAGAGAATTGGAATTCCGCCCATTCAACTATCATAAGGGACGCCCAAAGAATAACGTATCAGTCCAAATACCACACAAAGGAAAGGGCAAGTCAAAGATCGTCAATACGGACAAAGGGTGTCCCGACTACTACGAAGCAGGGGGAAAAGGTTTGGCGCAATTCGACCGTCAACAGTGTGCAAGTAACCCAAGCTCGGTTGTGTGAAAGGGGGTTGGAATTTTTGACTCAAAACCTCTGATGAGAGCAGGGTGAACCGCAAAGCCAGACTCCCTTTGGCACAGTGAAAGAAGGCGAGTTACACGCCATGGCACCCCCACTCATCAGAATACCCCAAGATCAACGGATCGGACAGGAGCACTTTGGAAAACAGGGGGGAACGGCACGTCGGATGCAACAATAGTAGTTGGAAACGGGTTCTAAGTCCTAACCACTAACACCTTTTCTTGATCGTTGGCGGGAAGCCTATCCATAAAAGACAAATAAAAAGGTGGGGGACCTATGTCGCCCATACCATCGATCAACCCTTCCGTGCTAGGGGAACGCGGGACCAGTGCTGAAACTTCCTAAGATTCTGTCCCTCCAACTAACCAGAGATGGGGGGGGACCCGGATTACTCCCGGGGCACAAAACCACGGGCCAACCAAGAGCCGTCTCGCGTACCGTCCACGAGCACCAAAAGAAAAGGGAGAAACGTCTGTCAGCGGAGCAAATCGGCAACAGACAGAAAACGTTCCACAGGGCGGCTGGCCCCCCAGGCAACCCAACTATCAACTCCGTGGTTGACCACCCGGGAATCATCATTCAAACTCTGCTTTTTTATAAATGAGCACCAATGAAGGAAGAGACAGATCCCAGGGCCTTAAAAATACCAGCGGAAAAAAACGAGTCATGTACTGACACAACGGTGAAACAAACCCGAAGAGCGTCCAACCGGGGAACAACCATTCCAATTCGACATTCTGCGTCCCGCCATCACAATTACGTGGGGGCAATCGGGGACGTGGAAATTGGGGGACAGGGGGTGTTAAGCAGCCTTAAAGAGTCCATGGGGGGGAAAGGAAGAACTGAGATGGGTGGAAACCTTCAAATCTGCGTGAAGGGTGAAGTAGTTGTCGTGCCCAGAGAACAACCCGCAAAACCCAGATACAACAAGGGAATCGGCAAAGTTTGTTCAACAACCCCAAGTTTCAGATGGGAGAACACGATAGCGCGTCGTTTGGCATGTGCCCAAGGACGGCAGAAACATCACCACAAGTTCCCGTGCGAAAGGCCAAGGCAAGACCAAACCGACCAAGGAAAATGTAGCACAGAAACGGGCAACCTTCCGGAGCCCGCAAAGGGGGACCGGAAGAAAGACCCGCCTCTTCAACCCCCCTCCAAATGAAGGTGGTCACCTGATTGGACACCATTGGGAACGAAGAAAAAAACAAGAATAACCAATCAGGGAAATATTCAAACACCTCACGGAGCGGCCCCAGCGTCAGGGTCGTCCCGAAACGTCTCAATCAGCAGTAAAATCGGAAAAAAAAAAAGGAAGGAGATAAATCGAGTCGAGGGGGGGCCTACGGCGAAAACGAGGCTTTTGCTCTGGTTGGGGTCGAGAAGAGGAGGCATTTATGGCCGTAAGGCCAGGGAATGGTCACAAGCAAACCAATCGAGAGAGTTGGAGGGGGGGGGACGAGTCGGGGGATTTCAATATTGGTCTGCGGCGAGAGGGAAGCTTGTTAAGAGTGAGACGGGCATGAACGCGGTGGCGTTGTTATGTTAATGGTAATGGGGACGGCAGCTCACAAACTCTCAAACCGGGAGTTGTTTGAGGATGGTGGAATCAGGTCACTGCCCAAGAAGAATGACGGGGGAACAAACTCGAAACCTGGTCGTGTGAACAACTCATGAGGGGATCAGGAAGGAAGGCGAAATCTTCTTTTGTCGGAGGAGGTTGGGGAGATACCCTGAGAAAAAAAACACGAGGGGGGATCGGGGCGGCCAACTTCTCAATTAGTGAATGGGATCCCGTTGATACTGGGCGACGAAAAAAAGTTTCAATCTGGGTAAAGGAACCAACTAGCGTGGGGAGTTAGGTGGGCAACAGGCAGAGAGGAACAGTAAAGAGGGGGTTCAGGCGGGACGATAGAACGAGGTGTTAGGGAGCCGGACTATCCTATTAAGGCTGGGGGACCTGGACTGGGAGGGATGCGGATCTGAAAGGGGGGGGCGACACGGCAAACGAGAAGGGGAAATGAAGCACTGGTCCAACACGTGAGGGCTGGGGAGAGGGGGGGGCTGGGGGCCACTTTTTGAAGAAAAAGGTGGGGACTTGAAGGTTGTTTGTCATTATGATTTTACCTAACTAGCACCCGCGTGTTGGAAAAAAAGGAAGATGGGGCCAGCTGTGGTGGTCTAGGGGGGAGAAAGGGGCTGTCGAAGGAGTGCTGTGTCGGAAGTCAATGATCGTTTCAATCAGAAGGAAGGGTGATGGTGGGGTTACTCTGCGGAGGGGTAATCAGGAACCATGCTGGAGGTAGTCAGCTGGGGTGTGGGGGGGGGCGAAATGAAACGGGGTGGCAGGGTTGGGGTGTCTTTCATTGTAAGGAGACGAATCCGCAAGATCAGAAAGTGTGATGGGGGAAAGGGGAACATGGAAACATACGCGATCAGTGGGTTTGAAGAAAAATCGAATCCGGCTGTGTTTTTTGGGAAAAGAGGGGGGAAGAGGGGTAAATTCCCACAGACCGCGGAGGGAGGGAGGGCTGAGTGTGGGGGCCGTGGGGGGAACTGAAAAAGAGAGGCACCGGCATCTTACTTGTCAACCAATGATAGAGAATGAGGTGACCAATTAAAGCGGAAGTGCCAACATCTGGGGGTCAATCTGGGGCCTCACCACTTGGCGTTGGCTTCAACGGGGGACCAGCGAAATGGAGGTCACATAATAGAATGGGGCATCCTTTTGTTTTCACCGCGCTGGTAATATTGGTGACCGGTGTAACACATTAACAGGGTCTTTCTTGAAAAGGGGGTTGAAGGGGAATGGGGATCTGATGAGGGTTGGCTGGGGGGGCCAGGAAACGGACTGGTTGATTGAGACTTGGTGGGTCCTAACCAACAACGGGAAGGGGGGGTGTTTGGGGAGCCATACTGTGGGACGGGTGTGATGGGTCATTTAGCACCCTCGCAAATCAGACCGAAGAGAGAACCTAAGCTGATGGGACTGTGACGGACATGGGTAAAGATTGTTAGCCGGCTGGAGGGGGGAGTCCGGCGAATCAGCAAATTAACCTATCGGCCTGAATGTCGTGCATGAGAGTAGGTGGGGGAGGAGGGCAGGTCAAGGGGAAATTGGCATGGAGGAGGAAAAGGGGTTGTCGCGGCTGTTGGACATAGAACATCGCAAAAAACAACACGAAGGGAAGGAGGTAGGAAGAGAATATTGAGGGGAACATCAAAAAAGAATGAAAATAAGAAACCATTCCTTCTCCTCCCTAAGGTGACCCTGAGAAGAACTCAGAAGAAAATCGTCCCCACCATCCTGGGTCCCTTTGAAGAACAAGTGCAAGGAAAGCCCACAGAACCCAGATAATGGAGCAAAAATGTCCTGCGCACCGTGAACGCTGCCATCGTAGTGTCCCGCAGAAGGTAGCGGAGCGCGGTTCAGTTTCCCCCCCGGTCACCACCCAGCGTCACTAAAGAAACAATGACACCCCCCCGGAGGCCGCCGTTGGGGGGGGCCAACCCGTCCTCCCATTAAGAAGTCCGGGTTGTAAAACTGTAGCAAAAGAAATAGAAACCCCCATAGAAAACAAAAGGTCACGGGGACAGCGTCCCCTCAGACGGTCATGGACTGCCCCCGTATATTGCACTTCACCTATGTACCGACAGGTGAACAAAAAAGGGCAAATTCGATATTATATGTGGAAACGTGAACCACTCCTGAGGGGGGTGACCAAAAAGATGAAACCGTTGGTAAGGGCCCGTAGTAAATCGTAAATGTTCCCCATACATAGGGGGGGGAACAGGAAGAGGAAAAAATGCACGCCTGTTGGGACAGCCGGCGACCAACTAAGCAGCTCGTGTCACACCAGAAGACGGGAAACCATATGTATCGTCCAAGGTCAGGCGGAGGGATCAACAACTCGAGGAGGGGTGAAATGTGCACGATTCTAGGAGAACCATCACAAAAAAGTTTTTCGGTAGCGAACGCAATGAAGGACCTAAACCGGGGCAAGCTGGAAGGGTCGAGACCGCAGACTAAAAATGCCTGCCGCCTCAGAAGGGGAAACAGAGGCACATCAACAGATAAAGACGAACACCAGCAATCACAGACCCTTGAAGAACGGGAGGGCAGACCAACATCACTCCTGGAAAGCAAAGCTTGACCACACCTTCCGCAAATCACATCGGCAAACGTCAGTAAGGCGTAGGGAAATAAGGTAGCTCTGATAAACACAACCGTCCACCTATCTTATAACTCACCCAAAGGGACAACAACCAACCGACGCATCAGGCTTGGGGGGGGGTCCGAAAAGGCTTCCCGGGAACAGAGTTGGGGGGAGGCAAAAGCAACCGGTCAGAACAGATACCTGACCGTCCCACCGTTCAGCGACCGTCACGATCAGAGCGTAAAATGGACTTTAAGTCACCAGAATAATCCCGCCGTTACACAGGGCGCAACAGAGAGGATGGGGATCATCCTCGGTGTGCCCGCGCCCAGAGAGTGGTGCCGTTGAAGACCTATTTAATGGGGGACTAATGGAGACCTAGGCAAGGAAAACGTTGATTAAAGCGAGGTGGGAGCCCAGGGGAAATCTGGAAAGGGGGGAACCTTTGGGGGGAGTGTCCACCCCAAACGTCATCATAAGTCAAACCAGTAAGTGGAGTAGCCATACAAATCGAGGACGGCTTTACACCAACAACAAGCACAGGGAAGCTTCATTCTCAAAAAACGTCATCGAGTAAGAGCTTGGGTGCCCAGGGGAACGTCAGAAACCCACCCGGTTATGAGCTGAGGTATCCAAGTCCGGCCAAGACCAATCCACACAGGAAAAGCGTTTCTAGGGAGCCCTACAAGCCTCGAACAGTCCCCCACCAAATGTTTGGTGCTGAATAGAAAAAAGAATATCAGACAACCACCCATCTCAACGAGGATTTCCCTGATTGCCAAGCTCGCCCCCAAAGAAGACCCTTCCCATAGCCACTCAAAGACTGGACGAGAACAGTCACAACCAGGGGGGGGAAACCAGTAAGCCGTAGGACAACAGTATCTCTCTCCAAAAGAGAAAAAGGGAGATAGCTTTACCTTCTGGACGACCCTGACGACAAAGGGAAAAGGAAGGGCGCAGGAAGATGGAAAAGGGGGGCTATGAACTGGGGAACAGGAACCGGACGCAGAAGACCAATCGGCGGTGGTGGGGACGTTTATCTTCGATGTCATATAAGGGAAAATGAGGGACGGGGGGCTGGTCTGATGAGGGAGGATGCACGAGGCGCGATCGGGGGGTTATGTGGCTCTGGATGGCGGTAGGCGCAGATAAAGAGGGGGGTGACGAAGTTTACCCGTTCACAGGCCAAACACGCGGATAGTGAGACCGACGCTGAACTGGTTTCAACCGAGGAGAGGGATATATGGGTAAACTTGTAGGGGAAATGCGAAAAAAGAATTTGGGGACAGTGCCACACAAGGAGGTGTCGTAGCATCTTTCCATTCTCCAACTATATGAAGGGGGGGGGGGGAAAGGGGGCCTCTGGGACGCACGCGGGGGGGTGAAAACTGGTGTTCAAATGGCACCACCGAGAGTGGAAAGTTAGCACAAGAGGGAGGGACGATCACAATGAAAAGAATGGGACTGTTTTCACCTATCGGAAGAGAGGCCGGGGAACCCAAAGATAAGAAGAAAGATCGTGAGGGACGCTAAGGTGGGCCGGTCATGGTTATCTGTGTGAGGACCGGTGGAAGGAATTGGGTTTACAAACTTGAGGGGAAAGGGGGGCTCCGCGACAACTGCGGGGCGACGGTGGAGGCAACTTTTTACCATACGCTAGTGGGGAAAGGAAGGGTGTTTTTGGGGGTAGCAGCTCTCCGCTTAGAAGGACTGCAGGGCGCAAGTGACGTCGGAAGTGGAGTGGGATAGTTCCGTCTTTACATGGGGGGTGAGGGGACAGTAACTTTATCTTGCAATGCATGGCCAGATCGGAGTGAATGGCTGGGGGTGTTATCTAGAGTGCAGCAAGAAGGGAACATGCGGCTGATTAAAGGGTGTGATCGATTTTCGGCAATATGAAAGTGTGCTCTTGGGTCAGATGGGAAATGTACAGAGAGACCAAACAGGAACCGGGGGGGTATTGTTTTCGCACGTGTCCGGTGGCACATTACCAAGACGGCGACATGTTAGGAAGGGGAAACCTGGGGTGGTGTTTTGCAACTGCTAGAAGATCAGTGGCCAAATTCAGTCGTATCTTGGGCAAGCTGCTATGGGGGGAGGAAAACTGACCAAAAAGAGGGCACAAGAGTCGAATCTTTACTGTTCCCGATCTGAGCAGGCCGCGAACCATGATTTAAGGGGGAAGGGGTCTGACGCTGGAAAGGACAACAAAACAGCAGGCGTGGGGCTTCAAATGGTGGACAGAAGAAGTAGTGGCTATCAATATACGGACATTGGGAGACAACGGTTTACCGGAAATTAGGGGGACTAAAACAGGGGCCGGCATTCAAAATGCCTGGAACTGGGTTGGCATGGAGCGGAGCAGGTTCTTATTACTGGCGAACGGGGTACACGCTTTTTGACTGGAAAGGAAGGGTTGGGGACATCCAACCGGTAGCTGTGCCTTTGGGGGTTTAAATTTGTGGAAAGAAAGACCTGGGTGACATGACGTTGGGGAATATTATTGCAAAGCAAAGGCTTGAAAGAGGACACCCTTACTCTGGGGCCCTGGGGAAACGGTGCGAGATCAGATGTGGGAAGGTTTCAGATTGGGGGAGGGCCGGCCCGGGCAATGCGAAAAGGAACAAGGATAGACGTTTTGTGACAGTTTTTTCTCGGTTAGATTTAGGGAAAGTGAGGGATATCTGAAGGGGGTGAGCGAGGGTTGATTTTATGAAAATCTATGAAAAAAACAAGGAAGGAGGGAAAATTTCCGAGGAAACGACAAAGCGAAATCCCCTAAGACACAAACGGTTTCAGGATGGCTGAACCCGCAAGTAGTAACACCCAGAAAAAGCAGAAACAAAAAAATGTGGCAAGTGATGGGACGCACAGACAACTTGACGACGCCAGCAAGGAGGCAAGAATCCTTCGGCAACCGAAAAGTGCAAACCCATAGGGTCGGTAGGAAGCAATGGTGCGGTTGAAGCAATACGGACCAAGTTGACAAAGCTTCTTGCGAAAAAGAAAACCAAGCCTGCCCCCGCCGGGGGTGATCACAACCGTCAGTACCAGATTCAACTTCCGGGAAGTGAGCAAAAGCAGAAGACCGTCAATCCACAAATTGAGAAACACCGTCCTAACTCCAGAAAGATAGGAAGGAGACTTCCTGGTGAACAAAAAAACGGAACGCCGGTGAACAACGTTTTGCAGGGAAAAATTCGTACGAGGAGCGCACAAACGCCATGGGGAACCATAACGCCCAAGCTCGGGGGGGCACGTTGAACAGATAACCGGTGGGAACGGCACGTTCAGAGAAGGGGTTGAACAAACAAAGGAAAGACTGAAAAAGGTGGGGGGCAGCGTAAAGCCTTCATGTGCGCCGTGGTTGTGAAAGAAAACTCACCGTGCCCCCCAGAAGAGGAGCGGAAGAAAAGAGGAAAGCTTGTTACCAAACACGATTCATCGTCGTTGATAAAACAAGGACGCGAGTCTTGGTCGCATCCCGTTAGAGAGGGAGCCAGAAAAACCGTTATGTAGTAAGGTAGATGGTAGGGCACAAAGAAAATGCAGCTTCCTAAATTAAAACCAGCAAAACGCTGAATCACAACCAGGGCGGACAATGCCCTCCATTCCGGGGGCACTCACCAAGTAAAACCAGACACAACAGCCGAATGTTTCCCTATGGGACACGCGAAAGCAAGACCGCAACCATATCCAATCAAACTCTGTTCCGCTACCGGCACAGAGGACTCAAAGAATTTGTCGGAACGGTACGGAAACAGGGGCAGTAAGAAGGGGGGGGCCAAAACCTGAAGGGGACTAGCAAGGGCTCCCCAAAAGAAAACCCGAGCAGCCGCCGTGTTAGGGCCCACCCGTACCGTCCCTGACACGTCATCCCTTGTAAGCCCAAAGAGAATCGTAACAAGTGAAGTAACGTCAGCAGACCCGCTCAAGAGAGGGAATCTCCCGGACTCTGTTTCCGTCCCAAAAGAAGAACGACAACAGGTTCGCAAAATTAGGAAGGAGGCCCTCCTCGGTGTGGGGGCCAAGGGACAAAGCCAGGTACAGGTGACCGGACACAAGATTGAAAACCTGTGTTCACCAAGAAAATATGGGGGAGGACACAGAAGGAACTTTATTTGGGCTAGTACAGCGCCGAAGTGAACTCTGGTTTGGGAAACGACCACTCGCTTTCCAAAAACAGGGATAGGCCTCTTGGATAGGAACGATGTGTGTCACTGGAACAGTTTCACTTCGAGTGAGCAACGGATGAACGCGTCGTGTCCAGGCAACGGAGAGGGATACATGAAAAAAGGGGTCTGTGGCTGTGGGGGAAGGAGAGAACAGGGAAAAACAAGAAACCCGCAACGCGGGGCCTTCGCGCATTCCGTTAAAGGAATGAGAAGAAGCCGCCAATCATGTGCCCTGATTTCTAACCTCACCCGCCGCGGAGAAAAAAACATCACAAGGTTGCCACTTATGCAAACAAAATTTTACGGCCCCCCAGAACAAACAAACAAAAAACACAAAAACTGAACAGCTATCACGCGCACACGGACATTGCAATCGTCAGGGGTATACCGCCAAGGGAAAAATGAGAGATAGGCACAAAACAACGGAATTCGAAAGAATTAGGAATGAGGATAACCTACTTGACGACCCTTACAACTGGCCAGCGTTACGTTCTCTCATAGGGTGGCAGATTGAAATCTGGTCCGGTTAGGGAAAGAGAAAACGTGAAGTGTTCAATCAGGTAACCATCAGGGAGAGTGGGGGAGGGGTGTGGGGGAGGAGCTGATGACTGGACGGCAGCTGCGGTTGAGATGGATGAGAGGTGATTGGGGAAAAAAGGTCGGGGTCTCGGAAGGGGGGAAAGGGAGCAGAACCGCAATCTAAGAAGTGGTGAAGAAAGCAGGGCACATGACCTATGAATCGTACACTCGACAGAGGACTATGTCTTGTGTCAAGAGTAGGGGGATAATGGCCACTCCTCCCATTTATCATACATTGGTGCTTTAAGTGGGGAGTGGAATGACCGACAGTAGCGAAGGGTCACCAATAGAGATTCAAAGGAATGTTTAATCCGAGGAAGGATTTAAAAAGGCCGTCTTCAAAACTGTTCAAAATTGTGAAAAGCCGAGGAGTGTCATGGCAAAGGTGAACTGGAGGAGGGACTATCAAACATTAAAGGGGGCCAACTTTTTGTCCACAAGGAGTCCCTAGTCGGGGACGTTGAAACAAGATAGATCAAGGAAGATCGTAGCAGCTGTAGGTGTAGGTCAGGGGGAGTGGGCCGTTTATGATGTGAGATTAAACAAGTGGGAATGGACGCGAAGGGGTTCCCAAGGGGGGAGAGCTAGGGGTGCTGAAGGGGGGGGATGAAAAAAGAGGGCACGTCAATTATACGTGAAGAATCTGAGAGGGACGGGAAAAAGCGATAATCTTTGTGACAGGGTGAATGAGCGGACAGGGAATTGGGACAGCTTGCTGGGCAGTAACGGAAAACACTGGTCATGACGACAAAAGCTCGATGAGTGTTGGTACTTTTTCAGGGGAACGGTCGGAAGAGGAACAAGTGACAACGGGGTGGGATCAGCTGTTGAAGGGTGGAAAGGGGGTGGCAATCTTTTTATGTGAACTGGCAGGGGACGGAATAGCAACGTATCACCCGTTTTTATTGGGGTTCAAGTGCACAAGAAGCAGCGGGGGGGAAGCAAGAGAAACCTGGGCGGTTGTTGGAAACAACGAGAGAGGACGGGCGCCAGGCTGTATCTGGGGAATTGGGATTTGGAAGGGGGGCAAGGAAAACAGAAGTCACATCTCGTTTACGAGGCCTAGAAAAGGCCTTTGCTGATCCATGTTACCGAATACGGGCGGCTGAAAAACGTTTCAATCTTGGGGGAAAAAGGGGAATCAAACGATAGCTCATGTGTGCAAAAAGGGAATCAAATGAGAGGGGGGAAAAGTGGTCACCGGGAGTACGTAGTCGGGGGGACTGGGACACATCCTAAGCCGATGCTAAGTGAGAGGGAATGCTGGGTGACGATCTTTTAGTGGATGGGGAAAAACTGGAATAACGTGAAGGGGAGAAAGGGTCAACCCAACAACAACTGCTGGCATGGGGGGGGACTTGGCTTGAAAAAGGGGGGGTGGGGGAGCAATGTGTCACCTCTCATCGTGACCCATATCTGCGGGAGGGACTCTGGGCAAGCTTTGTGTGGAGGGACATGTGATAGGTGGGGGGAAGGCTTCTTCTGGAACTTCCCGGGGGGAAGTGGTCAATAGGGAACCTAAACTGATGGTCTTTACTATATCGGAGGATAGGGGGAAACATCATGAACCTGTTCGAATACAGTGGGATTATGAGTTGTTTCTACTAGGCTCAACTCAAAAAAAAAGGAGGGAAGGACAAGTCCTATTAAGATAAAGACACGGATGCACCCAGTGCTCAGATGGGACAGAAGGGGAGGGAAGATAGAACGAAAAATCCCAAAAGTCCATAACGAGGGGGTCCCTGAAAGCTAAAGTTTTGACGTCCCTCCACCTAAAGAAGAAAATAAGCCACAGCCCAAAACCCAAGAAAAAGAGCAAAGGAAAGGAGGGAAAAGCTTCAGGTAACTCCTGGTCGTGTCAATGAGCTTTGTAATTAATAATTGAAACACCGCAGGTTTGGGTGGCCCCTCCTCGCTTGATAAAACAGTGAAACAAACCATCCAATGGTTTGTGAGAAAGCCGTAAAGGAAAAACGTCAGGGTAACACGGTCCACCTGAAAGGTACAGCCGTCCCCATTGATCCCCTTCCATCGCAGGAAAGAGACTATCTTAAATAGTTCCCGTGTGGTTCCGCTAAACCCCGAAGAACGCCCGGCAACGTTTCTCCCTTCGTGTATAGTGATCGACACTATCGCAGTGTTGCCGCCCAAAAACTGGGGTGCCGGGGACACAAGATTGAAAACCGCTTGTGGGGGAGCACGGCCCCTCTTCACGGATTCCCAGCAGCAAGAATAGAAGGGGGGGGGGAAAAATCAGGCATGTTCACGCTCGGGTGGTCGGCCAGCGAACAAACTCCGCAGAGAAGTGAACCCCAGAATACGATACACATTAAATGGAAGGGAAAATGAGGGGGGGGACAAAAATCGGGGTCAGCGTCGAGTGACAAACATTGCCGACGTGCCAGATAGAAGAACAGAAAAAAGGGAGGGGAGAGGGGGAAATATTCCAATTCCATATACCCCTACACCAGGGACCTAGGGAAAAGAACAAGAAAAGGAGGGAGAAAACATTCAAAAAAAGGACAGGCCGCCCTCAACTTCCCGGGAGGGGGGATGAACCTCTCATATTGCACCCGCCAAGTCAGCAGAAGAATGGTTCAACCTTTACCAAGCATTGTGGAAGGACAGCCCAACATCAACAGGCCCATATCCAACTAAACCCACTGGAAGAAACCGGAACTGGCCGTGAGTCCTCGTCGTAAGCAAGCGCGTGCTTTCAAAGAAACCAAAGGGGGGACCTTACAAAAAAGGCAATTGTGGCTCCAAAAAAGTGCAACCGCACGCCAAAGAAGTGGGGGGGGTGTCAAAGTCAGTCTTTGAAAGGGGAGCCCGAAAAAAGTAGAATAAAACCATGGGGATAGGAAGAAAAAGTCACACGTAAAGGCTACAATCGTAGCGGGGGGGGCTGAAACGACAAATGTTCAATTCGCCTACTAGCGTCCGAAGGGGAAAAAAATTGGAGAAAAGAGCCTGGGGAACTCAAGGAAAAGGGGAACCGTTGAACCCCCGACGCGTGCCTTTACACCATGACTCGGTGTGGTAAGCAGGGCCCACCTGACCTGAGGCAACGAAAGGGGAGACTTAAAAGTTGTGGTTCAAAGAAGAGAGAAGACGGGATGGGAGCTCGGTGGGGGAGGGAAAGCACCCGAACCAGCATCACAAAGACACGGGGGGAGGCCAGTATCACCGGCCCGTTAGTTTAAACACCGTCCCATGTAAGGAAGGAGACGATTGTCAACACAAATGTTGGGGGGAAAGGGAAACCTTGTCTAAACAAATTCGAAACCATCACACCAAGTGATGAAGGCGGGGCTCTCAATCAACTCAAAAAGAAAAGCGTTTTCCTATTCAATCATCGCTAGAAATCACCTTCCCGACGCCCTCAATGGAATAGGGACGGAACAAGATCCCCCAGAAGGGGATAGCCCCCGCAGAGGAAAGGTTAGGGGAAAAAGAAAACGTGGTGGCCGTCCTAAAAACAAGAAAATACAATCTGGCACTCAGGTAAGCGAACCGTCCAGCTGGCCCATGGGAGTAAAGGCCTGCATGTTCTCGGGTGTAGGAAGGGAGAGATCTGCGAACTCGCTCTGACGACCGCTGGGTGGACATCTGTGAGGGGAAAGGCAGAGTGGGGTCTATGGTTCTGGGGAGGACGGAAAACGGTGAGCGTGTCACAAGCACTCCGAATGTAAGTGGACCAAAAGTGGATAGGAGGGGAGGGATCAGCATCAGTTAACAGAAAAACTGTCTGAGGGGGGACATTGGTCAGGATTTGATGGTGATAGGAAAGAGGTTGACCTCGGGGGGGGGTGGCATTAAGGCAAGAAACAGTCAGAAAAGGTTTTGGATTGGTTACTATAAGAGACGAAGGGAAAATGAACACGACGCGCATCGGTGATCACGCAATGGACCGTGTTGGAAAGATGATATGACGAATCAAGGTATCTGTGGACTGCTGCTGAGTTGGGGGCGCTCGAGCGCAAGCCGAGAGGGGCCCGCAAAACACGGTAAAAGGGGGGAAGAACATTGGGAATCTGGGCCGGGGGAGAGGCCAAACGTTTAATCGGTTCAACTTCCCCTAGGGAGTGGGGAGAAAGTCCCCTAGGAAACAACGAGGGGACCACGTCAACGTCTTAACTAGAATTTGTAAGGGAAAAGATCCGGGGAAAAAAATGATCTTTATGTGAGAAGGGTAGGGCTTGTGGGTGCAGTCGTTTGATTGAAGTGAGTAAACAGCTTCCGAGAAAGGTGTGGCCTCCCAAACGGCTGAGGGTGCTTTTGGGGGAACAAAGAAGGCGTGGGTTACGGGAAAGGGGGTTTTTGTACAAGTTATACGAAACGCGTCAGGAACTCTTTAAAGGGAGGTGACTACCCTGACGCTTTGGCCGCTGTGACGGTGACTACAGTCCTGATAAGGGGCAGGAGTCTGGAAAGGCCTTTATCGAAAAAAAACTCGAGGGATTGGGCAGGGTGGGAACGATTTTATCTTCGGAGAAAAAGTGTCAAGAGTGACATAAGAGGGTTCGGAGAGGTTGAGGTCAGAGGGTGGGGCCATACTGTGCACGGGGTCCGGAAAAGGCAAGAATCAATCTCCTGGGTGTGGGTTAGAGGGATCGCAGGGGCACAAAAAACGACGGAAGCTTTTTAGAAAAAAGAAACCGGGACGTGGGGAAAACGACTGGGAGAGGGGGGAAATTATTCCGACTCCGTTATCTGTGAGGAGAAGGTTGGGGGAGGGCTAACAAAACCTTCACGCGGGGAAGTTAGACAAATTCTTAGTCGCCTTTGAGGGAGCCAAAGTGGGGGAATACGAAGGTTGAAGCGGTTGGAGGGGGGGGGCACGGAACCAAGACTATGTCTTTTGTAAAGAGGGAGAGAGGCGATCACACTAATGGGACTTTGTAACCGAGGAGAAAGTGGGTGACGGTGCAAGGGAACCAGGGGGCAGTACCGCATCGAAGGAAACACTGAGGACGGGTCCAAGGGTGTATGGACCGGGGGTGGATCTGGGGCACTTTTAAAACGACGATAGTAAGCACTTTGGACCAAGAGGAGGGAGGGGGTGCAATTTTTTGGGAGTCCAGTGTGTGAAAAACGGGGGGGTTGAATTGCTGCACTACGAATCCAGAGCCCGCGTCGGCCCTCGAGGCCTGGGAAGTGACGCTGACGAGAGGTGGAGGGCTGGGTGGTCGGCTGGAACCGGAAAAGTGGTAGCGGGTCATCAGGGGAAAACTACGAGATGAGGGAGGTTGTCTTCTTTTTTCTGAAAACACGGGCGGCGAGAAGGTGAATGCGGGTGGCGACATAGCCAGAAAAAAAAAAGGGGAGAGGGAGAATGTCGGACCTCAAAAGATAAACCAAACTGCAAACAGCCAATGGCCATGATTTCGAAATATAAGACCGATATCTCAAACCACCACCCAAAAGAAAGTGGAAAAAAGGCTCCTGCACGGCCCCGCCAAAAGAAAATAGAAACTGACCACTCTGTCCAGCAGCCCAATTTCCAAAGAGTCAAGCAGGGCCGATCCTGAGAGGACGAGGGGGGCCAAACAAAAAAAGTCAAGCACGGGATGGATCAACAAAAGGGGTGAAACCCCCGGCCCTCCGTTGTTGATGGCCCACGGCAAACCTTAAAAGAATCAGGGGTTAAAGTGCGCACCAGGACCAGTCAGATCCATATACCAGGACCGAAAAGTAGAGTCAAGAGCACGATCCGGTCGGGCTTCCCCCGGATCGGGGGTCACAACAACGACACCTACGTTACACCATGGCGCCCCAGGGAACAGAGAGCCATACGCATGTGCCATTTAACGCCAACGCGTGTTGCCTGACGGGGGGGTGTTGGGAAGCACGACCATGCATCGGGAAAGGGATTCCCAGCAAAATTTGGGGGCAGGAGAGATATTTTCACGACGTGGGGTGGGGGAGAAAGACCCACAGCAGCCGGGCCCCCAGAACAACTGGATTCGAAAAGAAGATAGAGAATTTTACAAAGGTTCAGGCGGGAGAAACGATGCGCGAGGCTGCATGGAACGGGGGTCTGACACATAAAAACCAAACAGGAGAATTCGGGTAGATAGCGATACCCTCCCACCGAAGGTTAATGTGGAGACAAAACTCTGACATCACCCACGGGGGGAAAATGGGATGATTGCACACTCTCCGAACTAATAAGGCCCCCCCCTCCACACAAGAAGGGTGCAAACTGGTGGAAAACATCACAGCTCCCCAGAAGGCGAAACGATGTCAAGGAGGAAACAGGGGGTGTAGGAAAGCAAAGCTGTCAGGTCGTCCGAACGGCCAGAGGGTGGACACAAAAACAAACGCCAATGAAAAAAGTCCTCCCAGGGCAAAACACCAAAAACCAAGAGATTGTGGACAAAGGCTGAAATGAACGTCAGGTCGTGGAAAAGCAGCAGATAATAACCGGGAAGATAAAAGGACGGACACACCGGGGTCAGCGTCCCGTAAAATCAGGAGGTGGGACTGCAAAACTGGGGCAATCCCACGGGTGGGAAGAACGTCCCCAAGAAGAGGGGGGGAACCCGATGACAAAATGGACCTAATAATGATGAATCTCCAGAATCATGTGTTCCACCGGTACCAGACACACGTTTCCATCATGAAAAAAGGGGTGGGTTGGCAGAGGAAACTTCAGGAAGGGAAAAAACCTGAAAAAGCGGAGAAAGAATTTGGGGGGGCAAACGTAAAGCTTCGGAAAGTGAACGGCTCGTTTGGTTAGTCCGCCAACCAGATTGAGGGGGTCGGCAAAATGGGCGATCGCCTATAGCCACCGCAAGGTTCAGCGGGACTTAAAGCGATTCTCAGAGAGTAGTTGCATGGTGTGCACCTTCTCTAACAAACTACCAAAATAGGAAGAGTTGCGGCTCCCGCTTCCAAGTTCCACACCCCCATATACAACGGGAGCTGGAAAAAAGAGTCGCCAAAGAAGATTAAATCAAGCCTTCCCTCGCCGCGCCGCAATGGGATGATTGAGGAACTGAAAGAAAGAATAAATAGTAACCTTACACGGCAAAAGGAAGGGGAAGTATGCCTCCGCAGTTTCAACCCCAAGAAAAGGAAAATAGCCAATCTGAACTATGTCCCTCGCAAAGAAAAGCTGTCAAAGGTCAGGGTCAATCCCCGCAG
>Ga0179593_1610539_pt1 | contig 20260 bp, 26 predicted proteins | sample CZODoug2_1_08_16_FD_185931 | JGI IMG/M metagenome (GOLD analysis project Ga0179593, IMG submission 185931) | Vadose zone soil fungal communities from Angelo Coast Range Reserve, California, USA - CZODoug2_1_08_16fungal (PacBio error correction) | ecosystem: Environmental > Terrestrial > Soil >...
CGAAAAGCCGCCTGACACCAGGGACCTTTAAAAATATTCATTATCCAGCGAGGTCGAATGGGGGGCATGCCAATTTTAAAGGTGTTGCCTCCAGAGAAGTGCCAAGAAACAGAGACTCATCAAAAAGGAGAGATTTCAATTGGTGGTCGCACATGGGATGGGAATTCGAAACAAAGGGGCACTGAAACGAAAGCGGTCGCACCTAAACATGATGAAGCAGGGACTTAACTGGGGGGGGACAAAGATCACGGATTTTGGGGGACTTATTTTTGGAAGTGAAGGCGGGGAAGGTGTACAGGGGTGGGGAGATCTGAAAGGGGTTAAGATTGCCTAAATGCAAGGGTGGTCGGGGGGGTTTAAAGAAAAAAAATATGGTGGGGTTAGCGCAGGGGGTGGAAAGAAGGTACTACATAGCCAACACCTGGTGGGTAGCTCTAGGAACGGAGGTGAGCAAACAAAGGTCGCGCGAACAAAGGTTTCGGCCCGAATGGGTGGAGGTGGTTAGCGTGAAACGTTGAATCTACGGAGTGGAAAAAGGGGACGGGAGAGGAAAGCAAGTCCTTGTGGGAAAACAAAGGTAGGTGAAGGTAGGGGCAGAAGAAACGTAGAAGGAGGTCCCGGAAATGACTTGTTTCGCGGAAAAGAGAGGATCCCTTCTCAAGGGGAACCAACGGGGGATTGAGAACGATGTCTCTTGGGGGGCTGGAGGCGAAGAGTTAACTATTCCTTCAAAGATAGATCGCTCTGAGCGAAATAGCTGCAGATCAGGAGGGGCTGGAGGGGGAGAAAAGGGTGTGTGCATCTTTTTAGTGGCCGGAAAGCAGGGGTGAAGATCATCGGGGAACCAAATTCTTGACAGACTACGCGGTAACCCTATTGAGGCAATAGATCGCGGAGCTAGATGCTTGATTGGGGGGTGGAGTTAAACATGGGGGGGGGGTACCAAAAGAAAAGCAAAAAAAAGTCACAAACAAACTCGGGAATGACAAAGGAGAGAGTAAAGGGATAATGAGGGTCGCTCGTAAGGAGAAACGCAAGATCACTAAGCGGCAACCATATTAGGAGTAAGGGAAAACCTTGTCACTGGACATCTGTAGGGGGGTGGTTGGTTTCCAACACTAAAAAAGGAACTACGTTTCACAACCAAAGAAAAAAAGAACCCATACCGGGAAGGCGCCGTTCGTTGGTAATCGGGAGGGAGAAAGAGAGATCTGACGAAGGGGGGGGGGGGTAAGGGAACAAAGGATCGTATTTTGGATCCGCAGGGGAGCCTGGATATGGTCAAGAGAGAGGAACAAAGCTCTCGAAAGCTTAACTAAGAGAAAATGTTCCTTGGGAGATTTTCGGGGGTGAGGCGAAGTGGTGAGGGGGGAGGAACTGAGAGCGACGCTGAGAATAGACGGGTAGAAAAAGAGCATGTACGTCAGGGGAAGAAACAAAAAAACAATGAACCAGGTAACCCCCCCCTCACTGTGGGGGTGACTCTGCGCGGGGGAAGGGAAAAAAAAACATTCCAAACACGGAAATTACGTTGACTTCTCCAGGAGGGGCGGAACAGGATCCAGAGAAAAACCCAGATCCACAAGCAAAGGGGAATGCTCGCAAGGGCCCAAGGAGTAGACGTCGGAGTCAAACAGCTCATAGCGCTCGGGTCAGGCACGTCCCAACGTACACGATCATGCGCAAGGGGGGACTAGGGTAATAAAAGCCGGAAGTAGTAGACTGAATAAGTGGCTTTATGCTCCCTAAGGAATGAGGGGGGAAAAAAGCGTTTGAAATCGGAGACGCTGCTGGAAAGCTTCAACAGCTTGAAAAAGAACAAAAAGGATGGAGGGCAAGTAAAATTAAAGAGGAGGCCCCCCTGGCGAGAAGGTGTTTGCGGTTCATGCGACAAAATAAAGAGCGAATTTCAGTTGTCGACAGAAGGAAGAAAAATGGTATGTGGTAAAACAAGCGACGTCGCTAAAGGCCTAGGACTAAGCATAGGGAACTCCCATAAGATTTTTCTCAAAATTCTCGCGCAAAAAATATGGGGGGAGCACCATTCTGGGATCAGGGGTTATACAAGGGACCGGGACGCAAAAGGGGGAGAGGAGACGTTAGGTCTAAAATCAAAACTGGCTCCTTCTTAAGATGGCCGCCTTGAGAAAAAAGGGTGGCGAAGGGGAAAGGATTGGGGTGACCATGGAAGGAGACTCCGCATAAAGAGAGATAACAAAAAAGAAGCATGGGAAGTATAAAAAAGTGAACCGGGTGGAGAGCATCTCAGGGGAAACAAAAAATAATCAGCCGAGAGAATTCCAACGCCGAGGCCTTTGGTCGAAAAAATATGAAGGGCGAACACTCTTCTAAAAGGGTCCCGTCTTCGCGAGGAAAAGAAACAGGGGGGGCAGCGTCTCCAGGATAGGGGAATTCAAGATGGGTAAAAGAAGACCAGGCGTTCTGGGAAATTGGTCGGAAAGCTGACCGCCATTCTTTTCAGCATGGGGACCGGGAGCAGAAAAGGGTCAAAACGTTATCGGAGTGGGAGAGGTCGCTGTACTGTGGGAGGGGAGAAAAAAGGGTCCGAAGAATCCCAGTCACAGTCTGTGCTGAGAAAAGTAGGGGGAAAAAGCCGATGCGTCGAGAGGAGACCTAGCAGCATAAGCACCCTCCATAACCAGAAGTAGCGCATGCCAAGAATAGCAGGGAAAAATGGTACGTTGTCCCGATCATTGGGCCAGACCATAGCGAGAGGGCAACCTCGGACTTCAACTCAAGAGGATCGGCAGGGTTTGTAGTGAAGATCCGATAAATCACCAAGAAAAAACCACCGCCTTAAGCCGCTGGGATTATGCCAAAATAATCCAAGAAGAAGAAAGGACGCCCACACTCACTGGGGTCTGTATAGGCGGGGGGTGGGGTGCTCACCATTGCCACAATCGAGGTGAGGACGTGATTGCCAGCAAAAGGGCGAATGGTCAGGAGAACAATTTGTGGCTGCGCCTGTATATCAGGAAAGGGGAAAGGCTGAAGGACCGTATTTGTTCCACGAAATGTAAAAAAGAATTAAAAGAGAGTGCTGATGGAGGGATGCATGGGAAGTACCCCCCAACAGCATTTTCAAATTAAAGGATTTGTTTTTTCAGAAAACGCGACAGAAAAAAATCAGAAGGGGCTCTGTCCACAGGAAATGGAAAAGCAGGAAAGGGGGAGAAAGGCGAGGGGATTACGCACAGGAAAGCTAGAAAGAGCTCTCAACAACCAAGATAGAGAGGATCATCACGGAGGGTCATGAGTCCCGTCGAAGAGGAAGGAAAACCCTGACAAGGCCGTTGCCTTTGCCATCTCTGTGGGAAGGAAAAAATAAGTGAGGAAGTCTCCGCTGAAAAAAGGATCGACAGCGAGAACGGTGGGGGGTTGGAATAAGAAACGAGCAAATACGAGGCAAATCTCCTTAGTTTAAATGCAGGTTTAAAGTTTAGAAATCGAGGAGGGCAAAAAAATTAGGGAGACTAAAGGACCTTTCCTTATAGAGGAGCGGGGGCAAAAAAGATTGGGAGGACTGAGGGATAAAAGAGGAAGGGAAGCAAACGGCAAATAACTCGAACTCGCTGGGGGAGAGGGTGTGAGAATAAAAAGTAGCAAAAATTCGTGGGAACACTGGTGGGTGCTATAGGAAAGGGACACACTGTCGGCCAAAAGGGATGTGTGGTGCTTTCTCTTAGGCAAGAAGACCCTGACCTGTCCGCAGCACGGGAAGGGTAGTGCTAGAGGGGCCAAGGTCAAAAAACGACTATCAGGGAAAAGACCTGGTCGACCCGGAAGAAAGCTAGATTTCGACTACTGCGTTATCTACTGCCGGAGGTGGAAGGGAAGATTATTGAGCGACGGCGAAAATCGACAACGCAACAACGTAGTTGCCTAGGAATTTGGAAACTCTGCAAAAAAGGTCTGTGCGAGAGCAAACGAAAGGACACGGATCACTTTCGCAAGCTCACCGGTGGGTAAGAGAAAAAAATCTGCAATCAGGCCCGGTCCATTCTGAAACAAATGGGATCCATACCTCGCAGTTCCTCCTGGAGGAAAGGCACTGAAAAAGGAGGCTTGAAAAGAAAAAATCGACCTCTACCTAAGAGAAAGGTGCCGAAAATGTGTAGCCTAAGCGTCGAAACGAGGTGTAACGCGTGGTTTGAAAAAGAGTGAGAAAAAACTCAAGGCGCCAGAGAAAAGAGATGCGAAAAACGAAAAGACAGAGGGAAATAGTTTTCTGAGTCCGAACAGCTAACTGGTTGACCAGGGCGAGCAGGAAAAAAGGGTTAACTGGAAAGCCGCTGACACTTGAAATCGAGAAGGAGCGATAGGGGGCTCTGCCTCAACCGCGGAGCAGAATCTAAAAAAGGGGGGCAGCACTCAAGCGGACACCCGGCGGGAAAAAAAAGGAGGACTCTAATGAAGGGGGGGAACAACATTCTAGGGAGAACTGAAACGCAGAAAAAATGAGGACCAAAGGCTGGTTAAAATCAGAGAAGAAAAGGAACGTGGGGAACAGGACTAAGGGGCGCAAATCGGTGGGGGCGATAAAGGACAACCTCGATACTGGCTCGCCATGGTTCAGGCGGTAAAAAGTTATTCAGGAGCAAACGTGAAACGACGACGCATTGCAAAAGGAGGTTCAAAATACCATTTGGCTACGTATGTCGCCGAAAAGAAGTCCCGTAACTGGAAATGAACAATCCAGAAACGCGGGGGGGGCGCAGATAACCAGAGTGGGGAGGGGAAGACGCGCGTCAACAATGATGCTAAAAAAGAAGAGGGTGCAGCAGCGTCAACTAAGGGGAGAAACGGGGATGGGGGGGGAGCAGACACGCCAGGGGCAGAAAAAAGGAAAGCGGACAAAAAGGGTTTATTGAAAAACGAGTCCCAAAGGGAGGGGAGAAAAACGTGACAATGGGACGTGAAGACATAGAAGAGTCTATGAGCTGAGTGGAGGCAGACTCGGAGTCCGCTCAATTTGAAGGAGGTCGGGGCGGCATTGGATCTTGAGAGTGGCAAAAAGGTCTTACGAAGGAAGATATCCAGGGGGGGGTGGGGAAACTGGGAAGTAAAAGTAAAGAGACGACGCGCAATGAACGTACTAAATTGTGACCTGGGAGTGGCATTCCCTTGATCGGGCGGTCCAGAGGCAGAAGAGGATGAGGAGGGGAATTCTTGGAGAAGACTTTTTAGGAGATTGGGCGGCAATGGGGGGAAAGGGGGAAAAGAAAGCAAGACAAAAGATAAAAGAAAATTTTATACGAAGAGGGAAAGCAAGGGGAAAATTTGAGATGCGACCTCTCTGACATAGCAGGGAAAAGCACAGAAAGGGGACGGACAACACGATAGAGCGAAGCTAAAAGATACGGGAGAGAGCCGGGACAATTGTCGACCTGCTATAACCCACGATAACGGCGCTGGAATCGCAGAAGATTTCGGAATTAGCTTAGGTGAGGTGGATAATTTTTTATGGTTGTGGAGAAAAAAAACATAAACGATTCGAAAAAAGCAGATTCCCCGTTGGCATAATACCGCAGGACACCCTGCGGGGGCGTGGCCGTGGAGATGCGGTTCTCCAGGCGAAAAGAAAAGAAGAATTAAGAGACAAACCTTTGTTCATAACGAGGGGTTGGGGGGAATTGTGGTTTCTCATGGGGGGGAAAAAACACCCCAATTTGGGCAGAAAGAAAAGAGAAAGAACGGGAGCGAAGCGGAAGAGATTGAAAGAAAAAAGGGGTGGAAGCAAACCGAGGGGAATTGGGTCCGTGAAATTCGGAAATAAAAGCTGGCCACGGCCACTAACGAAAGAATCAAAAAGACACAAAACGCCAAGAGTGGGGGGTTGGTGGGGGTAGAAAACGGGAGGGATCTGCAGAACGGGGATGGGGCGTCTCTCAGTCTGTGATAGTGCTCTAAGGAAGAGAGGACCTAGTCTCACTCCTAAAAAGGCATCCAAAGGCCGAGTTATAAACGGAAAAAGTCTAGTTTATGCTTTTGGCGGCCTCGATCCTTTAACGATCTAGGGGCCCAGATGAAAAAAGGAGGGTGACCGAACATAATGGGGAAACTGCTTAAGAGGCTACCTACTAAGGAGTCAATCAAAACTCTCTGGGGGTTGAAAATGGCCATGCCCCGGGGTCCTCAGCACCCCCATGGGTTCAAGGGACGTGAACCATCGCCATGGAAACGTAAGAAAAAACCTAAAGGGGAGAGGGGGGTTTTTAAGACCCTCACCGCCGTTATCAGGAAACCAAAAAGTTGGGAGAAAGGGACCCACCGAAACATATGGGTAGTAAACCAGCCATTTGAAATGAAGGCCCTCGGGAAAAAAGACCCCCACGACCCAGGACCATCAAATCCCAGCACAAAAGAGAACAGAGAGGGGAACCGGAGATCTTTTTGAAACTGTTAGAAGCGTGGCATCATTGTCGGGAGCGTAAAACGGGGGAGCCCACCTCTTTCGTTAGTGCATTTAAGCCGTTTGAAAAAAAAAAAAAAATGAGCAAGGGAGAAACGCATTCAGAAAAATCTCGGACTAAAGGGGGGGGGGGGAATGAAAGAGCACAGGGGTGAGGAAGGGGTCAGTCGATGCGCAACCCAGTAAACTGAAAGGCCCGGAAGAGCCAGATTCCACATAATGGCGAGTGGTGGATTCAAGCCACCTGGACAAGGGGAGCCAGCGATGCGGAGAGATCTCAACTTGGGAGGGGAGAAGATCATGACGGTCCAAGGGAGTAATCAAGGACAGTGGGGGCACTATGGCGAGGGGAAGGAGTCCAGACTGTTTTGGATTCCTCCTGCACCACCATTTAACGAACAACGGGAGGGGGATGCAAATAATGTCGCAGAGGGGGGGGGCAAATTCTCAACGACGAAAATAAGAAAAGTTTTCTGAAAGCACGCTCACGAAATGAGGAGGAGGATTCAGGCTGGATCAACCGCTACAGGTTTACAGACTGGGATCGTGGGGGGGGCGGAAAGGGCTGGGGAATTGGCTCTTCGGGGTTACGATTGGAAGGAAGTCAACCTGGAGTGTTTAAAGGCTCACAACATATGTGGGAGCGCAGGTTGGAGGAAGAAAAAAAAAAAACAAAGGGGGGTGCTCCGCTTTTAGGAGGGGGGCACACAACGCAAAAGCGAAAAAGGGGGACGGAACTACATGGGATGGTTGTACGATCGGGACGTGACTAAGGGAAGGAAAATGAAATGGCCTTCAGAACGGTCACTCCAAAACGAGGGGACGCGACTCCGTAAGGTTAGTCATGGCAAGCAGCCAGGATTACCTGATGTCGCTCGGAAATGAGCGGGGAAAGAGGGCCAAGAAAGGAACATGACGTCAAAAAGCTCCACCCACTCAAAATCGGGGATTCAGAAAAGAGCCGACGGGTTTTTGGGGATGATTAGGGAGAGAGGATGGCTTCCCTGAGAAGATACACTAGGGCGGATTGAGCCCGAAGGATGCAGATCCCTCATGGGGAGGGATCTATGAGGGTTTTGGTCAGACATTTTTTAGGTTCTTAAATCGTTGAGAAGGGGCGGGGGCCAACACGGGGGGGACTTGTCCTTCGACTACGTGGAAAAAGATGGTGGGAAAGGCCTCAAAGGGAGAGAGAGGAAGTAACTTGGTGTTCTGAAAAACTTCTGGTTTACCAAAAAAAGAAATCAAAAAGTAAAAAAACGCGGGAGGAAAAGGAGGAGGAGGAGGTCAAAAGACGGAGGGCTTGGCGGGAGGAGGATAAAGGGGGCACAAAAAAAAAAGAAGCCCACATGTGGGGGCAGGCGGGATTACAAAGGAGCAGCGGCGGGGAACCATCTTGATAGTTGTTTTCGGAAAATTAATAAATGTATAAAGAACACACGAAAAAGAAAAGCAAGACGCCATTTCGCCGGAGGCTTTGAGGTGAGACGGGGAAAGGAGGAAGCAGGCTCTGGACTTGTTTCGCGGTGAGGAGCGTATCGTTGCGAAAGAGAGAGTGAGGAGATAGAGAGATCGATCGCAAAAAATCCTGCTGAGCATCAAAATGTTGGGGGAATATTTCGGGGGGATGAAGGCAAAGTGGCTGAAAGGCGCAATCTCTGAAGCGCGATGGTCAAGAGACAGGTCAATCGCTAAGACTCAGTTACGCATTAAATCCAAAAGACATAAGCGGGAGAGAAGGGTCAAAAAGGGGGAACATGGAACGGAAACGGTCCAGCGATGCTTTTACATTCTCCATTAGGCGGACCCCGGAAATATCTCATCGGATAGGACCGGCAAACGGGGAAAAAAAAAAAAAAAAGGTGGCAATCTTGCCGGAGGACTTCGAGAGCCTCAACTAGCAATAGAGCTCTGGAGTCAACGAAAAAAACTGGAACGGAAGAAGAGCCGTTGGGACAGGGGGAGCAAACGAAGGCAAAAAGCGGAGGAGGAGGAAAGGGGGGAGGCGTATTCTTGCAACAGATCTTTCGCCAGGTGGGAAGGAGAAAAAGCGGGGGGCTGCGCAGAAAGAGGTGAAGGGCGGGAAAACGGAGTTGGGAAAGAACCACAGTATCTTCTCACCGGCTTGGCATGTAGGTGCGGTGACATGCACAGGCAACGAAAAGCGAATGGTCAGGCTTCGGAAGACGGGAGACCAAATGTAGTTGGTGGAAGAAACGGGATTAAAAAAAAAAGAAGCCGGAATAAGGGAGGATAATCATGCACACGGCTGTATCCTCTGCTTTTGCCTGGCTCTCGAAGGGTAGCCTGGAGGGGGTCGAAAGACAAGCGAGGGAAGAAGTGGTATGCGGTCAAATCGAGAGGTCGCATAAGCGTAAAAAAAGCAGGGATAAAGAGGAAGGGGTGGGTCCTCCCAAACAGATCCGCCTTGAAAGCCGGGGTGCGAAGTGACGAAAAAGGCTTTGGAGCAGGAGATTTAGTAAGCTCTCGGGATCACTAGAGGCTCGATCGATCAGGAACCAGCAGCATTGGGACGTTAAGAAAAATGCGGGTAAAGAAAGACGGATCAGGAAAAAGGCGGCTCAGAACACCTCATATTCCCGCGTAGTAGAGGGGGACAAGCGAATCCCGGGAGCCCTTAGATCTAGTCAACCAAAGCGGCTACAAGGGGGAACCTGGGGGAGGGAGAGCAAAAGGCTAACATACGGAAATCAGGAGGGTGGTAAGTCCGTGATTAAAGAAAACCAGGGATGCAGGCCGGAAGGGGGGAAAATTGGGGGCGAACGGAATACAAGAGGGACCGCCATCGCTTGGCAGGGACCGGGCGCGAGAGGGAAAGTAAATACAAAACTATGAGACGGGGAGTTGAAGGGGGACTGTCTCGAGTTTGCGTGCAAAATGGAAGGAGTAGGTCATCTCAACGGGGCTTCGGCAATCACAGGTGAGTTTCTGGGACGCGCGGAGGAAAAAGGTGGAAGGTCGGGAGGGAAAACAGACGGGATTTTCAAAGGAATCCATACCTCAGCAGGGCAGCATGAAAATGAGTTCTGAGACCAGGTCTTTTCCCTAGATGGTAACCGGGACTGGGCGAAGCCTCTCCTGCCAAAGACTGCTTCTAAAGGAGAAGGGTGGTCTGGAACGTCAGAAAGACCCCCCAAGAAACCCACTTCCTGGTGTAAAGTCCTCGGGGTTAAGAGGCAAAAACCGTGAGAACCTAAGAGAGGAGTCTCAGAGATTTTTGTCGGCATGGGTAAAAATCAAAATGTTGAAAGAAAAAGATGGCTACTGTTCGGGGGAATTTAAGGGCACACTCGAAAATGAAAAGAAGGGACAAGAGGTTTGTGGGAAAAAAGCCTCTAGGGAAGAAAAACGTTGATCGAATTTGGGGCCTATGAGAACTTGTAAAAGAAGAAAGCAGGGAATTTGCAGATGTCCGTCTTAAGGGAAGGGGGAAAGGGGACAAAACCAAGAAAAAAGGCCTGGCGAGATTTGGGGTTCGCCACGGACAGCCAATCCAAGAAAGAGGGCGGCTGGGGAGTCAGATATGGAAACGACGGAGCCTTGGAGTGCGGAAAAGGAAATGCGACGGGAAAAAGGAAAGAGATAGCGACTCAAAACCACAAAAAGGAAGGAGAAAAGAACCACGATATGGATGCGAGTACAACTCGAACTCAGGGAATGAGGGTCTTTTTGGACCGATCTAATGGGGGGAAGAAAAAAGAGAACCTAGGGGAAGGGACGGATGGAAAAGATCAAGAATGCTCTCCAGGATAGCAACTTGGGGGGGGGGACTCAGGACCGTGATCCAAAGCAATGAGAAGGGAAAAAAAAGGATTTTAAGCGCAAATGCACGTCGGGAAAAAGTGAAGAAAAGGGAAGAAATAGGCGACTCCCCATATTGATTAATCTTTCGCACCCTTGGTCGATGGGCAGGAAAACTTGCCAACATAAACTCGCAACAGCGGGACTGTGGGGAAGAAAAAAAAAGTGGGGGCTGAGAGGAGAAACGGGATATTGGGCATCTTCTCTCTGGTCGTTACGCCGGGGGGTGGGAGGAGGGAGTCAAAACATCGCTTCCAAGGCCGTTCGGGGGCAAGGGTGGGGGGTGGGGAGAATTCGGAAGGTCAAAAAACCCGTACGAAAAGTTTGAGTTGAGGGCTCTTCTTTGCGCGGCGATATGGATGGAGGGGATTGGGGAAAGTGGCAGAAGGGGACGAAGGAGGGGGGGACAGGTCAAAGGAAAGGCGGGTTACGGGAAGGTTGGGCGTCCGTCATGTCAGAAGAGACATCTGAGGGAAGAACTCTCTCAAGAACGCATACTTGAGGTGGGAAAGGGGGCAAAACGTGGCAATCTGAAACCTCGCGGACACAGGTGCTGAGCCAACCCCAGAAGCTCTATTACATAAAATAAGAACTTGAAAACTCACAGGGGGGGGGGTGGATCCTGGCGACGAAAGTTCTGAAAAAAAGAAGGCGAGAATCGCTTTGTCGACAATCAACTGAAAGAAGACCTGGAGGAGGACTGCAGGAAAAAAACCTTAGTCCTTAGGACGGATGGAGGGAAAAGGGCTAGATAGCGAGTCCGTGACAGTGTATAAAGGTTGGAAGAGTTTCTACGCGTCGCCTAGAGCCAAAGGAAGAGAGAAGGGCCTGGGAGAAGCGGAATATTGCGGGCTTATAAAAAGCACTCCTGACTTGGCAGTCTTCTCAAATCGGGGGGCAGGGTTTCGATCGGTCAGCATGCGGGGGGAAGTTGGCTCAGGAGAGGCTCGAGAGGCTCAAAAACCGCGAGGGCTCAATAGGGAGCATTGAAAAGAAACGTTCGTTTTCGCAGCGCGGTCAGGGTTCTCAAAGGCGGCAAGGAGGTGGAAGTTGGAGAATCGGATGGGAGACTCTAACTGGGTCTTCAAGGAAGGCTGGGGGGCTCAAGTCGGAAAACAGGTAGCTGAAGCATTTGCGCAAAGAGTGAGGAAAAGAACTAGAGTGGGTCTCTTGGGGGGAAAAAAAAACATATGAAACGGAGTTAGTCCTGCTCCAGCCGCTCTAAAGCACATTGCCGGTTAAAACATAAGAACCAGTGGGCGAAGTATGTCGACAGGAAAGAGTCGCCTTGATGCTGGTTCGCATGAAACATAAAGAAGGAATCAGGAAATGGGCGCAGATCTATCCAGGGCGGGCCGACCTTCCATCATGACAGACAGTTGAGAGAAAGGGCTCAAGTCTTAGGGAATCAAGGTCTCCCTATAGAACGAGGGAAGAAATGAGGGCGGCCGCTCAGGAGCGAAGCAAGGAAGATAATGTTGCTGATGAGGGGTTAAAACTATTCCCACTGCGAATGATAGTGACCCAGTGGGGGGGCGTTAGGGGGAAAAAAGGAATCTATGAGGAGGGGGCTCAAAAAGAAGTACTAGGAAAAATCAAGATTTGTCTAGGCAAAGTTGAGGGGGGATCGGATCGTGGGAAGGAAAGCAGAGATTCTTTTTTCCCAACTGAGAATCCAAAAAAGGGATCATGGTACGACGCGCAGAAAGGGAGGGACAAGGGGGGGGGAGAAATGGAAAGGGCAAAAACTTCTTATAGTCTGGTCAGGCAGAATATTAGGGAAGAGACCAGTCCGAGGAAAGAGCGGAATTGCCTCTAGTGACAGGGAAAGAAAACATCATCACACAATAAGCAAGAGAAAACAGTTGGAATGAAAGAGGTAAGGATAATTTGGAGAAACGCATCTCTCGGGAATCCAGGAAAGCCAACGCCGAGAAGAAGAGCATGGGGCCGGTCACTCCAGTAGAAAGACTGAAGCCAAGGGGGGGTCGCCATCCTCGATCAACCTAAAGGCCATATCACCAGCTCTCGGAGTGCTGGGGACGTTCATGAGGGGGTGGAGTGAACGTAATCGTATAAATTGTAGGAGGGGGGGGGAGAACAAAAAAGAAAGGGAAGAGAAAAAAAGGGCCTTTGGCCCTCCTTGACACTTCCATTGAGGAAGCGGAGGGTCTGGCAGGTTCTCTTCCGACAAAGAAAGAATAGAGCTCATCCTTGTGACTAAAGGGGGTAAAAGTTGGGGTGGGGGGGACCTTGGGGTTTACACCCAACCGGGTTGTAAGGAAAAAACCAGAAAACCGTCATCCTGAGAGACATTTCGTCTAACATAGGGGGGGGTAAAAGGCGATTTGGACCGCAGAGTGCAGGGGCCGTTATAGGAAAGAGGGACTGAAACTATTAGAGAAATAGAAGACCCCCCGAAGAGCCGAATCCACGGAGGGAGAGGAAATCAGATTTCGGGCTCAATGGGGGGCGCGGTCGGGTAGATTCGCAGCAGGGGGATTACATCGGGAAATCCTCATTCATACCAAAACATCTGAAAAGAACCCGGATCAGAGGGCTATTTTTCAGTAGGGGGGAGCCCTAGCCTGTTCAGCTCAGGAGAAAAAGTCATTTCAACAGTCTAATGTAATGGGATGTAGCCCAGAAATAAATAAGGATAGGTCCTCTCTTGGCGGACCTAGAGCACACTTGGGGAAAAAGAAGGAAACCGGTGCCATCTCTGAAACGCCATAAATGTCGGGCAAAAAAACTTTGCACTGTTGGGGGGGACATCAAAAAACGGCAGCATCGCTACCAAAATTGTGATATTCTGCCGGGGATCAAACCTTCGCAACGAAAAGAAGGGGTGGTGGGAGGGTGGGAAGTCACCAAAGGTGAAATGAAGGGAAAATAGTAGGGGATAACAAAAGGGGGGACCATCCTCCCCAAGAACTAATCCTCAGTTGAAGGGGGGGGGGGATAAGGGAAGGTCCTTTATAATCCGTCATCATTGTCGAGCGTAGAGGTTAAATTCTTCAACGATTTCGGGGTTAGGAGGGGGTTACCGTTACACAAAAAGGGGAAAAGAAAAACAAGGGGGGCAATCGTCGGAGCGAGGGATCGCCAGGGGGTGGGTCTTAGGTTTTGGGGGGGCGATGGAGGCAAAAAATGACGGGACTAGGACAGAAGCCACATGGAGTCGTGTATTAAAGCCACCTGGGGTGACCTCCCGCCTATTAGAGAGATAGAGCAAAACACGGGGGAAAAGAGAGATAGCATCGGAACAAAAGGGGAACCCAAGTTGGGGGGGGGAAGGCAAGGATGAAAGAAAGGGAAAGCAGGGGTAAAGGTTCTGGGTTTGAATCCCAATTCAAAGAAGGGACACTAAAAAGTGTGCCGGGAAACCGGGGGGGGCATCTCCCTTCGCCGAGGATGGCAATGTGGGACACTGGTCGCTCGATGGGGAATAGAAGGTCGAAAGCACTTACCGAAAGGTGGGCAGGGCGGAAAACTAACCGAGGGAAGAAGCTATTGGTTAACAGTAACATGGCGGGGAGGCGGGGGTAGGCGGATGGTAACAAAACTGGGGATGGGGGGGAATTGCAAGTTGCGGACGACCTGCGAACCTGGAGGGGACGACAAAATTTTTTGTGGTTCGCGCATGTTGATAAAACGACTCGAGCAACAAGGGGGGGGGAAAAAACGGGCGGTGGGCACAACAAAGAACAGCAAAGAAAACCGTTGGGGGGGCCGACTTGGGGGCGTGGTACGAGAGGAAGGGGAACTAAATGGTAGAGCGAGGGTCAAAGTGGAAACCTTTCCAGGAAGTCAAAGCGTTGAAGCGACAATTGTTGGATGGGCTATCATACAGGCGTACCTTCTGCGTAGCGGAGGGGGGGTTTAAAAGAGGGGGCCATCGCGATGGGCAGAGAAGGAAGGGCGGTTCCTCCGAAGAAGTAGCCATGGGGAGAAAGAATCTGCCTCTGGGGGGATGACTGGCGGGGGGGAAAGATTATCTCTGCGCGAGACTATACAAGAAGTTTTACCGCGAAAGCGAGAAATAACGGGAGGAGGGGGGCCGATGTGTGACTTTTTGATATCTCATCGGGGGAGTGGCCGGAAGAGGGGAAGAGCAACAGGCATACTCGGGGTCCTAAGGAGACGCTCTTAAAAACTAGGGGGGGGGGACAGGGAAGCGAGGCGCTCCTTGACTGTTCTTGGGGAGTTCTGAACTAGTTGGTTTGTCACCAAAAAGAGGAAAAAGCCTAAAAAAAAGGTCAACACAGAGGGAGGAAAACGTAAAAGGGGGTGCTAGGGGTTTGCGTATCGAATGACCGGGGGAAGATCCCGCAACCTCACGTGCAGGCGGATGAAAAGGGGATTCCCCCGGCTCTGGAAAAAGGAGGGGTGTGTGAAAAAAGGGAAAGTAAAGGCCCAAGACGCCCATTGCACCGAAGAGAGAGAGAAATGTCGTGCCTGTTAGTGGTTGATCTGCATATGGAAGGAAAAGCTGAAGGGACCCTAGGGGGAGGTGGCCGGACCACTGGGGATCGTTTCGTTGACGCGATGGGGGGCTTCCTGGATATTAGAGCAAGCCAAGAGAAGGACATGCAGAAAGAAAAGGGAAGAATGCTGGTTATATGGGTTGATGAAGTAGGTGGTTTACTGGTGGAAAGGGGTGAAATGCTCTGTGCTAGAGAATACGCTTATAAAGGATGTCTCTCGAAGGAGCTTAGGGGCATCCTGGGGGGGGAAGAAAAAAATAAAAACGCCCATTCACAAGAATTTCATGGAGCGTAGGGAAGACATTCTTGGTACTTTCTCGGTCTTTGGAGGGGGACACGGGGTCTCGAGATAAGGAAAGCAAAGGAACACAGGAAGAAAAGGCATGAAATTTTCACCGCGTAGACTTGCGAGGAAAGCACTCTCATATGAGCGATGAGTAGTCAGGTCAAATTGGGAAGAAACATAGGGGGTATCTTAGGTTAAATAACCCTAATCAAAATCTTATGAATTCAAGAGCAGGGATGGCGTGCGGGGCTCAAAGAAGAGGGAGGTGCGCAAGAGGGGGGAAGAAAAAAGCCTGCCAAAGACAAACTTGCAGATAGTAAAGTTTCATTTATCCACACACGTATGATAGATCGGCCCCATCTGGTACGGTTTCATGCGCAAACAGAAATCAGTCCTGGTCGAGAAGAAAATGGGAGGGGGGAAAGCCGGAAAGCCGTTCGGGAGCGCTGCAGGACAGGAAGCTCGCGAAAAACTGGGGGAGCAAGATAGACGGGGTGGCTAAGGGTCTCGAGAAGGGGGTGTCTAAAAAGGGGACTGGAACTGGCACTCTCGGAGATTGAGCAAACGCCATCCGACTGGGTCAGGAAGCGTTTCATGTATCCAGAAAGCTGGTCTCCTGCCAATTTCACAAAGGCCGAGAGAGAGGTTAGGAGGAGGGACTTTCATTTCAAATGACATGGGAGAATACGGAACTAAAAACGGGTTAGCAGCTAATGAGAGATCGAGGACAAACCCCATCCTCAGATGGGAAAAGCCGAAAAGGGGCTGGAGGGGAGGCTAGAAAAAAATCCATTCTGTATCGTCCCCCCAAGATATAACCACGAGAAGTAGGAGAATGTCCCTCTCCGCCGGGTGGGCGATGCGAAAGGAGAGGAACCTAGGGTCAAAAGGGATACAATGTTTAGAAAAAAAAGCTTAGGGCGGAAATGGCGTCAGCCGGCTCCACAGGAATGAAGGGATATTCTGTAGTAAGCAGACCATGCTCGTTCCTTCATTTGCGGGGAGGAAAGAAGGAAACGCATGGAGGCACGGGACCTGAGGGAGGGAGCTACCGAACAAAATGGAGCTGGGTGTGTAGCCGGTACTAAGAGAATGGGTCTTATCACAGTTGTCTGTTCAAACTTCCACACTGTCGTCAGAACGTCGGGGAGGACGCGGCCTATTTAGAGATCTCTTAAAGCGGGAAAGAACAGAAGCAAGCCCATCGAGCGGCAGCCCTATACTGAAAGGGGCCTTCTTTAGGACCAAGGGGGAGGTTGAGAAGGAAAGAGACCAGATTCTGTCAAGAGCCTATGTAAATAATAGTGAGGAGGAAAGGGATCGGGGGGGGGGCGTCCCATCTCGGTGCCCGACCATCACTACACTGAAAGGGGTGATCAAGAGGGGGACTCATATGGCCATAAAAAAGTGGTAACGAAGGGGGAAGGGAGTATTGAAATCTCATTTTGACCTCTATGCGGGGAGGCACCATTTTGCCACAAGGGATTTGCTTTATCATTGGCCGTTGCCTGTCAAAAGAAAAGGGACAAAGGCATAAAAGGGTGGGCAATGCAACGGAAGTAGGAAAAGAGACGGCCATTCATTTTTTGAGAGGGGAGAACGGAAAAGAAGGAAGAGGAGTTGGGCGGATGTCTTATGCTGTCCTGTCAAACTGAAGGCCCCCAACAACAGGTCGCCTAAGGGCGCATTGGTCGAAGAAAAAGCCGAGTAGGGAGGTTGCTTACTCAGGCAGAGAGGGAAAAAGAAGGAATGGTTATGCCAGAGGGTGTTAGGGTACTTACTCTTGACCGGATCAGAAAGAAGGTCGAAAAGAAAAAAAAAAAGTAGAGGGGAAAAATACTCAGGTTATTCTCCATCAGACGTAAGTCCCTCTAAAAGAAAGAAAGGAAAAGAAGGTTTTTCCCGAGGATTCCTGGCATAGACACCTTAGATCGGGTCCTCCGCTGAGACAAGAAAAGAGCGAAGGAGGAAGGTGTTGGGAAAAGGGGGAACAGAAAAACATCTGTTAAGTAGTGTAAAGGAGCCATCACGATACAGGAAGGGCGGAAGACGGTCTCTCAAATCTGAAAGACATAAAGGGGGGGGAAAAGATGGGGGGAGGAACATGCGGTGCACAAGGGTGAGGGCTCCCCAAGTCAGCAAATCCGCATGTGGCAAGGTAGTCTAACTAGACATAGAACCAATGAAGATTGTTCGAAGATCGGCGCGTTGCAAAACGTTACAAACAGGGGGGAGGATGACAGATTCAGGCGTGGTGTGGTGGGGGAAGTTCGCGAAAGGGCAAACAACCTTTACATGCCTCCTCACTGTCAGCTTCTGAGGTGAGGGGAGCGCTAGTAGGGGGGAGAAATCCTGGGGGTCTGAGCCTGTACAAAAGCTCTTACATGCGGAAGGAGAGTTTCTTTTCTTAAGTCTGTCCTCGCTGGATCGGAGCAGAGGGGGGGGGGAAGCTAAAAAGGAAAAAGCAACTACGTGATTTGGCGAAGACCGGCGGGGAAGACGAGGAACGACCATACGGAAAACCTCCCACTTCAGTAAGCGGGAAACAAACAACTAGAATTCAGGGAACAAAAGGCACCGGGGGTAGGAAGCCGCCGTTCCATAGCAATGGAACATGGCCCGAAGGGAGAAGCAACAGAAGAAGCAAAATGGGCACTTACTAAAAACTACCCTGAATCGAGACGCGCCTAAAGGGGGGGAAAACGAAAGAGAAAACGGGACAGGGGGGGGAGGTGTGGGTCGCGCCCGGCGCATCGCCCGGCTGGAAGGAAAAAAGGGGAAAGATCGGGAGAGATGGAAAGCAGACAATGGAGAGAAGCTCGAGAGGGGCCTTTACCGAAAATGCGGGAGGGGAATGGGGGGGGAGAGGTCGGAGAGGGGAGAGAACCTTGATAAATAGGAGCATTTTGAGAAGACGGAACTGGCGGGGGCTTTCCATGGCGGCCCATCTGTGTCAGTAGCAACAGTAGGGAGAACGGACGAGAGAATGGCACAGGAGTTATTGCATCAGAATCTCCGAGCAGGGGAGAACCGTCCGAAAGTGCGCAAATTTGAGGGCGAGAACTGGGAAGCAAAAGGAGGAGGCGAGAGGGGAACAGGGGGCTTTTTCAGCGCAGTCCCCTAACTCAGGAGTGTGGACGGGGGGGGTAAAAACCTAATTGGCACCGTTTTCGACAAGAAGGAGCGGAAGAGGGGAAGGTAGAGGGACATCAGCAAATCCATATCACGTCCCAGTTCGGGGGTGAGCATATCATCAATACGGGTCTGGGGCCTACTGCATCAATCAAGTTTCTGGACTAATCAGGGGAAAGGAGGGGAAGCGAGGAGAGAAGGATCAGCAAAGCTTTGGGAATGAGCCGAAGCCGATCCGCGAAAAAACCTTAAAAAAATGAAAGCTGACTGAAGTGGGGGGGAGGGGGGAATTAGGACAAAAGGGAGGGAAAGATGGCCCAGGGTTGAATACCTCATCGGCTCTAAAATGAGACGGAGTGAGTCTAGAAGTCTAGGAAATATTTTCTTCAGGCTTGGGAGTAAGGGGGAACTGATAGGGGGGGGGGGGGTACGTATTTGTAGATATCAGGTTCAGAAAAGAAAGGAATCACAAATTTGCGGGACTACGCCAAAGGGGGAACAGGGAAAACAAAGAATTGACCGGGGGGCTTCATGCAAGGATTATGAGGAGGGGGGGTCAACGGTTCTAAATGAAGAGAGACCCTTCTCTTACACGTCGACCGAGGGAAGGAAGGAAACGGGAAAGCAGAAAACAAAAAAAAAGGAGAAAAAGATAGATTTTGAATGCGGACATGATAAGGGGGGGGGGGGAGATTGAAGCGAGTCTCCCATTCCAGAGAATCGTGTGGTCACTAATAAGACAGGGGCAAGGCGGGGGGGGGGAAGGGACGTTCAGAGCCCTGACAAGCTTTTTCAAATCCGACAGCAAAACGCGATAACGCGCCGTTAGCTCCAGCTCTCTTCGGGGCTGGGGGAGGGATCGGGCGGGGGGGGGGGCTGAGTGAAAGTCTGCGTAGAATGTGTATTTTAGACAAACAAAAAACTAATTTCAAAGGAAAATCTGGGAAAGTCCACTTTGGGAAGACAGGGAAGGAAAGGAACTGTGGGGGTTATGGAGATTCAAGGTGCTCTCCTTCCGCGCCCGCCAAGCCTCAAGATCAACACTCTCGAAGGGTTCATCAAGGAGTGTGACTTACTTTTTGGGGGAGTTCAGATGGGGGTTGGGCACACCATAAATTGTGGGGAAACTCCCACAACCCTGTTCACCGGAGCGGAAAAGACTAGGCGGGATCTGGGGAAGGCAGTTTGAGGGGAAGGCGAAGGAAACTGGGGAAGGGGATGAGTGGGGGCCAGGAAAAATTAAACAGGAAAACTTCCACAAAAAGAGTGATAGAAACAGTAAGCACCCCCGAGAAGCAAGGGGGAGGAGATATGTTCTGGAGAAGGAGAGATCATCGTGTTGAATACTAGAGTCAGACCATAAAGTAATAAAAAAGAGCCTTTGGAGTGTTATTCTATTTTGGTCGGAAAAAAAAAGGTGAATCAAGTGTCAGCGGAAAAAGTAAGTACTATTGAATCAAAGAATGTGAAGCTGGATGGGGAAAATATCCATACCATAAGAGGTAAGAGGGAAAACGCGCTGGGAGGGGGGGAGAAGAAAATTGGTAACACGGGTTGTGAAAAAGGAAGAAGATGGTACCCAGTCTGTACACTTCCAGCAGAGAAAAAGGTACCAAAGAATCCATGGAGGGAAGGAAAAGGGGGGGCTCGGGGTTTTGTGCGCAAGAACGCAAAGCCGTTCAGGCGCTTACAAAGTTTGTTGCGCTACGTAACGGGGAAGAAAAACCGCGAAAAGAACAAAAGATGGGGGGGGAAGGAAGGACAAACTTTAGAAAATGTCCAATCGGACCCCCGAAAGAGCAAGGCGGAACAACATAACACAAAAACCTACCTCTACCCAAGATCGAAACATCCAGCAAGGGCGGGGAACTAGGGAGGTGGAGAGGAGACTTTAGCTAAAGCTTTTGAAAAACAGCCACGAGCTTGAGTTTATGGCATGACTTATAAATCCACAAATTCGAAAAAACGTGACATCCGTCGCGCGTTAGGATCGCAAGTTGTGTGCGGTAAATGTGGTGGAGGGAGGGGCAACCTCATTAACGATTCCGCGAAGAGAAGGGCTAGAGGAGGGACGCAAGTGGACCAGGGTAGCGAGATGCG